>OLOO01000003.1_pt1 | contig 338267 bp, 278 predicted proteins | sample 1672621 | NCBI WGS metagenome assembly OLOO01 (sample SAMEA3136706, study PRJEB25190) | human gut metagenome | biome: human gut; feature: human-associated habitat; material: faeces | place: Austria | collected 2013 | reverse complement strand
ATAAAACAAGACACATTTCTATCGAAATTCATTTTAATCTCAAACCCATCCCGGAGGTGGAACAGGTCACTGCCTGACCTGTCCCGCCGGGACGGTTCTCTTAAAAACACCATATAGATTTTTTGTACGCCGCCGCCCGCCATCGAGCAGAGTTTTACACCTAATTGGGGATAAAACAGCTCATGGCAGGCGGAGGTATCGTTATTGTGGCTCAGACGGTGATTCCACAGCTTACAAGTCTGTTCTCATAATTCATGGGAACAATCATTGACAAAATCACTGAATTTATAAAGGAAATGCTGCAGGGGTGGGTGCTTGACAACCTTGAAACGATGTTAACCGACGTAAATACGAAGGTAGGTTCTATCGCAGGGGAAGTCGGGCAGACACCCAGCTCATGGAACGCAGGCATTTTTTCCATGATCCGAAACCTTTCAGATAATGTCATGATTCCCATAGCAGGAATGATTATCAGCGCCATACTCTGCTATGAGCTGATTACGATGGTAATGGATAAAAACAACATGCACGAGATGGGGAGTGAGTTTTTCTTCCGCTACCTCATCAAAGCATGTGTTGCAGTAATGTTGCTCAGCAAGACGTTTGACATTACAATGGCAATCTTTGATGTGGGAAACCATATCGTGACCAGTGCATCGGGTGTCATTACCGGCTCTACGAGCCTTGATGTGTCATCCACGTTACAGACCATGTTTAATGATCAGCTTTCCACTATGGGAATAGGCGAACTGATAGGGCTTGGAATTGAAACCATGATTGTCAGCTTATGTATGAAAATCATGTCCGTTTTAATCACCGTCGTTCTGTACGGACGAATGATAGAGATATACCTTTATATTTCAGTGGCTCCGGTTCCGTTTGCGACACTAAGCAACCGGGAATGGGGCAGTATCGGCAACAATTACATCAAGGGACTGTGTGCTCTGGCATTTCAGGGATTTTTCATCATGGTGTGCGTAGGCATTTACTCTGTACTGGTGTCAAGTGTGGCGGTTGCTTCCAACCTTCATACGGCATTATGGTCAGTGGCAGCCTACACAGTCATTTTGTGCTTCAGCTTATTTAAGACAGGCTCCCTTGCAAAATCAATACTTAATGCACATTAGTGGGAAAGGAAAATGATTATGGCAATATCAGTAGCAGTGCCAAAAGATTTAAGCGGCATCAAGACAAAGGTGGCGATGAATCTGACAAAACGCCAGTTAATCTGCTTTGGTGGTGCGGGTGCAGTGGGTATCCCCCTTTATATTTTCACAAAAGGGGCAATCGGCACACAGGCATCCGCACTGCTCATGGTGGCAGTCATGCTGCCATTTTTCTTTCTGGCAATGTATGAAAAGGACGGCTTTCCGGCTGAGAAGATTCTGTACTTTATGATACGGCAGAAAATACTGACACCGGGAATACGTCCCTATAAATCCGAAAACATTTACAGGCAGTTGGAGAAACGGGAGAAAATAGAGAAGGAGGTGCGTTATCTTGAAGAAAAAGCCGCAGGCAAAACAACAAGGTAAACCTGTAAAAGCGGGCTTGAATTTTTCAGAAAAGAGAAGGCTTGCAGAGCTGAAACGTACTCTTGCAGGAAATGACAAAAAGCAGGAAAAGCCAACCACGGCACAGAATACGATTACTTTTAAAAAGATGTTCCGTGACGGCATCTGTCAGGTGACTTCCACCTATTACACGAAAATGGTGGAGTTTTTCGATATCAACTATGACCTTCTTGAGATAGAGGATCAGGGAGAGATTCTGGAGGAGTACAGTAAATTTATCAATTATTTTGACCCGTCTATTAAGTTCCAGCTATTTCTGTTTAACAGACAGGTAAACGAACAGACTTTAATAGACCAGTTTGACATTCCTTTGCAGGGAGATGATTTTGATGATATCCGGGAGGAATATTCGGAGATGTTAAAGAAGCAGGCTGCAAAGGGCAACAACGGCATAATTAAATCAAAGTACCTTATTTTTGGTACGGAGTGCAAGGGCTTTAAAGAAGCAAAATCAAAGCTGAATAATATTGAAGCTGATGTGATTAAAAATTTTTTGAATCTTGGCACACACGCAAGAAGCCTCGACGGAAAGGAAAGACTGCGTATCCTGCATGAATATTTCAACCAGGATACAATGGAACCTTTCCGTTTTTCATTTCAGGAACTGTCAGAGTCGGGAAAGAGTGTAAAGGATTATATTGCACCGCCGGGCTTTGATTTCCGTTATCCGAGCCGTTTTAAGGCGGGAAAGCTGTACGGCTGCGTCCACTATCTGGACATTATTGCACCGAGGTTCAATGACGAGCTGTTAAAGAAGCTCCTTGACATTGATGATAACTTAACCGTTACCATGCACATGCAGACAATGGACCCGGTAAAGGCAATCAAGATGTTAAAGGCGGCTCTGACCAATATCCAGAAAATGAAGATTGAGGAGCAGAAAAAAGCGGTACGTTCCGGCTATGACATGGATATTCTGCCAACGGACATTATCACTTACGAGAAGGACACGCTGGAGCTTTTGGATGACCTGAATACAAGCAACCAGAAGATTATCAAGATGACTTTTCTCATTACCTGTTACGGCAGAAACAAGAGGGAGCTTGAAAATCTGATTCAGAGAGTATCTGGCATTATCCAGCAGGCAAACTGCAATTTGAGATGTATGCAGTATTTGCAGGAGCAGGGCCTTATGGCATCTGCACCGATTGGCTGTAATGATACGGGTATTGAGAGGGTGCTTACCACAAAGAGTACCGCTATTTTGGTGCCGTTCTGTACGCAGGAGTTATTCATGCCTGCCCCGGCAATTTATTATGGACTGAATGCCTTGTCAAACAACATGATTATGGCAGACAGAAAAAGGCTTCGTACACCGAATGGAGTCATACTTGGTACACCTGGTTCGGGTAAATCGTTCAGTGCAAAGCGTGAGATTTTATCCTGCTTTTTGATGACAAGGGATGATGTGATTATCTGTGATCCGGAGGGAGAGTATTTTGCCCTTGTGGGAGCCTTGCATGGACAGGTGGTAAGACTTGCCACCAATTCAAAGGATTACTTAAACCCGATGGATATCCAGTTAAGTCATAAGAATGATAAAGAAGCACTGAAATTAAAGAGTGATTTTATCATTACCCTCTGTGATCTGATTGCCGGAGGAAAGGACGGTCTGGAAAATGATGAGAAGGGTATCATTGACGAGTGTATCCGTCATATCTACGATGCTTATTTTGAAAATCCGGTGCCGGAGAACATGCCAATCCTTGAAGATTTGTATAATGCCCTTCTGGAGCATAAGAACAGCAAGGCAGAACGTATTGCCAATAGCCTTGTGCTGTATGTGCATGGTTCTCAGAATTATTTTAACCACCGTACCAATGTAGACAGTAAGAACCGCATTATGTGTTTTGACATCAGGGACTTGGGAAACCAGTTAAAAGAGCTTGGAATGTTAATCGTGCAGGATGCGGTATGGAACAGGGTATCGCAGAACAGGGAAAGAAAGATTGCTACCCGCTATTACTGTGATGAGTTCCACCTGCTCTTAAAGGAAAGGCAGACAGCCATTTATTCTGTGGAAATCTGGAAGCGTTTCAGAAAGTGGGGCGGTATTCCCACAGGTCTGACGCAGAATGTGGGTGACTTCCTAAAATCGGAGGAAATCGAGGGTATTCTTGGTAACTCTGATTTTGTGTATCTGTTAAATCAGAACGCAAAGGATCAGACAATCCTTGCAGATAAGCTGGGGTTGTCGGAAAAGCAGCTTGCCCATGTGACTAATTCAGAGCCGGGTTCCGGTCTTATCCTGTTTGACAACGTGGTAATTCCATTCGTGGATAAATATCCGACAGATACCAAGACCTATGCGATTATGAATACCAAACCGGAGGAAAGTGTAAGGCAGGAGGAAAATAATTAGTGGCAGAGAGAAAGAAGAAGCAGGCGGCTGTATTTGCAAAGGATGAAAGTACTTTTGTGAATGGAAGTTCTGCAAAGGGAGCTAATACCACTCATAAGGGAAAAGAAAAATGTTCCGGCACAAATCAGCCGAGAGATGAAAATAGAACTTCTGGACATGATGTCCAGAGGTCGGAACAGAAACAAAAGTCTGGACAAAATAAGCGAAAGACAGGTCAGTACCGGAAAGAGGATACCTTTGGACAGAGTGACCAGCAGTCCGGGAATACGGATACAAGTAATAATCAGAAAAGTGATTTTTCACAGGAAAATAATGCTTTTACTGAGGAGAATGTTTCTGGGCAGGAGAAAAGCCAGCCACAGGATGATTACCACCGCAGGAATACTTACCACCAATCCGAAAAAAAGAGGAAATATCGCAGGCGGGAATATCAGGACAGGCAGAGAAACAGGACTTCTGATTTTGAGCATGACTTTCAGACAAAGGACAGCACTTTTACGGAGAGTGAAAGGACAGAGTTTGAAGGAAGCGAAAAGTTAGACAGGCTTCAGAAAAAGGCAGAAAAAGCCGGGAGAAAAACAGAAGCGGCAAGAAAGAAGATTCCGAAGAAAACAGAGTATTCCCTTGAGCGTGTTTATGATGAAAAGACAGGCAGAGCGAAATATGTTCTGACTGCGGATAAAAAGGAAAAGCAGTTTAAGCCGGACAATCCCGTGAAAGTAATAACAGGCAGGGCGGGTGCAGAGGTTTCCAACTTTACGCATGGCAAGGTAGCTGAGGTGGAAAAACAAAATTCCGGAGTAGAGGGCGCACACAAGACGGAGCAGAAAGCCGAGGATGTGTATCATTTTGTAAAACGGCACCATAAGAGCCGATTACAGCGCCAGCATGAGAAAGTGAAAAAGCTGGAGAAGAAGCAATTTCAGAAAGAGGTCAATTTCCGTTATCAGAAATTTCTTGAGGAAAATCCCCAAATGCAGGAAAAGACCTTAAAGAAGCAAATGCAGAGGCGTTTGCAGAAACAGCGGATTAAGCGTGAGTATGCAAAAGCAAGGAGGGCTGGACAGGCAGCAAAGAATACAAAGGAAGCGGCAGCAAAGACAGCCAGTTTTACAACAACAGTTGCAAAAAAAGTGCAGGAACTTGCAGCAAAACACGCTGGACTGCTTGTTACCATAGGCGTTTTTGCTTTACTGCTGATTATGATTATGACCTGCATATCCTCCTGTGGTGCAATGTTTTCGGAGGGTATGAGTACCACGATGGCAGGCAGTTACATGAGTGTTCCGGCAGAGATTGATGCAGCAGATTTAGCTTTTTCTGAACTGGAAATGGAATTGCAGAAAGAAATTAATGCCATAGAAACAGATTATCCGGATTATGACGAATACCGCTACAATTTGGATGCTATCGGGCATGACCCGTTTGCTTTGATTAGTTATTTGTCGGCAGTTCATACGGAATTTACGGCGGCAGAGGTACAGAGCGAGGTGGAAAGCCTGTTTGACGAGATGTATGAGCTGACCTTAACGCCGACAACGGAAACAAGGACTCGGACAGTAACAAAGACAGGAACCAGAACCGTGACAGACCCGGTAACAGGAGAAGAAACAGAGGAAGAATATGAGTATGAGGAGGAAGAAGAATATACCGTAACCATACTTGATGTAACACTGACAGCTGTGGATTTGAATGTGGTTGTGGCAGGACACATGAATGAGGAGCAGAAGGAAATATATGCTCTTTATAATGAAACACATGGTCTTGTCCAGCAGTTTTATACACCACTTGATTTGTACTGGTACAACTATGTGAGCAGCTATTATGGCTATCGTATCAATCCGGTTACCGGAGAGGAGCAGTTCCACCGTGGTGTGGACATTGCAGTACCGACAGGTACTCAGGTTCTTGCATCTATGGATGGTACTGTTACAACAGCCACCTATGATGCTTCTTACGGGAATTATGTGGTGATTGAAAAAGATGGTTATATAACCAAGTACGCACATATGGACACGTTAAGTGTCAGCACAGGACAGGTTGTCACACATGGGACGGTCATCGGAACAACAGGAAATACCGGAAGCAGTACGGGAAGCCATCTTCATATCGAGTGTCTGTATAACGGGGAGTATTATAACCCGTTATTTTACTTTGAAGCCGGGGAAGGAACACTGTACGGAGAAGCACCGGGAAGCGGAAGTGGCGGAGGAAATGCAATACCGCCGGATTCTTATGATGATGCAACGGTGCAGGCACTTATGGAGGAAGCCGCAAAATACTTGGGCTATCCTTATGTATGGGGCGGTTCGTCCCCGTCAACGAGTTTTGACTGTTCCGGATTCGTGTGCTGGGTGTTTACCAACAGTGGTGTCCATGATTTGCCACGAACCACAGCACAGGGCATTTATGACCAGTGTATTCCTGTTTCGGCGGCAGATGCAAAGGCAGGGGACATTATCTTTTTTACAGGCACTTATAATTCACCGGGTCCTGTCAGTCATGTAGGTATCTACTGCGGAAACGGTGTGATGATACACTGCGGCGATCCGATTAAGTATGCAAACATCAATACATCATACTGGCATAGCCATTTTTACAGTTTTGGAAGATTAAATTAACCATAGGTGTAGAGTGACAATTATAATTGATAAAATTACAAAAAAGATTGATAATATACAATTATATAATAAAATATATCTGTAAAAGAAAATTACAAATAAGTTGATAAAATAGAAAAGATACAATAATGTTTGATATTAAAATTGTGTCTCTATGGATATCACATCAAGCGGGAGGGATTGTATTGGCGACAAAAAAGCAACATTATGTATGGCGTGGTTATTTAAAGCGCTGGAATGAAAGTGAGGATAGATTTGGAAGAGTTTATGTTTATAGAAAAAAAGTTTTAGGTAATCAACCAGAAATAGAATATGCACTTTTGGAAAATGTAGGGTTTGGAAAATACTTTTATGATATGACAGGATTTTCTAAGGCTGATGTAAGCGTAGTTTCACAGCTTATAGCGTATATTCAGAAAGATAAGCTTGTGCCGTTAGGATTAAATCCTGAACTGCTGGGAGATGCCAATGCCGAGAGAGATTTTATAGAAACATTAATGGGGCAATATGAAGATATAGACAATAAACATCAATTTTTGGATAAAATGATATCCGGAGATTTATCATTTTATAAAGATTCTCTTGTACAAGTAGCACTGGATGAATTGCATGATGAAGTGATGAATGCTCTTTGGGGTAGCAGAGAGAAAAGTGATGTTGAATTAATGGTAGATACTTTAAAAGCGATGGAGCATATAGAAGATGAAGATTTAAAGCATGAGTTCCATAGATTTTTCTTTATGCAGCATCAGAGGTCTCCAGTAATTTATGAAACTCAAGTGAAAAATTTTGAAACTCTAAAGTTGCAGTATCCAGCTATTAAAGATACTAATTCAAACTTTTATGCTAACCCATTAATGATTTTTTTTGTAGAGACAATGTCTGTTAATGTGTCTACTAAAATGCATACATGGATTGAACGGTATGATAACAAAACGAATGTTCCGTTTGTAACAACAGATACTCCAGTTGTTAATCTTACGGGTATGGAATTTTTAGAAAAAAATGAATTTTATTATCCTATTTCGCCTAAAATCGCAATTAAATTGTGCGTAACATCGAAGGGAAGTAAGTATGGCAAGGCAAAAAATATATGCTTGGATATGACTGATGAAAATGAGGTTAAAAAGCTGAATTTAGCAATTGCTAAAAACTGTTATAAAGAAGTTTTTTCTAATGATGAAAATGTATTAAAAAGTATTAGGTCTGAACTTCAAAGTTAATAGATTGTTATGAATGAGCAAATTCCCACCAAATGCACAAAAACAGTGTCAGATGTCTTTGAAGCAAAGACAAATTATAGATATTATCGAAATGCTGTCCGTATAGTAAATACATGAATCTGGAGAAGATTTGAGAGAAAGTGACGGCGAGTAAAAAGCAAAAAAATATACCAGAACAGGAGAAAATCGTGTTATGAAGATTGAGTCTATCAAGATAAAAAATTTTAGGAGTTATAAGGAAGAAACAATAATTCGCTTTGATAATCTTACAGTGTTAGTTGGCAGAAATGATATAGGTAAATCTACAATTCTTGAGGCGTTGGATATTTTTTTCAATGATGGCGGTGGAATAATTAAGATCGATAAGTCTGACCTGAATATTCAAGCGGCACGAAATGGTGATAGTGAAACTGTGATATCTGTATGTTTCTCGGAACTGCCAGAGTCGATTATTATAGATTCTGCGGTGCAGACTACCTTGGCTGATGAATACATGTTGAATGCGGATGGTTTGTTGGAAGTCGTAAAGAAATATAAAAATGGTGGCAAAGCTTCTGTATTTATCCATGCAAAACATCCGATGAACCCTGATTGTAAAGATTTGCTTCTCAAGAAGAATGCAGAACTTAAGAGTATAATCAAAGGTATGGGTATAGAATGTGAGAATCAGAGAATCAATACTACAATGCGGAGAGCCATATGGGAGCATTACGAGGGGAGCCTTGATTTGCAGGATATGGAGATTGATGTATCAAAGGAGGATGCAAAAAAAATCTGGGATAAACTCTCCTCTTATATGCCCGTGTACTCTCTATTCCAGTCAGATCGTAAAAACAGTGATGGAGATAGCGAAGTTCAGGATCCTTTAAAGGAAGCTGTTAAACAAATCATCAATGATGAAGAATTACAGCAAACTTTGGCTTCTGTAGCTGAGGTTGTAGAAACAAAGCTGAAAGAAGTTTCAAGCAGAACGTTGGAAAAGTTACGGGAAATGGATCCCGCTGTTGCAAACAGCTTAAACCCGGTTATCCCTACCGCTGACAAGTTAAAATGGGCTGATGTATTTAAGGCAGTGTCAATTTCAGGTGATGAGGATATCCCTATCAATAAAAGGGGGAGTGGTGTCAAGAGGCTTGTTCTGCTGAATTTTTTCAGAGCAGAAGCTGAACGTAGGGCAGCCGAAGGTGATAGTACTGGAATTATTTATGCAATTGAAGAACCAGAAACTTCCCAACATTCCAACAACCAGCGAGTGTTGATAAAGGCGCTAAAGGAACTGGCTCAAGCGGCCAATACACAGATTTTGCTTACAACACATAGCCCTGTTATTGTAAAAGAACTTGATTTTGAAAATCTTCGCCTAATTTTCGAAGATGAAGTTGGAAAACGTGTACTCTCGGTAGAACCTGCAGTTCTACAGTATCCTTCATTAAATGAAGTGAATTATGCAGCATATGGAGAAGCAACTGAAGAGTACCATAATGAGTTGTATGGTTTTCTGGAATTTCAACAATGGCTTAATGATTATAAAGCAGGAAGGCAGCAAAGACCATATCTGTATGTGAAAAATGGTAACACAAAGACATGGAACCTTGATTTGACGGAATATGTCAGACATCAAATCCATCATCCAGAAAACCATAGCAACACACACTTTACTCAAAGTGAGTTGAGGCAGTCGATTGAAGACATGAGACTTTATATCAGAAATCGTGCTGAAACGGAAGGAATATGGGATCCGATTCCTGATGGTGAGTAAGACAGTGTTATATAAGAAAACAGAATAAAGAATGATTTTTCAGAATGAAAGGATGCAAAAGCCGTGAAAGCAGATGCATCCTTTTTTGTACCCAAAATGGATTGGAAGTGATGCCTTTGATTGTTAAGTTTTATCAAATATAATTGTAATTTTAGCTTATTTATTATCAAACATAATTGTAAAGGGACAATAGGAAGTGAGGACAATGACAAAGGAAAGAATTGAAAAGGAGCTTACAAAAGTCCGTGAGCAGCTTGCAGGATTGCAGGCAAGACAGAAGGACTTGGAGGAGCAGTTGCAGATGGCAGAGGATGCGGAGAAGATGAAATTCATTGAAAAAAATAAAATCTCTCTGGAACGGCTGATTCTACTGAATAAGGTCAGCGAGGAAGAAATCCGGCATCTGTTAAAGAAGAAGGAACAGGAAGAACAGTTACAGAAATCAGAAAAGGGGGCAGAATGCCATGAAGAAAAAAATGAAGTTATCTTATAAAGCGGTGTTATCGCTTATGTTATCAGCAGTATTGTTCTGTATGCCTGCTGTGGGCTTTGCCATGAACGGAAATTATGCTACGGAGGTTCATGCCGAAGATTCCATTGGAGAGAGTGAAACAGCAACAGAGCAGGAGACAGAAAGCACTACGGAAAGCAGTACAGAGCCGGAAACGGAGAGTACGGTATCAGGGAATGATGTGCCGGAGCCGGTATGTACCTGTGAGGATAAATGCAGTTCTTACGGTTATGACCATACCTGTGAGGTATGTGCCGGGGATTACAAAAAATGTGCTTATAAAAAGCCTAATGTTACCATAAACATCAACAAACCGGATGGCTGGTACAACGATACTGCAAAAGTCAGCATTTCTGTATCTGATGTGGCACACACAGGCAATTTTGAGATTGCCAGTATACAGGCAAGAATCGGGCAGAATGGAAGCTGGATGGATGTAACTGAGGACAGAAAACTTGAGATTTCCGAGAACTGTACCGTATATGTGCTTGTCACAGACCAGAAGGGCAATACCTATGAAAGAAGCAGGACAATCAAATGCTTTGATACGACAAAACCTACCTTAAATGCGGCAGTCAGCGACGGACTGTTAAGCATACAGGTACATGATACGGATTCCGGTGCAAAAGCAGTCTATGTGAATGGATATGAATTTACAGACCTGACAAACGGAACCTTAAATATCCGTCTGCAACAGTTTGATGCGGGATATGAGTATTTTACGATTTCCGCTATGGACAATGCCGGAAATATGTCTGAGGTTTACAAGACAAAGAATCCATATTATAAAGACCCTGCCGATGACAGTGACGAAAATCCGGCAGAACAGCTTCCGGTCAGTGCGGAAGCCACCAAGCCAGGAAATGCCACAGGAACAGTTACAGAGCATACAGTTACAGACAGTAACGGCAACACTACTTCACAGACCAGCCTGGCAGATCAGAAAAAGCAGGCGATGGCAGAAGCGGATGCTGCAGAAAAGGGAGAGGATACAAAAGCGGAGTCTGGGCAGGGCAAGGAATTTTATACCATTCAGACTGCATCGGATAAGGTGTTTTACCTGATTATTGACAGGGACGGAGAGGAGGAAATGGTTTATTTCCTTACAGAAGTAACAGAAAATGACCTTCTCAATACAACTTCCGATAACAGTGAGACATTACCGAAAAATTCAGCAGCACTGGAGTCTGCAATTCCGACAGAGGAGAGCGCACTGCCAAACAATAACAGTGGTACAGAAGCTCAGCAGAATGAGGAAACAGAAGATACCGGGGAAACGGAGAATACGGAAAGCACAGAAACCACAGAACCGGAGCAGGAGGCGGCAGAGGAACCGAATCCTATGGTTTCCTATGTGCTTATGGGTGTTCTTGCAGTAGCCTTTATCGGTGGAGCATATTATTTCAAGGTAGTACGCAAGAAAAAAGAGGACTTCATCGAGGATGAAGATGAGGACGAAGAAGATGAAGAATACGAAAACGAAGAAGAATCGGAGGAAGTTTCCGAAGATGATTTCTTTGACGAGAAGGAGGACGAGTAAGGATGCAGTTGGTAATAGCGGAAAAGCCAAGCGTGGCACAGTCCATTGCAGGCGTAATCGGGGCGAATGAGAGAAAAGACGGATATATGGAGGGAAACGGATACATTGTTTCGTGGTGTGTAGGGCATTTGGTTGAGTTGGCACAGCCGGATGCCTATTTTGATGCATGGAAAAAGTGGAGCTATGAGAGTATTCCCATGATACCGGAACAATGGAAGCATGAAGTAAAGAAGGATACAGCAGCACAGTACAGGGTGTTAAAGGAACTGATGCATGAAGCGAGAGTGGACAGTGTGGTATGTGCTACCGATGCCGGACGGGAGGGAGAGCTTATCTTCCGTCTGGTTTATGAAATGGCAGGCTGTAATAAGCCCATGAAGCGTCTGTGGATTTCGTCTATGGAGGAAAGTGCGATCCGGGAGGGTTTTGCAGAATTGAAACCGGGAAGTGATTATGATCATTTGTATGAATCGGCACTTTGCAGACAGCAGGCAGACTGGCTTGTGGGATTGAACGGTACAAGACTTTTTACGGTGCTTTATGGCGGCAAGGTCTTGAAAGTGGGCAGGGTACAGACACCTACCCTTGCCATGCTGGTTGACCGGGAAACAAAGATTATGAATTTTAAGAAGGAAGCCTATTACATGGCACACATCATTGGTGGTGGTGTGGATGCCGTCACCGATAAGATAAACAGTAAAACAGAAGCGGAGAATGTTGCAAATATCTGTGCAGGTGGTCAGGCACTTGTCACATCAGTATTAAAGGAAGAAAAATCCGTGGCACCGCCAAAGCTCTATGATCTTACCACGCTTCAGAGGGATGCCAACCGATTATTTGGGTTCACCGCAAAGCAGACATTGGAATATACCCAGAGCCTTTATGAAAAGAAGCTCTGTACTTATCCGAGAACGGACAGCCAGTATTTATCCGATGATATGGAGCAGACTGCAAAAAGTGTGATTGATGCAATTTTTGCTTCCATTCTGTTTGAACAGAATATCATGTTTCATCCGGATATTAAGCGGGTGTTAAACAGTAAGAAGGTTACAGACCACCATGCCATTATCCCCACAATGGAGATAACAAGGGCAGACCTTACAGTATTGCCGGAAACGGAAATGAAAATCTTATCCCTGTGTGCTAACCGTCTGCTGTGTGCCACCGGGGAAAAGCACATTTATAACACAACAAAAGCGGAGCTTCGCTGCGGAGATATTATTTTTAAGGTATCCGGAAAAGAGGTTGTGAGAAATGGCTGGAGGGACTTTGAGGATGCGTTTAAGCGTTCCTATAAAACAACAGAGGAAAAGGATACTGCCGATGAAAAGGAAAAGAAGCTGCCGGAGCCTTCCGAAGGAATGAACATTCCGGTGGAGGAAACAAAGGTAAGTGAGCATTTCACTGTACCACCGAAACACTATACGGAAGATTCTCTGCTCTCTGCAATGGAACGGGCCGGAGCAGAGGATATGGGGGATGATGTGGAGCGCAAAGGTCTTGGCACACCTGCCACCAGGGCAGACATTATTGAGAAGTTGGTCAAAGACGGTTTCGTGAAGCGTGAGAAAAAGCAGATGATACCGACGAAGGACGGCATGAAGCTGATTACGGTGCTTCCAGATGTGGTAAAGTCCCCGAAACTTACTGCCGATTGGGAAAATGCTCTTACCCTTGTGTCAAAGGGCGAATATTCCATGCAGGAATTTATGGATGGTATTGAGAACATGGTGCGTGATCTGGTGCAGACCTACCACAGCATCAGCGAGGAGCAGAAGTCCATGTTTGGAGCTGGGACACAGGAAGCACTTGGCAAATGCCCGAAATGTGGTGGCGAAGTGGTAAAGGGAAAATTTGGAGCTTACTGTAAGAATAAATGCGGCATGAATGTTGGAAGGGCAATGGGAGCCGTACTTTCCGATAGTCAGATAAAAAGTATGCTGGAGGGAAAAAAGACTCTTGTAAAAGGACTGAAAGGGAAGAAAGGCAGCTATGATGCGTATCTTATCCCGGAGGGGATTGAAGATTATTCCTATATGAAAGACGGGAAGGAAATCAAAGGCTCACAGTATAAGGTTAAGATGGAGTTTCCACAGAGGAAGAAATAAAATCTGGTAGAGGGACAGATGTGAAAGTGGTATAATTTCTTTGCATAGGTGCTATGCACCTATGCGTGAAATTTAAATTATATAGATATAGCAATGTAAAGTTATGTTGCGGAAATATATAGTTACAATAACTTGAATTATTGGGAAGTAGATTTATACATGCAAGAAGAGCAGCTTTACAGTTAAATTGCTGTATGATGAAATGGGGATAAGTGTATGAAAAATGTGTTTGAATTTATAACAAATAAAAGAGATTATACATTGCATTTTCAAAATGCAGAATATACAAAAAATGATTTTGAGTGCTTTTATTCACATGAAGATGTCATGGGAAAAGAAGTTGAATTTTTGCCTGGTATTTTTTATAAGTTTGAATTAAAGCGTTCTGTTTTGTTAAAAAACATAGTAGCTGTTTTATGTTTATATAATGGAGAGTCGCAGTTAATAAAATTACTTCCAAAGATTTTAAATGAAAAATTCGGAAAAAGGATTATTACAATTCAATTCAAAAATATTAGAGACAGTTATTCTTTTTTTATCGACCAAGAGAAAGTATATGGAAATGAGAAAAAATTTCAAGGAAAAGATGAAGCAAAATTTCAGTATGAATATGAATATGTTAAAGAAGAGCCAGAATACTTAGAAATACCGACTGAAAGGATACTTTTTCCCTGTCGAACAGGCGGTGAGGGAACGAGATGTAGTTTGAAAGGTGTATTTAGGGAGGAGGGTATATTTACAACATGTACATATGAAAATCATTATATATTTTTTGATGAGTATGAAATGCATTGCCTTACGGCTAATTCAGAAGAAGTTAGAAATATATGTAAGATGTGCAATAATTGCATGAAAACTATAGAGTTGATGAAAGAAGGACGATTTATTGGTCCTACTAAAGGCAATGATTCGGATTGTTTAACTGTTGGGGAGTATGACGGAATATATATTATAGAAAATGGTAATCATCGAGCATGTTGTGCGAAAGCATTTGGTATTTCTTTAGTGAAAGCTAAAATTCATAAGTATAGAAGAACAGAGGAATTACGCAAAGAACCAGAAGTAATAAAAGGGATAGATAACCAGAAAGTGTTAGATTCATTTTATAGGGTATTTGATGGGAAAGGAATTAGTAGAACAGTTGTAAATAAATATTTAGAAACAGATGGAACAGATGTCGGATTGATTAAATTATTAAAGGTTATTTAATTATAGGGTATTGAGGAAGTAGTGGACAGAAATATTGGTATTGGAGATATGCAATTTATGTTCCACAAAAAGTGTGAAAACTTCAGATTTATGGTCATTTCCATAAATTTATTTACCTTTTTCACATCACTAATAATTTTATAGTAAACAGCGTTAGAGCGTATAGAATAGAAATCTATATGCTCTATTTTTTTACGCAAATAAAAGAAAACAGGAGGAAATCTACATGAATGAAGCAGTAGAAAATGTAACAGACAACACAGAAGTGACCAGTAAGCAGGAGGAAACGAAAGCGGAGAAATTTATCCGTCTTGGAGAGTACCGCATGAATAAGGCGATGGATGCGATTGGCAGACTGGAGCATCTTGCCAACAAATCAGCTTATGAATACACACCGGAGCAGGTGGAAGCCATGTTCTCTACGCTGGAGTTACGGGTGGCAGATGTAAAAGCAAAATTTACGGTAACGAAAACAAGGGAAAATGCAACTTTTTCCTTTGGGACAAAGGCAGAGTAGGACGCATAAGGCGGTGGGTTTCTCACCGTTATTTTAGGAGGAAAGTCGATGATAACAAAATACCAGATGATCTCCATAATGGCGGAGGAAACCGCCAGAGAGATTGCAAAAAATGAACAGGCATGGACAAGATATCTGACCACGGCTGCAAGGTTATACAAATATCCTTTTAATGAGCAGATGTTAATCTATGCTCAAAGACCGGATGCGTCTGCCTGTGCTTCTCTTGAAACATGGAATGAGAAAATGAATTGCTGGGTCAACCGTGGAGCAAAGGGTATTGCACTCATTGATACGGAGAGTGAACGTCCCAGATTAAAATATGTCTTTGATGTATCAGATGTTCATAAAGCAAGAAGAATTGGGCGTGACCCTTATCTGTGGGAGCTTCAGGAGGAACATAAAAATGCTGTTATGGAACAGCTTGAAAAAACTTATGGGAAAACGGACAGCACACTGCCATTTGAAAACAGGATAATAGAACTGGCTGCCAGGATTGCCGGAGATTATTATGAGGAGCTTCTTCCGGAAATTTCCTATGCAAAGGAAGGGAGCTTTCTTGATGAATTAGACGAATTTAATGTTGGAATCAGACTTCGGGAGACATTATCCGCAAGTATCGCATACACGCTTTTATCCCGCTGTGGTGCGGATATGGAGATATGGAAGGATGAACTTGATTTCAGCTATATCAGTGATTTCAGCACAATGGATACACTTTCTGTTCTCGGAACCGCCACTACGGAAATGTGTAAACCAGTGCTGATGGAAATTGGAAGAACCATTGCAGCCTATGATCGACAAATTGCCCGAAATAAGGCAAAAAACAAGGTAAATGGGGAACAGTATGAAAGCCTTGAGAAAAATGCCAAAAAAGAGCTTGCAAATGAGTCTGAGCCACGCTATAATGCGTTAAAGCGTGAAAGCGAAAATGAAGCAAATAAAATGGAAACGGAGGAAACAGCATATGAAACTGACATACGAGAAGAACGGGGATTATCTGATACCGAACCTGATGCCGAACGAGGAGCCGCAGGGGACACTTACGAAGTACGGTCTGATGAGGAAGAACTTTCTGAAGGAACACAGGAAAGGAATTTATCAGGGAATGATTCTGAAAGGAACTCTGAAAGAGCATTGTCTGGAGACACAGGAGCAGGCAGAGCAGAGAATGGAAATGCTGACCGGACAGATGGCGCAGAAAGAGGGAGTGAACGAGGAAATGAAAGCAGCCGATCAGATGAGCTGGGTAGCGAAGATGAACAACATCAGACAGTCAGCGGAGGAAATCGTGCTGAAGGAGCTGATTTACATTTAGACAGCAGAATAGAACAGAATGAGGAACAATCGGAGCCGGATAGTGGAAGTAATTCATTATCCGGTTCTTTTTTGGATAATGCACAAGAGGAAGATTTTACTGACCTTAAAAAAGGTATCTTGTGCTTTGATAAACACTTCGTTCATAAAAGACCGGAGATAGCAGGCTATTTCCAGATGGAGCAGGATGCAAGACTCCAGACGGACTATCTGAAAAATTCTTTCCGCATGGAGGAGTTTACAGAGCTGTATATAGGACAAACAAGGGCAGGGTATCGTGCCGATGAAGATGGACTTACCATGTGGAAAGGGAGTTATCTCACCCGTGAAGCGGAAACGAGAATCTCATGGAAAGATGCCAGATTTCTTGTTAATTCTTATATAGAGGACGGGGTGTATCTTCTTCCGGGAGAAGTGGCAGAGCAGATTGATACGGATGGAATGTATAAACAGCTCGACCTTTTTTCCATGTTTTCGGAGCAGGTAGGAAATATTGCCATGAAACAGGCAGAGGAAACAAGTATAGTACCACTCTCTACTCAAATACCGCAGGAGCAAATTGACACAATCCTCAGAAGCGGTGGAGGAAAGGAAAACAGCAGAAAACGTATCTATGCCAAGTATCAGCAGGGAAAGACGCCGGAAGAAATGGCGGTTTTTCTTCAAAAGGAATACGGTACTACCGGAAAGGGTTTTGAATTTGATGGAAAACAGGTATCGGTATGGTTTGATGAGCAGGGAATGAGCATCGGACATGGGACATCTGCGTTGGAATATCCTGTAGCTATCATGAGTTGGCAGGAAGTAGAAAAGGAAATACGTTTACAGGTGGAAAATGGCACTTACATGGGAGCAAATGAAGCCTATCTCGTGGATGAAAGCGAACATGTTCGTCTTGCAAATCATATTTTTTTCTTTTTCCGTGATGGGATTGGAGAAATGCCGGAGGAGCTGGAGCTGAAACTTAGTAATTATCCGGATGCTCATTCAAGACTGGTGGAATTATTATCAACGCCGGAAGGAGTGGAACTTGTTGCATCTGATATGGACAAAGCATTACAGCAGATTGAAATCGGAGAGAAGGAACTTCGTTTTCGTTCCATAATATCAAAGGAGGAGCTTAGAGCAGAACTTGATAATCTGCTTTTGGAAAAGCTAACCTTTCCTACTGCTGATAATGTGGAGATTAAGAAAGAGGATTTTATTACACAGGATGAGATAGACCACAGGCTTGGAAGGGGAAGCGGGTTTGCACATGGCTCTTTCCGAATCTATGATTATTTTAAGGAGGGGCATGACAGCAAGGAGGCAGTTACTTTTCTTAAAAACGAATATGGAACAGGAGGCAGTTCCCCGGCACTTGCTGGAACTGACAGAAGTAATGAAAATCATGATGCAAAGGGTATCAAGTTGGAGAAAGGCAGTATCATGGAGCCTTACACAGAGGTACTTTTATCATGGAATGTTGTAGAAAGGCGTATCCGGAAACTGATTGAGGAGGATAGGTATTTATCTCCAGAAGGGAAAGAAGCCTATGCTGCGTATAAAGAAGATGAAGCCAGAAAGGCTATGCAGAAAGCACAGGAGAAAATAGAACGTGACACAAAAGTATCCTGCAAAGAAGCAATAGAAAAAGCGATTGCGGAGAAGTTTGACGGATACCGACTGCCAAAGGAAACTGCGGAAGATGTTATTCGTGAATATGGAAGCGAAAGAGTTGCTTATGTACTTGCCAATACAGTTATGCACTTTAGTCATGATGGCAGATTTTCACCGGATAACAAGGAATGGGCAAAGGAAATCGAGCCTTATGCCATGATTGAAAACAGGGATTTGATTGTGACTTCCCATCCTGCTGTATTAAATGGATTTATTAACCAGACAAGAAGATATATTGAGCATGAGAAGGAACTTGCAGCACAAGCGGCAGAAGAAAACACTATTACTATTGACGGACAGAACTGCATACATGTTGATCAATGGAAGTCCGGGGAGGACACTTATCTGCTTGGCAATTCCACAGAGGATAGTGAGTTTTATTATGCAGAGGTAAATGGAGATATTCATATAGAATATGACCATAAGCCGGACAGGACAGAGATAGAGGAAGATTATCTGAACATCATGGTAGAGAGGGATATTGACCGCCATGAAGCAGAAGTTTTTGCACGATTTGAGGGCAGTGATGATAGTCTGGAGCAGCCTTTGGTGGCAGAAGTTGTGCAGAACACATCTGGACAGGATGTCCAAAAGTCAGAACCACAGATTGACAGATCAAATGCAGTCAATTTCCGTATTACGGATGATGCTCTTGGCATTGGCGGGGCAAAGGAAAAATTCAGAAGGAATGTGGAAGCAATCCGTATGCTGGAGCAGATAGAAAGTGAAAGCCGTCTTGCAACACCGGAGGAACAAAAGATTTTATCACAGTATGTCGGCTGGGGCGGTTTGGCAGATGCCTTTGATGAAAGCAAAAGTGCCTGGGCGGTAGAATACCGGGAATTAAAAGAACTGTTATCGGATGCAGAGTATGCTTCCGCAAGGGAGAGTACCTTAAATGCCCACTATACAAGCCCTATGATTATCCGTAGTATTTATGAAGCACTGGAGAACATGGGCTTTGAAAAAGGAAATGTTTTAGAGCCGGCAATGGGTATCGGAAATTTCTTCGGTATGCTGCCGGAGAAGATGCAGGAAAGCAGACTTTATGGAGTGGAGCTTGATGGGATTACCGGAAGGATAGCAAAGCAGCTTTATCCGAAAGTGGATATTAAAATCACAGGTTTTGAAAAAACGGATTATCCCAATGATTTCTTTGATGTTGCAATCGGCAACGTGCCATTCGGACAGTACAAGGTAGCCGATAAACAGTATGATAAAAACAATTTCCTGATACATGATTATTTCTTTGCAAAGACATTGGATAAGGTTCGTCCTGGTGGTGTGGTTGCTTTTGTTACTTCTAAAGGAACTATGGATAAGAAAAGCCCGGAGGTCAGAAAGTATCTTGCACAGAGGGCAGAGCTTCTCGGTGCAGTCAGGCTTCCTAATACGGCATTTAAGGAAAATGCAGGAACAGAAGTTACTTCCGATATTTTATTTTTAAAGAAACGTGACCGTGTGATGGACTTGGAGCCGGAATGGGTGCATTTGTCAGAAGATGAGAACGGCATTGCCATGAACAGTTATTTTGTTGAACATCCTGAGATGATTGTAGGAAAAATGGAAATGGTCAGCGGACCATATGGTATGGAAAGTACCTGTATGCCCGATACCACAAGACCATTTGTGGAGCAGTTAAAGGAAGCGGTAAGCCGTATAGATGGGGAGATAGAAGCCGTAGAAATGGATGAACTGGCAGACGAGCTTGCCGATGCCACTATTCCGGCAGACCCGGATGTAAAGAATTACAGCTACACGCTTGTGGACAATAAGGTATATTACCGGGAAAATTCCATTATGAAGCCTGTGGATATGACGGAAACCATGCAGGAGCGTATTAAGGGGATGGTGGGTATCCGTAACTGTACGCAGGAACTTATCAATTTGCAGTTGGAAGAATATTCCGACAGCGCAATCAAGGAAAAACAAGCAGAACTCAACACGCTGTATGATGTTTTTTCCAAGAAATTCGGTTTAATCAATTCGCAGACCAACAAGAGAGCTTTCAATCAGGACAGCAGTTATTGCCTGCTGTGTTCTCTGGAAAAGCTGGATGATGAGGGCAATTTCAAGGGCAAGGCGGATATGTTCACGAAGCGTACCATTAAGAAAGCAGAAGTCGTTACAAGCGTGGATACGGCAAGTGAAGCACTGGCGGTGTCTTTATCGGAAAAGGCGGGAATAGACCTTGACTATATGGCAGGGCTGCTTATGGACAAAGCTGACTATATGGACAGCGAAAAATATGATAAGATGCTTGGAAAAATCAAGGAGGAGCTGACAGGCATTATCTTTCAAAATCCTGTGACGGACAGATGGGAAACAGCGGATGAGTATTTAAGTGGAAATGTACGTGATAAGCTGGAAATTGCGAAAGTTTATGCCGAGAACCACCCGGAATATGCCGTAAACGTGCAGGCACTTACACAGGTGCAGCCGAAAGAACTGGATGCTTCCGAGATTGAGGTGCGTATTGGTGCCACATGGATTGATCCGAAATATATCGAGGATTTCATGAGGGATACTATTGAAACACCACATCATCTGTTTGACCGGAACATTGTGGGTATTCAATATTCCGATGTCACCGGACAATGGAACGTAAAGGGAAAAAATGCGGATTATGGCAATGCCCTTGTAAATGTGACCTATGGAACCAGCCGGAGAAATGCGTACCAGATTTTAGAAGATTCCCTTAATCTGAAGGACAGTCGTGTGTATGACACCATAGAGGAGGACGGCAAGGAAAAGAGAGTCCTGAATAAGAAGGAAACTACTATAGCGAGCCAGAAACAGGAAGCCATAAGGGAAGCATTTAAAGACTGGGTATTTCGTGATCCGGAACGCAGGCAGGTACTTGTGGAAAAATATAACCGTCTTTTCAATTCCACCAGACCGAGGGAATATGACGGTTCACATCTGAAATTCCCTGGCATGACACCAGATATTGAGATGAAGCCACACCAGAAAAATGCGGTGGCACATGTGCTTTACGGGGATAATACACTGCTTGCCCATTGCGTGGGAGCAGGAAAGACCTTTGAAATGACAGCGGCGACTATGGAGAGTAAGCGGCTTGGCTTATGCCAGAAATCATTATTTGTCGTACCGAACCACCTTACGGAGCAGTGGGCAAGTGACTTTTTACGATTGTATCCCGGAGCGAATATACTTGCAGCTACAAAGAAAGATTTTGAGCCTGCCAACCGGAAGAAATTCTGTTCCAGAATTGCCACCGGGGATTATGATGCGGTCATTATCGGTCATTCGCAGTTTGAGAAAATCCCACTTTCACAGGAAAGACAGATTGCCATTATAGAACGCCAGATTGATGAGATTGAACTTGCCATAGAGCAGGCAAAAGCCGACAATGGGGAGCGGTACACCATTAAGCAGATGGAAAAATCACGGAAGTCTTTGCAGACAAGGCTTGAGAAACTAAACGATACATCAAGGAAGGACAACGTGGTAACTTTTGAGCAGCTTGGTGTGGACAGGCTCTTTGTGGACGAGTCACATAATTATAAAAATCTGTTCCTTTATACGAAAATGAGGAATGTGGCGGGTATTGCACAGTCAGAAGCACAGAAGTCCTCGGATATGTTTGCAAAGTGCCAGTACCTTGACGAGCTGACAGGTGGAAAAGGCGTTACTTTTGCAACAGGTACTCCGATTTCCAACAGTATGACAGAGCTTTATACCAATATGCGATACCTTCAGTATGGTACGCTGCAGAAGCTGGGACTTGGTCATTTTGACAGTTGGGCATCATCCTTTGGCGAAACACAGACCGCCATAGAGCTTGCACCGGAGGGAACAGGATACCGGGCAAAAACAAGGTTTGCGAAATTCTTCAACCTGCCGGAATTGATTGCACTTTTTAAGGAGAGTGCAGATATTCAGACACCGGATATGCTAAACCTTCCTGTGCCGGAAGCAGAATATGAAAATGTGGTGTTAAAGCCGAGTGAATACCAGAAGGATATGGTGGCTTCCCTTGCAGAACGAGCCGAAGCAGTGCGTGACAGAATGGTACAGCCCCATGAGGATAATATGCTGAAAATCACCAATGACGGCAGAAAATTAGCACTGGATCAGAGGCTTATCAACGACATGCTTCCTGATGATGAAAATTCAAAGGCTGCTACTTGTGTGGAGAAAGCATTTGAAATATGGGAGCAGACAAAGGAACAGAAGTCCACGCAGCTTATTTTCTGCGATTTGTCAACGCCGAAGGGAGATGGTACTTTTAATGTATATGAAGATATCAAAAAGAAACTGATGGAAAAGGGAGTGCCGGAGAATGAAATTGCCTTTATCCATGATGCAAATACGGAGCTTAGGAAAGCGGAGCTGTTCGGAAAAGTAAGAAGCGGACAGGTTCGCTTTTTGCTTGGTTCCACGCAGAAAATGGGAGCCGGAACCAACGTGCAGGACAGACTCATCGCATTACATCATCTGGATGTACCGTGGCGTCCTTCTGATATAGAACAGCAGGAAGGACGTATTTTAAGACAGGGAAACCTTAATCCGAAAGTAAAGATTTTCCGGTATGTGACGGAAGGAACCTTCGATTCGTACAGTTGGCAGCTTATCGAGAACAAGCAGAAATTTATCGGACAGATCATGACAAGCAAATCTCCGGTACGAAGCTGTGAGGATGTGGATGAAGCGGCACTTACCTATGCGGAGGTCAAAGCACTTGCAACGGGCAATCCCTACATCAAGGAAAAGATGGACCTGGATATACAGGTATCGAAGCTGAAGCTGATGAAGGCAAACCATACAAGCCAGAAGTACAGGCTGGAGGACAACATCACGAAGCACTACCCGCAACAGATAACTATTTTAAAGGAACGTATCAGTGGTATGCAGACGGATATTCAGACTGCAAAGGAAAATCTTCCGGCAGATAAAGAGCAGTTTACAATGAAAGTCGGGGATAAGCTCTACACAGATAAAAAAGAAGCCGGAACTGCTCTTGTGGAAATGTGCAAAGAGATAAAGAGTGTTAATGCCCCGGCAATGATAGGCGAGTATGCGGGCTTTAAAATGTCTGTATCCTTTGATTCCTTTAACCATAAATTTGTGATGAATGTCAAAGGACAGTTATCCCATAATCTGGAAATAGGTTCTGATCCGCTTGGTAATATCGCCCGTATCAATCATGCACTGGAGTCTATGCCAAAAGAGCTTGCAGAAGCAAAGACCAAACTGAACAATGTGGAGCATCAGCTTGAAACGGCAAAGGTGGAAGTGCAGAAACCTTTTGCACAGGAAGAGGAGCTGGCAGAAAAATTAGACCGCCTGTCTGCCCTAAATGCCCTGCTTAATATGGATGAAAAGGGCGATGATGGTATCGGCATGGACGATGATACACCGGAGCAGGGAACGGAACGGACGGGAACTTTTGGACAGGATGTCAACCAATCTGCAAGGCAGAATGGTTTGAAGTCAGAACGGGTGGCAGATAAGCCAGTGCAGAGGGTGTCTTTGAAGGAACGGCTTGCAGAGATGAAAATAAAAGCTACGGGAAATAGTATGGAAAAATCTGGAAATCGAGATAAGAGGAAGGAGGAGTTTTTGTAATTACGCTATTTCTTTTTATTCCAATATGAAATATAATATTAGTTCAAGGGCAATATTTTAATAGAGCAAATTGTGAAAAGTTGAAATAAAAAGATCTGGACATAATGAAATACATAAAAACGAAAATTGAATTTGTCAGACACTGTCTGACAAATTCGGAAAGGATATATTATGAATGATTTAGAGCAGAATAATATGCTTCAGCCATTGGTGGATGAGATTGAAACAACGGTTTCAAATGCAAAAAAAGAATTAGCCGAAAAAGTAAACAGTGTGATAACCCAAACCTATTGGACAATCGGAAAATATATTGTTGAGTTTGAGCAGGATGGAAATGTAAAAGCAGCATACGGTTCAAAATTATTAACAACATTATCTCATCAGCTTACTTTGCGATTGGGGCGAGGGTACAGCAGACCCAATCTTAACAATATGAGGAAGTTTTATCTTTGTTATGAGAATTGTCAGACAGTGTCTGACAAATTGACATGGTCGCATATCTGTGAACTGATAAAGATTGATGATGAATTAGAACGAAGTTTTTACGAAAAAGAATGTTATAAAGAAAAGTGGGACGTAAGAACGCTCAGACGGCAGATGGATTCAGCATTATTTCTTAGATTAGCGACAAGCAGGGATAAAGAGGGGATTTTGGCACTTGCAAATGAGGGAATTACCTATGATAAGCCGGAGGACATCATCAAGGATACTTACACATTAGAATTTTTGGGACTTCCGGAAAAAGATCGTTACAGTGAGGAAGATTTGGAACAGAAAATTATTGATAATATTCAAAAATTCCTGTTAGAATTGGGAAAAGGCTTTACCTTTGTCGGCAGGCAGTATCCTTTGACGGTAAATAATATTCACTACCATGTGGATTTGGTATTTTATCATAGAATTTTGAAATGTTTTGTGCTGATTGATTTGAAGAAAAATTCAGTACAGCATGTAGATATTGGTCAGATGAATATGTACATGGGATATTTTGCAAAGGAAGAAAACATGGCAGACGATAATCCACCGATTGGTATTATTCTGAGCCATAATAAAGATGAGCTGCTTGTGGAATATGCAACTTATGGTATGGACAGTAATTTGTTTGTGTCAAAATATGAGTTGTATCTGCCTGATCGCAAAGAGCTTCAAAAATTAGTAAATAATATTTTAGAGCAGGATGAAAAAAAGAAAGCAGATAAATAACGAAGTAATATAGGATAGCTATATATCAAAATTTAATAGGCACTACCTGAAAAGACAATCAGAAATGGTTGTCTTTTTTGTATGGAAAAAAGAAAGGAAAATAGAATTATGGCAGATGAAAATACAAAAGTTCAGATGACAGAAAAGCAAAAAGTCAAAGAGATAACGGACAGATTGGAAGCGGGTCTAAAGGAACTTTTCGAGAGTGAAAAGTACAAAAGCTATCTCAGCACCATGTCGAAATTTCACAATTACAGTTTTAATAACACTCTGCTGATTGCCTTGCAGAAGCCGGAAGCTACGCTTGTGGCCGGGTACAAGGCATGGCAGAAGAATTTTGAACGTCATGTCAATAAGGGAGAAAAAGCAATCCGTATTCTTGCCCCTGCTCCGTATAAAATCAAAGAGGAAAGGGACAAGTTAGACCCTGTGACCGGAGAAATGATGTTTGATGAAAATGGGATGCCGCAGAAAGAAGAAACAGAGGTCACAATCCCTGCTTTTCGTGCCGTATCCGTTTTTGATGTGTCCCAGACAGACGGCAAGCCTATTCCAGAATTGGAAGCACAGGAACTTTTATCTACGGTGGAGGGATATGAGGATTTTGTACAGGCACTCATGAATGTTTTTCCTGTTCCTGTCAGTTTTGAGGAGATTCCCGGCGATTCCAAAGGATATTTTGATACGGTAGAAAAGAGGATTGCCGTGCAGAAAAATATGAGTGAGAGCCAGACCTTAAAAACAATGGTGCATGAGGTGGCTCATTCCATGCTGCATGATAAGGAAGTTAATCAGAGCATGGACGTTCCGGCAAAAGACAGGAATACAAAAGAGGTGGAAGCGGAGAGTGTGGCATTTACCGTGTGTCAGCACTTCGGAATAGATACCTCGGAGTATTCTTTCGGATATATTGCAGGCTGGAGCAGCGGCAGGGATATGAAAGAACTGAAAAATTCTCTTGATACAATTCGTAGGATTGCATCGGAGCTGATTACGGGGATTGAGGGAGCATTGCAGGAACTACAGCTTAATCGTGAAATGGAGCAGGAACAGAGCAAAGAGAGCATTTTGCTGATACATAATGAAAAATTCACAGAGTATAGCCTTGTCAGTGTTCGGGGGATGGACAGGGAAGAACTTATGTCGGCTCTTTCTTCCATGAGCGAGGAAGATAAATTAAACATACTGTCTTATCTGGAGAGCAAAGGAGCATGGACTACAGAGCTTGGCAACGAGCAGACGGAAGAAGTGGAGGAATACCACTTGGATGTCCGCTATAACGTGGATACGAACGAGCTGATTGATGTAAAGGTAAGAATGGAGCAGTCGATAGACACCAATTTATTTGTTATGGGGCAGGCAGAGCAGTTTATCAATCAATTAGAAGCAGAGAAAACTATTTTTACTGCCGATGAACGTAACCTTATCGTGAATTACGCATATAAGCTGGATGATATGGATAAAACGAGAGAACTTGCAGAAAAGCTGGCATTTATGGAAGAAAACAGTCCTAACAATGTAGCTCTTACCATAATTGATGCACGGGCAGAGCTAGATGCACTGCCTGATCCGATGATTGGTTTATCGGAAATGAGGGAATATGGCTATACATGGAATGCAATGCTGCCATTGACACAAGAGAGGGCATTAGAACTGTTTGACCATGATTTTCCTATATATTTACTTCATGCAGATGGTGCGGAAACTACGGTAGATGACAGAAAACAAATATTAGAGCATGACGGAATTTTCGGGATTGAAAAGGGCGATTGGGAAAATGAAAAGAAGCTGCGTTCTATGTTTGCAGAATTGGAGAAGAGTGCCGCCGGAAAAGAAGAACAGCTTTTGCATAGCACCTCAGATATGTATGGAATCTATCAGTTAAAGCATGAACCGGAGTTGAAACATCTTCGGTTTGAGGGGACGGAATCCTTAAAACGTATGGGCATTACAAAAGATAATTTTGATGCCATTAAACCGGAGAATTATACGCTTGTATATGTGGGCGAATTATCTGAACTGCAAAGACAGACACAAGGGGCAACTTTAGAAGCAATCTTTGAAAAATTCAACCTTGACCACCCAGAAGATTTCAGAGGACATTCGCTATCTGTCAGCGATATAGTGCTGCTTCATCAGAACGGACAGAATACGGCTCATTTTGTGGATTCTTTTGGATATACGGAAATACCGGATTTTTTGCGGGAGCAGATATCGGAAAAGGAAGAAGTGCAGGACACTTCTGGATATGATGTCCAAAAGCCAGTACCAGAAATAAATGAAGATGAAATCATTGATCTTGGCGATGAAGCGGAACAGGTGCTTGCAGATATGAAAAAATCTTTAGAAAACGGAAAGGAAACGGAGATTGCTTTTTCGATTGCAGACCGTTATATCAGTATTCAGGAAACCGAGGGTGGCTATGATTATTCGATAATAGGTACGGGTTATAAAGAGATTGACGGCGGAGTATATGATAATCCAGAAGTGACAATTAGAGAAGCCTTGGATGATATTGTGGAAGATTTGAAGTCACAGCCGGATTACAATGGGGCAAAAGGAAATATCCAAAGGGATGATAAGCTGATACCGATTGATTATGAGAAATTGATGGAAAAAGTAGAGGAAGCAAATCATATTGTGCCGGAGAACACGCAGAGCAGTGTTGTGGCAGATTTTAAGGCAAAAACTGATGAGTTATTTCACGACATCAGCGAGCTGAACCCGGCAGAAATAGAGGAAACCATAAAATGTCATGTGCAGGCAAAACTTGATGAATACGGCATGGATGCGATTATTGTTGATGTTGCTGTTGTAGGAAGTCGTTGCAGGGGACTGGAACAGGAAAGTTCAGACCTTGATGTGGTAGTGGAACTATCTGGCAACGAGAGAGAAGATGTGCTGTTTGATGTTTTTAATGAGGACGGACTTCATATTGGAGATGTGAAAGTGGATATTAACCCGATTACCGCACAGCGTACCGGAACACTGGAAACTTATTTGCCACCGGTGGAAGAGTATCTTACAGGTGTCAGGGAAGCAAGGCAACAGGAAACGGCACAGCAGATTCAGCAGACTTCTGGACACGATGTCCAAAAGTCGGAGCTGAAAGAAAATGAGGTCGAAGTAACTCTGACAGTGGCAGAGTGCAGTGAATTTCACAATCTGGGCGAATTTTATGAGAACATTCCTACGGTGGAAGAAGCGGCTGCAATCTGGAGGCAGATACCGCCGGAGCGAATAAATGGTATCCCTGCAATCGGTATTCACGTTCACAGACCGGGAGAAGAAAGCTATATGGATGATGAGATTGATTTGTTGTCCGGCAGAGGGATTGATTTGGAAATTTTAGAGCATATACCGAGGATCAAGAATGAACCAAAAGCGATGGCAGTAGTTACAGAACTGGTGGCGAAGTTCCCGAATATGGAGATTGAGGGCGTTATGTCGGAAGAAATGGAAGCAAAGGTTTGGGAGATGCGTATAGCGGATTTGTCACCTGCAGAACAGCTTGCGGTTGTATTTGACCGTCTTTCTTATGATTATGATACGATTCTTTACCATGACAGTACCCGGAACATGACGGAAAATGTATCGGAACTGGCAGAGAGAATCCGGCAGGGAGATACAGAACATCTGACAGACTGGCTGAAAGCAATCATATCTGAAGGAGCTGTGCCAGAGGAAGCAGACCGGGCAAAAGAACTTCTGGAAAAACTGGCAGAATATAAGCCACTTGCTAAGATTGAGGAACTGGAAGAACAGAATTACAACATGATTGACAATGTGCTGAATAATGGTGCAGAAAAATCACAGAAAGAAGCTGCCCGAAAAGAGCAGAATCAGCCTGCCGCAAGAACTTCTCTGAAAGCTCGTCTTGACGAGAAAAAGGCACAGATAGCAGGACAGTCACAGGATACGCAGGAAAACATGAAGAATAAGCAAAGGGAGATGTAGGGATGAATACAAAATTTACCGTAGAGGAAAGCAATTTAATCAGCATTTTTGAAGATAAGAGCAGGAAAAAGGTTATTCATAATATCCGTGATGTGAGAGAACATTTGGATGATGAGGAGATGGTGGAATTGGTATCAAGAGTGCTTGGAAAGTTAGATAGTATATCAGATGTAGAATTTGCAGAACTGGAATTTGTAGCAGCAGATTAAAATGGATAGGTGGCAGGGCATGGCGGATGTGCTGTGCTCCGCCACTTGTTTTTTGTTTTAAAATGTAATATAAAGTACTTGCAAAATAAAGCGGTTATACAATAATAATATTGAGCAGTGGGAAGGCATAGGTAATGACCTAATCTAAATATTTCATTAGCGGGACGGGAGGTGTATATCATCTGTCCGTTTTTTCGTACAATGATGTGGCATAAGGAAAATCTTAATAAATTCTCATGCAGAAAATTATACATCTCTTGTCGCAGATTTGGTACAATGATTTTAAAACATTAAAGAAGAGGATGGGGAATCATGAGCTATAAAGTTCTTGTTGTTGATGATGAAAGTGAAATTGCAGATTTAATTGAAATGTATCTGCAAAATGAGAATTATACAGTTTACAAATCCTATACCGCACAGAGTGCATTAGAGTATATTGAGTCTGAAAAACTTGATCTTGCAATTTTAGACGTCATGCTTCCGGATATAGATGGATTTCAGATTTGTAAGAAAATTCGAGAAAAATACACATACCCGGTTATTATGCTTACTGCTAAAGATGGAGAAGTTGATACAATTACAGGATTGACACTTGGAGCAGATGATTATGTTACAAAACCTTTCAAGCCATTGGCACTTATGGCGAGGGTAAAAGCACAACTTAGAAGATACAAAAAATATAATAGTTTTTCGGAGCCAATGGATTCCGAAGGGAAGGAAACAATTATAACAACCAGCAATGGTTTAGTTATGAATATAAGTGCTCATGTATGTATAGTAGATGGTACATCAGTAGAATTAACTCCTACAGAGTTCAAAATATTACAAACTCTTTGTGAGAAAAAGGGTTTGGCTGTAATGTCAGAGGAACTTTTTAGGTCAGTCTGGCCAGATGAGTTTTATGATAAAAACAGCAATACGATTACGGTTCATATACGACATTTGCGGGAAAAAATGGGAGATACAACAGAAGAACCACGATATATTAAAACAATATGGGGAGTGGGGTATAAAGTTGAAAGCTGAAAAAAACGATTATTCAAGAATGAAGCGAAAAGTATTCTATCAGTTGATTATAATGATTGCAGTTTCCAGTATTGCCGTATTGTTTCTTTATAATTTCCTAAGAGGAAAAATAGGAGTATGGACAATAACCCTTTTTTCTTTTCTGCCGGGAATGGATTATGATAAGGCTTATACCATGTACGAAGCAATTTTCCGAAATCATTGGGGGGAATTTATGCTCCTTGCAATGATGGTTATTTTTCTTATTCTGTTTCACTTTTCTCTTACATGGTTTGGAAAATACTTTGATTCGATAAATAAGGGGATTAATGCACTTTTAAGTTCAGAGCATAAGTTGATCTCCATGCCCAAAGAGATGCGTTTTGTAGAGAAAAATTTACAGACTGTACAGAGTACATTGGAACAGCAGCGTGCAGAGGCGGAGCTTGCTGAGCAGAAAAGAGATGAGCTTATTCTATATCTGGCACATGATCTAAAAACACCGCTGACTTCTGTTATTGGCTATTTAAGTATTTTAGATGAAAATAAGGGAATGAACCGTGAACAACGGGAAAAATGTATTCGTGTCGGTTTAGATAAAGCGATGCGTCTTGAAAAGCTGATTAACGAGTTTTTTGAAATTACACGTTTCCGTCAATCTGAAATTACACTTTCAAAAACTAATATTGACCTTCACTATATGTTGATACAACTCGTAGATGAATTTACACCACAATTACAGGCAAGTCATGTAGAAGTAGACATTTTAATGGCAGAAGATGTACAAATCAGAGGGGATGCAAATTATCTCGCAAGAGCCTTTCAGAATGTGCTGAAAAATGCAGTGGCTTACAGTGATAGAGGTTCAGTCATTACCATTTCGGTATATTATCAAAAAGAGAATGCAATTATCAATGTTTCAAATACAGGTGATACTATTTTGCCGGAACAGCAAGCTCATATATTTGAAAAATTTTACCGGGCAGATGAAGCAAGGCAGGGAAATACCGGAGGAGCTGGTCTGGGTCTGGCAATTGCAAAAAATATTATTGTTTTGCATGGAGGAACGATTGCAGTGGAAAGCCAAGAACGAAAAACAACATTTACGATTACTTTGCCGGATGCAAAAATTCAACTATGAGGAAAATTTAACGAAATCCTTTATCAAATCTTAGGAAATTAACATCTTGAATTTAATACAAAGCCAGACTGTTTTCAGTAGAATAAATATTGAAAGCAGTCTGGCTTTTTTGGAAAGGAGATTTGAAATGGAATTATCTATTGAAGAATTAAACAAACGATTTGGTACGAAAAGCGCAGTAAGTAATATTTCCGTCACGCTGCAGCCGGGGGTATATGGTTTACTTGGTGCTAATGGTGCCGGAAAGACAACTTTGATGCGTATGGTATGCAATATTTTAAAACCGACATCTGGCAGGATTTTATATGACGGAGAAGATATTAATCGATTGGAAGATAACTATCGTAATCTTCTCGGTTATTTGCCACAGGACTTTGGGTATTATCCGGATTTTACTGCAAAAGAATATTTAGAGTTTATTGCTGCAGTAAAAGGTCTTGAGGGTAAAAAGGCTAAAAAGAATGTGGCACAGGTTTTAGAAACGGTAAATTTGTCTGATGTGGCAGCTAAGAAAATCCGTACCTTTTCGGGTGGGATGAAACAACGGCTTGGAATCGCTCAGGCAGTAATCAACAATCCCAAAATCCTTGTTTTGGATGAGCCGACCGCAGGTCTTGATCCCAAGGAAAGAATGCGGTTCCGCAATTTGATTGCAGAGTTGGCAAAGGACAAAATTGTAATTCTGTCAACACATATTGTTTCGGATATTGATTATATTGCAGACGATATTCTGATGATGAAGGGCGGCTGTCTAATTTTGAACTGTCCAACCGAAGAAGCGATTCACAGTATGGATGGAAAGGTTTGGGAATGTAGACTTCATCAAGCGCAAATCGACAAGATGAGTGAACGCTTTCGTATTGTGAACCTGCACCATGAAGCAGGTAATGAAGTATCGCTCCGAATCGTAAGCGATACCCAGCCGATTTCGGGAGCCGTCAATGTTGTTCCCACGCTGGATGACATATACTTGTATCACTTTGAAGATGAAGAAGTAAGGAGGGATGAGAGATGAAAACATTATTTGTTTTAGAGTTTAAGAAACTGGCTAAAAAAAGAATGAATATCATTGTGATTGCTGTTTGTCTGGTTTTGGTTGGTCTGCTGTTCGCTCTCCCGGTAAAGCAATTTATCGTATTGAACACCGAGGGAGAACAGATCATGGGAACTGCTGCAATCGCCATGGAAAGGGACTTTGAAAATGCCTATGCTGGCGAATTAACCAATGAGCGGATTACATCTGATATTGCGGCATATCAAGCCCTGTTTGATGACCCCGCAAATGTCTCACAGGATTCAGACACAAAGGCACTGAGTAAGACGGCGTATTTTAAGCATTTCTTCCCATACATCGACTATTGGAAGTTAATCAATGGCAATTATGTTGCAGCATCTACTTATGATTCCTCTTTTTCGGCTATTACAAATATGAACCTTGAGGATGGGGTGGATTTTTATGCTGCCCGTGATAAAAAGGTCAGCACAATGCTGAACTATTCTTATGCAGACTGGAATTTTTCTGACAGCGAAAAGGCGTTCTGGCAGAATCGGGTTTCATCTGTTAAGACACCTTACGAATACGGCTATCACGCAGGCTGGAAACTGCTGTTAAGCTGCATGGAACTGTTTGTTGTCGGAATATTGGGTATCTGTATTTGCGTATCAGGAACCTTTTCTGGCGAGTATCAATCCGGTGCGGCAAGTGTGATTCTATCTTCTCGATATGGAAAATCCAAACTGGTAAAAGCCAAAATTTTTGCTGCTTTTGTATATAGCCTGTCAGCGTTCACACTGTTCATTCTGGTCGGCTGTGGGATTCAGCTTGCTGCCTTTGGTGTGGATGGATGGAATTTGCCTATTCAGGTGTTAAGCAGTATTGCCCCGTATCGGATGTCTCTACTGAGTGCAGCACTGATTGCAGTTGCCACACTGTATCTCATTCTGCTGGGGATGGTTTCTTTTACGTTGTTGCTGTCAGCTAAAATGAAATCGTCCGTCCCGGTTCTAGTAATGATTATCCTCGTCAGTATACTTCCGATGTTCCTTGGTATCAGTGAGACAAGTGGAATCTGGAACCGCATTCTTGTATTGCTGCCATATCGAGCAACACAGCCTGTGTTCTCAGATGAGTTCATTGGCTATTTCGGCTATCCACTGGGTGGAATGACTTTTGACATAGTGACTGTTCGGATGATTGTATATGCGGTGATTATGCTTGTGTGTATCCCGTTTGCACGAAGGGCTTGGAAAAAGCATCAGGTCGCTTAGAATTACCACAAAAGAAAAAGAACTTCTGCTGGATGACGACCAACGAAAAAATTCGCAAAGCAGGTATGTTATGATTTTTGAGTACAGTAAAATATGATTATTGTGGCATTGTTGATGAAAAAAAGTAAGATTTCGCACATAATATCTTTGATTATTGGAGGTGTAATAATTGCGGGTATATTTTTTTATATAGGCTATAGAACAGCCTATATCCGCTATGAAAATGCCGAACCAGCCATCATTACTCAAACATTCTATGCTACGATTTCAGAGATTACAGAGGACACAGTAACAGTAACGGGAATGGATGTTAATGATATAAATTTTAGAGGGGAATTTGTTTTCGGTATAGAAAAAGAAACAGAAATTATTTGGCGGTACACGGATATTGCATTTAGCGATTTAGACACTGGCGATAAGATAGCAATTACCTTTGCGGGCGAGATTATGGAAACTTATCCAATGCAAATAACACAAGTTGAACAAATTCAATTACTGGATGATGAACTTTAATCCAGAAGGATACTATCCTATAGAAAAACATTAAATACGGGTTGCAACAACTTCCCGCTTTTCGAGATGGAAAATAAAACATTTATGGAGGTACGGATATGGAAAATAGGGAATGGATACGCTGCCCTATTTGCGATAGTAAAACACGTGACAGAATTAGAAAAGATACAGTTTTAACGAATTTTCCACTGTTTTGCCCAAAGTGCAAAAAGGAAAGTTTGATTGAAGTTAAAAATTTACAAGTTAAAGTCATCAAAGAGCCAGACGCTTAGACGCAGAGCCGATGAATTTGTGGGGAATTACCCACAGTTCATCGGCTTTTCTTTTTTAGAACAAGAAAACCAATAGATTCACAAGGAGTCTATTGGCTTTCTTACAGAGTGGGATGGTCTTGCTTACGAAGCACGTCAAGTAAATAACGAACCATAGGTAATAAATCCGCAGCTTCCTGTTCCGTGCAGTCGTTCAGTAGGGTTAAGAGCTTTTGGAGATTTGGCCGCTGGTTTGTGTTGGCGGGATAGAAAATCTTATCAGCTGGTATCTTCAGATATGTAATTAAAGGATACAGCTTTTCGAATTTGGGATTGCCACGCCCAGCTTCGATGTTAAGTATGGTGCGAGTATCTAAATTAAGAGTTTCAGCCAGTTTTTCCTGTGAAAGTCCGAGTTCTGTGCGTGCTTCACGCACTGCGATGGCAAGTAATTGTTTTATGTCCTGCATTATAATTCACCTCAATAGTGGTTTACATTACATATTGAATGACGTGAATTGCAACAAAATACAGTATAAATATGGAGTACAATACATGAAAAGAAAATACATTAAATTGTATAGGAAAAGAATAGTGGAAAGAAATATTGCAACGGATTATTACACACATCAAGGTGTATCGCAAAGAAGTAAAAAACTTCAATGCGGTACACCTTTTTTGATGGAGAAATCAGAGCATGGTGGAGTCCTTTTCCGGCTTGCGGTTTAAGGTCTGTTCCTGATTCGGAACCCGGTCAAGATACTGGTTCAGATTATCCAGTTTTCGGTTGAGGGATTGAATATCTTTTTCAGCAGATTTATAGGTTTTTTGCAAGGATTCTTTTTTGGTATACAGGGCATTGTAATCACTGCGGAGCTTATCGATATCAAGATTTTTTAAGTTGATGTCAAAGCGTTTCAGCATATTTTCAGCACCGTCATGAAGCAGAAGCTCTGTTTCATGGCGGCGGAGGTAAGCGTCCGGGTCTTTCGATTTCCGGTAACGGATGTGATAGATATGATTGGTCTGATACTGCTCAGCGTACTTCAATACCTGTCCTAAATCTTTTAACTGGCGTTCCGTTTCCACAAGGCTGCTTCGTGCGGTTTTTGACAGAATAGATTTGCTTTCAATCTGTTTTTCAAGCTCGGAAATAGATCCTGCATTGCTGTAACTGCTGGCGGCAATTTTCAGATTTTCAATCGTTGCCCAGTGTTGTAGACCGGGACTTTGCGTGAACTTTTCTTCCGATGTGTCAATGAGCTTTTTGGAGGAATAGTCCTTGATAAGTGGTTTCTTCCGGGCAGGGAATGGGACACGCTTTTGAGGTTGTTCCAGAGCCTTTGTTTCAATCCGTTCCTTAATCTTCTCTTTGGTGTATTCTGCACCTAAAGATTTGACACTGCCACGGACAAAATGCTCCCGGTCAAGAGGACGGAAGGAGATGTATTTTAAGGTGTTTTCTCCAAAGGATTCGCCTTTGATTTCATAGCCTTTTGCCCGTATCAGTTCAATGCACTCCTCATAGGTGTCGGCGGTCTGGATCGTTTCATCAATGTCCTGTTTGAGCTTGTTTTTCCATGAAGTTCTGTTCCTGCCGGATGACCATTCCTTGTAGCTTTTACCTCGCTGGTTTGTGGGAGAAATGACGGACAATTGATGTTCGGAACACAGCTCATCATTCATGCGACGGATATGGTAATAGGTCTGTTTACAGTCATGATATTTTTCGTGATTTACATTATCTGCAGCACAGAAAATGATGTGGTTGTGAACGTGTCCTTTGTCGATGTGAGTGGAAACGATGTAAGAATATTTCCCCTCTAACAGTTTGTCGGCAAGCTCTAGGCCAATCTGGTGTGCTTCTTTATAAGCTACCTCTCCCGGAGCAAAAGCCTGTATCAGATGAAAGGCTTTGTTCGGGTCTGCCTGATTGGTCTTTGACAGGGTAAATTTGAAGTCAAAGGCAGCGGTTTCCGGACTGCACCCAAAGGAAGAAATGAGGATACTTTCATCAGTTTTCGCAGGGTTGCAGATATAGTTTACTGCTTTATGGACGGTTGCTTTGATAGCATGGATTTTTGTGATTGCCATACCTGTTTCATCAGCTCCTTTACTTCTTTTACATCGGCTTCATAGACATTACCAGTGGCATTCATACGCTTGGTAATCTGGTTCAGATTGTTGCCAATCCGGGCGAGAGTGGTGTTATATTCCCGCAGGTGTTCGTAGTTCACATCGTATACATAGCCGTACAAAATCAGATGCCGGATAAATGCAGATTTGCTTTTCATGCTGGAGGCTTTCCATTTTTGCTGCAAGATGTATTGCTCGTCATCACTGAGGTAGATTTTCAATTCATTTTGTCTTTCTCTGTTCGCCATTGTAGTATCTTTCCTTTCCATATTTATATAGAAGATTTTGAAATATGCCGTATCCGGCGGTGTGTTTTGTCTTTGAAAGGGGGTCAGGGGGATATGCCCATTGCAAGCCAATTTTATCAAGTTTCTGAATGACAGGAACTTGTGGAAATGGTGCCTGTGAGGGAACACAGGCAGTGCTTGCTATCTTTGGCAAATTTCCCGTAGGGAATTTGCGTGTTGTACGAGCTTAAGCGAGTGTTCCACAACACATAAGGACATTATTGTCCATTTTTGGACTGCCTTTATGCGGTCCGGCTTTGTAGAGCTATTGGCATAAGCAATAAAAAACTGCTATGGCTTATTGCAGGCAAGAGATGCCCGTGAAGCTCCATAGCAGTTTGAGTGTTTTTATAAATTTATGATTTTATCCATAAAAGATTTTAGCAACAGAAAATAGCAAAGTCAATAAGAGAAAGCGGAGGAGATAGGAACTTTTGGATATGTAAAAGGAAGCCCTGATTGTATCGAAAGCGATTAGGAGAAAAAGCTTATCTGAATATGAAAGGTTTTTTCCGGTTCATTTTTTACAATGAGATAGGAGAATTTACAGAAAGGAGGTAAAGCATGAATACAGCAGATCGCAGAGCTGAAATAATTAGTATTCTGATGGTTAGACGTCGCATCACGGCGAAAGAATTGGCAGAAGAATTTAATGTTACCATTCGCACGATACAAAATGATATTCAGGCTTTATCTCTTGGTTTTCCAATCTATACAAGACAGGGAGGAGATGGTGGGATTTTTGTTGGGGATAATTACAAACCATATATGAATACATTAACACCACTTGAATTGAAAGTTTTGCATGAAATGTATGAGTTGGCAGATGGAATACATAAAAAAGTTTTATTTCAGCTTATCCGCAAGTATGGACCGGATAAACTGGAACTCTAAACTTGTCATTCTTGTAAAGCACATAATTTTTACAACACCGTTCATAGCAGACGGAAGTGGCTTATGTGCTTTTTGGACTGATAAGTCCGAAGTTGATTTTATCCAAAATACAGGCGTGAGCCTGTAAGTGTACCTTGACAATTTTATAGACAAATGCGTACAGGACGTGTGGAATATGTGGAGCCACTATGCGGACACGCCAAGAGCTGTCTGCTTTCCTATACAAATAAGGAAGGTTCTTATACGAAGAAATGCTGAAATAGGGTATTGAAGTAAAGACAAGGAGCGATAAATGTCTGGCAAAAAGTGAAGCAGTTGCACAGGGCGATGATACATATTTTTAATAATGATACTTCTGGAGATTTCCGGTCAACAAGGATTGACGGTGCGATACCGATGTGGGCGGTGTAATGAGCTGCCACCTGTACTGTATTTAAAAAATTTGTCTGCTGATGAGAGCCGGGAAAAGTTTTCGTGGTTGTCATGGGCAGATAAAGTCATGCAGAGAATTAGAGAAATGGAGGTGTTGGCGATAAATACAAATATAACAGCAGGCAAAATGTCTGTGCCGATATGGGAAAAGTATATGCTGACTGTAGATGAAGCAGTACAGTATTTTGGGATTGGAGAAAAGAAGATAAGATCATTAATTGCAGAGAATATGAATACGGAATATTGTTTTACGGTTCAGGTGGGGAATAAATCATTGATAAATAGACAAAAATTTGAAACTTTTCTTAATCAGATTACATCCCTTTGATTGAAAAAAACAAAGATAATTTAATACTTTAAAGTGGAAAAAGAAAGCTTGGTATGATATAATTGTCCTATCGTGCTAGGGTTTCTTCGTGGAAAGGAGCGAAGGCGTTTGAACGAAAGAAAACGTGACCAGAAAAGACGAGATAAAAAGGGTCGTATTTTGCGTAACGGAGAAAGCCAAAGAGCAGACGGAAGATATGCGTTTGTATATACAGATTGTTATGGAAAGCAGAAATTCTTGTATAGCTGGAAACTGGAGCCGACAGATTCCTTGCCAGTCGGACGTAGACCTTGTCAGTCACTTCGAGAAAAAGAAAAAATTGTCCTAAGAGAAATAGAGGATTGCATTACTCCTTATGGGGGCAATTTGACAGTCCTTGAACTGGTAAAAAAGTACATTAGACAAAAGACAGGGGTTCGCCATAATACACAAGCTAATTACAATTTTGTAATCAATATTATTGCGAAAGAGGATTTTGGGCAGAAGCGTATTGATACCATTAAATTGTCTGATGCGAAAGAATGGTTGATTAAGTTACAGGCAGATGGCAGAGGATACAGTTCTATTCACAGCATACGGGGAGTTGTCAGACCGGCTTTTCAAATGGCAGTAGATGATGAACTTTTACGCAAGAATCCGTTTGAATTTCAACTATCAACAGTTGTTGTCAATGACAGTGTTACCAGAGAAGCAATAACCAGAAAACAGGAGAGAGCTTTACTTGAGTTTGTCAAGAATGATAAACATTTCAGCAGATATTATGAGGGCATTTATATTCTTTTCAAAACTGGACTGCGTATTTCAGAATTTGTTGGTCTGCAAAAGTCAGATATTGATTTTGAAAGTGGTACAATAAGGGTGGATCATCAGTTACAGAGAAAAAGAGATATGGAGTGTATTATTGAAGACACCAAAACTCCAGATGGCGTAAGATTTCTGCCAATGACAAAGGAAGTAAGAGAGTGCTTCGAATGTATTATTGCCAAGAGAAAAAGACCAAAGATAGAGCCTACGGTCAGGGATAAGAACGGAAAGCTGTATCATGGATTCCTTTATCTGGATAAAAATGATATGCCAATGGTAGCTCTGCATTGGGAAAAATATTTTGAACATATTATAACTAAATACAACAGCATCTATAAAGAGGAATTGCCAAAAGTAACACCTCATGTATGTAGGCATACTTACTGCAGCAATATGGCTAAGTCTGGAATGAACCCTAAGACACTTCAATACCTGATGGGACATGCAGATATAGGCGTAACATTGAATACATACACTCATGTAGGTCTTGATGATGTAAAAAACGAAATTGACCGAGTTACTGCATTATCGTGTGTGGAAGCATAGGAAATGTGTTACAATTAAGCAAAATCCTAAGTGGAAAAGTCTTTAGTAAAATGAGAAAATCGAGATGTTTTACTAAGATTTTTACTAAATTTGGATGAGAAAATATACCAATTTATGCCACTATATGCGAAGAAAAAGCGGAATACGTTCTGCCGGAGAATATCATAGAAGTGGCGTAAATACAGCGTTTTAAGGAGTTTTAGAGCATTGATTAAAGTATTATTCATCTGCCACGGCAATATCTGCCGTTCCCCTATGTCCGAGTTCATCCTTCGGGACATGGTTGCAAAACGCGGCATAGCGGATCAGTTTGAAATCGCATCGGCTGCGACGAGCCGGGAGGAAATCGGCAATCCGGTCTATCCGCCGGCGGTGCGGAAGCTGCGGGAGCATGGCATTGATCCGTCCGGGAAGCGGGCACGCCAGATGACGAAGCAGGATTACGAATATTATGATTATCTGCTGGCGGCGGAGCAGTATAATATTCAAAATATGCTTCGAATCGTTGGCGGAGACCCGGAGCATAAAATCCATCGGCTGCTGGATTACTCAAAGCATCCGCGCGATATTGACGATCCGTGGTACTCCGGGGATTTCGAAACCGCGTACCGGGACATCGTGGAGGGCTGCGAAGCATTCCTGGAGAGTTTCAAATGAACAAAAATGACTGCGAAGCAGCGGAAAGTATCGCAGATGCGTTTCTGCGAATGGCGTGTGTGAACTGTAACTTTGCAGATGCTTCAGGAAAGAGAACCTCAGATTCCCCTACCTATTTAAGGAAATGTATGCTACAATAAAAAAGATATCAGGATCAAAAACTCTTTTGCCTCTGATATCAGGACAACAGTATCCGTCGCGGGATGACTGATTATCAGATTGCTGTTCCAAGGGTACTGCGGGCAGCGAATAAGATCGGAGTTTTTGAATGAGTATCAATTCCATGATTTTTCTGACGGCTTTTTTGCCGGTTGTATTTGTGTTGGACAGGCTGTGCGTGCGCAAAACAGCGCTGAAAAATATCCTGCTGCTTTTGGCGAGCCTTGTGTTTTATGCGTGGGGCGAGCCGATTTATATTGTCCTTTTACTTGTTTCGATTGCGGCAAATTACGGTATCGGGCTGCTGCTTGGATGTCAGCGGGACGAAAGCGTGGCGGCGAAGACTGTTCTGGCGGCGGGCATTTTGGTAAACCTGGGGATTCTTGGGTATTATAAATATTTTGACTTCTTTTTGCGGATTGTGAACCGGCTGACGGGAAGCGAGCATGAGATGCGCAATATCCCGCTTCCGATTGGCATTTCGTTTTTTACGTTCGGAGCGATTTCGTATCTGATGGATTTATACCGCGGTCATTATGAGGCGGAGAAAAATCCGCTCAATATGGCACTGTATCTGTCCTTTTTTCCAAAAATTTCAGTCGGACCGATTGCGCGGTATCGCGATTTTGCCCCGCAGTTGACAAGCAGACAGGAAACCGTGGAAAAGACAGCGGAGGGAATTCGGCGCTTTGCCTATGGACTTGGTAAAAAGGTGCTGGTCGCAAACATTGTCGGCGCAAGTGTAGATAAGATCTATGCGCAGGACATTACAAATGTTACGGGCGTTATGGTGTGGTGCGCGGCGATTCTGTATGCGATTCAGATTTACTATGATTTTTCCGGTTTCACAGATATGGCCATCGGTCTGGGCAAAATGTTCGGATTCGATATTTGTGAAAACTTTAATTATCCATACCTGTCCGGTTCGATTCAGGAGTTCTGGCGCAGATGGCATATTTCCCTGAGCAGCTGGTTTCGGGATTACCTCTACATACCGCTTGGCGGAAACCGGAAAGGAAAGATTCGGACATATTTGAATCTGGCGATCGTCTTTTTTGCGACCGGATTATGGCATGGCGCGACGACAGCGTTTATCGCATGGGGCGCGCTGCACGGATTTTTCATCATTGTGGAGCGGATCGGATTTAAGAAAATTCTGGACAAAATCGGCTTTTTGCGTTATGTATACACGGGGCTTGTGGTGTTGTTCGGCTGGGTGATTTTCCGGGTGGCAAATCTGCAGCCGGCGCTGCAGTACATCCGCAGGATGTTGACACCGTGGCAGTATACGCAGAGCACCTATGCGCTGCGGGAGCTGATCGGAAACCGTTGTATCGTAATGGCGGTTGTCGGTGTCCTTGGTATGGGGCTGTTGCAGGTCGGAATCAAAAGGTTCTGCCCGACAGCGGAGAAATTAAAGGGCGGTGTATTGGAACTGGTTTATTGCATGTTCCTGATCGCAGCGTCGATGCTGCTTTTGGTCAACGGAACCTACAGCCCTGCAATTTATCTGAATTTCTGAGTGGAGAATGCATATGAATAAAAAAATGGCGGCGGCATGGCTGATTTGCTTTGCACTTTTGCTTTTGATGCCGGGAGCTGTGTGGGCGGTAACAAAGGATCGTTTCCAGACGGATGCGACGGAAAATACGGTTTCAACAGAGATTCCGAAGCTGACGAAGGACAATTACAGAGATTATCCGGGATTGGTGGAGAGCGCGTTTAACGCGGCGGTTCCGTTTCGAAGTCAGCTGATTTCCTTTTCCAGCCTGACAGATTTAAAGCTGTTTTGTGAAAAATCCATCAACGACAAGGTTGTGATCGGTTCGGATAACTGGTTGTTTTACAGCATGGAATCGGACATTGATGATTATAAGGGAACAAATCTGTTTACAGAAGGACAGCTTGCACAGATCGCATCGCAGCTCACGACATCGGAGCAGTGGCTTTCCAACCGGGGCAGTGAATTTGTCCTGATGATTGCACCGAATAAGGAGACGATTTACGGAGAAGAGCATCTTCCTTCCTATTACAAAAAGGCAGAGGAAACGCGGACAGATCAGCTGATCGCTTATCTGAAGAAGAATACAGATATCCGTATTGTATATCCGAAAGAGGAAATGCTGAAATATAAGAAGGAATATTCCCTGTACTGGCACTATGACACGCATTGGAACGCTGCTGGCGGCTATATTGGGGCGAAAGCGCTGTTAAAGGAGTTGGGAGACGAGCTTCCAGAGGTGGAGAACATTACCTTTACTCCGGATACATTTTCCGGATATGATCTTGCAAGAATGATGAATCTGCAGAGCTACTACGAAAAAAATATGCCTGCGGAAGAAAATTATATCGTGACCGGTTACAACGGCAACAATTTGCAGGCAGTCTCTATTGACGATGCGACGGCTCTGGTGTATCATTCAGATGCGCCGGATACGAGAAAGCTGTTCATGGTGAGGGATTCCTTCGCCGGAGGAATGGCGGGACCGGTGGCGAGCAGCCTTTCAGACTGCTATATGGCTCATTGGAACGGATTTTTTACGCAATCTATGGTAGAAGAACAAAAGCCGGATGTTTTTGTTCTGGAGCTGGTAGAGAGACGGCTGGATTATCTGCTTTCTTTCTGCCTGACAGACTGAGCAGAAAGGTAATGGATGGGAACGAAAAATAAAGGAGAAGGCAGTTCCTTTGTAAAACAGGCCGGCATTTTGGCTGCTGCCGGCATTATCTGCCGAATTATCGGCCTATTGTACAGAAGCCCTCTGACGGGAATTATTGGAGAGACGGGAAACGGCTATTATGCGCCGGCGTATCGCTATTATCAGATGATTTTGCTGATCTCTTCCTATAGCATTCCGTCGGCGGTATCCAAAGTAATTTCACAGAGACTGGCAACCCACCAGTACAAAAATGCGCAGCGGATTTTTCACTGCTCGATTATTTATGTTGTTGTCGTGGGCGGAATCGCCAGTCTGTTTGCGTTTTTTGGAGCGGATTTTCTGATTCCGGGACGGGCGGCGATGGTGCTTCGGACGCTTGCACCGACAATTTTCTTTTCCGGTCTTCTCGGCGTTTTGAGAGGATATTTTCAGGCAAACCGAAGCATGGTGCAGACGTCCGTTTCACAGATTCTGGAGCAGATTTTAAATGCGGCGGTCAGCATGCTGGCGGCATGGGGGCTGATGCAGATATTTGCTGGGGAAGACGAGCTGACCCGTGCTGCGTGGGGGGCAGTCGGAAGTGCAGTCGGAACCGGTGTCGGCGTGCTGATAGCACTGGCGTTTATGCTGATGATTTACCATATGAACCGGAAAATAATCCGCCGCAGGATAGAGCGGGATCGTTCCAGAGATTTGCTGGAAACCGGCGAGATTTTCAAGATCATTCTGTTTATGGTAACGCCGGTTCTGCTGAGTACGTTTGCATATAATGCGAGCGCACTGATCAACCAGACCCTGTATCTGAATCTGATGCAATCGGTACACAACGCTTCTTATGATGATATTACGATTATTAACGGTATTTACGATACGGAAGCGGTCGGACTTTCCAATATTCCGATTGCAATCGCGTCTGCGATGGCTTCCGCGATCCTGCCGAGCATTGCAGGAAGCTTTGAGACAAAGAAGAAAAAAGACGTCCGGCACAAAATCAGCGTGGCAATCAAGACGATCATGTTTATCGCGATTCCGTCTGCAGTCGGCATGACGGTACTATCCAGACCGATTGTATGGCTGTTATATAATACGAATACGGACAGCATCCGTCTGGGCGGACGCCTTCTGGCGGCGCTTGGTGCGAGCATCGTGTTCTATTCCCTTTCCACACTGAGCAATTCGATTCTGCAGGCAGTCGGCAAGGCGTCGAAGCCGGTTACAAACGCGGTGATTGCGCTGGCGGTGCAGACTGTGGTGGCGGCAGCCCTCCTGATCTTTACAGATCTTGGTATTTACAGTTTGCCGATCGCCGTTACGGTATATTCTTTTATGATGTGCCTGTTAAATGGCATCGCGGTGAAAAAAGCGACCGGCTATCATCAGGAAATCGAGAAGACGTTTGTCCTGCCGCTGGTATCCTCTGCGATCATGGGGCTTGTGGTTGCAGGTATTTATTATGGGCTGACGCTGACAGTGCTGAAAGGATATCTCGGCAATGCGGTTGCACTGCTGCTTTCGGTGGCAATCGGCGGACTGACGTATTTTGCGGCGGCGTTAAAGCTTGGTGTCATGTCGAAAAAGGAACTGCTCGGAATTCCCGGAGGCAGTATGATTGTGAAATTTGCGGTAAAATTGCATTTGCTGAAAAATTAGACCGTAAATTTGTAATAGAATTGTAATAAATGCAGAAAAAGGCTGGATTTTTACCGCCTGCGGGAGTACAATATTTAAACTAGGTTGGTTTAACCTTTTCAAAAAAGAAAAATATTCAGGAGAATGATATATGAAAAAAACCAGTTTGTTCTGTCTGGCGCTGGGATTATCTGCAGCATTATGTGCATGTGGCTCTGCAGCGACAGAAACAACCCCTGTACCTGAAACGGATTCAGCTGTTGTAGCAACGGAAAGTAACGATACAACCGGAACAGAAAATGCAGCAGCGGAGACGGAAAGCGTTGTTACAGAAGACGCAGTTCCGACCAGCTACCTGACCGGTCTGGAATGCACCGAAGAGGAACGTGAACAGCGCCCGATGGCAGTTATGCTGAACAATATCAAGGCAGGAACCCCGCAGGCAGGAATCGGACAGGCATCCGTGATTTATGAAGCGCCGATGGAAGGCGCGGATGTGACCCGTCTGATGCCGTTGTTTGAAAACTGGCAGAATCTGGATACGATCGGCTATATCAGAAGCAGCCGCGATTATTTTGTATACAGCGCACTGGAATTCGATGCGATTTATGCGCATTTCGGACAGGCTACCCCTTATGTCGGCGATCTGTTAAACAGCGATCTGGTGGACAACATCAGCGGCGCGGTTGCAGGAATTGACCGTCCGGCTTCCAAAGCGTTCATGCGGACAGATAAGCGGAAAGCGCCCCACAATGTGTATACAACCGGTGAAGCACTGGCAGAAGCGGCAGAGAAATTTGAATACAGCCTGACTTATCACGATACGCATAAGCAGAAATTTGCCTTTGCACCTCTGGGCGAAAAGGCAGACTATCCGGATAACGATACCGTTGTCCTGATGTATCCCGGCGGTGAAAAGACCGGTGTTGGAAACGGCTATTCCAATGTGCAGGCTTATTTTGAATATAACGATGAAGACGGAAAATATTACCGTTATCAGTACGGTGACAAGCATATTGACGAGACGACCGGCGAACAGCTGGCAGTCGATAACGTTATTTTCCAGTATTGTCACGGCGAGTTCCGGGATTCCAAAGGCTATATGGCATTTGATATGCACGGCGGCTGGGAGCCCGGTGCAGATCTGACCAATTACAAGGTTCAGGTATTTACCGGAGGTAAGATGGTAGAAGGAACCTGGTCAAGATATTCGGATACCGATCCGGCGCTGTATGTGGATGCAGACGGTAACCCGATCCGGCTAAATCGCGGAAAAACATGGGTTTGCCTGATCTGGAACGAACATGCGGATGACGTTGTACTGAAGTAATCCGAAAATCTGAGAGGTACACGATAGTATGAAAGAAGTTTGGGCAAGTTTTCGTCTGGCTTTTTCGATGTATTCGATTTTTCCTGCCAGGCAGATCAAAAAAACCCGCAGAAATATGAAGTATATTCTGATTTTCGTACCGCTAGTCGGCGCGATTATCGGGTTCATTCTAAAACAGTGGCAGGTGATCAGCCCGTATCTGATCGATAAAGATCTGTTGGGCGCGGTTATCTGTGCGATGCTTCCGATCTTTTTATCGGGCGGCGCGTTTCTGGATGGTTTCTTCCGGACAGTAGATGCGCTCAGTTCCCATCAGCCGAGGGAAGTCAAGCTGGAAATTCTGCGGGATTCCCACAGCGGATACTTCGCAATTATTATCTGTGTCTGCTATTTCTTCCTGATCGTCGGTCTTTGGAGCGAAATGCCGCTGGATAGCTGGCCGGTTCTTGCATATGGCTTCATACTTTCCAGAGCGCTCTATGGTCTTTCGATCGAATGCTTCCCGCATTCGCAGGAAAGCAAATGCTCCCTGTATGTCGGAAAAGGCAAAAGCAGAGGAATTGTGATCGCATTTATGATCGCTTATATCGTGGTCTCTGTAGTGGGCATGCTGATGTGCGACATTCAGGTAGCGATTCCGTGTCTGGTCGGTGCACTGCTCGCATTTTTGTACTATTGCTATGTGGCGTTCCATCATTTCGGGGGAATTACAGAGGATATCGCATGCTTCTTTGTTCAGGTGTGCGAAATTATGATGCCGCTCGTTGTACTGCTGACCAGCATTGCGACGAGACTGGATATTGCAGGGGAACTGTAAACAATAGAATGCACGCTCTGCGAGCATTCTATTGTCATGAATTAAAAACTGTTACGAGCCGGTGCAGATGTTTTAATCTGTACCGGCTCGTTTATGTTGTAGGGCGTGCCTGCACCGCAGATTGCCGCAGTGTATCGCACCTGCCTTTCATTTTTTTACTTTTGTCCGTTGTTCGCCGCGCTCTGCTGAAACTGCTCCTTCGCATAGACCGCTGCGCCCAGCATTCCGGCAGCGTCTCCGAGAACTGCAGTGACGATCGTACAGCAGCCATAGGGAATCCGCAATGCATGGGTATCCAGAATTTCACGGGTGTACTGAAGCAGACGATCGCCCATACGGGACATGCCGCCGCCGACGATGATGATTTCCGGATTGTACAGGCTGAAAACGGCGCACAGACCGTAGCCGAGCAGCTCTCCGGTTTCTCTCATGGTCTCAATAGCAACAGCATCCCCGTCATCGTAGGCACGGGAAAGCATGTCTGCAGTGACCTTATCAAGGTCATTATCTACCCAGTCACAGATGATGCTGTGCTGTCCCAGTTGGACTTTTTCCCGAAAGGTGCGCAAAATACCGAGGGCAGAAACATAGCGCCCAAGGCAGCCGGAGCTTCCGCAGCGGCATTCCCGTCCTTCACGGAACATATTGATATGCCCGATTTCGCCTGCGGAACCGGTAGCGCCGTAGATCACGCGTCCGTCGATGACCGCAGCGCCGCCAAGCCCGGTTCCGAGGGTGATCATCAGGACGTTATTGCGGTTTTTACCGGCTCCGAATTTCCATTCCCCATAGAGATTGACACGTGCATCATTATCGATATAGGTCGGGATATGAAGATGGCTCTCCATCCAGGCGACGATTGGAACCTCCTCCCATTTCGGAAAATTCGGGGAAAAACGGGAAATACCGTTTTTGATATCGAGGATGCCGGGGACGCCGATGCCCATGCAGGTGATATCCTGACAGGTCAGGTGCAGCTCATCGAGAAGTGCCAGAATAGCATCATAAATGCGATTGAGAACGTGCTCCGAACCGAAGCGAACTTCGGTGGGTGTGCGCTTTTCCCCGAGCTTATGAAAAAAATCATCGAAAACAGAAATTTTGATATTGGTTCCACCGAGATCAAGCCCGATATAGGTTGCCATAAAATCCTCCTATTTACAGGTGCGTTTGCCGGAAAGCAGGAACTGCACTGTGTTTTAGATAGCTGAAAAACGTTTATATCCGTTCTTTTTTTCAGTATAACATATGCCCTGTGGAAGAAAAAGTGGAACTGTCAAAAATAGTGTGATAGAATATGGACAGATTTCAAACTCACAAAGATGCAGAAAAGAAGGATAATACTATGATTGCAGAACAATATCGAAAAATGCTGGATGCAAAGTCAGTGATCCGGCAGTTGTCCGAGAAGGCGACGAAGCGGGCGCAGATAATTGGTGCAGAGAATGTATTCGATTACAGCCTGGGAAATCCGTCCGTACCGGCACCGGCAGAGTTTAAGCAGGCACTGCTGGACCTGATTGAGAAGGAAGATCCGATGACCCTGCACGGCTACAGCCCGACGCTCGGTATCCCGTCTGTAAAGACGGCGATTGCGGAATCCTTAAACTGCAGATTTGACATGAACTACGGACCGGAGCATATTTTCCCGGTTTCCGCAGCAGCGGCGGCAATCGCGCATGCGCTGCGTGCAGTGACTGTGCCGGGGGATGAAGTGCTGACCTTTGCTCCGTTTTTTCCGGAATATCATCCATATGTAGATCTGACCGGAGCCGTTTTAAAGGTTGTTCCGGCGGACACGAAGAGCTTCCAGATCAATTTCGAAGCGTTTGAAGAAATGTTGGGACCGAGGGTTGCGGCAGTGTTGGTGAATACACCGAACAATCCGTCCGGCGCAGTTTATTCGGCGGAGACGTTGACGAAGCTGGCAGAGGTTCTGACGAGAAAAGCAGAACAATACGGGCATGATATTTTCCTGATTTCGGATGAACCGTATCGGGAAATCGTATTTGACGGCAAACAGCAGCCGTATGTATCGAAATTTTATGCCAATACGATCAGCTGCTACTCTTTTTCCAAGGCGCTGTCGCTGCCGGGCGAGAGAATCGGCTATCTGGCGGTCAATCCGGCGTGTCCGTATGCGGCGGAGATCGTAAATATGTGCGGACAGATTTCGAGAGGAATCGGCCATAACTGCCCGACGTCCCTGATGCAGCTGGCGGTATCGAAGGTGCTCGACCTGACCTCCGATTTCTCCGTCTATGAAAAGAACCGCAACCTGCTCTACGAATGCCTGACGGACTGTGGCTTCGAGGTTGTGAAGCCGGAAGGAACCTTTTACATCTTCCCGAAAGCACCGGAAGCAGACGCGGCGGCATTTTGTCAGAAAGCACTGCAGTACGATCTGGTGCTCGTTCCGGCGGATTCCTTCGGCTGTCCCGGATATTTCCGCATGGCATATTGCATCGATACGGAGAAGGTGGAGCGTTCCCTGCCGGTGCTGCGCAAAATGATGAAAGAAATCTATGGTTGAATGGAAAGCCCTGATATCATAAAATGAGTGAAACGACAAATGAGACAGCAGGAGTTTTGCAGCAAGGAGGCGCATATCTATGATGTATCAGGCGGGACTGGTGCTGGAGGGCGGCGCGATGAAGGGCGTTTACACCGCCGGCGTGCTGGATTTTTTTCTGGATGCAGGAATCGACTTTGCCAAATGCTACGGCGTTTCGGCGGGAGCGTGCTGCCTGTGCAGTTATCTTTCCAGACAAAAAGGCAGACAGTACAGCGTTTTTACCGACTATCTTGAGGATAAAAACTATTGGGGACTTTCGAGCTTGTTAAGGACCGGCGATTATTTCAATGTCCAGATGTGTTATCACGATATCCCGGAGCACTTAAATCCGTTCGACTACGAGACGTTTGATAAAAATCCGAGTAAAGGATACGCGGTCGTAACCAACATTGAAACCGGACTGGCCGAGTATCTTCCGATGAAGAATATGCACAGGAATATCGATGCAGTGCGCGCATCGGCATCGATGCCGCTTGTGTCAAGGCCGGTAGAGATTAACGGAAAGCTGTACTTAGACGGCGGACTTGCGGATTCTATCCCACTTCTGCATGCCGTGACGGACGGATGCCGCAAAAATGTCGTTGTGATGACAAAAGAGACGGGCTATCGTCGTGTCCAGCCAAAGCATCTGGAACTGATCAAAGCCAGATATGCGAAATATCCGAAGGTATACGAGCTGATGGTAAACCGCGCAGCAGCCTATAACCAGCAGCTGGATTATCTGGAAGCGGAGGTAAAAAACGGCACTGCGTTTTTGATTCAGCCATCCCACCCAAATGAAGTGGGACGCATCGAAAAAAACAGGAAAAAGCTGCGTGCGCTTTATGAAGAAGGATATCGGGAAGCAGCGCGCCGCAAGGAAGAGCTGATCGCTTTTCTGGAAAAGTAAAGGAGGCAGAAAATGTTATCATTTATTGAAATTTTAAAGGCGATTCTGTTCGGAATCGTAGAGGGCATCACCGAGTGGCTGCCCGTCAGCAGCACAGGTCATATGATTCTGTTAAATGAGTTCGTTCATATGAACGTTTCAGAGGAATTCTGGGATATGTTCCTGGTTGTCATCCAGTTGGGCGCGATTTTAGCGGTTGTGCTGCTGTTCTGGAAACAGATCTGGCCGTTTAATTTTACCGGAAGGTCCAAAACAAACGGCATTGTGAAAAAGGACATCATGAAAATGTGGTTCAAGATCATTGTTGCCTGCATTCCGGCGGCAGTAGTCGGTCTGCTGTTCGACGATATCCTTGAAAAATATCTTTACAACCCGATTACGGTTGCAGTGATGCTGATCCTGTTCGGTATCGGATTTATCCTTGTAGAAAATGGTCATAAAGGAAAACGTGCAAGAGTCCGCAGTCTGGCACAGCTTACCTATAAGGATGCGATTATCATCGGTCTGTTCCAGCTGATTGCGGCAATCTTTCCCGGAACCTCCCGTTCCGGAGCAACCATTCTGGGCGGCCTGATGATCGGTGTTTCCAGAACCGTTGCAGCGGAGTTCACGTTCTTTCTGGCGATCCCGGTTATGCTGGGGGCGAGCCTGTTAAAGGTGATCCGCTTCGGCTTTGCTTTTTCAATGGCGGAGGCGGTGATCCTGCTGGTTGGCATGGTAATTGCTTTTATTGTATCCGTGCTTGTGATTCGCTTCCTGATGGGCTACATCAAAAAACATGACTTCAAGGTGTTTGGCTGGTATCGAATCGTACTCGGTATTCTGGTGCTGCTGTATTTCTTTGTAATTAAATAATAGAATGCACGCTCTGCGAACATTCTATTATCATGAATAATAGAACGCACGCTCTGCGAACATTCTATTGTCATGATTAAAAGATTGCAAAAGCTGCTTTGCGGCGGGCAATTGGTAGAAACTGATCTGAATTGTGGACTGTCCGGTGCGACAGTCCCTTTTTTTGTTCCTGATAATAGAATACATGCTCGTAAGAGTCACATCTTGCCGGGAAATGTAAAAAATTTTACATGAATTTTACAAAAACGGTGGGCAGATTTTACGGACGCCTGTTACAATGGGCTGGAAATGAAGATCAGATCAAAAAGGAGAGAGTTATGCAACTGGAAGGAATTTCGGTATTGTTTTCATTTATCGGCGGCCTGGGGATGTTTCTATACGGCATGCATGTAATGGCGAATGGCCTGCAGCATTTTGCGGGCGGAAAGATGCAGCGGCTGATGAGTTTTCTGACACAGAACAGGCTGATGGCAATCCTGGTAGGAACCCTCGTCACGGCAGTGATTCAGAGCTCTTCTGCGACGACAGTTATGGTGGTCGGCTTTGTCAATGCCGGGATGCTGAATCTGTCGCAGGCGGTCGGCGTCATTATGGGTGCAAACATCGGTACGACGATCACCGCGTGGCTGGTATCCCTGAGCGAGTTCGGCAGTTTTTTGAACCCGGAATTTTATGCACCCCTGCTGCTGGGAATCGGTGCGTTTGTCATTTTATTTGCAAAATCAGACAAAAAGAAACAGATCGGTGAAATCCTGATCGGATTTGCCGTGCTGTTTATCGGTCTTTCCTTTATGTCCGACGCGATTAAGCCCTATCGGGATTCGCCGATCTTTTCCAATGCATTTACTGTGCTTGGCAAAAATCCGCTGCTCGCGATCCTGACCGGTACAGTTGTAACGGCGATTATCCAGAGCTCTTCTGCTTCGGTCGGCATTTTGCAGACGCTGGCAATGAACGGCATCGTCAACTGGAAATCCGCAGTGTTTATTACGCTCGGACAGAATATCGGTACCTGTGTGACCGCGCTTTTATCCGGCGTCGGTTCCGGCAGAAACGGAAAACGCGCGTCTGTCATCCATCTTTCCTTTAATGTCATTGGCGCGGTACTGTTCGGCATAATCATGTATGTGCTGTTTTTGATTTTCCCGGCATGGGGCGCGTCTACGATGAGCAGCGTGGACATTTCCATTTTCCATACGGTATTCAATATCACCTGTACCGTGGTGCTGCTTCCGTTTGCAGAAAAGCTCGTCTGGGTTTCCGGCAAGCTTGTGCCCGGGACAGAGGAAACAGAGGACGAGCTGGAGGGCAGCGAAGCAAAAAAGATGGCGAAACGCTTAGACAGCAGAGTACTTGGAAATCCGCTCTTTGCGCTGGCAACGGTAGTGCGTGAAGTTTCTGTGATGGGGCATGCGACCTGCCAGAACCTGGAGCTTGCGCTTGCAGCCGTGTCAGAAGAAAATCCTCAGAAGGCGCAGAAGGTATACGAGCGGGAAAAAGATATCAACAGTATGGAAAAAATCCTGACGGAGTTTTTGGTAGAGGTAGATAATCTTTCCTTGACAGAGGGGCAGCAGGAGCAGGTGAAAAACCTGTTTTATACGGTCAGCGACATCGAACGGGCGGGCGATCATGCGGAAAACATCGCAGAGCTGGCGGAGACGCTATCGAAAAATTCCGGCAGTTTTTCCAAAAAGGGAAAAGCGGATCTGGAACTGATTTCCGCCCAGACAATGCAGTCCTTGCAGATTGCGGTAGAATCGAGGGAAACAGGTTCTGTTAAGTCTGCAAATGCAGTCCGTGTGCTGGAACAGAGCGTGGATCAGCTGGAAGGGGAGATGCGGGAAAAACATATCCGCAGACTTTCCAAAGGAAAATGTGACCCGGAGAGCGGCGTAATCTTTTTGGATATCATCAGCAATCTGGAGCGGATCTCCGACCATGCGGTGAATATCGCAGATTATGTAAAAGCGGAGTCGGAGGCTGGAATCCCGGCGATCAGGATCTAAAGCTGACGTAGCGCGCGGCAGTGTAATTCATGACAATAGAATGCTCGCAGAGCGTGCATTCTATTGTTGCATGGCGTGTCGGATGAAGATGTAATCGTGCGGCGCGGCAGGGTATAAAACGCACGGCAGCGCAAAACGCGTAGCAACGCGTTTATAAGAAAAGGAGAATCCGGAATGATCTATATTATAGAGGACGATGAAAATATCAGAAATCTGGTTCAGGTGGCACTGAACGGTTCCGGCTATGAGACTGCGGCATTTGAAACTGCGGAGGAAGCACTTGGCGCATTTAAAGTAAAAGCTCCCCAGCTGGCGATTTTTGATCTGATGCTGCCGGGAATGGACGGACTGGAAGCAATCCGTAAAATTCGTGCAAACGATGCATGGAAAAAGCTCCCGGTGCTGGTGCTGACGGCGAAGGACAAGGAATACGACAAGGTAGCAGGACTGGATGGGGGCGCAGACGACTATATGACCAAGCCCTTCAGCGTGCTGGAGCTGCTGGCACGGGTGCGTTCCCTGCTGCGCCGTACCAAAGAGGAGGAACCGGAACAGCCGAAGCTTTTCGACTGCGGTACCCTGCATCTGGATCTGGAAACGCGGGAAGTAAAGGTAAATGGAAGAGAGGTCCTTTTAACTTACAAAGAATATGAGCTGCTTGTTTATCTGGCAGAAAATCAGAACCGTGTGGTATCGCGGGATGAGCTTTTGGATAAACTCTGGGACTGGCGGGCGGACGTGGAGACGAGAACGCTCGATATTCATATCAAGACCCTTCGCCAGAAGCTGGGGGAAGAGGCGGGACACTACATTAAAACGGTGCGCAGTGTCGGCTACCGTTTTATGAAGCCTCAGGAATAGGAAAGCAAAAGGAAAAATGGGGAAATGAAAAAAATTATGATAAAAAATCCGGTACTGGTCCGCTTTGGCATGATCTTAGTATTGGCGCTGGCGATCAGCAGTATTGTTTCGTCTTTTTTTCTTGGAAGCCGGATGCGGCAGGAAAATGTGGAGATGATGGAAAAGACGATTTCCGTAGTCGAATACACACTCGATACGGACAAACCGTTGCAGGAGCAGCTGCAGAAGGTTCATGCCTCTGCACTGGATGCGAATGTCCGGGTTACGATAATCGCAAAAGACGGAACAGTGCTTGCTGATTCTGATCTGAAAAATGTGGACGGTATGGAAAATCATCTTGACAGGCAGGAGGTAAAGGAGGCACTTGAAAAGGGTGAGGGCAGTTCGACCCGTTATTCTGAAAGTCTTGGTCAGGAGATGCTGTATGTAGCAAAGCTTTCAGAGGATGGGAAGGCTATTATTCGTATGTCGATTCCCTACACCGGCCTTTTCCGGTATATGATCGTAGTGCTTCCGCTTCTGCTTGTCGGAATGATCGTTGCGTTTGTTGTAAGTGTTGCAGTTGCGGCGAGATATTCCGGATATATCCACTCTGATGAAATCAAACGGCAGATGGTACAGATGGAGCGGGACCGCAAAATTCGCCAGGAATTTTTCAGTAATGCCTCCCATGAGCTTAAAACACCGATTACGTCTGTGCGGGGCTATGCGGAGCTACTGAGCCAGGATTTTGTCAAGGATGAGGCGACCAGGAAGGATTTCCTTGGGAGGATTTTAAAGGAAACAGAGCATATGACAAGTCTGATCGATGATATCCTGATGATCTCGCGGCTGGAAAGCAAGGATGCGGAGGTAACGCTGAGTAAGGTGAATTTAAAAAGCGTGATGGATGAAGTCCTGGAATCCCTGACGCCACAGGCGGCATCCTGTAAGGTGGAAATTTCGGGCTCCTGTGGAAATGTGATCCTCCAGGCAAGTCTGCAGCAGATGCGGGAGCTTTTATCAAATCTGATCAGCAATGGCATCAAATACAACCATCCGGGCGGACATGTCTGGACAAAAATCTGGCAGGAGCCAGAGGCAATATATATAGAAGTAAAGGATGATGGTGTAGGAATCGATCCGGAGGATCAGAAACGTGTCTTTGAACGCTTTTTCAGGGTAGACAAGGGAAGAAGCCGTAAAATGGGCGGAACCGGCCTGGGACTGTCGATTGTGAAGCACATCACGGCGTATTACGGGGGCAGTGTGAGGCTTACCAGTGAGCCTGGATTCGGAAGCACATTTTTTGTCGAAATTCCCATGTCCGGAATAAATAAAATGTAAAAATATTATCTAAAAAGCGTTATTTTTTTCGGCAAAAACAGAGGAAAGGTTGACAATATCTGGTTTTGGAAGTAAACTAATCACTAAATTCAGGTAATTGCTAGATAATGATAGGACAAGGAGAATGGATACCTGGGTGTTAAGGAGGAGATCATTATGAGAAAAAGCACAGTGAAGAAAACTGTAACAAAGGCACCCGTTAATAAAAAAGAAATCGTAAAAGCTGAGACTGTTGCGGCAGTAAAGACCGAAGAACCCAAGACAGAGGCTGTTGAGGCAGAGACTGTTGAAGCAAAGACAGAAGAAAAAGCAGTTGAAGCAGAAGCAACAGCTGCCGCTAAAACAGTAGAAAAGCCCGCAGCAAAGAAAACAGCTGCAAAGAAGACCACAACAGCAAAGGCAACCGCTGAAAAGAAAGCGCCTGCAAAGCGCGCAACAAAAGCAGCTGCTGTAAAGACTGAGGTAAGCGTTCAGTTTGCAGGCAAGGAATACACAACTGAGAGACTGGTTGAGATTGCCAAAGATGTATGGCAGTATGACCTGGGCAACGCACCGGAAGAGTTCAAGAGCGTTGAGCTGTACGTAAAGCCGGAAGAGAGCGCAGTATACTATGTGATCAACGGTACAACAAGCGGAAGCTTCGGAATCTAAGTGTCTGAGCAGGCACCGCAATCGAAAGCAGGCGTCGCCATAATCTGAGCGGGCGCTGCAGAGTCAGAACGTACATAATACACAGAAATAAGAACAGCCGTATCGGGAACGAATCCTTCCCGGTGCGGCTGCTTTTTTTCATCGTATAGGAAACTTCGTTTCCATACGATAAAAACGCTCCGCTTAGGATGCGCACTCGGCGCAGGGGTAGATGGTTGCTAAAGCAACCGCGCCTCGGCGCGAGAATGTGCCAAGGCACATTCTTTTTCATCGTATAGGAAACTTCGTTTCCATACGATAATAAACGCTCCGCGCGGATCGTACTGCAGCGGAATGGAAGAATGTCGCTTGCGCGACCCGCCGCAGGCGGAGAATCCTGCTTCGCAGGATTCTTTTTTATAAATTCTTCACAAGTATTTTGGGAAAATCTGTTGACAATAGAGTAGGGGAGTGGTAATGTAATCATCAGAAGGTGTTAGCACTCCAATTGGTTGAGTGCTAACAAATCAGAAAGCAGGTGAGAACGTGGAACTCGATGAAAGGAAAAAGAAAATTCTGCAGGCAGTTATTCGGAACTATCTGGAGACAGGAGAGCCGGTGGGCAGCAGGACAATTTCCAAGTATACCGATTTGAATTTAAGTTCCGCGACCATCCGCAATGAGATGTCCGATCTGGAAGAGATGGGCTACATTTTACAGCCGCATACTTCTGCAGGACGGATTCCTTCTGATAAGGGTTACCGCTTTTATGTAGACACCATGCTTGGTGAGCGGGAACGTGAAGTGGAAGAGTTAAAAGGTCTGCTTCTGGAAAAGGATGAAAAGATGGACACTCTCTTAAAGAGAGTGGCGAGAGTGCTGGCGACCAACACCAACTATGCGGCGATGATCACCACACCCCAGTATCAGCGCAATAAGCTGAAATTCATCCAGCTTTCAAAAGTAGATGAGCATCAGCTTCTGGCAGTTGTTGTAGTAGAAGGCAATGTGATCAAGAACACGATGCTTCAGGTCGAAGAGGATCTGGATGATGCGACACTCCTGAAACTGAACATTCTGCTGAACACCCATTTAAACGGGCTGTCGATTGATGAAATCAATCTTGCGATGATTTCGGAGATGAAGCAGCAGGCAGGCGTTCACAGCGGCATTGTAAATGGTGTGATTGATGCAGTTGCCGAAGCGATCCGGTCGGATGAGGATTTAAAGATCTATACCAGCGGAACCAATAACATCCTGAAATATCCGGAGCTGACGGACAATCGGGAAAAGACCAGCGAGCTGATCAATGTATTTGAAGAAAAGAAAGCGCTGGGAGAGCTGGTTCAGGATTCCCTTTCCGAAGAGAATAACACCGGCATTCAGGTTTATATCGGCAATGAGACGCCGGTTTCGTCCATGAAGGACTGCAGCGTTGTAACTGCAACCTATGAGCTGGGAGAGGGCATGAGAGGTACAATCGGAATCATCGGCCCCAAACGAATGGACTATGACAAGGTCATCGGTACCTTAAAAACACTGATGAGCGAGTTGGATACTTTATATAAGAAGTAGAAAGGGTGACAGGCGTGGCAGAAGAGAGAATGGAAGAGGAAGTAAAGCAGGACACATCGGAAACCGAAACGCAGGAAAAACGGAATACGGAAGAATGTGAAGAAACTGCGGAGGCTTCCGCAGAAAATACAGAAACCCCGGAAGATGGGGAAGCTTCTGAGGAAAAAGATAAAAAAGGCTTCTTTTCCGGAAGAAAAAAAGAGAAAAAGGAAGATGCCGTAAAGGCACAGATCAACGAGCTGCAGGATAAGGTAATGCGGCAGATGGCTGAGTTCGAGAACTTCCGCAAGCGCTCCGAAAAGGAAAAGTCTGCGATGTTCGAGACAGGCGCAAAGAGCGTGATCGAAAAGATCCTTCCCGTTGTAGATAATTTTGAAAGAGGACTTGCAACCGTACCGGAAGACGAAAAGGATGCTCCTTTTGTAGACGGTATGAACAAGGTTTACAGGCAGCTGCTGACAGAGCTTGAAAACCTTGGTGTAAAACCGATCGAAGCGGTCGGCAAAGAGTTCGATCCCAACTTCCACAACGCAGTGATGCAGGTGGAAAACGATGAGCTGGAACCCGGAACTGTAGCACAGGAGCTTTTAAAGGGCTACATGTACAGGGACACCGTGGTACGTCACAGCATGGTCGCTGTTGTGCAGGAATAAAAGCCTGCAGGCAGCTTTTCATAGATTTGAACAGAACATAAGACATTGCTTGAGATAGCCGATAAGGCAGAAGGAGAAAAGTTATGAGTAAGATTATTGGTATCGACCTTGGTACAACAAACAGCTGCGTAGCAGTTATGGAAGGCGGCAAGCCTACCGTTATCGCAAATGCAGAAGGAGCAAGAACAACACCTTCCGTAGTTGCATTCACAAAGACCGGTGAGAGACTGGTCGGCGAGCCTGCAAAACGTCAGGCAGTTACCAATGCAGACCGCACCATCGCTTCTATTAAGAGACATATGGGTACGGACTACAAGGTAGACATCGACGGAAAGAAATATTCCCCTCAGGAAATTTCCGCTATGATCCTGCAGAAGCTGAAAGCTGACGCAGAGAACTATCTGGGCGAGAAGGTATCCGAAGCAGTTATCACTGTTCCTGCATACTTCAACGATGCTCAGCGTCAGGCAACAAAGGATGCCGGCAAGATCGCAGGCCTCGATGTAAAGCGTATCATCAACGAGCCTACCGCAGCAGCTCTGGCATACGGACTTGACAACGAAAAAGAACAGAAGATCATGGTATACGACTTAGGCGGCGGTACATTCGATGTTTCCATCATCGAAATCGGCGACGGCGTTATCGAAGTTCTGGCAACCAATGGTGATACTCATCTGGGCGGCGATGATTTCGATAACAAGATCATTGATTGGATGGTTTCCGAATTTAAGGCTCAGCAGGGCGTAGACCTGTCTAAAGATAAGATGGCAATGCAGAGACTGAAAGAAGCAGCTGAAAAGGCGAAAAAGGAGCTGTCCAGTGCGACAACAACCAACATCAACCTGCCTTTCATCAGCATGAACGCAAACGGACCTCTGCACTTTGATATGGATCTGTCCAGAGCAAAATTTGATGAACTGACAAGCGATCTGGTAGAGCGTACTGCAATTCCGGTTCAGAACGCATTAAAGGATGCAGGCATTACCGCTTCCGAGCTTGGCAAGGTACTGTTGGTCGGTGGTTCTACCCGTATCCCGGCTGTACAGGATAAGGTAAAACAGCTGACCGGTCATGAACCCAGCAAGTCCTTAAACCCTGACGAGTGCGTTGCACTGGGTGCTTCCATCCAGGGTGGTAAGCTGGCAGGCGATGCAGGCGCAGGTGATATCCTGCTGCTGGATGTAACTCCTCTGTCTCTGTCCATTGAGACAATGGGTGGTATCGCAACCAGACTGATTGAGAGAAATACAACCATTCCTACTAAGAAGAGCCAGATCTTCTCTACTGCAGCTGATAACCAGACAGCCGTTGATATCAACGTTCTGCAGGGTGAGAGACAGTTTGCAAAGGACAACAAGTCCCTTGGACAGTTCCGTCTGGATGGTATCCCGCCTGCAATGCGTGGCGTACCGCAGATCGAGGTTACCTTCGATATCGATGCAAACGGTATCGTAAATGTATCCGCTAAGGATCTGGGCACAGGCAAGGAACAGCATATCACCATTACCGCTGGTTCCAACATGTCTGATGACGATATCAACAAGGCAGTGAAGGAAGCTGCTGAGTTCGAAGCACAGGATAAGAAGAAGAAAGACGCAATCGACACCAGAAACAGCGCAGACTCCTTCGTATTCCAGACCGAGAAGGCTCTGAATGAGGTTGGCGATAAAGTAGACGCAAGCGCAAAGGCAGGCGTTGAAGCAGATCTGAATGCACTGAAATCCCTGCTGGAGTCCACCAAGGATCAGGAGCTGACAGACAGCCAGGTAGCTGACATCAAGGCAGCTCAGGAGAAGCTGATGCAGTCCGCTCAGGCAGTATTTGCAAAGGTTTATGAGCAGGCGCAGGGCGCAGCTGGTCAGGCAGGTCCTGATATGGGTAATGCAGCAGGTGCAGGCAGCAATGCAGGTGCAGGCAGCAATCCGGATGATGATGTTATTGACGGAGACTTCAGAGAAGTATAAAATAATACCCGGTAAATCGGCACAGTGTCAGATGACGCTGTGTCGGACCGGAAGAATGTACAATGGGGGCCGGATTCTTTCAGGCCCCTATCCGTGTGTAAACGCATATCTGCAACCTATGCAGGACGGATGCTTTGCAGTATTTTTGCATATGCTGCAGATATGCGTTATATGAAGATAAGCTTTAATAGAGGAGTTTGAATTATGGCGGAACAGAAAAGAGATTATTACGAAGTCCTCGGTGTTGACAAAAATGCCGATGACGCCGCTCTCAAAAAGGCATATCGTGCTCTTGCCAAGAAATATCATCCGGATATGAACCCTGGAGATAAAGAAGCAGAAAAGAAGTTTAAGGAAGCATCCGAAGCATATGCTGTTTTGAGTGATCCCGAAAAGAGACGTCAGTACGATCAGTTCGGACATGCGGCATTTGACGGTGGCGCCGGCGGAGCTGGCGGCTTCGGCGGTTTTGATTTTAACGGCGCAGATTTTGGAGACATTTTCGGGGATATTTTCGGAGATCTCTTTGGCGGACGCAGAGGTTCTGCCGGCGCAAGAAGCGGTCCCATGAAGGGAGCAAACCTGCGCACCAGCGTCAGAATCACCTTTGAAGAGGCCGTATTCGGTACGGAAAAAGAAATCGAGCTGACGGTGAAGGAAGAGTGTAAGACCTGTCACGGCACAGGCGCGAAGCCGGGAACCAGCCCGGAAACCTGTCCGAAGTGCGGCGGCAAGGGTCAGGTTGTATTTACGCAGCAGTCTTTCTTTGGAACAGTCCGCAACGTTCAGGCGTGCCCGGACTGCGGCGGTACCGGTAAGATTATCAAAGAAAAGTGTACCGATTGTCACGGAAGCGGTTTTGTTCCGATGAAGAAACGGTTTGCAGTCACGATTCCGGCAGGTATCGACAACGGTCAGTGCAAGAGACTGGCAGGACAGGGCGAGCCCGGTATCAATGGCGGTCCGAGAGGTGATGTCCTGGTAGAAGTTATCGTTGGACAGCATCCGATTTTCCAGCGTCAGGATACCAACATCTACTCCACTGTTCCGGTTTCCTTTGCAGTGGCGGCGCTGGGCGGCGAAGTTGTCATCGATACCGTGGATGGTAAGGTGATTTATGACGTCAAGGCAGGCACCCAGACTGATACGAGAGTTCGTTTAAAAGGCAAGGGCGTACCGTCTCTGCGTAACAAGGATCTGCGCGGCGATCATTATGTAACTTTGGTTGTACAGACTCCCGAACATCTTTCTGCAGAAGCAAAAGAGCTGCTGCGCAAGTTTGACGAAGTGACAGAAGACAGCTTGCATGCGGCAGAACGCGTCAACAGCGGCGAAGCTCCGCATAAAGAAAAGAAAAAGCGCGGATTTTTCAACAAAGACAAATAACGCGAGTGGACTGTAACATGTAATTCAGGAAGTAGCAGGCGTTTTGTGCATTTTGCGGATGCACAAGCGCCTGTTTTTGTGTTATAGTAAAAACTGAGTTAGTGTGTTTTCGGGAGGTGTTTCAGATGAAGTGGAAAAAATTTAAAATAAAAACCGTGACAGATGCAGAAGATATTATTATCAGCACCCTGTACGATATCGGGCTGGAGGGTGCGCAGATCGAGGACAAGGTTCCGTTGACAGCGCTGGAAAAGGAGCAGATGTTTGTAGACATTCTGCCGGACGGTCCTGCGGACGACGGCATTGCATACCTGAGCTTTTTTGTGGAAGAAAAAGAGGACGGCAGTCTGGAATTAAACGGCGAGCCTGTGACCGAAGCGCAGATCTGCGAAAAGGTGAAGGAAGAGCTGGACGGTCTGCGCATGTTCTGTGAGATCGGGGAAGGCAGCATTGCGGTAGATGAAACCGAGGATATCGACTGGATCAACAATTGGAAGCAGTATTTCCATCAGTTTTACATCGACGATCTTCTGGTAATTCCGTCCTGGGAGGAAGTCAAACCGGAGGATCAGGGCAAGATGATCCTGCACATTGATCCGGGCACGGCGTTCGGAACCGGTATGCATGAGACAACGCAGCTGTGCATCCGTCAGCTGAAAAAATTTATCACACCGGAGACAGAGCTTCTGGATGTGGGAACCGGCAGCGGTATTCTGGCAATTCTATCTCTGATGTACGGCGCAAAGCATGCGGTCGGAACAGACCTCGATCCCTGCGCGGTGGATGCGGTTGCGGACAATATGGCAAACAACGGTATTGCACCGGAGCAGTTTGAAATGATGATCGGAAATATCATCAATGACAAGGCAGTCCAGGATCAGGTGGGCTATGAAAAATACGATATCGTCGTTGCGAATATTTTAGCGGACGTTCTGGTTCCGCTGACACCCGTGATTGTAAATCAGCTGAAAGAAGGCGGCATTTACATCACATCCGGCATCATCGATGATAAGGAAACGGTTGTAACGGAGGCGGTAAAGGCAGCAGGCCTGGAACTGCTCGAGGTAACATATCAGGGCGAATGGGTCAGCGTGACCGCACGGAAGAAGGAAACGCAGCGCGCTGATTCATGACAATAGATGCTCGCAGAGCGTGCATTCTATCGTTCATGACAATAGAATGTTCGCGGAGCGTACATTCTATTGTTTAAATGCAACACAGGTTGAAGCGCGTCGTACAGACGAAAAGAAACCAAAAGGGGCGTCAGGAATCAAATGTATCAGTTTTTTGTGGAGCCTTCCCAGATCCAGGGCAATCGGATTGTGATAACGGGAAGCGATGTCAACCATATTAAAAATGTGCTTCGGATGAAGCCGGGCGAAGAAATTGCAGTATCCAACGGTACAGACGGCAAGGAATACCGCTGCGGGATCGAAGAGCTTCTGGAGGAAGAAGTTATCTGTACGCTGCGGTTTATCAAAGAAGATGGGCTGGAGCTGCCGGCGCGGGTGACTTTTTTTCAGGGACTGCCCAAGGCGGACAAGATGGAATTTATCGTGCAGAAGCTGGTGGAGCTCGGCGCATACCGGATTGTGCCGGTGGCGTTGAAGCGCAGTGTCGTTCATCTGGATGAAAAAAAGGCGAAAGCGCGGCAGGCGCGCTGGCAGTCGATCGCAGAAGCAGCAGCGAAGCAGAGCAAGCGCCGGATTGTGCCGGAGGTTGGGGCAGTCTGCACTTTAAAGGAAGCGCTGGAACAGACGAAGCAGATGGATTTAAAACTGATTCCCTACGAACTTTCCGAAGGGATGATGCGGACGAGGAAGCTGATCGAAAGCGCAGCGCCCGGTCAGGAAATCGGTGTGTTTATCGGTCCGGAGGGCGGCTTTGAAGAGGCAGAGGTAGAGCTTGCGATGCAGTCCGGATTTATGCCGGTAACGCTGGGCAAACGGATTTTGCGGACGGAGACAGCGGGGCTGACCGTGATGGCGTGGCTGATGTACCAGTTGGAAGACTCCGGCATATCATAAAGCAGGGAACGGTTTGCCCCTGTGGCGACCGGGTTCAAACGGATTTTTTCGAGATTTTGGAAAAAGCAGGTGAAAGGTTATGGAATGTTATCTGGACAACTCGGCTACAACGCGGTGTCTGGACAGCGCGGCAGCGCTGATGGCCGGGATTTTATGTACGGACTACGGAAATCCGTCCAGTTTGCATCATAAAGGGGTGCAGGCGGAGGAATATGTCCGCCATGCGCGGGAAGTGATTGCAAAGACATTAAAGGTTACGCCCAAGGAGATCTTCTTTACCTCCGGCGGGACGGAGTCGGATAATCTGGCGCTGCGCGGTGCAGCGTATGCAAATGCACGGCAGGGCAAGCATCTGATTACGACATCGATCGAGCATCCGGCGATTCTCAATACGATGCAGTATCTGGAGCAGCAGGGCTTTGAGGTGACGTATCTGCCGGTCGATGAAAACGGAAAAATCCGTTTGTCCGATCTGGAAGCGGCGATCCGTCCGGATACGATTCTGGTTTCGATCATGCACACGAATAATGAGATCGGAGCCCTTGAGCCGATCGCAGAGGCGGGCGAGCTGATCAAACGCGTCAATCCGAACACGCTGTTCCACGTGGACGCGGTGCAGGGCTATGGCAAGGCAAAAATTCTGCCGAAACGGATGAAAATCGACATGCTGTCTGTTTCGGGACACAAAATCCACGGACCGAAGGGAATCGGATTTTTGTATGTCGGGGATCGCGTGAAAATCCGTCCGATCGTGTTCGGCGGCGGACAGGAGCGGGGACTGCGCTCCGGTACAGAAAATGTTCCGGCAATCGCAGGCATGGGAAAAGCTGCAGAGGAGATGTATCAGAACCTGGATACCGATCTGGATCGGATGTATGCGCTGAAACAACGACTTGCCGATGGTATTTCCACGATGGAAAACGTGCGGATCAATGGACTTTGCGGACGGGACAGCGCACCGCATGTGTTGAGCGTGTCGTTTGCAGGGGTGCGCAGCGAGGTGCTTCTGCATGCGCTGGAGGAACGGGAAATCTATGTGTCCGCAGGAAGCGCGTGCGCATCGAACCACCCGGATACGTCAGGAAGCGCGACGCTTCGGGCGATCGGTCTGCCGAAGGAACTGTTAAATTCGACGATCCGTTTCAGCCTTTCCGTCTTTACGACAGAGGAAGAAATTGATTATACAGTACAGGTGCTGCACGAGCTGGTTCCGATGCTGCGCCGGTTTACCAGAAGATAAGAGGATACCTCCGCTTTTGAGGTGCAGACGACCGGGAAAGCGGGAGAGCAATACGCTGCAGCCTGCCTGCGGCCGGAGGACAGACGGCAGGCAAATGCTGCGGATGAAGAAAGGAAATGAGCATGTATAAAGCTTTTCTGATTAAATATGCAGAAATCGGCGTAAAGGGCAAAAACAGGGATCTGTTTGAGGAAGCGCTGGTTCGCCAGATCAAGTATGCATTAAAGCGCTGCGAAGGAGAATTCCGGGTACGTCGAACGAGAGGACGTATCTATATTGATGTATTATCGGATGATTATGACTATGAAGAAACCATCGATAACTTGAAGACTGTCTGTGGCGTCAGCGCGATCTGTCCGATGGTTCAGCTCGAAGACGAAGGCTTCGACAAACTGTGCGAGAGTGCGGTTTCCTATATGGACGAGCACTATCCGGACAAAAACATCACCTTCAAGGTCAATGCGCGCCGTGCCCGCAAAAACTATCCTGTGGAGTCGATGGAGATCAATGCATCTGTCGGTGAAAAGATCCTGCAGGCGTTCCCCGAGATCCGCGTGGACGTCCACAATCCTGACGTGATGCTTTATATCGAGGTACGCGAGCATATTTATATTTATTCGATCGAAATTCCCGGTCCCGGCGGTATGCCGGTCGGCACCAACGGTAAGGCAATGCTGCTGTTATCCGGCGGTATCGATTCTCCGGTTGCCGGATTTATGGTTGCAAAGAGAGGCGTCAAGATTGACGCGGTTTATTTCCATGCGCCTCCGTACACCAGCGAGCGCGCAAAGCAGAAGGTTGTAGATCTTGCAAAGCTGGTAGCACGTTACAGCGGACCGATCTATCTGCATGTCATCAATTTTACGGAGATTCAGCTGGCGATTTATGAAAAGTGCCCGCACGATGAGCTGACGATCATTATGCGCCGTTACATGATGAAAATCGCAGAAGACATTGCGAAAAAGACGGAATGCCTCGGGCTGATTACCGGTGAGAGCATCGGACAGGTTGCAAGCCAGACGATCCAGTCCCTCGCGGTAACGAATGAAGTCTGCACCCTGCCGGTATTCCGTCCTTGTATCGGGCTGGACAAGCAGGAGATCGTGGAGATTTCCGAAAAGATCGGTACCTATGAGACGTCAATCCTGCCGTTCGAGGATTGCTGTACGATTTTCGTCGCAAAGCATCCTGTTACCAAACCGAATCTCGCAGTGATCAAGCGCCATGAAGAGAACTTAAAGGACTGCATCGATGAAATGATGCAGCGTGCACTGGATACAGAAGAACTGATTGTGGTCGAGGCGCAGTAAGGCGCCTTTGGGGCGCGTGCGGCAAGTCGCATAAGCGACAAATTTCAAATTGCCGCACTGCGCATTCAGGAGGTATTGCTGCCAGTTCACCCGCGCCATTCGCAAAAGCGCATCTTCGATGCTCTCCGCTGCTTCGCAGCTCTTTTTGCTCATGAAATGGCGCTCCCTTCGTACCTTTCTGCAAGCAGATTTTCATGCGAGCATGAAATCTGCTCCCAGAAAGGTACGAGTGAACTGGGAGGGACAAATTAAAAAGCCCCCCGATCTCTCGGAGAGCTTTCTGATCCGTTTTGAATTAGATCATGTAGGGCTTAAGAACTTCCAGTACAGCATCAACATTGGTGTCTTCTGCATGGATGTTTAAGTCGATCGGCTTGGAAAGATCCAGGCTGAAGATACCCATGATAGATTTAGCATCGATAACGTATCTGCCGGATACCAAGTCGAAATCGTAATCGAATTTGGTAATGTCGTTTACAAAAGATTTTACCTTATCGATAGAGTTTAAGGAAATCTGAACTGTTTTCATGATAACTACCTCCTTTGGGTTCACACTTTCTGATCTTATATTAGCAAACTATCGTCACAAAAGTCAATTATCAAACGTAACAAAAATGGTGGAGAATAATATGAAAAGTGTTGCATTACATAATTTAGGTTGCAAAGTGAATGCGTATGAGCTGGAGGTTATGCAACAAAAGTTACAAGATCGGGGATATAAAATTGTGCCTTTTGATTCCGATGCGGACATTTATATTGTAAATACCTGTACCGTAACCAACATTGCAGACCGGAAGAGCCGTCAGATGCTGCACCGGGCAAAGCACAAAAATCCGGACGCGGTTGTCGTTGCGGTCGGGTGCTTTGTACAGGCGGGCGAGGAAAACAGAATGGACGACTGCATTGATCTGGCGGTGGGAAACCAGCATAAAAAGGATATCGTGGAGATTCTGGAGGCGTATCTGGAGGAGCATACTGCAGACGCCAGCGCCGTGACAGACATCGGCGCTGTGCGGGAGTATGAGGAAATGCGCATGGAGCAGAGCACGGAGCACACGCGCGCGTATATCAAGATTCAGGACGGCTGCAACCAGTTCTGCTCGTATTGTATTATTCCATTTGTGCGTGGACGCGTCCGGAGCAGAAAGCAGGAGGATGTGTTGGCTGAGGTAAGAGGGCTGGCGGAAAAAGGCTTTCAGGAGGTAGTCATCACCGGTATTCATTTGAGCTCCTACGGCATGGATTTTATCGGAGAGACGGACGGAGATTACCTGAAAAACGGAAAAGATCTGCGGGGAACGGCGTTTGAACGCGCCTATCTGGTTTCTTTGCTGGAGGAAATCGCAAAGGTGGACGGCATCCGCAGAATCCGTCTGGGTTCGCTGGAACCCCGTATCATCACAGAAGAGTTTGCCGGACGGCTGGCGGCGATTCCGCAGCTTTGTCCGCATTTTCACCTGTCCCTGCAGAGTGGCTGCAATGAAACGCTCAAGCGGATGAATAGACACTATACGGCGGAGGAATACTATGAAAAAGTGCAGATTCTCCGCAAGTATTTTGAACATCCTGCGATTACGACGGATGTAATCGTCGGTTTCCCTGGAGAAACTGCGGAGGAATTTGCGGTGACGAAGACATTTCTGGAAAAGGTTCATTTCTTTGAAATGCATATTTTCAAATATTCCCGCAGAAAAGGTACGGTTGCAGACAAACTGCCCGGACAGCTGACGGACGCTCAGAAGACGGAACGCAGCGGACAGCTGCTGGCGCTGGAAAAGGAACAGTCCAGAGAATTCCGTGCGCATTATCTGGGACAGGAAGTGGAAGTCCTGATCGAAGAACAGAAGGAGATCGGCGGAAAGGTATACTGGCTCGGTCATACGGATACCTATGTAAAGGCTGCGTTTGCGGCGGACAGTGCAGAATGCATGGATTATTCGAACCGGCTGGTGCACGGACGAGCGGTTTCTTTCCTGTCGGACGAGGTTTTGGAAATTGCATTGAATTTTTAAGAGAAGTAGGGTAAGATAAGATATAGAGCTTTGAACAAAGGACGTGACAATATGCAGGATTTGGAAAATACACAGTATTTTAAAGTAGAAGTAGAACCGGAAAATGGCGTAAAAATGATCCTTTCTGAAGTGTATGAAGCACTTTCTGAAAAAGGCTATGATCCGGTGAGTCAGATTGTCGGCTATATTATGTCCGGAGATCCGACCTATATTACCAGCTATCGCAACGCACGCGGTCTGATCGGACGGGTGGAGCGCGACGAGCTGGTAGAGGAAATGCTCAAGGAGTACATCGAGAAGAATCACTGGAAGCGCTGAGCGACCAGAGGAACAACAAGGAGAAGCGGGATGCGAGTGATGGGGCTTGATTTCGGTTCCAAGACAGTGGGAGTTGCCATCAGCGACCCGCTTTTTGTGACTGCCCAGGGAATCGAAATCATCAGAAGAAAAGAAGAGAATAAGCTGCGCCATACGCTGCAGCGAATTGAAGAACTGATCGGAGAATACGAGGTCGGGCAGATTGTGCTCGGTCTTCCGAAAAATATGAACGCCACAGAGGGAGAGCGCGTGGAGAAGACGAAGGAATTTGCGGATAAGCTGGCACGCAGAACCGGACTTCCGGTGGCATTTATGGACGAGAGACTGACGACGGTTGCAGCGGACCGGACGATGATGGAAGTCGGCGTGCGCCGGGAAAATCGGAAGGAATATGTGGATATGATTGCAGCTGTGCTGATTTTACAGGAATATCTGGACAGACAGCGGATGCAGACAGAGAACGGACAGGAGAATTAAGCTTTGGAAAAGATTACATTTTGCCCGGAGGACGGGGAAGCCGTTGAATTTTTTGTGCTGGAACAGACCAGACTCGGCGGAGTTGATTATATTCTGGTAACAGACAGTGAAGACGACGATGCGGAAGCGCTGATTTTAAAGGACGTTTCTGCGCCGGAGGACGAAGAAGCCATTTACAGCATCGTAGATGACGATAAAGAAATGGATGCAGTGGCTGCGATTTTTACAGATATGCTCGAGGATATTGAGCTTGAAAAGGAATAAATGCGAGCACCTTTTACGTGCAGCACAACGTGATTTATCCCTGCTATAAAAATAAAAATGGAGGTAATTTTGCTTGAAAAGAACAAAAAAAGTGAATATTGACGGCCCCAGCCTGAAGATTATACCATTGGGCGGACTGGAGCAGATCGGAATGAACATTACTGCCTTTGAATACGAAGACAGTATTGTTGTAGTTGACTGCGGCCTTTCTTTCCCTGATGACGATATGCTGGGAATCGATCTGGTGATTCCGGACGTGACTTATTTAAAGGAAAATGCGGATCGGGTAAAGGGCTTTGTGATTACGCACGGTCATGAGGATCATATCGGAGCACTTCCGTATGTGCTGCGGGAGTTGAATATTCCGATCTATGCGACCAGACTGACGATGGGACTGATCGAAAACAAGCTGCGCGAGCACAATCTGCTCGGTCACACGAAGCGTAAGGTGATCAAATTCGGACAGTCCGTAAATCTGGGACAGTTTAGGATCGAATTTATCAAGACGAACCATAGCATCGTAGACGCGGCCGCACTGGCGATCCATTCTCCTGCGGGAACGGTTGTCCATACCGGTGACTTTAAGGTGGACTATACTCCGGTATTTGGTGAAGCAATCGATTTGCAGCGGTTCGCGGAGCTTGGCAAAAAAGGCGTGCTGGCGCTGATGTGTGATTCCACCAACGCGGAACGGAAAGGCTTTACACAGTCTGAGCGGACGGTAGGACATACCTTTGATACGATTTTCCATGAGCATCAGGGCTCTCGGCTGATCATTGCGACGTTTGCATCCAATGTGGACCGGGTACAGCAGATTATCAATACGGCGCATAAATATGGACGAAAAGTCGTGGTTGAAGGCCGCAGCATGGTAAATATCATTGATACAGCCATGAACCTTGGCTGCATCAACATCCCGGAGAATACGCTGGTGGATATTGACCGCCTGAAGGATTATCCGGACGACAGAACCGTTATTATTACAACAGGAAGCCAGGGTGAGAACATGGCGGCGTTGAGCCGTATGGCATCGAGCGTTCACAGAAAGGTTTCCATCGGACCCAACGATACGATTATTTTCTCCTCGAATCCGATTCCCGGGAACGAAAAAGCTGTAACGAGAGTCATCAACGAGCTGGAGATGAAGGGTGCAGAGGTTATTTTCCAGGATGTCCATGTTTCCGGACATGCATGTCAGGAAGAGATCAAGCTGATTTATACGCTGGTTCATCCCAAATACGCGATTCCGGTGCACGGCGAATACAAGCACCTGAAGGCGCAGGCTGGCATCGCGCAGGAGCTCGGAATCCAGAAGGAAAATATTTTCATCCTGCGCTCCGGCAATGTTCTGGAATTAAATGAGGAAAAGGCTGGCGTGACCGGACAGGTTGCGGCTGGCGCAATTCTGGTAGATGGTCTTGGTATCGGTGATGTCGGAAACGTTGTGCTGCGCGACAGACAGCATCTGGCAGAGGACGGCATCATGATCGTTGTTGTTGCATTGGACAGCATCAGCGGACAGATCGCAAGCGGTCCGGATCTCGTATCCAGAGGCTTCGTTTACGTCAAAGAATCCGATGCACTGATGGACGAGGCACGCGACCTGATGGAAAACGTTATGGAGGGCTGCGTGAGCAGAGGCTGTACCGACTGGGGCAGAATCAAGACCGCGATCAAGGACAATTTAGGCGACTTTATCTGGAAAAAGACGAAGAGACGTCCGATGATTTTACCGATCATTATGGAAGTGTAAAGTAAGGGGAAACATGAGCAGAGTTGAGACAGCTTTGGAGGAACTGATTGCCGCGGTAATCGCTTCTGAAGAATACAGAGAATATGACAGACAGAAACAGATCATGAAGGAGCAACCGGAATTAAAAGCCCAGATCGACCGGTTCCGGCAGGAAAATTTTGAGCTGCAGAATTCGGTTCAGTCGGATGAGCTTTTTGACAGGACGGATGAATTTTCGAGGCGCCTGGAGGAGTTCCGCAAAAACCCGCTGGTGGACGCATTCCTGAACGCAGAGATGGATTTTTGCAGGATGATTCAGGAGATCAACGGAAAAATCGTGGAGGCAGTGAACTTTGAGTAACAAGAAAAAAGCAAAGCATCAGTCGAAAAAAAGCTCTGTGGCCAAAAATATTGCAGGCGGTGCGGTCGGAACGATTTTTAATGTGGTTCTGATCATTGTCGCTGTGATGCTGATCTACTATTTCGCAGTTTCCGCGTATCAGTACGGTGTGCGGATTTACGGGGAGCCTGCAATTTCGGAGGAACCCGGAACCGAAATAAACGTAACAATTACGGACGGAATGGATTTTAAAGGGATTGCGAAGCAGCTCTGCGAAAAGGGCCTGGTCCGGGAAGAGAGACTGTTTTATATTCAGGAGCGCTTATCCAACTATTCAGAGGACGGCTTTGTGGCGGGCGACTATGTGCTTTCCACTGCGATGACGCCGGATGAAATGATGGATGTGATGGGCGCAGGCGGAGACGATAAATGATTGTAGAAGAGAGAATGCGAACGTTTATCAATTCTCTGGACCCCGGAGAGCCTGCATGGCTGGACGAGATTCGCAGCAGTGCGCTGCAGGATAACGTGCCGATTATCCGGATGGAGATGGGAAGTCTGCTGCGTTTTCTATTGACTCTCAGACGGCCGTCTTCTATCCTTGAGGTAGGGACGGCCGTTGGTTATTCCGCTCTTTTTATGAGCGAATACATGCCGGAGAATTGCCATATTACGACGATTGAAAAATATGAAAAACGGATTCCGATCGCAAAACAGAACTTCAAAACAGCCGGTCGGGAGGACAAGATCACGCTGCTGGAGGGCGATGCAGCAGAAATTCTGGCAGAGCTGTCGCAGCCGTTTGATTTTATTTTCATGGATGCGGCGAAAGGACAGTATATGCACTTTTTGCCGGACGTCCTGCGCCTGCTTGCGCCGGGCGGTCTGCTGGTTTCGGATAACGTGCTGCAGGAAGGCAATATCATCGAATCCCGCTATGCGGTGTGCAGACGCGATCGGACGATTCATGCGAGGATGCGGGAATATTTATACACCCTGACCCACCATGACGAGCTGGAAACAGTCGTGCTTCCGGTGGGAGACGGAGCGACGCTGAGCGTGAAGCTGCCCGAAAAAGAGCAGAACGCGCAGCCGTGAAATGGAGAATGAGGAGAGCAAATCAGATGAAAAAACCGGAATTGCTGATTCCGGCCGGCAGTCTTGAGGTGTTAAAGACTGCGGTCAATTTTGGAGCGGATGCAGTTTATATCGGCGGAGAGGCGTTTGGACTGCGGGCAAAGGCGAAGAATTTTTCCCCGGAGGATATGGCAGAGGGGATCGCCTATGCGCATGATCGGGGCGTTAAGGTCTATGTGACAGCGAATATTTTAGCGCATAACGGAGATCTGGAAGCGGCTTCGGATTATTTTATGGAGCTGAAGCACTTAAAAACAAAAGACGGCAGACCGGTTCCACCGGATGCGCTGATTATTTCCGATCCCGGACTGTTCATGATTGCGAAGCGAGTGTGCCCGGAGATCGAGCTGCACATTTCCACGCAGGCAAACAGCACGAACTACGAGACGTGGCTGTTCTGGTGGAATCTGGGCGCAAAGCGTGTGGTTTCCGCACGGGAACTTTCCCTGGCAGAGCTGAAGAAAATCCGCAGCCATATTCCGTCTGATATGGAAATTGAGAGCTTTGTACACGGCGCGATGTGTATTTCCTATTCCGGCCGCTGCCTTCTGAGCAATTATTTTACCGGACGGGATGCCAACCGCGGCGCATGTACCCATCCGTGCCGCTGGAAATATGCGGTGATGGAGGAATCCAGACCAGGCGAATATCTGCCGGTTTATGAAAACGAAAGAGGAACGTTTATTTTCAATTCCAAGGATCTGTGTATGCTCGAGCATATTCCGGATCTGCTGGATGCGGGAATTGACAGCTTTAAAATAGAAGGACGGATGAAGACAGCGCTGTATGTGGCGACGGTGGCGCGGACATATCGGAAAGCGATTGATGACTGTCTGGAATCCGAAGAAAAATACCGCGCCAATATGGACTGGTACCACCGCGAAATTTCACGCTGTACCTATCGACAGTTTACGACGGGCTTTTATTACGGAAAGCCGAATGAAGAATCTCAGATTTATGATTCTAATACCTATCAAAGCGATGCAGTTTATCTGGGCACTGTTTACGAGACGGATCATAAGGGCCGTGCAAGAATCGAACAGCGCAATAAATTCTGCGTGGGCGATGTGATCGAGATCATGAAACCGGACGGAAGAAATGTGGCATGTCAGGTGCTGCAGATCCAGGACGATCAGGGGGAAAAAATGGAGAGTGCGCCTCATCCGAAGCAGGAGCTGTGGCTGACGCTTTCGGAGGCCGCAGAAACGGGAGATTTACTTCGTACAATTGTCGAAAAGGAGACGGACGAATGAGTGAAGTGCTGAATGTGGAAAAGCTGTTTGGAGAAAATGTATTCACCCTTGGAAAGATGCAGGAGCGTCTTCCTAAAAAAGCGTTCGCAGAAGTCAAACGCGTCATGGAGCATGGCGGTGAGTTAGACAACGCGACAGCGGACGTTGTGGCAAAGACGATGAAGGACTGGGCAGTGGAGCATGGCGCGACCCATTACACGCACTGGTTCCAGCCGCTGACCGGCATCACGGCGGAGAAGCATGATTCCTTCGTGACACATCCGGATGAGAACGGAAAGATGCTGATGGAGTTTTCCGGTAAGGAGCTGATTAAGGGCGAGGCGGACGCTTCGTCATTTCCCTCCGGCGGTCTGCGTTCCACATTTGAAGCGAGAGGTTATACGGTATGGGATATCACTTCCCCTGCGTTTTTAAAAGAAGATGCGACGGGTGTGATTCTGTGTATCCCAACGGCGTTCTGCTCCTTTACAGGTGAGGCACTCGATAAAAAGACTCCGCTGCTTCGCTCGATGGAAGCAATTTCCGAGCAGGCGATGCGAATCGTTCGTCTGTTCAACAAAAACACGACGGCGACAAAAGTTACTCCGTCTGTCGGCGCGGAGCAGGAGTACTTCCTGATTGACCGGGCAAAATATTTACAGAGAAAAGACCTGATTTTTTCCGGCAGAACGCTGTTCGGCGCGCCCGCACCGAAAGGGCAGGAGCTGGAGGATCATTATTTCGGCGTGATCCGCGAGCGGATCGGTGCGTTTATGAAGGATTTAAACGTGGAGCTGTGGAAGCTCGGCGTGACGGCAAAGACGCAGCACAATGAGGTTGCACCCGCGCAGCACGAGCTTGCCCCGGTCTATGAAACTGCGAACATTGCAATGGATCACAACCAGCTTGTCATGGAGACGATGAAAAAGGTGGCAGAGCGTCATAACCTGCGCTGCCTGCTGCACGAAAAGCCGTTTGCAGGCGTTAACGGCTCCGGCAAGCACGACAACTGGTCGATTACGACGGATACCGGCATGAATCTGCTCGATCCCGGTGAGACGCCCAATGAAAATATCCAGTTTTTATTGGTGCTTGCCTGCGTTATCAAGGCTGTGGATACACATGCCGACCTGCTGCGCAGAAGCGCCTCCAACGTCGGTAACGATCTTCGTCTCGGTGCAAGCGAAGCGCCTCCGGCAATCGTTTCCGTATTTCTGGGCACACAGCTCGAGGATGTGGTAAGACAGCTTGTGGAAACCGGCGAAGCCCGTTCCTGCCTGGAGGGTTCTACATTACATACCGGCGTTTCCACTGTGCCTGATCTGCCGATGGATGCGACGGACAGAAACCGTACTTCTCCGTTTGCCTTTACCGGAAACAAGTTCGAGTTCCGTATGGTTGGCTCTTCGGATTCGATCGGAAGCCCGACGACGACGATCAACGCAATTGTCGCAGAGGCGTTCTGCGAAGCTGCCGACCGACTGGAAGCTGCCGGGGAAGAAAATTTCGATATGGCGGTGCACGATCTGATTAAGGAATATATGACGGCACATCAGCGCATTCTTTTCAACGGAGACGGTTATTCGAAGGAATGGGAGAAAGAGGCGCAGCGCCGCGGCCTTCCGGTATTCCCGGGTATGATCGATTCGGTGGAGGCACTGACGACCGATAAGGCGATCCGGTTGTATGAGCGTTTCGGCATCTACAACCGTGCAGAGCTGGAATCCAGAAAAGAGATTGTTTACGAAACCTATGTCAAGACGATTCATATTGAGGCAAAGACGATGATCGATATGGCGTCGAAAGATATTCTTCCTGCCGTTATGCGGTACACAAAGACGTTGGCGGATACCATCGCTTCCCTGGAATCAGTCGGTGCAGACAGCAGCGTTTCAAAAACGCTGTTGAAGGATACCTCTGCTCTGCTGTCTCAGGCTTCCGCCGCGCTGGAAGACCTGAAACAAAAGGAAGCAGACGGAAACGTGCAGAAGAAAGATGCGAGAAAGCAGGCATTTTTTTATCGGGACGAGATCGTTCCTGCAATGGAAGCCCTGCGCGCACCGGTAGATGCGCTCGAGATGAAGGTAGACCGTTCGTTCTGGCCGATGCCCGGATATGCGGATTTGCTGTTTGAAGTGTAAAAACGCGTCAGCGGATTCGACGCAGGAAATCCTCGTGAATCCGCTGACGAAGCGGCAGGTGGATCTGGAAAAAATAAAAAATAAAAAATTTAAAAAAAGGCTTGCATTTTCTGTGAATGTGTTGTATATTAAATAAGCGCTGTGAGACAGGGAAACAAAATCACAGAGAACAAGACTTAGGGCTATCGCCAAACGGTAAGGCAACGGACTCTGACTCCGTCATTTTCCAGGTTCGAATCCTGGTAGCCCTGCTACAAACCCCGAAGGAAAATTCCTCCGGGGTTTTTGTTATAACGGCACAAAAAGGATGTCGGGTTGCCGAACCAAGTGATTCCTGCTATAATAATTGCAAAAGAGAGCACAGCCAGTACCGGAGGAAAGACGGATATGTATACATTTGACAGCAGAGTGCGCTACAGCGAAACCGGGGAAGACGGATTACTGAGCCTGCCGGCGATCGTGGATTATTTTCAGGATGTTTCGACGTTTCAGTCGGAGGATCTCGGAATTGGCATTGATTTTCTGAAAGAAAAGGATCTGCTCTGGGTGATGAGCGCGTGGCAGGTGGTTGTACACCGCTATCCGGCGCTCGGAGAAAAAATCAGGATCGGGACGATTCCATACGAGCTGCGCGGCTTTATGGGACTGCGTAATTTTTTTATGGACACGGAAGACGGAGAGCGGCTGGCACAAGCAAATTCGGTCTGGTCTCTGATCAATCACAAAAAGGGCGTTCCGGTGCGGGTGCTGCCGGAGATGGTCGAAAAATACGACGTGAAAGAACGTTTGCAGATGGACTATGCGCCGCGTAAAATTGCAGTGCCCCAGGGCGGCATCAGACAGGAGCCTTTCCGAGTAGAAAGACAGCACTTAGATGGCAACCACCACGTCAATAATGGACAGTACATTTCGATGGCGATGGCGTATTTGCCGGAAAATTTTGCAATTAGACAGATGCGGGCGGAGTATAAAAAATCCGCACTGCTTCACGATATAGTGGTTCCGATCATTGTGACGGAGGCAGACCGCGTAACCGTTTCCCTGTGCAGCGAGGACGAAGCTCCGTTTGTGGTCGTCGAGCTGACAGGAAGATAAAGGAAAATAATATGCTGGAAATTGGAACAATTCAGAATTTGACAGTAGTAAAAAAAGTGGATTTCGGCGTTTATCTGGCAGAGCCCGGAGCAGAGGATAAAAGAGTGCTTCTTCCGGCAAGACAGGTTCCGCCGCAGACCTCGGTCGGGGATCAGATTGAGGTTTTCTTATATAAAGATTCGAGCGACCGGCTGATTTCAACAACGGCGCGCCCGAAGCTTTTGCTTGGTGAGGTTGTAGAGCTTACGGTTGCGCAGACTGCGAAAATGGGAGCATTTCTGGAATGGGGACTGGAAAAAGACCTCTTCCTTCCATTCAAGGAGCAGACCAGAAAGGTAAAAGAGGGCGACCGTTTCCCGGTTGCTTTGTATGTGGACAAGAGCGGGCGGCTCTGTGCGACGATGAAGGTGTATCATTATCTGCGCACCGACAGCCCTTATCATAAGGATGACAGAGTGAGCGGCTGTCTGTATGAAATCAGCCGCCAGTTCGGCGCGTTTGTGGCAGTGGACAATCGATATTCCGCGCTGATTCCTCCGAAGGAAATGTACGGGGAATTAAAGGTCGGTGACCATGTGGAAGCCAGGGTTGTCCGGGTGCATGAGGACGGCAAGCTGGATTTGAGCGTGCGGGAAAAGGCGTACCTGCAGATCGAGACGGATGCAGAGAAGGTCATGAAGCTGATCGACAGCTTCGACGGCGTGCTTCCGTTTACCGACAAGGCTTCCCCGGAGGTCATTCGCAGGGAGCTTGCGATGAGCAAAAACGAGTTCAAGCGTGCGGTCGGCAACCTGCTGAAAAACGGCAGGATTGAGATCACAGAAAAAGCGATCCGCAGGATATAAGGCGGCGGGTGCGCTCCGTGGGGGCGGAGAGTGACGAAGCTGATACAACGGGGATGCGTTTCAAAGGCGTTTCGTTGTGAGAAAAGAAGTGAGTAGAGGGTTATGAGAAGGTATTCAGTTCTGGGAATTTCCTTAATGGATGTTTCCGCAAGAGAGGGCCTGCGCAAAGCGGAGCATTTTTTGCAGACCGGGGCACTCAATACAACAAGCTATATTAACGCACAGTCTCTGTCGATGGCGTCCAGGGACGAACAGGTCAAGGAGTATCTGGAAGAGACGGATCTGATGTTCTGTCTGGAGCCGGATATTTTGGAGGCAGCAGGAATCGCATCTCCCGGCAGGGTTCGGGAAATCGAGGACCGGATGTTTTTGCGGGAGTTTTTGAAAAGACTGGCAAGACAGCATGACAAGGTTTATCTGCTGGGCGACACGGATAAACAGGCGCAGGAGCTGCAGGAGATGCTTCTAAACGCGCAGGAAAATTTAAATATCGTGGATGTGCGCGGCTACGAGGAATTTGAGTATCAGCCTCAGCGACTGATGAACGCGATGAACGAAGCTGCGCCGAAGGTGATTTTTTCCCGGATGACATATCCGCTGGATTTGGAGCTGATGCACAGCGGCCGCAAATTTTTAAACGCGGAGCTTTGGGTGGCGTTGCCGGAGACGAAATTAAAAGAAAAGGTGAGGACGACGTTCTGGAGAAAGGTGCGGAAAAAGATTTTTCAGAAAAAAGTTAATGAATATAATCTGGAAAAGGCGGAGCAATAAGTACTTCGCCTTTTATAGTTCCAAACAAAAGAACGTCTGGAATTCTGCTGTTATAGGTTTTGCATAAATTTTTTGCGATTTCCTATAGCTTTTTTTGTGGTTTTCTTTTAGAATATAGGTTGGGCATAGTAAAAATCGCAGGAGACAGACTGGTTTTTTTGTCGAAGAATGCGCGAAGTGAAGGAGACGGGGTTTATGATATCGAATCAGATTTTACAGAGTACACTGGATGGCCTGAAGGCGATTGCCAGAGTCGAATTATGTGTGATTGATGTGGACGGAAAGACCGCTGCGACGACAGCAGACGGACTGGAAGAATATCTGCCGCAGGCGAGAGCCTTTGTGGATTCCCCTGCAGACAGCCAGGAGGTTCAGGGAAATCAGTTTTTTAAGATCTATGACGAGCAGCAGCTGGAATATATTCTGATTGTAGGCGGCGCCGGTGAAAATATTTATATGATCGGAAAGATGGCTGCATTCCAGATTCAGAACCTGCTTGTGGCGTATAAAGAGCGCTTCGATAAGGATAACTTTATCAAAAACCTGTTGCTGGATAACCTGCTTTTGGTGGACATTTACAGCAGGGCGAAGAAGCTCTATATTCCGGTGGATGCGCAGCGAGTTGTCCTGATTATCGAATGCAGCGCGGGACGGGAGGATAACATCCTGGAACAGATGCGTCCGGTATTTGGTAATAATAACCGGGATTTTATCACGGCAGTGGATGAGAATAACGTGATCATCGTGAAAGCGCTGACCGAAAACGATGAAATGAAGGAAATTGAGCATTACACTGCAAACCTGATAGAATGGCTGGAAACAGAGGGCTATTCCGAAAGCCGCATTTCCTACGGTACAATCGTACAGGAAATCAAAGAAGTGAGCCGTTCCTACAAAGAAGCCAAGATGGCAATGGATGTCGGCAAGATTTTCTTTGACGAGAGAAGAGTAATCGCATACAGCGAGCTGGGCATTGGCCGTCTGATCTATCAGCTTCCGATTCCGCTTTGTAAGATGTTTATCCGAGAGATTTTCGGTGGAAAGAGTCCGGACGATTTTGACGAGGAGACACTGACGACCATCAGTAAATTCTTCGAGAACAGCTTAAACGTATCGGAAACGAGCCGTCAGCTGTTTATCCACAGAAATACGCTGGTATATCGTCTGGATAAGCTTCAGAAGTCTACCGGGCTGGATCTGCGCGTATTTGAGGATGCGATTACATTCAAGATCGCACTCATGGTTGTAAAGTACATGAAGTACATGGAATTTTTTGAATATTAGGATGGTGACAAGGTTTGGTACAAAACGATAAGAAAAAAAAGAAGAAGCGGGAAGGCTCAGATGCGGTCATCACGCTGGATCGCGTGAGCAAATCGTATTCGAGCGGCTCTCCGGCTTTGGATAATGTGAGCCTGACGATCAAAAAGGGGGAATTTGTTTTTATTGTAGGCGACAGCGGCTCAGGAAAATCGACCCTGATCAAGCTGCTTTTGCGGGAGCTGACGCCCACGAGCGGCCGTGTTATCGTAAATGGTGCCGATGTGGCGCGCTTAAAGCGCAGACAGGTGCCGAAATTCCGCAGAAATCTTGGAATCGTGTTCCAGGATTTCCGTCTGCTGAATGACAGAAACGTTTATGAAAACGTTGCGTTTGCACAGCGTGTTATCCAGATGCCGACGAAGCTGATGCGTAAAAATGTTCCGAACGCGCTGGCAGAGGTAGGTCTGGCAGGCAAATACAAAGCGAAGACCAAACAGCTCTCCGGCGGTGAACAGCAGAGAGTTGCACTGGCGAGGGCGCTGGTAAATGAACCGCCGATTCTTCTGGCAGATGAACCGACAGGAAACCTCGATCCGAAGAATTCCTGGGAAATCATGAAGCTGCTGGAACGCATCAACGAAGAAAGAGGCACGACGATTCTGGTCGTTACGCACAACCGTGAAATTGTAAATGAAATGAAGAAACGCGTAATTACGATGAAGAAGGGTGTCGTTATCAGCGACGAAGAAAAAGGCGGTTATATCGATGAGGATTAGTACATTTTTTTATACGTTGAAACAGGGCGTAATCAACATTTTCCGGAACAAGCTGTTTTCCCTTGCTTCCATTGCGACGATTTCTGCCTGTCTGTTTTTGTTCGGACTTTTTTATGCGGTCATTTTAAACTTCCAGAACGTCGTGCGCACGGCAGAAGAGGGCGTTTCTGTTACCGTATTTTTTAAGGACGGGACGACCCAGGAAGAAATGGAACAGATCGGCGCGCAGATCCGGGCGCGCGACGAGGTGTCCGAGGCGAAGTTTATTTCTGCAGATGAAGCGTGGGCAGAGTGGGCTCCCGAAAATATCGGAGAAGATTACAACGAGATCTATACCGAGAACCCGCTGGAGGGCATGGATAACTACGAAATTTATATGAACGATGTTTCGAAGCAGGAAAGCCTGGTAAGCTGGCTGGAATCCATCCCGCAGGTGGATGAAGTACGGCATTCCGAGGTAGCGGCGACGACGTTGACCGGCGTGAATGCGCTCGTGGCATACACTTCGGTCGGCATTATTGCAATTTTGCTGGCAGTTTCCGTATTCCTGATCAACAACACGGTTATGATCGGTATTTCTGTTCGCAAGTCAGAGATTGAAATTATGAAATATATCGGTGCGACGGACTTTTTCGTACGTTCCCCGTTTGTAATAGAAGGTATTCTGATCGGATTGATCGGTTCGTTGCTCCCGCTCGGTCTGATCTATGTCCTTTATAAAAAGGTCATTGATTATGTCATGATAGAGTTCCCGTCGCTTTCCGGGCTGATGCAGTTTTTGCCGGTTTCGGAGATTTATCGGACGCTTCTTCCGGTTTGTCTTGGACTTGGCGCAGGAATCGGTTTCCTGGGAAGCTTTATAACAGTGCGCAAGCATCTTCGCGTATGATGAGGAAGACAGCATGAGAATTGGGAAAAAAAGAATCACAGCCTGCCTTTTATCGGCAGCGCTGCTTCTTTTTACATCGATGATTCCTGTTCAGGCATCCACTGCGCTTGAGGAGAGCATCAAGCAGAAGCAGCAGGCGATCAGCGACGCGCAGTCGGAAAAAAAGAAGATCCAGTCCAACATTTCCGATATTAAGTCGATGGTAAGCCAGCTGCAGAAGTCGAAGAAGGATCTGGAAACATATGTGGCGCAGCTGGACGGTCAGCTGGATGATCTGGAAAATAAGATCGAAGATCTGAAAGAAGAGATCACAGCCAAAAAAACGGAAATTGAAGAAACGAAAGCGGATATTGAACAGGCGCAGGCGGTTGCAGATCAGCAGTATGAGGATATGAAAACCCGGCTGCGCTATCTGTATCGAAACGGCAAGGGCAACGGATACCTCGAGCTTTTGGCGAATGCAGGCTCGTTTGCAGATATGTTAAACCAGGCAGGTTATGTGGAACAGCTAAGCAGCTACGACAGCCGCAAGCTGGAAGAGTACCGTCAGAGCGTGGAATATCTGGAGCTGTGTAAACAGACACTGGAAGAGGAAGAAGACGTTTTAAACACCGCACAGGCGAGCCTGGAAAAGGAGCAGCAGGCGGTCAATACGCTGATTTCCGAGAAAGAGCAGCAGATTGTGGCATATCAGGGCGATATCAGCAATAAGGAGGCTGCAATCAAGGAATACGAGGCGGATATTTCGGCACAGAATGCGACGATCGCTGCTCTGGAAAAGGCAGTTGCGGCGGATAAGGCAAAGCTCGAAGAGGAAAACCGCTTAAAATATGACGGCGGTATGTTCCAGATGCCGTGTCCGGGCTATACCAGGATTTCGGATGATTACGGCAACCGGATGCACCCGACGTTGAAGGTTCAGAAATTCCATAACGGCGTGGATTTTGCGGCACCGAGCGGAACGGCGATTCTGGCGGCATACAGTGGAAACGTAGTAGCGGCGTCTTACAACAGTTCGATGGGCAATTATGTCATGATCGATCACGGCGATGGATTGTATACAATTTATATGCACGCGTCGAAGCTATATGTTTCAACGGGACAGTCTGTGAGCAAGGGTGAGACAATCGCGGCGGTCGGCTCGACCGGACGCTCGACGGGACCGCATCTGCACTTTTCTGTGAGAAGCAACGGCAGCTACGTCAGCCCGTGGAACTATTTGAAATAAGCCGAGGGAACGGCGAACATAAAATGGATGCTTGCATCCAATTTTATGTCTGACGTTCCCGTTAAATCATGAGAAAGTAGCGATTTACGCAGTAAATCAGCGGATTTCGAATGATTTTGGCGAACATAAAATGGTTACTGTTCACCCGCGCCATTCGCAAAACCGCGTCTTCGACGCTCTCCGCTGCTTCGCAGCTCATTTTTGCTCATAAAGTGGCGCTCCCTTCGTACCCTTCTGCGTTCAGATTTTCGTGCAAGCACGGAATCTGAACGCAGAAGGGTACGAGTGAACTGTAACAGAAAATGAATGAAATAGCATCAATATGGAGAAGACATCAATGGAGAATAAGAGAGTTTTTGCAGGCGGCCTGATTGCCGGAGCAGTCCTGACCCTTGCAGTTGGTGGATGCGCATTTGTCGGCGTGACCCTGTATCAGGGAACGAAGAACGGTAGCTCCCTGGAAGAGGTCGGCAACAAGACGACGATGGAAAAGGTCAATGTGCTGGAAGGAATGATCGACGATTATTATCTCGAGGATGTCAGCGCAGAGGATTTGGAGCAGGGGGTATACAAAGGACTTCTGGATGCGTTGGGCGATCCGTATTCCGTTTATTATACAGCGGATGAGCTGGAAACGCTGCAGGAAAAGACGCAGGGCATCTACTACGGAATCGGCGCAAGGGTTTCGTTGGATACCGAAACGCAGCTTCCGAAGATTGCAAGCGTAATTTCAGGAACGCCGGCGGAGGAAGCCGGGCTGATGGCAAACGACCTTTTGTATAAGGCGGATGACACGGAGCTGCAGGGAATGGATCTTTCTTCCGCAGTCGCGCTGATCCGGGGTGAGGAAGGCACAACCGTGCACCTGACGGTGATCCGCAGCGGCGAGAGCAATTATCTGGAATTTGATGTGGTTCGCCGTAAGCTCGCAAACGAAACGGTTACGTCAAAGATGCTGGATGACAGCATGGCTTACATCCAGATTCAGGAGTTCGACGATGTGACGCTGGATCAGTTTACGGAAGCCCTGGACAATGCCCGTTCGGAAGGCATGGAAGGTCTGATTATCGATCTGAGAGGAAATCCGGGCGGAAACCTTTCGACGGTATGTGATATCTGCCGGGAGCTGCTCCCGAAAGGACTGATTGTATACACGGAGGATAAATACGGAAACCGGGAAGAATACTCCTGCGATGGTACGAATCCGTTAGAGGTTCCGCTCGTTGTCCTCGTAGACGGAAACAGCGCTTCCGCTTCGGAGATTATGTCCGGCGCAGTAAAGGATTACGGAATCGGAACTCTGGTTGGAACGACGACTTACGGAAAAGGCATTGTACAGCGGATTATGCAGCTTACCGATAATTCCGCAGTGAAGCTTACAGTCAGCAAGTATTACACGCCGAAGGGCAACAACATCCATAAGATTGGTATTGAACCGGATGTGGAGGTTGAATTTGATGCTCAGGCATATGTGGAAGACGGTACGGACAATCAGCTGAATAAAGCGATGGAAGTGCTTCAGGAAAAGATGGCAGAATAAAGAAAAATGGTAACTGTTCAGTACCCTCACAGTTACAAAAAAAGATACCCGTCGGAATCGGCCCACAGGGGAACCTCGATTCCGACGGGTATTTTTTTCATTTCATAGGAAAATGCGTCCTATGAAATAAAAACGCTCCGCGCGGATCGCACTGCGGCGGAATGGTAGAATGTCGCTTACGCGACCCGCCGCAGGCGGAGAATCCTGCTTCGCAGGATTCTTTTTCAGCAGCTGTTTTATGCAGCCTTTTCAGAATTCCTGGACGCTGCGAAGTAGGAACGCAGGGAGTTGATTACGATGGTCAGTCCAAGGACGATCAGCAGGATTGCAATGATCAGCTGCAGTCCTTCTACCAGGAAGGTAGCAGAGCCTGCCGCATACGCTTTTGCCAAAGCGATTGTGCGCTGTACCAGTGCGGTGCCGGTTACGCAAAGCATGATTACCAGCGGAGGGAACAGCATCTTGTTGCTGCGGCCTGTAACCTTCAGGAATACGCACAGCGTTACAAGGACCAGGGCGGAGAGCAGCTGGTTCGCAGAACCGAACAGCGGCCAGATGTTTGCATAGCCGATACGGGTCAGAACGAAGCCGCACAGCAGGGTTAAAACGGTGGAGAAGTATTTGTTGCACAGAACCTTTCTCCATACCGGAGCAGAAGCCATATCATCAACAGAGAACAGCTCCTGGAAGCTCATACGACCGATTCTTGCAACTGCATCCAGGCTGGTCAGTGCAAGTGCGGATACACACATTGTCATGAAGCATTGGGCAACATAAAGCGGGATACCGAACATTTCCAGGAAGCCTGCAACGCCGTTGGAGAATACCTGGAACGGGGTGCCTGCAGCCGGTGTGCCGTCAGCAGATGCAGCAGCACCTGCAACGCAGAGAGCGACAACGGCCAGAAGGCTTTCAAGAACCATTGCGCCGTAACCAACCTTGAGCATATCCTTTTCATTTGCGATTGTCTTGGAAGAAGTGTCGGAGGATACCAGGCTGTGGAAGCCGGAGATCGCACCGCAGGCAACGGTTACGAACAGGATCGGGAACATGTTTCCGAGCTTTTCATTTGTAAATCCTGTATAAACAGGCAGGTTCATGGTCGGATGTGCAACGAGCAGTCCGAGAACAGCGCCGACGATCATGCCAATGAACATGTAAGTGGTCATCATATCACGGGGCTGTTTGAGCAGCCAGATCGGAAGAACTGCTGCGAAGAAGATATAAACAAAGGTAATGTAAGTCCAGGTATTTTTTCCGGCGGTGATCGGAAGAGCCATACCGATTGCCAGAGCTGCTACGGTGCAGACAAGACCTACAACGGTTGCTTTCCAGCCGGAAAGGTTGAATTTCTTCTGCAGTACGCCAAATACCATAGCGAATAAGATAAAAAGCAGGGAAATGGTACCGGCAGCACCGTTCGGTCTGGCAGCCTCGGAAAGCTGTACCTGTCCGTCAACGGTTGTAAATGCGTTGAAGGTTCCGGCTACCATATCGGCGAATGCTGCGATAACCAGCAGGGTGAATAGCCAGCAGAACAGCAGGAAAAGCTTTCTGCCGAGTTTACCGATGTACTTTTCGATCAGCAGACCGATGGATTTGCCGTCGTTTTTGACGCTGGCATACAAAGCACCGAAGTCAGTAACAGCACCGAAGAAGATGCCGCCAAGAAGTACCCACAGAAGAACCGGGAGCCAGCCGAATGCAGCGGCCTGAATTGCACCGGTGACAGGGCCTGCGCCTGCGATGGATGAAAACTGGTGACAGAAGACGGTAAAGCCTTTTGTCGGAACGTAGTCCTGCCCGTCCTCGTGGGCCTGGGCGGGTGTTTTGGCAGCAGGGTCGATGCCCCATTTGTTTGCGAGCCAGCGGCCATACAGCAGATAAGCGGCTGCAAGGCATACGGCTGCGATTAAAACGATTGCAAGTGTGTTCATGAGATAGGGTCCTCTCTTTCGTTAGAATGCTCAACATGGCAGTGCGTGGGCGACCTGCCCGGAGTTTTTCTGCAGGGGGATAGAATTTGTTCGGGCGCGGTGAATATCGGACAGCCCGAATTCGTTTTCCTGTCGCTGCAACAAAAAAAGCCTTCGTCTTTATCCCTTTCGGGGAATAGAAGACGAAGGCATATAAACTCCGCGTTACCACTTCTTTTGCTGCAAAAAGCAGCCTCTCGGTCACAGCTCCCGGCATTTGATCCGGTCAATGTGCTCCCCTGTAACGGAGGGACTCCGGTTCTGGCTACTGGAAAAACGTTCACCAGAACTGCTGACAGGCGAGGGCATTTGGAACCTGTTGCCACCTTCCATCAATGGCGGCTCTCTGGAAACAGATTAACTCTAAATGTCATGTCCTGCTCACTGCATTTGCATGTTGAATTGTTGCCATTCTAGTTCCGGGGAAAAAAAATGTCAATGCGTAATCTGGAATTTTGGAAGTTTGTATAGGAAGAAAATGTTTTAGTTTTAAAATTTGTATAAAATTTTAGCGATGCAAAGCGCTAGTACGGTACCACGGGATACTGATAGCAGAAGAGAATGGGTTCCTGAGTACGGCACATGAAAAATAGAAATTTTTGCAAAAAGCATTTTGAAACAAAACAAGCGGCTTCCGAATCCTCGGAAACCGCTTGTTTACTGGCTTTTTAGAAGAGCGACAGACGGGGCTCGAACCCGCGACCTCCACCTTGGCAAGGTGGCGTACTACCAACTGTACTACTGTCGCATTTTATCTCTCGCTGATGTATCTCAGCGACGAAATTTATAATAACACAGCTTCTTACGTTTGGCAAGCTTTTTCGTAAAAAAATTTCAAATTTATTTTTAGAAAAATAGAATGGCAAAATTGGAATGTTTTCGTTCCAATATCCCGTCGAAAAATTTGTAAACTAAAAATTGGAACGGTTTTATTCCAGTATTTCAGATGGGAGCCGCAATCTATGTCTACCAAACTATCTCAGGATGTCTCGATCGGGGAGAATCTGCGCATTTTGCGAAAACGTGCCGGATATTCACAGGAACGGGCTGCAGCACAGCTGGAGCTGATGGGAATTTCCATGAGCCGTGAAATTATTTCGCAGATGGAATCCGGACATCATAATATTCGCATCAGTGTATTACTTGCCTTCAAACAGGTCTATGAGGTGGACTCGTTTGATGACTTTTTTGTGCAACAGGAAAAAGGTGGTGACCGATGAAATTAAAGCAGGAGCCAATTGGAATCGGTCAGAATCTCAGAAAACTCCGGCAGGACGCCGGTTACAGCCAGTCACAGGTGGCGGCGCTTCTGTGTGAGCGGGGCGTGTACATGACAACTGACATTTATAAAAAGATCGAGCAGAACAAATACAACATCCGCATCAGCGAGCTGAATGCGTTGAAAGAGCTGTATCAGGTTGGGTATGGGGAACTGTTTCAAACGGATTCCTGAAAATTTGGAAGCGGTGTATTTGGTTTTCAGGATGTTTTTAGAAAATATTTGTCTTAACGTCAAAAAAATGCCGCTCAGTCCTCGAATTTACGGACTGAGCGGCAATTCCTTATCCAATTTAATTTTCCATCATTTTCCGGTTATATTGTCTGCGCTGAAGCGATTCTGTATTTCTGTGTTTCTGACGCGACTGGTAAGAGGAATACTTTGCGGTTGCTTTTGCGACAGCGGCGAGGGGCTCGGAAGCGCCGGATGCAATCTGTGGATCGGAGAGACAGATTGCCGGATTATCGAACTTTTCGAGCGTCCCTTTTTTGGAAAATGCGGCGCATACGGTTTGCCAGCCGGATAAGAACCGTACATACATCCTTCCGCTGATTCGGTCCTGCGGAGTGTCAGCCAGTGAAAAGTCTGCTAACACCAGTAAAAGGAAAATTGCAGCTGCCATCATCATCATCGATTCCATCATACGCTCACCCTCTTTTCTTTTGTACCTCGCTGATATTTCCGAGGCATAAGATTTTTCGCCCACACAGGAGCAAGCTCATGTGGGCTTAGACCTTTTGACCCTGACATCGTATTGTCTGACTATATTATAATATCTTCTATATTTTCAGTCAATTTATTTTCAAACATTCTTTCGAAAGATTCAGTTCTTCGCAGTTGTATACCGGAAAAATGGCGTAAAGTATGCTATTTGTCCCAAAAATCTGTTGCAATCGTAATTTCGATGATGCTATGATATAAATCGGATGTTTTTTGGAAAAAAGGATGGCATGTGCGCTGTGCGAAAGGCTCAGCTTCGATGGCAGGACGCGACTTTTTCGGTGCCGCATGTTTCAGTCCGTTAAAGCAGGCCGCAGCCGGATGGGTGCAAAGAGGAGTATTGTGAAGGAAAACAAAAACGGGAGGCAGAACAGTCTGAACGCAGAAAAGAGGAGCCGGAAAAGAAAAAATCCGAAAGCAGTCAGACAACTGACAGCGATTTATGTTGCGCTGGTGCTTGTAGCGGCGGGCGCGATCGGTGGAGGGGTATTCTGGGCGGTGCATTCGACGAGGGTAACAGAAGAGCTGATTGCGGAAAATACGCAGGAATCGACGACGGAAGAGGAAAGTACAGTTCCTGCTGCTATAGAAGAAACAGAAGAGACGCAGGAGACGGAACCCGAAACGGAGACAGAGACAGAGACGGAACCCGAAATGCTTGTCGAGCTGACAGAGGACAATATCGACGGCTATGTAAAAGCGGAATCCTGCAAAATTGCGCAGGGGACGGGAACCTTTTCGGTAAAGGCGTCGGTGGAGGAAAAGCCGGCAAGCGATGATGATAATTTTTACCTGCTCAAAATGAACATGTACGATACCGAGCTGGATGCCGGGGCAGAGCCGATCGCGTCCGTGCCGAAGGACAAGGAATTTTCCCTGACGGCAAATGTCAACGAAAATCAGGTGGATTCCAGGCTGATGTCGAAATTCGTCGTAGCGGTAAAATTAAAGGATGCGTATGTTCCGCTCTGTGATCCCTGCTATATGACAAACCCGGAGGTACTTGCGTCCTATCAGGCGGCATATCCGCAGCGTTCTTCGATTAAAGGGATTTTAGTAGATCCGCTTCGGGTAGATGAGCTGGATGAGCTGCATGTCAACCATGCGGCGTACAATATTCCGGTCGGAAATATTCTCGGGGAGACGACAAACGGCTTGTTCCCTACGGTTTATTATACATACGACGGCAGAACCTATGCGTTTAACGGTCAGCGGATTGCGGAATATGATTCTATTTTTTCCAGGCTGACGGCAAAGGGAATTACGATTTCTGCGATTCTGTTAAATAATAAGAGCAGCGCGTATCCGGAGCTCACCCATCCGCTTTCCCGGGGCGGCTCTGCTAATTATTATGCGTTCAATGCAGCGGAAGCAGATGGCGTGGAGACGCTTGCAGCGGTCGGCGCGTTTTTGGCGCAGAGATACCGGGACAATGACCACGGGATTGTCATGAACTGGATTGTCGGCAACGAGGTCAACGTCCGTTCTGATTGGAATTATATGCAGTACGTCGATCTGGATACCTATGCGAGAGAATACGCGAACGCGGTGCGCGTTTTTTACAACAGCATCAAGAGTATGAACGCGAATGCGAGAGTCTATGTTTCGATGGATCAGCAGTGGAATCGGGATCTGTCGTCGAAGAACAGCTATGACGTGCGTGATCTGCTGGTTTCGATGAACCAGGTGATTTCCTCCGAGGGAAATATCGACTGGGGACTTGCAGATCACCCCTATGCGTATCCGCTGACGAATACGACGTTCTGGAATTCGTCCGGCAAGATTCAGAAGCTGATTACCAATTCGGAAAATACGTCGATCGTGACAATGCAGAATATCAATGTCATTACGAACTTTTTGCAGAAGGAAGAAATGCTGACGGCGGACGGCGAAGTGCGCCCGGTGATTCTGAGCGAGCTGGGATATTCTTCTTCCCAGGGAGAAATCAATCAGGCGGCGGCATTTGCCTATGCCTACTATGCAGCAGAGAACAATCCTTATATCAATGCGATCCTTTTGTCCAGACAGACGGATGCGGGAGAAGAGATTGCACAGGGACTTGCACTGGGACTGTCCACTCAGGGCGGACAGCATAAATATATTTACGAGGTTTACAAAAATATCGATCAGGTAAATTCCAACAGCTATACAGAGTTTGCAAAATCCGTCATCGGGATTACGAACTGGAGTGAAGTGATACAGCCGGCAAACTAAAAGGGCGGTGCGTTTACAGGTTTTCCAAAATCCGAATGTCCACAGCGGTATAATAAAATTCACGGTCAGGTGCCTCGCCTGCAGTCAGATAATCGAACAGCAGCTGAATGGGTTTTGAGCCCTGAATGGCAGGCTGCTGGCAGATCACAGCAGAAATAATGTGCTGCTCCATCAGCTCTTTTGTAGCAGGAATTTTGTCATAAGCGAGAATATGGATGTCGGTGCGGTTTAGGGAAAGAACCGCGCGGCAGCCTCCATAAACACCGGCAGCGGTAAAGTAGAGGGCGTTGATGTCTGGATGTGCAGACAGCAGCGCTCTTGTTTTATCGTAGCTTTCAAAATCATCATCGCTGTTTTCAATCTCGGCGATGACCCGGATACGCGGATAGCAGGCAGAGATCCGGTCGCAGAAACCGGCAATCCGGTCGGTATGACAGAGCACCTGGGAGGAACCGGTGACGATACCGGCGCGCACTTCCCCGGAGGTCATGAGATTCATCAGACCGGCAGCAGTCTGCCCGCAGCGGTAAAAGTCGCTGCCGACAAAAGCAAGACGGCTGGAATTACGGATATCCGTGTTGGTGGTGATGACGGGAATCTGGCGGCTCTGCAGCTGATCGATTTTGTTCGCGACGGCTGTGTCGTTAAAAGGGCTGATCACGAGTCCATCAATACCTTCTGCCTCCAGCTCGGCGATAGCCTGCAGCTGCTCCTGCGCAGAAAACCCGGTCTTCTTTTTGAGAACGGAGCAGTTGTAGCTGTTTAATTCTTCTTCTTTGGAAAGAACGCTGTTCCATACTTCATCAAAAAACGGATTTCCGGTGTCGAATAAAACGACGCCGATCCGGACCATCTTTCGCTGTGCGGCGAGGGCGATTCCGGCGCGGTTTGGCTTGTAGTCCAGTTTTTTTGCAATATCATTGACCAGAGCGGCGGTGGCTGCGTTGACGGAGCCGCGATGATTGAGCACGCGGTCGACCGTGCCGCGGGACACCCCCGCCAGTTCTGCGATTTCCCGAATGGTTGCCATAGTTACCTCTTTTTTTCTGTAATAGTTCCATTGAAGCGTCTGCACATTTAGCGTAGCATGGTGAAAATGGAAAGTCAACGAATCGCGGCATGGTTTGCGTGCCCGCGCACAAAAATGGGAAAATGCACAAATTGGAAACGCAGGCGTGCGGAGGAAACGGCATGGTTTTGGTGAAAATTCTGAAAATAAATTGGGGTCTTGATTTTTTATGGTCTAAAATCTATGATAAAGGCATGGTGAAAGAACGACAGGGAAAGTGTGTCATGATTTTATATCATAATCCCTTGTGTGTGCTTGCGTGCACGGGCACGCAAAACAGAATAAAGGAGGAAATTTAAGTAATTAAATATATTATCAAACGTGAGTAAACATACTCAAAGATACTTAAAATCCATAGTATTAGTTGGTAACTTAAAACCACTGAAATCATAGGAAAGATAAGCCAGTGCAAGTTGAAACAGTCTTGCTAACTATAGGGTAGAACCTTGATGGTAATGATTGAGTAATGGTAGAAGTCCATGAAAACCAAATGGCAAAAAAATCAAAATTTTAGAAAGGAAAAGCTATTTAGATGAACCTATATCTAATCAATAAAAAAAGAATTTATAGGTATGTACCGATGGCTTAGTCGGGAATTTACGACTGTGGAGTGTACAAGAACTTGTGAGTAGTGTGTCACTTGCGACCACCAAAGCATACACGATGAAGCAGTAACTACAAATTGTGAGATTGTAGCGAATCATCTAGCATATACATTTGTATATGTTTTTAGTAGCAGTAGAGTATGTATTACATTGGAATCGACCTGGGGACTTCCGCAGTGAAGCTGCTTTTGATGAAAGGAAACGGGAAAATTGTAAGAGTTACCTCAAGGGAGTATCCGCTGTACTTCCCGCATCCGGGCTGGTCGCAGCAAAACCCGGAAGACTGGTACAAGCAGTCCATGGACGGGCTTTGTGAGCTGCTGGATGGAATCGACAAGAGCCAGGTGGCGGGCATCAGCTTCGGCGGTCAGATGCACGGATTAGTTGTGCTGGATGAAAACGATCAGGTCATCCGTCCCGCGATTCTCTGGAACGATGGCAGAACCTTCCGGGAAAACGACTATCTGAATCAGGTGATCGGCAAGGAGAAACTTTCCGAATATACGGCAAACATCTCTTTCACCGGATTTACCGCGCCGAAGATTTTGTGGATGAAAAACAACGAGCCGGAGAACTTTGCACGGATCAAAAAGATCATGCTGCCGAAGGATTACCTGGCATATCGTCTGACCGGCGTACATTGCACGGATGTATCGGACGCTTCCGGCATGCTGTTATTCGATGTGAAGAACCGCTGCTGGTCGGAAGAAATGTGTGAGATCTGCGGCGTTCATAAAGAACAGCTTGCAAAGGTCTATGAAAGCTATGAGACAGTCGGCACGCTGCTCCCCGAAATCGCGCAGAACCTCGGCCTGCCGGAAACCGTAAAGGTAGCAGCAGGTGCAGGGGATAACGCGGCGGCAGCAGTGGGAACCGGAACAGTTGGAAACGGTCAGTGCAATATTTCCCTTGGAACGAGCGGAACGATCTTTATTTCCTCCGATCAGTTTGCAATGGATAAAAATAATGCGCTGCATGCCTTTGCCCATGCGGATGGACATTACCATCTGATGGGCTGCATGCTGAGCGCGGCGTCCTGCAATAAGTGGTGGATGGACGAGATCATCGGCACGAAGGATTATGGGACAGAGCAGGCGGCGATCACGAAGCTTGGCGAAAATCACGTTTACTTCCTGCCGTATTTGATGGGTGAGCGTTCTCCGCATAATGATCCGGATGCGAGAGGCACCTTTATTGGAATGACGATGGATACGAGCCGCGCGGACATGACGCAGGCGGTGCTCGAAGGCGTTGCCTTTGCCCTGAGGGATTCCTTTGAAATTGCAAAATCCCTCGGCATCCAAATCAACCGGACGAAGATTTGCGGTGGCGGTGCAAAGAGCATTCTCTGGAAAAAGATTATTGCCAATGTGTTGAATGTGAAAGTGGACGTGCCGGAAACCGAAGAGGGACCCGGTTACGGAGCGGCGATTTTAGCGGCGGTTGCCTGTGGCGAGTACGCATCTGTGGAGGAAGCAGCGCAAAAGCTTTTAAAAGTCGTGGACACGGTGGAGCCGGATGCAGAGCTTGCAGCGAAATACGAAAAACGTTACGCACAGTTTAAACAGATTTATCCGACGGTGAAGGAGCTGTTCGGAAAATTGAAGTGAGACACAGCCTGCAAATAAAAAGTCAAGGCTAAAATGAAAGAACTTTGAAAATTTTATACAGGTTGAAAATTAGACATCAAAACAAGACCACCACACCAGTGCTGGTCTGAAAGGTATAGTAGATAATTAAGATTCTGGAAGAGATGCAAGATATTCTTTCACTCGTCCATAGTAGATGCGTAGAAACTTGTTAGCACCGGCAGTCATATAGACATAATACGGTTTCTTTTGAGCCCGTTTTTTGTCTAAGAACTGATACACAGGATCATCTTGTGGATGTGTTTTGATTAAGACATCCATTACCTGAAATAGTGTTTTCCTGAGGTCAGAAGAACCTCGTTTTGAAGTTGGAACACTTTTCTGTTCATAAGAGCCGGATTCGTTAACACCAGGGTCTACACCGGCAAAAGCAGTAATGGCACCCTTGTGAGTGAAACGGGAAACATCACCAATCTCAGCCATCAGTTGAGGACCGAGTGACGTTCCAACCCCTTTCATTGCCATAACAACGGGATACTCCGGAAGCTTGGATGCAGTTTCGTTCATGAGAGTGCGTAGCGACTCAACAGTAATAGAAGCACTGTTAAGTTGGTCAACTGCCTGCTTGATAATAAGCTTTGTAATGTCATCCTTAGGAAGTACAGGAACAAGCTCCTTTGCTTTTCCATAGATTTCTTCAGATTTTGACTTGCTGAAGTTGTACTTCTTGCGTTTGCACCAGTTTTCATAGTGATCAATAAAAGCGTTTATGGACATTTTACGGACACAGTCTACATGCCAGTATGTAGATGCAAAATCGACCCATTTCTGGCTGCCGTCACTACGTGCAGGACTGTCAAAATAAGTATTAACACCAGGATAGGTTTGGTCAAGGATGCCGATAAGGTTATTCTTCATAGCCGTCTTGTGCTTCATGTAAAAGCCAAACTGACGGTTCATGGTTTTGAGTTGATTGCGTAATTCATCCATAACGCTATACTGTTTCAGATTTTGCCACTTGTCAAGTGCATATCGGGCAATTTTAACAGAGTCAGCTTTATCTGTTTTGACTTTACGAAGGGAATCGTTATCAAAATCCTTGATAAGCTTTGGGTTAATGGCACTAACGAAAAGATTTGCTTCGGAAAGTTGATGGGCAAGGACTTCGTAATAGCGTCCGGTATGCTCCATTACAATTCGGGACTCACCTTCGATAGACTTGATAAGTTTTACAAGCGAATTGATGTCACTGGATGTGTGTTTAATTTCAAAGGGTGTGGAAACAATTTCGCCAAAAGGCCGCATAATAGCAACCATACTTTTACCTTTTGAAACATCGATACCTACTGCGTTCATAAATTTGTCACTCCTTAAGATTATTGCAATGGATAAGTACCAGTTTTACTCATTGCCTATTCAATCTACTGTGGTGTGACACGAATGCACCTGAGGTGATTCAACCTGCATAAAACGAACGCTGCGAATGAGGAGCTGGTTATCAGTCTGTGTTACGGACGCGAAGTCCAAGAAAGGAGAAGATATCCAATTGCTACCTACATTCTAACAGCTTAAGCAACAAGATGGATAATTCCTTACTGGCTGTAAGGGATATTAACCATAAATATATTGTAGTAGAAAGGAGATACGATCATGCAGATTTATGAAGTGACAGACCCTCTTTTTAAGGAGTATGGCAAAATTATCGACAGCGTGGAGCTTACGGAGCTGCTGGCAGAGATGAAGCACACGCCGGTGCCGGAGGACGTGGTATATGTGGCTTCCGAGCCGAAGCTGGAAGCGCTTGCGGTCATGAAAGAGCTGACGGACAAAACCTATGGAGAGCTTCCGATCCAGATCGGCTATTGCAACGGTCATAACCGGAAATTAAACGCGCTGGAATACCACAGAAGCTCTGAGGTGGACGTAGCGGCAACAGAGCTGGTGCTGATGCTGGGAAAACAGCAGGACATCACAGAGGAATTTACCTATGACACCTCGAAAGTCAAAGCATTCCGGGTTCCCGCCGGGACAGCGGTAGAGCTGTATGCGACAACCTTACATTATGCACCCTGCCATACAGAAAAAGGCGGATTCCAGTGTACAATTGTACTTCCGAAAGGAACGAACCTCGATCTGGAAAAAGACCATCAGGGCGGTGAAGACGGTCATCTGACTGCCAAAAACAAATGGCTGCTGGGACATCCCGAAGGCGGTCTGCCGGAAGGAAGCCCGATGGGACTGATCGGTGAAAACCTTTCCCTGGATTAAAAATTACAGGCAAAACAGTTCCTGTATATATAGTTTCAGACGTTGCGCCTGACATAAAAATGGAGGATTTTATCATGAAAAATTTACCTAAAGTGAAAATCGGTATTGTAGCAGTCAGCCGGGACTGTTTCCCGGAATCTCTGTCTGTCAACAGAAGAAAGGCTCTGGTAGAGGCTTACAAGGCAAACTATGACGTTGCGGATATTTATGAATGTCCGGTCTGTATTGTAGAGAGCGAGATCCATATGGTACAGGCTCTGGAGGATATCAAGCAGGCAGGCTGCAACGCGCTGTGCGTATATCTGGGCAACTTCGGTCCGGAAATTGCAGAAACCCTGCTGGCAAAGCATTTTGACGGTCCTGTCATGTTCGTGGCTGCAGCAGAAGAATCTCAGAATGATCTGGTTGGCGGCAGAGGTGACGCATACTGCGGTATGTTAAATGCAAGCTACAACTTAAAGCTTCGCAATGTAAAGGCATATATTCCGGAATATCCCGTTGGAACCGCAGCAGAATGTGCGGATATGATCCATGATTTTGTTCCGATCGCAAGAGCGATCATCGGTTTAAAGAGCCTGAAGATCATCAGCTTTGGTCCCAGACCGTTAAATTTCCTGGCTTGCAACGCACCGATTCAGCAACTCTACAACCTGGGCGTTGAAATCGAAGAAAACTCCGAACTGGATCTGTTCGAAGCGTTCAACAAGCACGCCGGGGATGAAAGAATCCCTGCAAAGGTAAAAGAGATGGAGGAAGAGCTGGGTGAGGGCAACAAAAAGCCTGAAATTCTGGAAAAGCTTGCACAGTATGAGCTGACCCTGCTCGACTGGGTAGAGGCACATAAGGGCTACCGCGAATACGTTGCAATTGCCGGTAAGTGCTGGCCTGCATTCCAGACACAGTTCGGCTTCGTTCCCTGCTATGTCAACAGCCGCCTGGCCGGTATGGGCATTCCGGTATCCTGCGAAGTGGATATTTACGGCTGCTTAAGTGAGTTTATCGGAACTGCAGTCAGCGACGATGTTGTAACCTTACTGGATATCAACAACAGCGTGCCCGACGATATGTATGAAGAGTCGATCCGGGGGAAATTTGATTACACCCATAAGGATACCTTCATGGGCTTCCACTGCGGCAATACCTGCTCCAGAAAGCTGGCATTCTGCAGCATGAAGAATCAGATGATCATGGCGAGATCCCTTCTGGTTGAAGTGACAAACGGCACTCTGGAAGGAGATATTATCCCCGGTGATATCACCTTCTATCGCCTGCAGTCCACCGCAGACAATAAGCTGCGGGCTTACATCGCACAGGGCGAGGTTCTGCCGGTCGCTTCTCATTCCTTTGGTTCCATCGGCGTATTCGCAATTCCGGAAATGGGACGCTTTTACCGCCATGTGCTGATCGAGAAGAACTTCCCGCACCACGGCGCAGTTGCCTTCGGCCATTACGGCAAAGCGCTGTACGAGGTATTCAAATACATCGGCGTTCCGGTAGAGGACTTAAACTTCAATCAGCCCAAGGGCATGATGTATCCGACAGAGAATCCGTTCGCATAAAGCATATGGGAAAGGGCAAGAAAGATTGAAAAATAAAATTTTTCAATCGCGAGATTTGTGTCTGCGCGCACTTGACACAAACTCGACATGCGCAAAAAGCGTGCGCAGAAATGAGCGGAAAAAATGAGTAAATACAGGGAAAAGGCAGCAGCTCTGGCTGCACAGATGAATCTGGAAGAAAAAGTAGGACAGACGCTTTACACCGCTCCGGCGGTGGAGCGCCTTGGCATTGTGTCCTATAACTGGTGGAATGAAGCGCTGCACGGCGTGGCAAGAGCGGGCACGGCGACGGTATTTCCGCAGGCGATCGGCATGGCGGCGACATTTGATGAGGAGCTGTTAAAGCAGGTCGGCGATGTGATCGCAACCGAGGCGCGGGCAAAATTTAACGCACAGCAGAAAGCGGGCGACCACGATATTTACAAAGGATTGACGTTCTGGGCACCGAATGTGAATCTGTTCCGCGATCCCCGCTGGGGCAGAGGACAGGAAACCTACGGAGAAGATCCATATCTGACTTCCCGTCTGGCGGTCGGCTTTATTAAAGGTCTGCAGGGCGAAGACCCGGATCATTTAAAGGCTGCGGCGTGCGCGAAGCATTTTGCAGTGCATTCCGGACCGGAGGGTATTCGACATGAGTTCAACGCAGTCGTATCGAAGCAGGATCTGTATGAAACCTATCTGCCGGCATTCAAGGCATGTGTGCAGGAAGCGAAGGTAGAAGCCGTGATGGGCGCCTATAACCGGACAAATGGCGAGCCCTGCTGCGGAAGCAAGACACTTTTGCAGGATATCCTGAGAAAAGAGTGGGGATTTAAGGGTCACGTTGTCAGTGACTGCGGCGCGATTGCGGATTTCCACGAAAACCATAAAATTACCAAAACGCCGCTGGAATCCGCAACGATGGCGATGAACAATGGCTGTGACTTAAACTGCGGCTGCGTTTTTCCGAATTTGAGAGATGCGGTGCGCGGCGGCTATGTGGATGAAGCACGTCTGGATGAAGCGGTGACAAACCTGATGGAATGTCGGATGAAGCTGGGAATCCTTGGCGATGAGAGACAGGAAGAACTGGATAAAATCGGTTACGATCAGGTAGATCTTGCTTCCAGCAAGGCACTGAACCAGACCGTTTCCAGAAAAAGCCTTGTCCTTCTGAAAAATGAGGACAATTTCCTGCCTCTTGACAAGAGCAAACTTCATACGATCGGCGTGATCGGTCCGAATGCGGATTCCAGAAAAGCGTTGGTGGGCAACTATGAAGGAACTGCATCCCGCTATATCACAGTGCTGGAAGGCATTGAGGATTATGTCGGGGATGATGTAAAGGTTTATTATTCCGAAGCCTGCGACCTCTGGAAGGACAGAACCAGTGGACTGGCACAGGCGGACGACCGGATTTCCGAAGCAAAAGCAGTCTGCGAGGTCAGCGATGTGATTATCGCGGTGATGGGACTGGATTCCAGCATCGAGGGAGAGCAGGGGGACGCCGGCAACGAATTTGCAAGCGGCGATAAAAAAGACCTGCTGTTCCCCGGTCTGCAGCGTGAGGTGCTTGAGGTCGCATATAGCAGCGGAAAGCCCGTGATCCTGGTATCCATGACCGGCTCCGCAATGGCGCTGGAATGGGAGGATGCGCACTGCAAGGCAATTCTGCAGGCATGGTATCCCGGCGCGGCAGGCGGAAAAGCTGTCGCAGAGGCGATTTTCGGAGAATACAGCCCGGAGGGCAAGCTGCCGGTAACGTTCTACCGCACCTCTGAGGAGCTGCCGGAATTCACTGACTATGCGATGAAGGGACGCACCTACCGCTACATGGAAAAGGAAGCGCTTTATCCCTTCGGCTTCGGACTTTCTTATACCTCCTTTGAACAGGGAAAGACGAGCGCAGACCGTATGGAAATCGAGGCAGGCGGACAGCTTCGAATCAAAACTTCCGTAAAAAATACCGGAAAATTTGCAGGTGGACAGACCATTCAGGTTTATGTCAAAGCGCTTCGGGACAATACACCGAACGCGCAGCTCAAAGGCTTGAAGAAGCTTTCCCTGCAGCCCGGCGAGGCAAAAGAAGTGGAAATCGTGCTGACTGACAAGGCATTTGCCCTGTACGACGAGGACGCACACTTTATGCTGGAAGAAGGAGATTACGAGGTTTCCGTCGGCATGCAGCAGCCGGATCGCAGAAGCAGCGAGCTGACCGGACAGACCTGCAGTGTTCTGAAGGTACACTGCAGCGAGACAAAGGAGCTGTAAGGCAGCAATACGAACAAAAACAATAGAATGCACGCTCTGCGAGCATTCTATTGTCATGAACTACAGGACGCCCTGCACTGCAGGACGTCCTGTTTTGGATACAGAAAAAGAAATTTGCCTGACAGCCGGCAAAGCAGTGTCTTTTGGTTGTAATCGCGCGGACGAACGGGTACAATAGAGGGACAGCTAAAGGAAAGAGCAACAGAAGAAAGGAGCGCTGGAGCGCTGTATGAAGCGAAATATAAGCCGTAAGGCGGAAGAAGCTTATCTGGCGGAAACTCTGAGGGTCGTGCGTGACAACGTGCGGGAATATGGACAGGAAGTTGCTAAGATGCAGGAGGATATCGATGAAATGCTGGAGCATTATCATGATAACGATGCGGAAGTCCTGACGATCCTGAACAATACCGTAACCATGCACACCCATATGAAGCGGGCACTGGAGCGCAATGAAAAGGCGCTGAAAAAGCCCTACTTCGGGCGAATTGTTTTTCATGACGAGGCATTAAATAAAGAAGAATCCCTCTATATCGGACGGGGCGGCATCGCAAAGGATACCACCCACCAAATGGTGACGGACTGGCGTGCACCGGTGGCCAATGCCTATTATGAAAACGGATTGGGAAAATGCAGCTACCCCGTACCGGATGGTCAGCAAATGGAGATCGAGCTTTTGCTCAAACGGACGTATGAGATCGAGGATGCAAAGCTGATCGACTATTATGATTCGGAAGTCGTGGCAAACGATGAGCTTCTGACGCGGTATCTTGCAAAAAATAAAAAGGCAGTTCTGGGCGAGATTATTGCGACAATCCAGCAGGAGCAGAACGAAATTATCCGGAAATCGCCCTATCACAGCATGATCGTGCAGGGTGTAGCAGGCTCTGGCAAGACCACGGTGGCGATGCACCGGATTTCCTATATTTTATACAATTATGAAGAACGGTTTCAGCCGGAGGATTTTTATATCGTCGGCAGCAACCGGATTTTGCTGGACTATATCACGGGTGTCCTGCCGGATCTGGATGTGTATGGCATCCGACAGATGACGATGGAGCAGCTGTTTGTACGCCTTTTATATGAGGACTGGGACGAAACCTACCGCATCTGCCCGGTGCGCGATGCCGGGAAAGACGGTGCGGTGCGAGGAACCCTTGCGTGGTTTGAAAAGCTGCAGAAGTTTTGCAGCAGAGTGGAGTGGAACACGATCCCGAGGATGACGGTGTTGTTTAACCGGAAGCAGTTTGTAGAGGGGCTTCGGGACGGTCGTGTCGGTGTGTTCGATGAGAGCGGCGGCAAAAATGACCCGAAAGATATGGTCGTTTTGATGACAGGCGAGGCAATTGAACGTTATATCCGTCAGAATCCGTCCGTGTCCGCGCAGAGCAAGGTGCTGATGCTGCAGGAGCGTTTGATGGGAAAAGTGGAGGACGAATTTTTAGGAAAGGGCATCAGCTATACCTTAGAAGAAAAAAAGGCAATCCGCCGCTCAATGCGTAAAAAGTTCGGCGCAAGGCAATGGAAAAAATCCGTTTATGAGATGTATCATGATTTCCTGACAGAGCAGAAACAGCAGGGCGTCTGCGTCGAAGAACCGCAGGAGGAGCTGGATGTGTACGACCTGGCGGCACTTGCCTATCTGTATCGCAGAATGCGGGAAACGGAGGTCATCAGCGAGGCGCATCATATCGTTGTGGATGAAGCGCAGGATTTCGGTGTTATGGTCTATGCAGTTTTAAAAGAATGCGTCAGAAGCTGCACTTACACGGTCATGGGGGATGTATCCCAGAATATCCGCATGGATTACGGTATCAGCGACTGGGAAGGGGTGAAAAACATCCTGCTGACCGGAGAACGGGATAACTTTTGCGTACTGAGAAAAAGCTATCGAAATACTGTAGAAATTGCAAATTTTGCATCGGACATCCTGGCGCACGGAGAGTTCCCGGGGTATGGGGCAGAGCCGGTCATTCGGCATGGCGAAGCGGTTGGCATCCGACAGACAGCAGGAAGGGATCTGTACCGGGAAGCGGCAAAAATCTGCAAAGGATGGCAGACAGACGGTTTTGACACAATCGCGGTGATCTGCCGGGATCAGAAGCAGGCGCAGGAGACGGCAGAGCTTCTGCAAAAAGAGCTGCCGGTCATGCCCTGGGATCCGGAAAAAGCGTCGTTTGAAAAAGGAATCATGGTATTTCCGGTGGAATATACCAAGGGACTGGAATTCGACGCGGTTCTGCTGCTCAGCCCGGATCGGGAGTTCTATCCGACGGACGATGGACACGCGAAGCTTTTGTATGTCGCGGCGACAAGAGCACTGCACCGGCTGGAGGTTCTGCACACTGGCAACCTTACTGGGCTGATCGTAGACCCGATTCCGAAAAAGAACAAAAAGCGAGTATCCGGCGCGAAGAAAAAGGTCGTCATCGTGCAGAATCCGCCCGGCGGACAGGAAGCACCGTTGCCATATGGAACGGGTGCGATGCAGGAAAGTGCGGACGCACGCCGCGCAGGCGGAAAAACACAGGGCAGTGCCCGTCCGGCGGCAGCTGCACCCCGGCCGACGTCTGCTGGTGCCGGCTGGACGTCGCGCCCGAAGCCGGTTATTTCCGGTCAGCCGCAGAAAGCCCTCCATCCGCTGGCGTCGCTGTACGGGAGCAACAGCCAGGCTGCACAGGGATCTGGCAGAGCTGTAGGCAGTAGACAATCTGCACAGGCAGCTGGCAGAACGGTGAACGGCACGGTACAGCCGCGTGTCACAGGCGATATGCATGCCCGCACAGCATCCGGTTTCCTTTCGTTCGGTGAACTTCCGGATACCGCGAAGCTGCGGGCGGCGGGACATGCGAAGATCGACCATTCGATTCGCTGGGTACAGCGTAAGGAGGACGGTCTGTATTTACAGAGCCGTTATGGAGTGACCCGTTTGAGCCCTGTCGGCAGCGGAATTCTGCGCGTTACTTTTTCACGGGGCGAGATGCCGCCGGTGCATCCTGCAATCGCCGTCACCCGGGTGGAGAAAAACTGGCAGATGCGCGAAAAACCGACGATTGTGGAGATGCGAACGCCGGAAATGTATGTGGTTGCGGACAAAAAGACAGGTGCGCTGCGGTTTCTGGATAAGGACAGCGAAATCTTGCTGGAAGAAAGTAGACAGGATCGCTGCCTGATCGAAAATGCGCCAAACGGTGGGCGCAGCAGGCTGTTTTTTGACTGGAAAAAAGGAGAAGGGCTCTATGCAGCAGGTGCGCTCGGTAAAGGCGGAATCCATCTGGAAAAGACGGCGCGGTGCATCTCCCATGGAGTCGAAAACGAACTTCCATATCTGATTTCCGACCGAGGCTATGGCATTTTGTTGGCATCGTCCAAAGAAGTGATTTTCTGCAGCCTGCCCGTATACGGAAACCAGATTTGTCTGGAAGGTACGCAGCAGCCGGATTATTATATTATTGTAGGGAAAAAATTAGAGACGCTGTTGAAGGCCTGCGCATATCTGTGCGGAAAGCTGTGAGAAAAGCGTGTCTGAGGAATGGAGAAGCTATGAACATACTGGATATTGTTGGACCTGTGATGGTAGGACCCTCCAGCTCTCACACGGCGGGGGCGGTGCGGATCGGTCAGACGGTGGGAAAGCTTTTGGGAGAACGGGTTGTGAATGCAAAGATCGGGCTGCACGGCTCTTTTCTGGCAACAGGGCGCGGACATGGAACAGACCGCGCGATTGTGGCGGGACTGTTGGGGCTGGCAGTGGACGACCCACGGATTCCGGAAAGCTTCGCAGAAGCAAAAAAGGCAGGGCTTTCGTTTTCCTTTGAAGGAATCAACCTTATGAATGCGCATCCGAATTCCGTTCGGCTGGAGGTGACCGGAGAGAGCGGGCGAAAGCTGGAAGCGATCGGTGCATCGATCGGCGGCGGACGGATCAGAATCTGCGAGATCGATGGACTGACTGCAAATTTTTCCGGGGAAGCTCCGACACTGGTTGTATACAACCAGGACAAGCCGGGCTGTATCGTAAAAGTAACGTCGCGTCTGGGTGAAGCAGGGATTAATATCGCGACGATGCAGGTGTACCGGGACGAACGCGGCGGACATGCCGTTATGGTAATCGAAGTGGATCAGGAAGTACCGCGGGAGCGGATTGCAGCGCTGGAGCAGGAAGAGGGCATTGAAAAAGTAATCTACCTGTGTCTGGAAGAATAGGAGGCAGCAAAGATATGTATCGTTCATTGGAAGAGATCTGCAAGGAAGCTGCAGCGACAGGCTGCAGTTTCTGGGAGCTGATCCAAAAAGATGACTGCCGGGAGCGGCAGATTGCACAGGAGGAATCCTTTATACAGCTGCAGCGCATGTACCAGGCGATGAAAGAGGCGGATCAGGACTACGACGGAACCCTGCATTCCCGCAGCGGACTGGTGGGCACGGACGGCGGCAAGCTGGAGCACTATGTGGAGCAGGAAGAGCCGATCTGCGGCGATTTTCTTGGGCGCGTGATGGAAAAGGCGGTCAAAATGGGAGAGTCCAACGCCTGTATGAAACGAATTGTCGCAGCACCTACGGCGGGGGCGTGCGGTGTTGTGCCGGCAGTTTTTCTGAGCATGCAGGAAAAATATCATTATACGGATGAAGAAATGACAAAAGCGCTGTATGTGGCGTCCGGCATTGGCGGGGTGATCGCATCCCGGGCGTTTATTGCGGGCGCGCAGGGCGGTTGTCAGGCGGAAATCGGCTCGGCATCAGCAATGGCAGCAGGAGGTGCGGTGCATTTGCGGGGCGGCTCTGTAGAGGCAGTGGCGCACGCTGCAGCGATGGCACTGAAAAATCTGCTGGGTCTGGTATGCGATCCGGTAGCAGGTTTGGTAGAAGTACCTTGCGTAAAACGAAACGTATCCGGCGCGGTTGTCGCCCTTTCGGCGGCAGACATGGCGCTTGCCGGAGTGCGCAGCAGAATTCCTCCTGACGAGGTGATTGACGCGATGCGGGAGGTAGGAATTTCGATGCCGGCATGTCTTCGGGAAACTGGAGAGGGCGGTCTTGCCGCGACGCCGGAGGGAATTAAAATGCGGGATCGCATCATGGACTGAGTATGCGCTGAAAAAACGTCCGTGTATCTGAAAATGCACACTTTCGGAAGGCAAGATTTGTTGTAAACTATGGCTGTTTATGGTACACTTTTTCTATCTGAAACGTTTTGGGTCCGATGGGAGAGGGAAGGACATGGTTGGAGTTTGTCAGCGCCAGGATATGATGTTGTCTGGATGCGCTAGGACGCCAACGGACGTTTAACGAACGTGAAAATGACAGGAGAGAAAGCAGGAATGAAACAGAACAAAGAAGATTTTCTGACGGGTGTAGGAGCAGTAGATGCAGAGCATGTGGTTCTGCTGGATCTGACAGACCAGGTGGGTGCGCTTTTGGCAGATGAAAACATGCTGTTTAAATGTGCGGATATTCGACAGCTTTTAAAGCGGCTGGAGGATTACACGACGATGCACTTTACACATGAAGAGCAGCTGATGGAAAAGATGGGCTATGGCGGAATCGAAGAACAGAAGAAACAGCATCGGATGTTCGTGCAGAAGCTGGAAGAGTTTACCGATCGGGTATCGAAGCTTTCGCTCGGTACGCAGGACGCCATGATTCAGGATTTGTTTGAGTATCTGCAGCAGTGGCTGCAGGATCATATCAAAGTTGAGGATATGAAATATGCCAGATTTGCAATGGAAAAAACTAAAGGAGATTGTTGATCAGAGCGATAACATCGTTTTCTTTGGCGGTGCGGGCGTGTCCACGGAGAGCGGAATCCCGGATTTTCGCAGTACGGACGGTCTGTACCATCAGGAATACCGTTATCCGCCCGAGACGATTTTGAGCCATACCTTTTTTCGGCAGAATCCGGAAGAATTTTACCGGTTTTACCGTGCCAAGATGCTGGCGCCGCACGCAAAACCAAACGCTGCGCATAAAAAGCTTGCCCAGTGGGAAAAGGAAGGCAAATTAAAAGCGGTCATCACGCAGAATATTGATGGATTGCATCAGGCTGCCGGCAGCAAAACAGTGTTGGAGCTGCACGGAAGTACGCTCCGCAATTATTGCATGAAGTGCGGGCGGTTTTACGATCAGAATGCAATTCTGGAAAGCACAGGGGTTCCGCACTGCGAATGCGGCGGCGTGATCAAACCGGATGTCGTACTCTATGAAGAAAGCCTGGATCAGAAAGTGCTGAAAGAAGCGGTTTCTTTTATCAGCCATGCGGATGTGCTGATTGTCGGAGGAACCTCATTGGTCGTTTATCCGGCGGCGGGGCTGATTGATTACTACCGTAGCGATAAACTGGTTTTGATTAACCGGACGCCTACGGCGCGGGATTCGGCAGCGGATCTGGTCGTTACAGGCAGCATAGGGGAGATTTTTGATTCCCTGTAAAACGGAATCTTATAAGGAGATTTTCATGGATATTCAGGTCGGAGATGTGGTGACGCTGAAAAAACAGCATCCCTGCGGCAGCCGGGAATGGGAAGTCCTGCGGATCGGAGCGGATTTTCGGCTCAAATGTGCAGGCTGCGGTCACCAGATTATGATCGCACGCAGACTGGTTGAAAAAAATCTGCGTGATATTAAAAGAAAAGCTTGAAAACAATATGATTTCATGGTATTATAGATACCCGTGATATATATTCCTTGCTCCTTTTATTGGAAAGGGGCCAGAGACCAAAAGGAGGTAATTAGCATGAACAAGTACGAATTAGCTGTGGTTGTCAGTGCGAAAATCGAAGATGAAGAAAGAGCTGCGGTTGTTGACAAGTGCAAGGCGCTGATCGAAAGATTTGGCGGCACCATCACCAACGTTGATGATTGGGGCAAGAAGAGACTCGCTTACGAGATCCAGAAGATGAAAGAAGGCTTCTATTACTTCATCCAGTTCGAGGCTGAATCTTCTGCACCTGCAGAGATCGAAAGCCGTATTCGCATCATGGACAACGTACTGAGATACTTAGTTGTCAAGAATGAGACGAAGTAAGAAAGAGAGTCAATATGAATAAAGTTATTCTTATGGGCCGTCTTACCAGGGATCCCGAGGTTCGGTATTCCCAGGGAGACAACGCTATGGCGATCGCCAGATATACACTGGCTGTGGATCGGAGATTTAACCGCAATAATAACGATGAGAATTCCGCAGACTTTATCGGATGCGTTGCATTCGGCAAGAGCGCAGAGTTCGCAGAGCGGTATCTCCATAAGGGAACCAAAATTGTGGCGACCGGCAGAATCCAGACTGGTAGCTATGTCAATAAGGATGGCGTCAAAGTGTATACGACTGATGTTGTTGTGGAAGATCAGGAGTTTGCAGAGAGCAAGAACAGTGCAGCCAGTAACGATGGGGGTTACAATGGCGGCGGTTATAACAGTGCACCTGCAAGACCCCAGCCTGCTGCAGCGACAGACGGCTTCATGAACATTCCGGATGGAATCGACGAGGAGCTGCCGTTCAACTAAGCAAAATTTTTATTTCACAAAAATTTTGCGCTACATCTCGAGCACGAAGTGTTTGAGATGTTTCTCGTTTTAATTTTCCGCTCGCGGAAAATTGCGCTGCTTCTCGGATGCAAAGCATTTGAGAAGTTTCTATATTCAAACAGGAGGTAAACCATCATGGCATTCAATAAATCTGAAAGACCTGACGCTCCCGCACGGAGAAGAGGCGGCATGCGCAGAAGAAAGAAAGTTTGCGTATTCTGTGGTAAGGACAATGTGATCGATTACAAGGATACCAATAAGTTAAAGAGATACGTTTCCGAGAGAGGTAAGATTCTTCCCAGAAGAATTACCGGCAACTGCGCAAAGCATCAGAGAGCTCTGACTGTTGCAATCAAGAGAGCACGTCATCTGGCACTTATGCCTTACGTTGCTGAATAAATTATCAGACATTTGGGACTGCCGTTTTTGTGAAATTCACGAACGGCAGTCTTTTTAAGTTAACAGTTCACTCGTACCGTTTGGGGGCAGATTTCATGCTCGCATGAAAATCTGCCTGCAAAAAGGTACGAATGGCGCGAGTGAACTGTACAACTGTACCTTTTTGTCGTACCCTGCGCGCAGATGCCAGTTATTTTTATGGAATTTTCCAAAAAGAAATGGTATACTGAATGCATGCTTCCAAAACGGGGCATTTTTACTGCAATCATACACAGAAATGATAAAGGTGCCTGTCTTTCTGGCAGGGCATAGGTGTGTTTATGAGAACAAAAAAGAGAATTAGGCTGAAAGGCAGGCTGCGTATCTATATGCAGACCTCCCTTTATATGGGGATTTTACTCCTGATTGTGGATATCGGAACGTATTTTCTGGATGTCCGTGCAGGCTTTCTGCTGACCTGCTTTCTGCTGTTTTATTTTGGAATGATCATTTTACTGATGTTCTATAACAGACCGATCATTTTAAACGAGCTGATCAGCTTTGCAACGCAGTACGGGCAGGTACAGAAGACGCTGCTTCGGGATATGGCGATTCCCTATGCGCTTTTGGATGAAACCGGACGGGTCATCTGGTGCAACGATGCTTTCCGTGCTGCAATCCACAGCGAAAAGGGCTTTCATAAGTCGATTACCTATGTATTTCCGGCAATCACGCGGGAGCGGCTGCCGCAGGGCGAGCAGGAGGCGGAAATCGAGATCTCCTTTGAAGAGAGCGATTATATCGCGCATATTACGCGGGTATCGCTGCGGGGGATGATATCGGAAGACAGCGACGTTTTAGATGACGAGGATTATGACAGCTGCCTGTATGCGATGTACCTGTATGATGAGACCGCATTAAAGATTGCACTTCGGGAAAACGACGCGCAGTCTCTGGCAGTCGGTCTGATTTACCTGGATAACTACGAAGAGGCACTTGCGAGTGTGGAAGAAGTACGGCGATCCCTGTTAAAGGCGCTGATCGACCGAAAAGTAAACAAATATATTTCCAGCTTCGACGGAATCTGCCAGAATATCGAAAAGGATAAATATCTGGTTATTTTGAAGAAAAAATCCGTAATGCAGATGCAGGAGCAGCGCTTTGAACTGCTTGAGGATGTAAAGACGGTCAACATTGGCAATGAGATGGCGGTGACACTGAGCATCGGCATTGGTCTGGACGGTCTGGTTTATGCACAGAATTACGAATTTGCCCGCACGGCGATTGACTTTGCACTGGGACGCGGCGGCGACCAGGCGGTAGTCAAGATGCCGGACAAGATCAATTATTACGGCGGCAAGAGCCAGCAGGTAGAAAAAAATACACGTGTCAAGGCCAGGGTTAAAGCCCATGCATTGCGTGAAATCATCACGAGCAAGGACAATGTCCTGATTATGGGGCATAAGATCGGCGACGTGGACAGCTTCGGTGCGGCAGTGGGAATTTATCGGATCGCGCGGACACTGGAGCGGCGTGCACAGATCGTGTTGAACGATGTGACGACTTCGCTTCGCCCGATGGTCGATCTGTTTTTGAACAATCCGGAATATGAAAACGACATGCTGCTGACGAGCGCTCAGGCGTTGGAATGTGCGGGGCCCAATACCGTTCTGGTGGTTGTGGATGTCAACCGTCCGTCACTGACGGAATGCCCGGAACTCTTAAAAATTTGTAAATCCATCGTCGTTTTGGATCATCACAGAGCCGGAACGGAGACGATTGAAAACGCGACCCTTTCCTATGTGGAAACCTATGCGTCATCCGCCTGCGAAATGGTATCGGAAATCCTGCAGTATACGAGCGATGGAATCCGGATCAAGAGCGAAGAAGCGGACAGCATGTATGCCGGCATGGTGGTAGACACGCAGAACTTTATGACAAAAACCGGCGTGCGCACGTTTGAAGCAGCTGCATTTTTGCGCAGAAACGGCGCGGACGTAACCCGTGTCCGCAAGCTTTTCCGGGAAAATGCGGCAGAATATAAGGCAAAGGCGGACGCTGTCAGCCAGGCGGAAATTTACCGCAATGCTTATGCAATTTCGATCTGTCATTCCGAGGGAATTGCGAGCCCGACTGTTGTGGGCGCGCAGGCTGCAAACGAGCTTCTGGATATCAGGGGCGTCAAGGCAAGCTTTGTCCTGACGGAATATCAGAATAAACTGTTTTTCTCAGCACGCTCCATCGACGAAGTCAACGTACAGGTCATCATGGAGCGGATGGGCGGCGGCGGACATTTGAACATCGCAGGCTGCCAGCTGGAAAATACGTCCGTGGAGGAAGGTATTATTGTACTGAAGCGGACGCTGGATAAAATGATTGAGGAAGGTGAAATATCATGAAAGTAATTTTACTGGAAGATGTCAAAGCACTTGGCAAAAAGGGACAGGTTGTAGAGGTATCCGACGGATACGCAAAGAACTTTATTCTGAAAAAAAAGCTCGGCCTGGAAGCGACCGGCGCTAACATGAACGATTTGAAACTCCAGAAAGCGAGAGACGAAAAGGTTGCGCAGCAGCAGCTCGACGCTGCAAGAGAGCAGGCGGCTTTGCTGGAAGAAAAATCCGTAACCCTGTCGATCAAGGCTGGCGAGGGCGGAAAGGCATTCGGCTCCGTATCCAGCAAGGAAATCGCAGCTGCCTACAAGGAGCAGTGCAATATGGAAATTGATAAAAAGAAAATTCAGCTTCCGGAGTCGATCAAGACCTTCGGCATGCATGAAGTGCCCGTAAAACTGCATCCGCAGGTAACCGGAAAGCTTCATGTGAAAGTAGTGGAAGCGTAAAGACAGAGGATAAAGATTGAAAAATAAAATTTTTCAATCGCGGGATTTGTGTCTGCGCGCACTTGACACAAACTTGACATGCGCAAAAAGCGTGCGCAGAAATGAGCGGAAAACATGGCAGCAGCAGATGAGGCGATTTTAAAAAGGGTACTCCCCCACAGCATTGAGGCGGAGCAGTCGGTCATCGGTTCGATGATTATGGACCGGGAAGCGATTGTGGTTGCGTCCGAAATTATTACGGGAGAGGATTTTTATAACCGGCAGTATGGCGTGCTGTTTGAAACGATGGTGGAGCTAAATGACAGCGGCAGACCGGTGGATTTGGTCACGCTGCAGGACAAGCTCCGGGAAAAAGATGTGCCGCCTGAAATTTCAAGTCTGGAGTTTATCCGCGACCTGATTACGGCGGTGCCGACTTCTGCCAATGTAAAATATTATGCCGGGATCGTTGCGGAAAAATCCACACTGCGCAAGCTGATTCGGCTGAATGAGGAAATCGCGAACACCTGCTATGCAGGCAAGGAGGGTCTGGAAGAAATCCTTGAGACGACGGAGAAAAAGGTCTTTGATTTGGTTCAGCGCCGAAACACGGGTGATTTTGTCCCGATCCGTCAGGTCGTTATGAACGCGATGGATCGAATCGAAAAGGCTTCCCGCAATAAAGGAAACGTAACGGGAATCCCGACAGGTTTTATTGACCTGGACTATAAGACAGCGGGACTGCAGCCCTCCGACCTGATTCTGATTGCGGCGCGTCCTTCCATGGGCAAAACCGCGTTTGTCCTGAATATCGCACAGAATGTGGCATTCAAGCAGGGAATGACGGTAGCAATGTTCAGCCTGGAAATGAGTAAGGAACAGTTCGTGAACCGACTGTTCTCCCTCGAATCCAAGGTGGACTCCCAGCATCTGCGTACCGGTAACCTGACCGATGCAGAATGGGAGAGTCTGATCGAAAGTGCCGGCGTGATTGGAAAATCCAATCTGATCATTGATGACACGCCGGGCATCACGATTGCAGAGTTACGTTCCAAATGCCGGAAATATAAGCTGGAATATGATTTGAAGCTGATCATCATCGACTATTTACAGCTGATGAGCGGCAGCGGCGGACGGTCTTCGGATTCCCGACAGCAGGAAATTTCCGATATTTCCCGTTCCTTAAAGGCACTTGCGAGAGAACTGCAGGTTCCGGTTATCGCCCTTTCCCAGCTGTCCCGTGCGGTAGAGCAGCGTCCGGAGCACAGACCGATGCTGTCCGACCTGCGTGAATCGGGAGCCATCGAGCAGGATGCCGACGTCGTAATGTTTTTGTACCGCGACGATTATTACAATCCGGACACGGAGAAAAAAGGTATCGCAGAAGTCATTATCGCAAAACAGAGAAACGGCCCGATCGGCACGATAGAGCTGGTATGGCTGCCGGACTATACAAAATTTGCCAATTTACAAAAGTAAACAGACGTGCGCACACTGCTTAAGCAGTGCGGTGGTACGTTTTAAAATCAGAACGACGAAAGAGAACAGAAGGCGGAAAAGATTTTATCCGCGCCTGTTCTTTTTTTACAGTTGTTTGTGAAGCAGGGAATGGAGGTTAGTGTGAAAAATAAGCGTGATCGCTTATTTTTCACACAGCTATTTGTGCCGCAGGCGTCACAAAGTAGCTAGGATCGCAGAGCAGAACTGGAAGTTCTACTCGCGGTTCCTTCGGCGCAAAGCGCCTGCGGAATGGAGGTTAAGATGACGGCAGAGGGAATGTATACGATTAAAGAAGCGGCAAAAAAGGTTCATGTCGAGGCGCATGCGCTGCGCTACTGGGAGGAAGAGCTGGGGCTTTCAATCAGCAGGAATGATCAGGGCTACCGACAGTACAGCGAGGAGGATATGGAGCTGCTTGAACGGATCCGCCAGTGGAAGGAGAAGGGAATGCAGCTCAAAGCGATCCGCCTGATGCTGTCGGAAAATGGCAGACTTTCCGTTCCGCAGGAAATCGTGCGGGAGGCACAGTCGATGCTGGAGAAGGGGGACGCAGGCGCTGCAGCAGCGCAGCAGGAACACGCACAGTGTGCGTTTACATCAGACAATTCGGATACGCTTCATTCGCAGCATGCGCTCACACCGGGCGGTGCCGATACGGTGGAGAACATCCTTTTGGATGAACGCAGCAGCAAGGCTGCAAAACTTCAGTATCTTCTGGAAAATCTCGTTTCCCGCGCAGTACAGGAGAGCAATGAGATGGTGTTAAAAGAGCTGGATTACCGGTTTCGGCAGATGGAAGAAAATGCGCAGGAGCGGGAACGGCAGCGGATGGAGCGGGAAGAGGAGCATTATCGGAAGCTGGACGAGCTGCTTTGCCAGAAAGGGAGAAGAAAGGGCAGACGGAGACGGTAGAAGGACGGGAAAGATTTGTGTCTGCGCACACTTGACACAAACTCGGTATGCGCAAAAAGCGTGCGTGGAAATGGGAAGACGCATAAAAATAAGCGGAAGCTGATGAAAATCAACCTCCGCCTATTTTATGTGTTTTGCTTGTGTGGCTTAGACTCAGCCCTCAGAGATAGCGCCAACAGGACACTGACCTGCGCAGGAACCGCAGTCAACGCATTTAGCAGCATCGATTTCGAACTTGCCTTCTCCCATAGAGATAGCGCCAACAGGACACTGACCTTCACAAGAACCACATGAGATACAGGAATCACCAATTACGTATGCCATGATATAAATCCTCCTTTGAAATTTCTTTTTCTTATTTTAGCTCAAAAAGGCAAAATAGACAAGTACCAAATGGGGTACAAAACGGAAATTTAAAAACCCGCAAACCCGCATAAATACTGGAAAAATAGTAAGCTGAAACGAACTCAAGTAAGAGACAAACAACTACTTCCGGGACGGGAAAAAACAGGGGCAGAACGAAAGAAAAATGGACCGACCGGTTGCCAGATGAATGGGAATGTATTATACTGGTAAAGCTGATAAAGCGGCAGAAAACTGCCGACGGAAGAAAAAAGGAGGTTTGCCGGATGAGTAAATTCAATAAGGATATGACAATTGGTGAAGTACTGCGCATCGATATGAATGCCGCATCTGTCCTGATGGAAATCGGTATGCACTGCCTTGGCTGTCCTGCTTCTCAGGGTGAGACACTGGAAGAGGCTGCTATGGTGCATGGGATTCCGATCGAGAATCTGATGGAAATGCTGGATGAGCTGTAAAGCATTCAAAAATGCAGCTATTTTAAACAATAATATGTTTTTTCAGAGGGACTGACGCAGGACTTGTGCACAGTTCCTCCTGTTGTTTTTTGGCAATGTGCAAGGAAGAAAAAAGAAAATGTATAAAACAATGTACATTGCGCAAAACTGTTGACACTTTTCGCGTTGGGAAGTAGAATTGGTACATAAAGAACAGCATGGGAATCATAAAAGAGGGATTCCTTGTTGATATTATTTATCATTTTTTTTCATGTTACCAGAAGGAGGTAAATTTTCATGGCAGAAGCATGGAGAGGCTTTAAAAAAGATGGCCACTGGGATGTAGACGTCAACGTACGTAACTTTATCCAGACCAACTACACTCCCTATGATGGAGATGAGAGCTTCCTGGAAGGTCCTACCGAAGCTACAGATAAGCTTTGGGGCAGACTGCAGGAGCTGCAGAAGGAAGAACGTGAGCACAACGGCGTTCTGGATTGCGAAACTGAGGTTGTATCCGGTCTGACCGCTTATGGCCCTGGCTATATCGATGAGTCTATGAAAGATCTGGAGCAGATCGTTGGTCTGCAGACAGACAAGCCTTTAAAGAGAGCATTCATGCCTTATGGCGGTATCAAAATGGCTCAGCAGGCTGCAAGCACATACGGCTTTGAAGTAAACCCGAAATATGACAAGATCTTCAATGAGTATCATAAGACTCATAACCAGGCTGTATTTGATGCTTATACAGATGAGATGAAGGTTGCTCGTCATACCCATATCGTTACAGGTCTGCCGGATACTTACGGCCGTGGCCGTATCGTAGGCGACTACAGAAGAGTTGCTCTGTACGGTATCGATTTCCTGATCCAGAAGAAACAGGAAGATAAGAAGAACTGCGGCGTAGGCGTTATGGATGAAGAGACCATTCGTCTGAGAGAAGAGATCGCTGAACAGATCAAAGCTCTGCAGGGCATGAAGAAGATGGCAGCTGTTTACGGCTACGATATCTCCGGCCCGGCTACAACCGCTAAGGAAGCTGTACAGTGGTTATACTTCGGTTACCTTGCAGCAATCAAGACCCAGAACGGTGCAGCTATGTCCGTTGGACGTATCTCCACATTCCTGGATATCTATATTGAAAGAGACTTAAAGGAAGGCACCCTGACCGAGAAAGAAGCTCAGGAGCTGATCGACCATATGACCATGAAGTTCCGTATGGTTAAGTTCGCTCGTATTCCTTCTTACAACCAGCTGTTCTCCGGTGACCCTGTATGGGCTACTCTGGAAGTTGGCGGTATCGGCATGGATGGCCGTCACATGGTTACAAAGAACGACTATCGTTTCCTTCATACTCTGGAGAACATGGGACCCAGCCCGGAGCCGAACCTGACAGTTCTGTACTCCAGCGCGCTTCCTGAAAACTTCAAGAAGTATGCAGCTAAGATTTCCGTTAACACATCTTCCATCCAGTATGAGAACGATGATGTTATGAAGCCTATCTGGGGCGATGACTACAGCATCTGCTGCTGCGTATCCGCTACTCAGACCGGTAAGGAAATCCAGTTCTTCGGCGCTCGTGCAAACCTGGCTAAGTGCTTACTGTACGCGATCAACGGTGGTAAGGATGAGAAGCATCTGGACAAGAACGGCAAACATATGCAGTGTGGTCCGGAAATCGCTCCTATTACTTCCGAGTACCTTGATTTCGATGAAGTTATGCATAAATATGATATCATGCTTGACTGGTGTGCATCTCTGTATGTAAACATCCTGAACCTGATTCATTACATGCATGACAAATATTACTATGAAGCAGCTGAGATGGCTCTGATCGATACCGATGTAAGAAGAACATTCGCTACCGGTATTGCAGGTCTGTCCCATGTAGCTGACTCTCTGTCCGCTATCAAATATGCAAAGGTTAAAGTTATCCGTGACGAGCAGGGCTGTGCTGTTGACTTCCAGACCGAAGGCGACTTCCCGAAATACGGTAACGATGATCCGAGAGCAGACGAATTTGCTGTATGGCTTCTGAAGACCTTCATGGAGAAGATCAAGAAGAACAAGACCTACAGAAATTCCGAGCCTACAACTTCCGTACTGACCATTACTTCTAACGTAGTATATGGTAAGGCTACCGGCGCTCTTCCGGATGGCAGACCGGCATACACACCTTTCGCTCCTGGTGCTTCACCGTCTTACGGTGCAGAGAAGAGCGGCCTGCTGGCTTCCCTGAACTCTGTTGCTAAGCTGCCTTACGAGTACGCTCTGGATGGTATCTCCAATACTCAGACCATGGCTCCCAGCGCTCTGGGTCACGACCTGGATGAGCAGAAGACCACTCTGGTAAGAGTTATGGACGGTTACTTCGATCGTGGCGCTCATCATCTGAACGTAAACGTATTCGGTACAGAGAAGCTGTTAGACGCACAGGCTCATCCTGAGAAGCCTGAGTACGCTAACTTCACCATCCGTGTATCTGGTTACGCTGTTAAGTTCATCAGCCTGACCAAGGAACAGCAGGATGACGTTATCGCAAGAACCTGCCATAAGTCTCTGTAATTTAACTACAGTTTTTAACAGGTGTATTTTAAAGGAGTCGGGCAGCTTGCCCGGCTCCTTTTCTCGACCAGATTCCTGGTCGAGAAAAGCCCTCCGGGTGGATCGCACTGCGGCGGCGTGGAAACAAGTCGCTTACGCGACCCGCCGCAGGCGGAGGAATCCCGCAAGCGGGATTCCATTTACACGGGCAAAATGCGCAGCATTTTGTCCCGTACTCGACCAGATCCCTGGTCGAGCATAAAATATCCGTTATGTGGAATAATGGATAGTAAAATACAGCAAAAGGAATACCTCGTGCTGCCCGCAGGGGATGACTGCAGCGATGTCTGACGCATATCCGCAGTGAATGCCTGCAAGGCAGGGAAAGGACGATATGATTAAAGGCAGAATTCACTCGTTGGAGTCTTTTGGGGCAGTAGATGGTCCCGGAATCCGTTATCTGATTTTCTTAAAGGGATGTAATATGCGCTGCCAGTATTGCCACAACGTAGATACTTGGAATCCGGAGACGGATAACCTGATGACGGCAGACGAACTGTTGGACAAGGCAGAACGTTTCCGCAGCTACTGGGGCAAAGAAGGCGGCATTACCGTCAGCGGCGGTGAGGCGCTTTTGCAGATTGATTTTCTGATTGATCTGTTCCGAAAAGCGCATGAGCGCGACATCAATACGACGCTGGATACTTCCGCGCAGCCGTTTACAAGAGAAGAGCCGTTTTTCTCCAAATTTAACGAGCTGTTGAAGTACACCGATCTGGTTATGCTGGACATCAAGCATATCGATGATGAAGAACACAAAAAACTGACCGGTCATACGAATAAAAATATTCTGGATTGTGCAAGATATCTTTCCGATCAGGGTATCAAGATGTGGATCCGTCACGTACTGGTTCCCGGTATCACGGATAAAGATGAGTATCTGATTCGTACAAGAGAGTTTATTGATACACTGAAAACGGTTACCAAGGTTGAGGTGCTTCCGTACCATACACTTGGCGCATACAAATGGAAAGAGCTTGGAATTCCCTATAAGCTGGAGGGGGTAGAACCTCCGACAGAGGACAGAATTCAGAATGCGAAGAAGATTCTGGAATTTAAAAAATAAAAAAGAGGCGGTGCGCAGATGATAAAAGGAATGCGCGCTGTAAAAAAGCTCCGGCAGGAAGTCCTGCCGGAGCTTTTTGTAACCTTTAAATTGCGGCGAGCGTCTGCAGTGCGTTGTTTTCCGTCACAAGTTCATAGTGTTCTTTAAAATATGCTTCGCTGCCGGCAGCAGAGCGCTCAAGACGACCGTATTCGGAAGCAATGTTGCAGATCCGGTTGAAATCCTTTACGGAAGTCTGATCCATTTTGAGGATCAGCAGATAAGAGTCGTTTTTACGGTTTCTGTAAAGGGTATTGTGACCGGTGTAAAAATCGTTCACCACATGGGAAAGGCGAAGCAGCGTGTGCATGGAAGGGAAGGAGAAAATCCGTGCCTCCTGGGGCTGTTTTACCTCTGCTGTAGCTGTGGTTTTGTCTTCTTTGGAAGCAGGGGCTGTCGGAGTGCCTGCAGTCTGTGCATGACGGCTTTCCTGGATCTGACGGAACAGGTCGAAAATACTGTCGGTGTTGTCAGAGCTGCTATCGGAAAAATCGTCGGGATCAATCTCGTCGTCATCTTCCATTGCGGGAGCAAATTTGGAAAAGCGCGTGTCGAGCTCCTCCGGATCTTCCACCTTGGTGATTACTAAAACGATGCAGTCGGCATTGAGCGGGATCGCTTCTATCATAAGAGGAATGTCATCCGCTTCAAATCCGAATTTGGCGGAGGCCTGCTGCATCATGTCGCGGAACAGGCTTTTGGCTTTCTCAGTGCCGTATGCCAGCTCGCTGATTTTGAGCTCCCGGTCAGCCAGATCGGCTTTGGTCAGGGTACAGCGGATCTGATGGTCATTCACTTTTTCTATTTTCATATAATCACATCCTTACTTTATAAAATACTTACGGAATCCTGCCGGTGTGACGCACAGAAACGAAAAATTTGCGTTCCTGTGAGAGTTATCATATACACAAGAAAGTGCAAAAGTCAAGCGCATGGGGAAACAGTTTCTTGTTTTTTTAGAAATTGCTTGATTGTATGGTCGGAATCCGTTATAATACAAGCCAGAGATGGTTCCGGACAGTCCGTGTCGGAGCGGAGGTTTGCAGGATACCGATTTTATACCAATCATCAGGGACAGCCATGCTGATATGGCTGCATTCTTATGAGAGAACATCAGCGGCAAAGTTGTTCTCATCATTCTTTATAGTATGTAGCAGTCTCGTAGAGTTATGTGACTCTATCGGAAATTCAAAAATTCAAAATTTACCAATTATCATAACGATGAAGTTTTTTAAACATTTTTACGACTATTTATTTGGTGCTTGTATAGGTGTCAGGACACAGTCTATCCATCTCGTTATCGTTTTCGCTTTTGTGTCAGATCTGAACAGGAATATATATCACGCGGCTCCTTTTTGGGACAAAAGCGCATTGGCAAAGGAGAACTGCCATGGGAAGATTAAAAACGGATACCTGGGAACGGATGCTGGAGCAGATGGAACAGGAAGGCGTCGGATTTTATCTGAATGGGAAAAAAACTGCGCCGAGGGAAATTATCCGAACCTGCTGCATGCGGGAAAAGGCTGTATACATGCCGGATTTTGTCATGGATGAGGAAGGAAAGCTCTGCGAAGTCCGGTACGATGAAGTGACAAAATGGTAAACAGATAGGAATGTCATGAATGGTTGGAGGTACTGATATCGGTTTGGAAAAGCGTAGAAAAAGGAATCCCATTTCCATAGATGCTGCAGAAAGCCGATATTGGAGAAGCTGCGGTTTACAGGCGGTCTGTGGATCGCAGCCGGACCTTTAGCGGATCGGGAATACTGTTCGGAATGCCGGACAGTATTCTGCGGTTCGTTCGAAACAGAGAGTGTACAAAAAGAGATGGACGTTTTGTCGGTTGTCGTATTTTCAGGCGGTCCGGACAGGGACAGATTGCGGCAGATCCCCTGAAAATCTGACAAATTTGTAATGACGTTGTCTGGAAGGTGTGTTACACTATAACGTGTGTGGGTGAAAAAGAGAAAACACAGGAGATACAGACAAATGAAAAGGAAAGTAATACCGGTGTTAATCGGACTGTTGCTGATTGTTCTGATTCTGGCAGGTGCTGCGGGCGTTTTTTTGTTCCAGAGGTATTCCGGTTCGAAGGAAGAAGCGGATTTAAACGCATATTTCGGGCTGAACGGTTCACAGGAGGTCGCGATTGTCTGGAATCAGGAGCTGACAGAGGAAAAGGGACTGCTGCAGAATGAGCGCTGCTATCTGAAGCTGGATACGGTTCATGAGATGCTTAATGAGCGGTTTTATGTGGATCATAATGAAAAGCTGCTTTTGTATACCCTCCCGGAGGAAACGGTACAGATTGGAATCGGGGAGCAGACTGCAGACGGTTATACAGCGGCTGTGGAGCAGGACGGGGACGTCTGGCTTGCACTGGATTATGTAAAGCAGTATTCGGATTTTAATTATGCATTGTATACAGAGCCCAACCGGGTTGTTTTGACGACCAATTGGGATACGCTTCAGAGCGCAGAGCTGAAGAAGAATACAGCACTTCGCGTCAGGGGCGGCGTCAAGAGCGAGGTTCTGCAGAATCTGGAAAAAGGGACGAAGGTCACTGTTTTGGAGGAGATGGAAAACTGGGATCAGGTGCAGACGCAGGATGGCTATATCGGCTATGTCCAGAAAAAGCACTTGACAGATCCGGCAGAGGAAACTCCGGTGAAGGACACCGGATATGTGGAGCCGGATTATACCGGCAATTTGCGGGACCATAAAATCGATCTGGCGTGGCATCAGGTGACCGTAGAGTCGGCAAATTCCACGTTTCCGGGCGTTATGAGCGGTGTGACAGGCGTTAATGTAATTTCTCCGACCTGGTATTCTCTTTACGATAATACGGGCGTTGTGGATGGGATTGCCAGCCCCTCCTATGTGCAGCAGGCACACGCCCTCGGTCTGGAGGTGTGGGCACTGATTGATGATTTTACGCATCGTGAGGATAACGGCGTTGACCCGCAGGAAATTCTATCTTATACGAGTAAGCGGACTGCGATTATCGAGGTTCTGATGAGTGAGGCAGATCGCTGCGGCTTTGATGGAATCAATGTGGATTTTGAAAAGGTGACCGAGGATGGAAGCCAGGATTATATCCAGTTTATCCGGGAGCTGTCCGTAGCGTGCAGACAGAAGGGGCTTGTGCTTTCCGTCGATAACTATGTGCCCCACAACTATAACGCACATTATAAATGGGCGGAGCAGGGCGTGATGGCAGACTATGTGATTATCATGGGCTATGACGAGCACTGGGGCGGTTCAGAGGTTGCCGGTTCCGTAGCTTCCCTTGGCTATGTGACCGAAGGAATTAAGCGGATGACGCAGGAGGTTCCTTCGGAGAAAGTCATCAACGCAGTTCCGCTGTATACAAGAATCTGGACGACTGCAGAGGACGGCGCGGTGACGAGCCGTGCAGTCGGGATTCAGACTGCTTATGATTACATGAACAAAAATCAGGCGGCTGCGACCTGGGACAACAGCGTTGGACAGAACTATGTAGAGTTTGAGACGAGCGATGGAACCGTGCAGATCTGGCTGGAGGACGAACAGTCCCTGGAAGCCAAAATCAACGTGATGAAGGAGCACAACCTGGGCGGCATTGCAGCATGGAAGCTGGGCTTTGATGATGGACGCAAAAATATCTGGGGTGTCATCAGTGGATTTGCGGCAGAGTAAACCGGAAAATAGAATAAGGAATACAGCGGGGGATGCCACGAACTGAAGTGCTATGCACTGAGGTGCTATGCAGACTGACGGAGCCCTTGCGCGGTAAACAGACATAGAGAAGCGGAAGATGCCATACAATAGAAAAAAGCGGGTGAGGCTTTTTCAGGTATGGGACGAAAAGAAATGCAGAGTCTTTTTTCTCTGATAACGGCGGCAGTATTTTTTACTGCCGCTTTTTTTACAGGCAGACAGGCCGCTGTGCTGACCGGAAAGTTTCGGGTAGAGAGGGAGCAGAGTAGACAGAGCCGGACGAAATACTGTGTTGTGGTTGATGCGGGACATGGCGGAGACGATCCGGGGAAAATCGGCACAGCCGGAACTCTGGAAAAAGAAATCAATCTGGCGATTGCGAAGCGGTTGGAAGCATTGTTAAAGCAGGCGGATGTTGCGGTTGTAATGACGAGAACGGACAGTAACGGTCTGTATGATGAAAATGCGTCCGGGAAAAAAGTGCAGGATATGAAGCGGAGAGTGTCGATGATGGAAGAGGCAAAGGCGGATCTTGCGGTCAGTATTCACCAGAACAGCTATCCCGATCCGGCGATCAAAGGGGCGCAGGTTTTTTATTATACATCGAGTGTCGAGGGAAAGCAGCTTGCAAAACGCCTGCAGGAGCGCCTGGTAAAAGGACTTGACCCGCAGAACCATCGGCAGGCAAAGGCGAATGACAGCTACTATCTTTTGAAAAAAACAGCATGCCCTATCGTCATTGTGGAGTGCGGATTTTTGAGCAATCCGCAGGAAGAAGCGCTGCTGACAGACAGCGTTTACCAGGAACGGGTGGCGTGGAACATCTTTATGGGGATTATGCAGGAGCTGAAAACGAAGAAGGCGTAGTACCGTATTTTTCACTATTTAAACTCCTGCGAAAATGTGGTAAACTGTAGTGGACACGAAGGGAAACCAAGAGGTGCTGAAGGGGCATTTGATTCATGACAATAGAATGCTCGCAGAGTGTGCATTCTATTGTTTTTACGTGTCCACTAAGGGGCGGGTCACCTGTAAAACAGGCGCAAGGGCGTCAGTGTGTACTCGCGAGTAAAAATTGTCCGGGAACACTCTTTCCGAATCGGACAATCTATCTTTTCTATCGAACACAGCATAGATGGGCTGTGTTTTCATCAGGCAGCAGGTGCTGCAGATTTCAATTTATGGCAATAGAAGGTTCACACAGCTATTTGTGCCGCAGGCGTCACAAAGTAGCTATGATCGCAGAGCCGAACTGGACGTTCGCCTCGCGATTCCTTCGGCGCAAAGCGCCTGCGGAATGGAGATTAAAGTGAAAAAAGCAGGAGGAATGAATGGGGAAACAAAACGATGCATTTACGGCGTATTTGGGTCGTGCCGAGGTATTGGCGGATCTGTACAATGGTTGCCTATATCAGGGAGAGGAGGTTGTGCAGGCAGGCAACCTGTGCGAGGTACAGCAGTTTTATCAACAAGGATTGTCAGAGCGCGTGAAAAGACCAACTGCCAGAAGGCGGGAGAGAGATGCGATTCGGGCATTTTGGAACGAAAAAAATTATGTTTTGCTGGCAGCAGAAGCGCAGAATCAGCCGCATTTGACGATGCCATTTCGCTGTATGGAATATGATCTGGCAGAATATGCCAGACAGCTTCGCTATATCCGGCTGAAAAGTGAGGGAAAATTAAAAACCGGTGTAGAGTATTTAAGCAAGATGGGCAGAAAAGATCATCTGACGCCGATCGTAACGATCGTGCTGTATCATGGTATGGAACCGTGGGATGCTCCAAAGAAGCTCAGTGAAATGATGGAGTTGGAAGAAATTGACCCGATTTTAAAACAGATGGTGCAGGAATATCAGATTTATGTGTTTTCGTTGGAAGAGTTGCAGGAGGAATATTTCCAGACAAATCTGCGTGAACTGATTGGATTGATGAAACGGCGCAGCAGCAAGACAAAAATTCAGGAATACTGCAGAAAACATGCAGATCGGATCAGCAGAATGGACGTGGCGACTTACGATATGATCTGCGTGATGTTAAATCTGAAAGAACTGCAGGATAAGAAAGAAAAATATCTGGAAAACGGAAAGGAGAGTATAGATATGTGTAAAGCGATGGAAGAATGGGCAGAGGAACTGAGAGAAGAGGGGAAAAGTGCTGGAATAAAAGAGGGCGAACTGCGTGGAATGCAAAAGGCGAAAGAAAGTACGCTGAAGCTGGTTGCCAAAATGTCAGAGAATGGGGACACAGAGTATATTGCAAGGTTGATGGAGCCGGAAGTCTATCGGAGGATGATGGATAAATACGGAATGGAGTAATTGAGAAAGTACATTATAAGGAAATAACGCTTGCAAAAGAAAATAAAATTGTCGGAAAAGCTGATGGAGAAGCATGGAAAAATCAGATATCGTTTTATGAATGCGTATCTGTTTGCAACTGTGTTTCAGAAAAATCAGGAAGCATTGAAAGATTTGATAGCGGCACTGCTTCGGATTGAGCTGAAAGAGATCGTGTCGCTGGAAATCCTGAATCCAATCCTGCCGGGGCAGGATATTGACCACAAAAGCTGTATTATGGATATTCTGGTTCTTTTGAACGGAAATATCCGTGTAAATCTGGAGATGCAGGTTTTGGATGAGGGAAATTGGAATGAGCGTGGAGTGTATTATCTGGCAGAGAATCTGCTGGATCTGAAAAAGGGAGAAGATTATAAAAACCTGAAAACAACGGTACAGATTGGAATTCTTGATTTCGATTTGTGGAAATTCGGAAAGAATCCGTTTTATCAGGTATACGAGCTGTGGGACACGGAGCATGACCGCGTTTTTACAAATAAAATGAAGCTTTGTGTACTGTCTTTACGGCAGGCAGAAAAAGCGGAAGAAAGAGAGCGACAGTCGGGCTTGTACGACTGGGCAAAAACGCTGACTGCAGAAACCTGGGAAGAACTACAGGAATTGTCAGAGAAAAATGAAAAAATAAAGGAGGCAGTGGAGACGATGATTACATTGACAGAGGACGAAAGAGTCAGAATTGAGTGTATGAGGCAGGAGAAGGCAGAGAGGGACTGGATCAACGCGATGAATTATGCTACGGAACAGGGAGAAGAGCGTGGTGAAGCTCGTGGAATGAAAATGGGAATTCAAAAAGGAATGAAACAGGAACGGGAAAATACGCTGAAGCTGGTTGCCAAAATGTCGCAGAATGGGGACACAGAGTATATCGCAAGGTTGATGGAGCCGGAAGTATTTGAGCAAATGGCGGCAAAGTACGGGATGAAAGCGTAAGAATATAAGGTGCAAAAGGAAACCTGTAACAAAAAACTGGCGGAAGAATGATGCAGCTTACGATTCTCTGAAAGAAAGCAATAAAAAATAAGAAGTGGAGTTGAATGAGGCAGTGATCCCATGAAAAGTGGGTATCACTGCTTTTGTTGTAAATTATGGTTTGGTAAGCGCTTTTACTTCTTTTAAGACGATATTCTGTACTTCAGGACTGAGTTGTTCAAAGTAGGAAAGCAAAAGAATGGATTGATTGTTATGGGCAGAGGTGGGAAGAGACGGAATATCGGAATTTCCAAGCAGATAGTCTGTTGTTACATGAAAGATAGAAGCAATTTCCAAAAGGGATTTGAAGTCTGGTTCTCTGTAGCTGTTGACATATCCACTGACAGTTGACTTGGAAATGTTCAGGGCAGCAGCCAGATCACGCTGGGAAATAGACTGATCTTCCATGAGTTGTTTCAGGCGTTCTCCAAATGATGTCATGCATGATCCTCGATATGGTGTTGTAAAGTTAATATATAGTCGGGTTTCAAAATGATTGTAACAAAACGGCTATAAATAGAAACAAATGGACGCGAAATGAGTTGACAAGACGCGAAAAGAGAACTAAAATCAATATAAAGATAAATGATTTAAAGAAAATGTAATTAAGATAAGTTGGAGCGTTTACACCCGAAAGGAAATCTGTAAACAAAATTTGACGGAAAGGTAGAAGAGTTTTGGGAAAATGCGGATATTGTTGATGTAGACTATTACAGGAAATAGGAGTTTGGACATGACACACGATACGTGTGTGATGATATTATTACAATAATGTTGAGGGTACATGACTTGTACCAGAACAGGAGGAAAAAATGTTTAGGAAACTTTTCGGCGAGACAGAACAGGATCAGATTCAGTTCTTACACCCAAGAGCGATTGCCACGCTTGTGATTCTGGCTTTGATGGTTGTTGCATTGATACTCCATGCAGTTGGTTTGAGTGGTGGGGCAGATGCTATTGCTGGTATAGCTGAAATGGGGGTTGCTATTGTATTACTGTTCGTTTGGGGATGGCCAGTTGTTAAGGGACTGTTTGGAATAACGGCAATAGGCGCTATTTTTTCGGGAAATGTGGTTATTGGAGTTGTGCTGTTTGTAGTATATTTGACGCTTGCATATTTTCTTGGCATTATTTTTGCTTTCATAGGAACTATAAGATACATTTATCTGCGGATTAAGTATGGGAAAAATCAATGAGCGCATTTGAAAATCCATGGGGAGATATAGATAAAACAAAAGAGGGTGCACCATATGTAGTCAGTGATGATGGCTGGGGCTGGCTTGGGTTGGCGATTTTAGCACTTGTTCCAGTTGTTTTTATGGGGTTTGCACTTCAAGGTATGGCAAATTTTATATCTTCCCATCCGATTTGGATAATAGTTGGATATATTTTATTGACGTTGGGAATAGGCGCAATTTCGTATAAAAAGAAAACGGGATTGTGGAATGTGCTGGGAATGGTTGCTACATCTATTTCTTTTTTACCCATATTACTGACAGAAATGCTTGTTGAAATTCCGAGTATAGTGCGGGCTGGCGATTCAGTAGGCGGTATGATTGAACTGCTTATTGAATGGATTTTTATCACATTGATGGTTGTGGGAATTGCGGTTTTTGTTCATGCAGTTAATATGCTTACTATTTCGCCAGTACGTCATTTGATAATGGGGTTGGTTTATTGTGTTGTTACGGGTTTAATATTGGCAAAACAATTAAATGTTGAGAGAATTATAGAGCTGAAAACGGTGTATGGAATTATATTTTGATTGAGAGGACTATTATGGAGTTGATATGTGCTGAATGCAAGAACAAGTGGATGCCTTCAAACAGGATCAACGAAGTAATATGTCCGTACTGTGGAAATATTATAGGTGAATTATCAAGAGATTTCTCCTCGTTCGAAGATGGCATTGCTTACATTAGAAATATGTTCGGTGATGATATATTTGAACAAAGGAGATTTTTCTTTATATGCACGGAATATTGTCTTGACTATTATGAAAAGGAAATATCAGCTTTTAAGATTCTGTATGATTCTGGATTGAGTAAGAGAATACTTAATTTACGTGGAAGTGATGAGAAAATAATTGTTCGCTCAAAGAAACAATTTGTGTACCAGCTACGTATGAAAAATGGTATGAACACATCGTGGGCTGAGTATGTGATAGATTTATTTTGTTTTGCAACCGGAATTAGCACAGAGAATGAGTTCAGTAGCAATATTCTGTCAAAAGTGAGAAAGGCAGAGAACGGCGATCCTGAAGCTCAATACCAGGTGGGTATTTGTTATAAAGACGGAAAAGGGGTTGAACGTTCGCTGGATGATGCCATAAAGTGGTTAAGCCTATCTGCTGGCCAAAAATATACTGAAGCAATGGTAGCGTTATATCATATTTATGCTAAGGAGAATAATAAAAACATAGCGAAGAAGTATTTAGAAGAAGCTGTAAATTATGGAAATGTTAATGCCATAAATACTTTAGCATATTGCTTGTATCATGGTGACGATGGATATAAGCAGAACATCGAAAAAGCCGTTGCACTATTAGATAGTGGGGTGTCTCAGAAGAGCATTATTTCAATGAGAAGGCGTGCTGATATCTATCTTAAGGACGGAGATGTTGAACGAGCTACAGAATTACTTAAAGATGCTGGAAACATGGGTGATATTGACTCTATGGTAAAATATGCTTGGATAGGTTTTCGGGATGTAAAAGATTTTGGCAAAGGTGTTGAACTTAAAAACTTATTGGAAAAAGGTGCTGCAAACGGAAACATAGAGGCAGTTTATTATTTGGCATGTATTTACGAGGGTGGTTACACAATCCCGAGAAATATTGATTTATCAGTAAGACTATACAAGAAAGCAGCAGAGAATGGTGATGTTAAATCAAAAAAAAGATTGGGTGAATTGTTTCTTCATGGGTGCGATGACTTTGAAATCGACATAGAGCAAGCAAGAGTTTGGTATATGAGTGCTGCGGCTAGTGGAGATGAAGAATCGTTAAGTATTATTTCTCTGAAAAATCCAAATTCTCCTTTTAAAGAGCATGTTGATATAGAATTTGATGATGGTGAAATGGGAAAACTTAATATTATTGGAATGCGTATGTATGACGGAAATTATTATTTAAAGGTACCGATAGATAATAATGATTATGTTTACATAAAATATATAGAACACGCTGATGGAAGTATGGAATTCGAATCCATTGATGAAAAAATGCATTCTGTGATAGATAAGCAAGGTGAAGCCATATATTGAGAAAAAATGATGGATTATTATTATGAACAATTGAATTTTACGGAAAGACGTATTTATAAGTCAATATATGTCAGTATTGTAAATAAAGAATCTTATGTTTATATTGCACATATAAAAAAAGAGAACCTTGAAAAGATTTATATTGGGATTTCCTATGATCATCCGGAGATTTATTATATAGATTTTTCAACAGTAAACTATGAAATAGACAGTTGTAGGATCAGACTTATTTTTGAGTATCTTTTTAGCAGAGGTATTCTTGCCACAATAGAGAATAAAACAAATCAAGAAATTGAACGGATTGTTTCTGTGATGAGTTCTAATAGTGGAAAAGGGATCATCCAGATTGAGAAATCAATCCATGATTATATGGTTAATTCAATATCATATGATTATGAAGCACTCAGAAACAAGAGTATGAATAGGTGTTCCTTTAACATATATGGCGTTATTAATAACCGGTTAGCAGTATGTGAAGGGATAGCAAAATTTGTAAAATTGACACTAAATAAGCTTGGAATTGAATGCTTCATATGTGGAGGAAAATGCATTCTTGAAAATGAAAAAATAGAGGATCATGCATGGAATGTTATAAAAATAGAAGAGGATTATTATCACATTGATGTAACATGGGACATAAGAAGAGATGATGCGCAGAATAAAAGAATAGTGCCATATGATTATTTTAATCTGGATGATGCAAATATAAGTCGTGATCATTTTGACTTTAATATGAGTTTTGAGTGTACAAGTATGCTTTATAATTATCATGCTATCATGGGGCGGTTTATTTCTGGAAAGAAACAGTTGATACAATTGCTTTCGGATGGATTAGCACTAGGAAAGGATTTCTCTTTCAGAATTAAGAGGACCATAAATACTCCAGATAACATAGATGATATTGTTGTAGAGACGTTTAACGAATCAGTTAAATATAATGGGACTAATGGGAAACAGTATTATCTTTCTGCAAATAAAAGTCAACTAACCTATTATGTTACTGTGGGATAGTGTTTTCTGAATTAGAAAGATTGGAGGGATACTATCAAATAATGGGATTTTTGAATGGTGTTAAAGAAGTTTTTTCAATAGGTTCTACATTGGACAGGATGAATCAAGGTATAGATGGGGTTGTTAATTATAAGTCGTGTTCTGTTGAAAATTTTTTTGAAAGCCAATATGGAACGATTAATACGATAGTATCTGGTGGGTCGGATGACATTCGGTTTAAGGTCTTAAGAGCTCATATTGCCATTGCCATAAATGATGGATTTCCGGTGATTGTACTTCATCAAGGAAATCCATATATTGGCAGTCGCCTAAGAAATGAATTTGGAGGGGTAGTAGAGACAAATATAGTGGATATTGGCAGTGCTTGTTATGATCCGTTTTACGATCTTGACGGTGGCGCTATTAGTGAATTGGTGATGGGGGCTGCACCCAAGAGCTTTGATATTAAGCATAATGCCAAGTATTACATTGAAGGCGTTGTTGAACTGTTGAAGAAGAGTAAAAAGAAACCATATTTTAATCTCTTAGCAACATGTCCACATACAACGTTGTTTGATAAGATTGATGATCTTGTTGGGAAAAATCAGATAAGCGATTCAGATGGACAAGAAATAAAATCCAAACTAATGATCGGTCAATCTGAGAGTGTAAAAATCGAAAGTTATTTCTATACGTTACAGACTCAGATACAACCTTTCTTGTATCGGACAAAATCAAGGGAAAAGCCTGTTAATGTGAGAAAGAATATAAGCAACAAAGAATTGCTGGTAATAAACATAGGAAATATTGCTAATGAATTGTATGTCAATGTACTAATTGAAGAATTGAAAAGAGCTATAGCATATGGGAGTAGTGCCGCCGTGGTATTGGATTCCATATCAATTGTAGGAAATGATAAATTAAAAGAACTAATTATGGGCTTATCTGGACAGGTCAGATTTACAGTTATCGGAGATGATGTGGTAGCTCTTTCGGGAAGTGATGAACAGCTATTTACAACACTGGTCGGTAGAGCAAAAAAGATTGTGGTTTTATCGCATAACGCTGGTACATCGGCAGTGAAATGGTCACAGGTATTTGGTGAACATGACAAACAAGAACAATCTTACTCGGTTTCAAAAGGAGGATCCTATAACTCTCCAATACCGTTTATGGCTTCACCTAACTATAATAAACAGGTTAACTATAATTGGAAAAGGGAATATATAGTAAAGCCAGAAAAAATAATGAATTTAGGATATGGAGAGGCATTTGTTTATAGTGGCGATATAAATGAACTGGCACATGTTACTTTCAGATAAGGAGAACAAAAATGAGCGAATTGAAAATGGGTGATCGTGTAAGAATACTAAATGGAGGTGAATGTAAGGTTCTTGCCAAGTTAGGGGAAGGTGGGCAAGGCATAGTTTACAAGGTTTCTTATGAAGGAAAGGAAATGGCTTTAAAATGGTACTTTATTGAGAAAATGAAAAATCCAAAGCAATTCTACAGCAATTTGCAAAGAAATATTGAACAAGGAGCTCCAACAGATTCTTTTCTTTGGCCACAAGAACTGAGCGAATATAGTCAAGGGGAATCTTTTGGATATCTTATGGAATTGCGTCCACAGCAATATGAGGATTTTTCAAGGTTTCTGCTTGCAAGGGTTCGTTTTTCAAGCGTTGCCGCTCTTATCAATGCTGGACTTAATATGGTGGAGGGCTTTAGGGCTCTTCATAACAGGGGGTATAGTTACCAGGATCTTAATGATGGTAACTTTTTTATCAATCCACAAAGCGGTGATGTTCTGATATGTGATAATGACAACGTTGCTCCTTATGGAGAAAATTTAGGAATAGCTGGTAAAAGCGGTTTTATGGCTCCAGAAATTGTTTTAAAGAAAAAGAATCCGGATGTAAATACTGATAAATTTTCTCTGGCTGTTATGTTGTATCTTTTGCTCTTTATGAACAGACCGCTTGAAGGAAAAAGAACTATGGTTCCATGTATGACTGAAGAACTGGAACATAAGTTTTATGGTTCAGAGCCAGTTTTTATGTATGATCCTACAGATGATTCAAATCGTCCTGTAAAGGGGGTACATACAAATGCAATACGTAGGTGGCCAATATATCCTGAATATATACGGGAAGCGTTCGTAAAAGCATTTTCAAAAAACTCTATGAATGGGACTGCTCCTAGAATTATTGAAAAAGAATGGCAGGAACTTCTTACTAGAATGAGAGATGACTTGGCAATTTGTGAGCATTGTGGTAACGAAACGTTTGTTCATTATGATCGAGAAATGATATGTATTAACTGCGGCAAGCCTGTAAAAGTGTCTTATTCATTAAAGACATCACGCTATAATGTACCGTTGCTGAAAGGTAAGTATTTGTATAAATGTCACACAGATGCTTCGAGTGAAGATTTTAAGACAATCACGGTTGAAATCAAGACTAAGAAGACAGATCCTTCTGTTATTGGTCTGAAGAATGTTTCCGGATTAAACTGGATTGTAAATAATGCTGATGGAACCATTCTCAATGTTAAAAATGGGGATATGCTTACTGTTCAGAAAGGTATGGAGATAATGATGGGTTCAACCAAAACAGTTGTTCAATAACAGTAGAAATAACATGGAGGATATTAAAATGGCTAATTTTTTGGACGAACAGATCGAAGTACCGAGAAGGACAATGGTTGTGTTTTTCATTGTGGATACGTCAGGGAGTATGCAGGGAGCTAAAATTGGTGCAGTGAATAGTGCCATAGAAGAAGTTTTGCCGGAGATAGCAAAGATTTCGGATGAAAATGCTGATGCTGAGATAAAGATTGCTGTGCTTGATTTTTCAACGGATGCGAAGTGGTTAACCCCTAAACCTATTGATGCCTCCAATTACGCATTTAATTATCTTGAGGCAGGTGGATTGACTGCTTTGGGAGATGCATGCATAAAGCTGAATGAGAAGCTTTCACGAAAGCAGTTTATGGCTGAAGCAGTTGGGTCGTTTGCTCCGGCTCTGTTTTTGCTGAGCGATGGAGAACCAACCGATAATTGGGAAAGAGGATTGGCAAAGTTAAAAGAGAATAAATGGTATCAAAAAGCAATAAAGGCGGCTGTTGCAATTGGAAATGATGCAGATATAAACGTTTTGGAAGCTTTCACAGGAAACATAGAGTCTGTGCTTACTGTACATACTCCTGCAGCTTTGGCGAAGATGATTACGTTTATTACCGTGACAGCATCTGAGATAGGGAGTAAGAGTAGTAGCGTTGGTTTGGGTGTCGGAAATTCTAGCACTGATGCTATTCAGACTAAACAGGATGATTTTAACGATGCATTGGCAGCAATGGCTCCTGCAATAGTAAGTAATGACAGTGATGATGATGAATGGGATTAAGCCTTCAATGGAGTATGTGTATGAATCATATTGTATTTCAATCTAAGTGCCAAGGGTATTCCCATATAAAATCCGATTTAGAATGCCAGGATAGTACCTTGGTAAAGAAAACAGAGAAATATGCAATAGCTGTTGTCGCTGATGGGCATGGAAGCGCAAGTTATTTCCGGAGTAGTCGAGGTTCATTATTTGCGACGGAAGCCGCGATAACAGCAATCGAAGAGTTGTTGGAAACCATTTTGTCTGACAAAAGCAACATGGATGATTTTTGCGCATCTATAGATAAACACCTTATTCAACTTGAAAGAAGTGTCATTGCTAGATGGCACGAGCGAGTTGAAGATGATTATAGTAAAAATCCTTTTCTGGATTCCGAAATATTAAAGGTAGATGAAAAGCACAAAGAAAAATACTTAAAAGGTGAACGTATAGAGGCTGCTTATGGATCAACATTAATTGCTGTTGCATGTACGGATGCGTTTTGGTTTGGCATACATATAGGTGATGGTAAATGTATAACGTGTGATTATAGCGGGAATTTTGCGGAGCCTATTCCATGGGATGAAAAATGCTTTCTGAATGTGACTACTTCGATTAGCGATTCTAACGCTATAGATAATTTTCGTCATATATATTCCGAAAGTGTGCCGGGAGCATTATTTGTAGCTAGTGATGGTATCGATGACTGTTTTTCAAATACCGATGATAATGCGCAATTGTTTAACTTTTATAGGAAAATAACTGAAATGTATTGCACGCATGAGGTGGTAGATGCTTCAAATCAGTTAGGAGAATATCTTCCTATGTTAAGTGAGAAGGGAAGCAAGGATGATATGTCGATTGCATTGATTCTTGATATTGATGGGATGAAGGGGGTGTTTAATCCCATAAAAGTCAGGATTTCGGAAACAAAGGGAGACATTGATTTGAATGTATCATGATGTTAATCAGGTAAAAGTACTATTTGAGGATGTGCGTGATATGTACGATGAGGATACATATCAAGCAATATCAGTTTTAATAGATAAGTATTTGACGACTGGGTATCTGTCAAAAGATGAGCAAAAGGAATTATTTCAGTACTTGAGAAGGACTAATCAAGTTAATAAATCGGAGTCAAAAATAGAAAATGATTCTCATGAAGTGGAGAAGGGGATTGAAGACTGGGAAGATGATCTTGAAGACCAGACTAATAATGTCCCAAATCGTAAATCCACGTTGATTCTTCCTCAATCAGTACTCATATTGATAATGTTGATGAGAAAACTGATTAAAAATAATGAGAAGAGTAATCAAAATGGCATTACGCGGTAAAATAATGAAAAATGAGTTTAAGAAGCTGAGTAATCGTCAAAAAATTGCATACTATAAATCTGTTGGGAATGATTCTCTTGCAGATAACAGGAGAGCTATTGATAAAAACAATGAGGGACAGGGCTTAACATGGAGACAGGTGAAAATAAATTCTAAAAATCTTCAAAAGCTGATGAAAAAACGCGGATTGAGCCAGTTTGATACCACGCAGTTGAAAAAGTCGTTTGCAAAATGGGATGGTCAGAATAATCACAAGGGCGGTAATGTTACGGCAAGACATGCAAAAGCAAACGAAAAATATGTAATCACTCAAACAAAAGGAGAATCTGCCAGCGGAGTATTTGTATCAAAAAAATCTCTTGGAAATAGTCCGCAGGAGCGTATAGATAAGGGGGCATTGCCTCCGTCAAATAAAGCAAATCAGGAAAAAAGGGTTGCATTAGGTAAGGATCAAAATGTTATTAGCGGAAAAATAGCTCAGCAGCCTTCTTTTAAGGAACAGGATCCTGCTCATGGCGAAAGAAGAGGCGGAGGGAAACAAGTGGTTACGGCAGGTGGTTTTTCAACAGGTGCCGTGAAGAATATCAACAAAAATGGAGGTAAAAAAATGGCTAGTTCAGAAAAAGACAGGGGTAATGCGTTTAAGCAGTCACTAAAAGTGAACGTTCCACAGGGACAAGCAAAATCTTCAGGTAAGAAAAATGCGTTCAATAATTCACCCTCAAAAGGACAACGAGAAAGGACAAGATCTCAAAGCCAAACAAAAAGCAAGGGTATGAGTAGATAAGATGGAGAGGACTTTATTATGGGTGTTTCATCTACCATATTGTATGGGAATTGTATAGAGAAGAATCAGCCCGTATCTGGAACCGGACACCATAAGGTTGTTTTGAAGGGCAAATATAAAGGGCAAAAATCATCATTTACTTTGGATGAGGATATCTTAAGTAAGCATATGATGTTAGTGGGGGGTACAGGGTGTGGTAAATCTACGTTGTTTTATCATTTGTTTAAGCAGATTAGACAAAACCTTTCCTCTGAGGACGTGCTTATTGTATTCGATACAAAGGGAGACTTTTATAAGAGGTTTCGTAAACCTGAGGATTATGTTATAGGAAATTCTAAGCAATATAGAGATGAATCGAAATGTTGGAATATATTTAGAGAAATTTTGGCAGATGGATGGGATGAAAAAGATTATACTATAAATACGCAAGAAATATGCAAGGAATTGTTTGAAGAGCGTACAAAGGGTAATAGTAGCAATCCTTTTTTTCCCAATGCTGCGCGAGATTTGCTTGCCGCCCTTATTATTTCGATAATAAAGACTGGTGAGAATGATAAAGAGTATCGAAATGATAATTTCTACAATGATTCATTAAAGAGTTCCTTGGATTCATCATCTGTTGATGATTTCATAGCTGCGTTGGAGCGATTTGACGAATTAAGATCTGTTCTTAGCTACATAGAGGGAGATGGCGAACAGTCTCAAGGTGTGTTGTCAGAAATGTATTCAGTCATAAGAGATATTTTGATAGGGGTATTTGCGGAACGCGGAGGATTCTCTATTAGGAATTTTGTTAGAGCAAAAGGAGGCAAGGTTCTATTTATCGAATATGATCTGGCAATTGGAAGTGTGTTAACACCAATATACAGGCTCTTTTTCGATTTAGCAATCAAGGAGGCTTTAGGGAGAACATCTAGTCAAGGAAATGTTTATTTGTTTTGTGATGAATTCAAGCTTTTGCCAAACTTGCAACATATAGATGATGGAGTAAATTTTGGAAGAAGTTTGGGCTTGAAGGTTTTTGCTGGTTTACAAAGCATTGAACAGTTATTTGAAACTTATGGGGAAATAAAGGGTAGAAATCTGGTTGCTGGATTTTCTTCGATTTTTGCTTTTAAGGCAAATGATGTGTCAACTAGAGATTATATAAGGTCTTTATATGGGAGTAACATTATTTTAGAACAATATCAGGGAATGAATAAAACGTTGATTGAGGATAAGCGTGAAGGAAATACCGTCGAGGATTGGGATCTTAATTCGTTAAAAGTTGGAGAAGCTGTTGTCGGGCTTCCTTTTGAAAAACCGTTTAAATTTTATTTTGATAATTTCGGGTGATTTATATGATATGTCCTAAATGCAATAATTCTATTGGCGATTCAGAATGTATTTGTGGCAACTGCGGATATAATGTACGGGATGATGTGGATGTTGCCCTTATGCAGTGTATTTCTATTTCTGGAAAAGATATTTATAATAATTCGAATAAGTTTAATGCACTAATTGCCGATTTATTGCCTAAGAATGAAAAGGAAAGAAACGCTCTTTCAAATGCACTTAAGGCAAATGTTTCTATTTATATTTTTAATCATAACAATGCCAGTGTTGATGAAATCATTTCAAATACTTTGGGTGAGGTGTGTGAACTTACATTTACAGAGCCTGCTTGGGCTAGATATGCAATTATTAAGCTTTCCAAGGCGATGGGGATATTTATTCCGGAGGAATATGACTCGACTTTAGATCCTTTTTCTATCCAAGATGAGGGATCAAAATCGTTACAATGGGATTATAAAAAAGAAGAGTATTCAGAATTTGAAAAGTACTCCACATCAGAACTGGAATCTATGCTAGATAAGCAAGAGAATGCTTATATTGAATATGAACTTGGTGGGAGATACAAATCGGGAATTGGATGTAAGGAAAATGCGGCGAAAGCTTTTACATATTTTGAGTCTTCTGCTGTAAAAGGATTTGCTTTATCGCAGTTTGTGTTAGGTACGTATTTTGATGTTGGATATGGGTGTGAGCCAGATAAAGATATGGCTATATGGTGGTATGAACAGGCTGCGGAACAGGACTTGCCTGAGGCTCTGTGCGCATTGGCAGGCGAATATTTTGAGGGAGAAAATGTTGGAAGAGATGAAAATAAGGCTATAGACTTATATGAGAGGGCGGCTGACTTAGGGAATGAGGATGCAAAATTATGTTTAAGTTCTATTTACCTGGAGAAATGTAATAATGAAGATGACATAAAAAGAGCCATAGAATATCTTAAAGAAGCTGCAGAGTCTGGCAATGGAGAGGCCTGCAATAATTTGGGTATTGTATTTGAGATGGGAAAGGGAGTTCCTAAGGATGACAGGGAGGCAATAAAGTGGTATGAAAAAGCCGCAGAATCTGGCGTAGAAATTGCCTATGTTAATTTAGCGGCACATTATCAAATGGGAATAGGCGTTCTTAAGGATGAGAGTAAGGCGGTTTCAATTTATCTGAAAGGAGCTAACAGCGGATTTCCCGTGGCTCAGAACGCATTAGGAATGTGCTATAAAAACGGTACAGGAGTTGAGATTGATTTAAAAACCGCATTGTACTGGTTTGAACAAGCAGGAAATCAAGGATTAGGACCTGCTCAGTTCAATGCTGGCTTATGTTATGAGATGGGAGAAGGCACAGCACAGAACTTTAGAATGGCACGAAGTTGGTATTTAAAAGCAATAGAACAAGAGTATTATAAGGCTTATTTTAATTTGGCTTATTATTATGAAAACGACATTGGCGGTGGCGGGCGGAATGTGAAGCTTGCAAAAGAGTATTATCTTATTTCTGCTGAGAAGGGATATGAATATGCACAATATGTTGTAGGAAATTATTATTTGCATGGAGTTTTAGGATTTGAACAAAACGGTGAAAAAGCGATAGAGTGGCTACAGAGAGCCGCAGACAATGGTCATCCTATGGCAAAGAATGATTTGGCTGTTGCATTATTTCAAGGAGAAGAGTGCAAGAAAGATATTGCTTTAGCCCTAAAATTGTTTGAAGAAGCCGCACAAGAAAAGGTTCCGAATTCATTATTTAGTTTGGGTTATATTTACTATAATGGACAAGAAGTACAGAAAGATAAAATAAAAGCAGCGCATTATTTCTTGGAATCAGCGAATTTGGGGTATGCACCGGCTATGATGAATTATGGATATATGTGTGCCTCGGGAGATGGGATAAGAAAGAATCTTGATGATGGTCTGTTTTGGCTTTTATCAGCTATTGAAAATGGAGAAGATGGAGCCATGGAGTATTTAACTAAGTACTATAAGCAAAATCGCAGAGGGGAATGGGTAAAAAAATTGTTTTCATAGTATTTTAAGGGATACACTATGTTTACTCAAAATAATAAAGGGAGGACTCTGTAGTATAGGAAATCTCGTATGACATGGAAGGGTGGGTTACCGTAAGGAGTAGGGGAAAGAAAGGCCGATCATAGCAGAATAAGACGACGTCTTGTTTTGTATACTCTAAACATCCGTATATCCATGATTTATGACCAAGGGGAATGACATAGACTAAGAAAATATCTCTATGAATGAAAAATGAAAACGTAAGAAAAAGAAAGTTAACAAGAGAAAAACAAAGATTATTATTATGGGAGAAAAACATGGGATTCTTAAGTAGATTATTTGGGGGAAATCAATCAAATGCAGTAGAACAGGTTAGAAGTCAGCCAGAAGGGTTCTACATAGTTAAATACGAATATGGAGAGGGACAAGCTCGCTCTCTTTTTCAGAAGGCGGAAGCCGGTGATGTTAACGCTCAACTAACGATAGCTAAATGCTTTATGGATGTAGCCGAACAACCATATGCGCTTCCGTGGTATGAAAGGGCTGCACAGGCAGGAAGTTCACAGGCTCTTCATGAACTTACATATTTTTATGAGGGAAGGTACGTTGGAGTCGAAGCAGATCCTGAGAAAGCGGAACAAGTTCGCAGAGAGGCTCTTGAAATGAATAACCCTGAGGCCATATTAAAACTTGCATCGCAGTATTATTCAGGGGATGGTGTTGAGAAAGATAAAGAAATGGCTTTCAAGTATTACATGAAAGCCGCTGAGCTTGGAAATGATGAAGCAATGGCAGAGGTAGGAATGTGCTATCTAAATGGCGAGGGTGTCAATCAAAGTGATTCGCAAGCATTTGCATGGCTTTCTAAGTCAAATGATACCTGTTATGGTTATTATAATTTGGCACAGTGCTATATAAAAGGCATTGGAACATCAAAAAATTTAGAAAGAGGCGTATCATATTTGGAAAGAGCGGTAGAAGGAAAATGTTTGCATTTATCTGAGGCAAGAAGGCAACTTGTTGATTTATATTCTAAGGGTTATGGTGGACCTGATGCAAAAAGAAAAATGGGCGAAATTCAAGAAGAAATTAATCAGAGCGACAAATTAATGGATGAGTTAGCAGCTTTGATATTGTCTGACAGTAATAATTAAAATACAATCATTGTAAAGTAAACGCAGGTGCACTTACATCTAAAGACTCCCGGCATCGTGCCATTTGGCGCGATGCCGGGATTTCGTATTCAGTTCCATTCCTCGTAAACGCTCCATATCCGGTACCTTTTCTGTCCTCTGAAAAATTGAGATAATTACCTCAAAACTATTCGAGTCTAAAAAGTTTAGTACTGAACTTTTAGGACTCGCTATCTGGAGGTATAGCATGAAATCTCAAACAAGTTTAGTGGCATCACAGGTTCGCCTGCAGCACTGGGCAGAGCAAATCAAAGACTGCCAGAACCGCCCTGAAGACATGGATGTAAAAACATGGTGCGACCAGAATGGTCTTACCAAAGCTAATTACTACTACCGAGTACGTAAGGTACGGGAAGCCTGTCTTTCTGTATGCGAAGATGCCGGTGTATCTTTTGTTGAACTGGAACAGCCCTCTACATCCGTAACTGATGTAAATACGATTGAAACCAATTCCTCAGCAGGAGCAGTCATCAAAGGAAGAAATGGCCTTTCCATTGAACTTTACAACACTGCTTCACAGGAACTGATACAGAAGATTCTGGGAGCGTGTGCCTATGCTCAATAATGCCAATGGTTTCAAAAAGATCTACATTGCCACAGGCTATACGGATCTTCGCCGTGGCATGGAAGGACTGGCTGCCATTATCCGGTTCCAATTCAATTTAGACCCGTATGATAAAGATACATTGTTTCTCTTCTGCGGAAAGCGGACGGATCGCATCAAAGGACTCCTGTGGGAAGGCGACGGTTTTCTGCTCTTGTACAAGCGGCTTTACAGCGGTGCATTCCAGTGGCCACGGTCAGCGGACGAGGCAAAAGAAATCTCACCGGATCAATACCAGATGCTGATGCAGGGACTTGAGATTATTGCAAGGCGTCCCATCGAACAGATTGAAAATCCGCCCTGTGCAATGTGACAGCCGTTGTTCAATCTGCTGAAAATAAATTTTCGTTTTCAATGCGATAAAACGTATAAATCACCATTGCCCACAGACATCCATTCCGTTTCCCGGCATGCAGTTCATAACCGGCGGAAACAGTGATGTCCTGTGGATAACAGTATTAAAAATCCAGCAAAAAGCTCTTCATTCCTGGGTTCTTAATACTGTTATCCACCGTCAAAATGACGAATGGCAGACAGTCACCTGGTGGCGTGAATACGCTGTATCTGCTATAATAGACCAAGAAATCAAAGGAGCGTCTGTTATGGCAATCAAGTATACAGAAGAACAACTGAATAGTGTCGACAAGTCGCTTCTGGTACAGATGTTTTTGAACCAGCAGGAACAGCTGGAATCTCTGACAGCGGAAATCCATTCCCTGAATGAAAAAATGCAGCTGATGATGGAACAGCTGATTCTTTCCAAGAAAGAACGCTTCGGACGTTCCACCGAAAAAATGGAGGACTTCAGCCAGATCAGTTTCATGGAAGTAGACGGAAACATTGTATTCTTCAATGAGGCGGAAGCTGTCAGTGATCTGGATGCTCCGGAACCCGATGATCTTGAAGCTGATTCAAATAAAAAGCAGACCAAGACCACGGGAAAAAAGGAAAAAGACATGTCCGGTTTTGATGTCAATGTCATTCCTCACTACATGACGGAAGAAGAACTGACGGAAAAATTCGGTAAAAACGGCTGGAAACAGCTGCCTGATGCCATATCTAGAAAGTACCATTTCATCCCTGCCAAGATTAAAGTGGATGAACATCATATCGGCGTGTATGCCGGTAAAAAGGATGGAACCATCATCAAGGCAAAACATCCTAAGGGTCTTCTTCATGGCAGTCCGGTATCTGCATCCCTTGCAGCAGCTATCATGAACGCAAAGTATGTCAATGCAGTTCCCCTGTACCGGCTGGAGCAGGAGTTCAAACGGTATGGGCTGGCAATCACGAGACAGAACATGGCGAACTGGATGATCCGTCTTGGTGAGGAGTATATCGCCGTGATGTGGGATTATCTCCATGAACTTCTGTACGATTACCATGTGATACAGGCGGATGAAACACCATGTCTGGTAAACAGGGATGGCCGCCCGGCAGGAAGCAAAAGCTACATGTGGGTATATCGCAGCGGTTACATGTATTCCGACAGACAGATCGTGCTGTATGAATACCAGCGCACAAGAAATGCTTTCCATCCGAGGGAATTTCTGAAGGACTACAGCGGTATCTGCGTGACGGATGGCTATCAGGTCTACCACACTCTTGAAAAAGAGAAGGAAGATCTGACGATAGCAGGATGTTGGGTACACTGCCGCAGGCGTTTTGAAGAAGCGCAGGAAGTCATTCCCAAGGATGCCAGAAAAGGAACCACATCCTATCTCATAATGAAACAGATCCAGGCAATCTATCGGGAAGAAAAGAAACTTAAAAATCTGACTTCCGAAGAACGACTTGCGCAGCGACAGGCGATTATTAAACCGCTTGTCGAGGCTTTGTTTGTGTACCTGAAACAGAATGACTGTCAGGTTCCCAAAACAGGCAAGCTCAGAGAAGCTTTCACCTATGCACTGAATCAGGAGAAATACCTTAAAGTATTCCTGACTGATGGAGATGTTCCGATGGACAACAACGCATCGGAGCGTGCAATCAGAGGCTTCTGTATCGGCAAGAAGAACTGGCAGGTCATTGACACCATCAACGGAGCCAAAACCTCCGCAATGATCTACAGCATAGCTGAGACCGCAAAGGCAAACAATCTGAAACCGTACGAATACTTCGAGTATCTTCTGGAAGAAATCCCTGAACACATGGAAGATACGGACCGGTCATTCCTGGAACGATTGCTGCCCTGGTCGCCGGAGCTTCCGGAAAAAATCAGGAAACCAAAGTAAATGTCAGCCGCGAAAGCGACATATATTTGTCAAGGTACTTGATATGGTGCGTTTACCATTCCTCAGCCAAGAGGAAGTCGCGGATATTCCGGTGTTTGATCCCGTTTCGGCTCATATCGAACTCATCGAGGAAAACAACGTACTTCGGAAAGTTATCGCAGATTTTCATGCGAGCATGGAATCTGCCACAAGAACCCACGAGTGAACTGTAATGATAAAACACAAAATTCAACAAACAATTTCAGATAAGATTTAAATACTTAAGCGAAAACCTCGGGCGGAACAATCACTGCCTTTTTCCTCAAAACTCATTCAACAGTCCCACAACTGTCCGCAGCTCTTCTGCCTTCACCTTATCCGGGAACTGGCCGGAGAGAACGCAGTTTTTGAAGTACTTGATCTCTTCTGCGTAGGCGTCGCTCTTGGGCAGGTTGATGGAGCCGGTATCGCCGGTGGCCTGCTCAGTCGGGGAATAGATGCTGCCGTTGTTTTCATAGATTTTGCATTCGCCCTTTTCGTAGGTAACGAGAGCGTCCTCGAACTGGAAGCGGTAGGAAGCGCCGAAGGGGTAAGCGGATGCGTACCAGGAAGCTTCGGTGGTAACGAAGAAGCCGGGGAATTCGTATACAGCGGTCAGATAGTCCTGATTAGGCTGCTTTGCGCGGTGCTTCAGGGAAGCTTCCGGTTTGCCGAAGGCGTATACGAGGAAGTCAAGATCATGGATGTGCAGGTCGTAAGGAACAAGTCCGCTTCTCTTTTCATCCATCATCCAGTTGTCCCAGCTCCAGGCGGGATAGCTGCCGAGGCGTCCCATGTAGCCGGACAGGAGCTTTCCGTATTTGCCGGAATCGTAAAGCTCCTTGATCAGCTCGTATTCGGGCCAGAAGCGCAGAACCTGTGCGATCATGAAGCAGACATTGTTTTCCTTTGCGGTGGAATATGCCAGCTCGATGTCCTCTTCTTTTAAGGAAATGGGTTTCTCGCTGAGGACGTGGATGCCCTTTTTCATTGCCTTGACTGCAGTGGGAACGTGCAGATAGGTGGGCAGGCAGATGTCCAGGATGTCCAGCTCTTCTTTTTCAAGCATTTCATCGATGGAGGTGTAGTGATGCGGCTCCGGATAAGGCTCCATCCGCTCCGGACGGATATCGCAGATTGCTGTGAGTGTGGTGTCCTCCATAGCGTTCCATGCAGGAATGTGTGCGCCGCTGATGCCGCCGACGCCGACTAAACCGATTTTTAACATGATACTTCCTCCCCGTAAATTTCATCAATAATGTTTTGCAGATAAGTTCTGGATTCCAGAATGTCGGTCAGCTGCTGTGGACCGTCGATTTCCCGTTCGATGGTGACATAGGAGTTGTAGCCAAGCTCATGCAGCTTTGTAAAAACTGCACGGAAGTCTACTTTTCCCTGTCCAATGGGTGTTTCGGCACCGAGCTCATGTCCGTTTGTCGGATAGCAGCCGTCCTTTGCATGCAGGTTGCGGACGTATTTGCCGAAAACGTCAAGTGCGTCTGCCGGGTTTGCTTTTCCGTAAAGAATCAGATTTGCAGTGTCCAGATTCACATAAAGATTATCCGTGCCGACGGCTGCAAAGCAGCGCAGCATGGTAACGGGGGTTTCCTGGCCGGTTTCAAACAGCAGGCACTGCCCGTTTTTCTTCAGATGCTCTGCAACAGTGCGCACAGCGATGCAGAAGCTGCTGAAATTGGGATCATAAGGATTTTCCGGAATAAATCCCATATGGGTTACGACATCAGTGATGCCGAGCTTGTGGGCAAAATCTGCACCGTCGCAAAGGTTTTCGATCCGCATCTGTCGGTATTCCACAGGGACAAGTCCAAGGGTGAGCTGTCCGTCGTAAAAGTTCCATGCCGAAGGTCCGGTCCAGCCGCACCAGAATGCGGAAACGGTGATCTGGTATTGTTCCAGAAGTGTTTTTAAGGTGTTTGCATTTTCGTCCGTCCAGGCGGCAGGATTCCAGGAAACCAGCTGACAGGAATCGAAGTTATGTTCCCGAAGCTGGGCGAATTTTTTTTCCATACCGTCGATCTCGGAGAAATTGACGCAGGTTCCGATTTTCATAGAGAGCTCCTTTTTAGGCAAAGAAAAATGGATTTCATTGCCCTGAAATGATGATTTTTTGTTGTCTGGGAACTGTTTTTACAGTATCATGAAAAGCAGGAGAAGCCCATTATTTTTTTGACTCATTTTAGGATAATTTTTACCTTTTGCGGAGGACAGTATGATCGACGGATACAAGGAGCTGACGCCGGTAATCTATGGAGAAAATGCGATAAAATATCTGTATACCGAGCAGAAAAAGGCAGAGGGGGAAATCTGTTTTCTGCTGCACTGGCACGACCGGATGGAGCTGACCTATGTGACGGAGGGGACGCTGCGGTTTGTGACGGAAGGAGAGGAGTTTTTGGTTTCGGCAGGAGAGCTTGCCGTAGCGGGACCGGGGCAGATGCATGGCGGCTTTGCAGTGTCGGAAAAGGTCTGCTATCATACGGTCATGTTCGATGTGGAGCGGTTTTATAATGGAACGGCAGCGTCTGAAAAATATTTACGTTCTTTGGGAAATGGAGAGTTGACCTTTGTGGAAAAGATCGCAGGGAAAGAGGTTTCCGGGCTGCTGGAGCGTCTGGTGGGGCTGCTGGCCGGAAGGGACAACGGAAAAGACAGCAAAAGCTCGCTGGCAGCCATCGGAACGTTGTATGAAATTCTCGGATGCCTGATAGAATACGGCAGGTCAAAAAGCAGTGCAAAGGTCAGTCCGGACAGCGGGTTTGGTCAGATTTTAACCTATGTAAATCATCATTATACGGAAAAACTCAGCCCGGCGGCGCTGAGTGCGCAGTTTGGATATCATGAGGCGTATTTCTGCAGGCGCTTTCGGGAGCTGACAGGCATTACCTTTTCGGAATATGTCCGTGCGCTCCGGATGGAGTATGCACAGAAGCTTTTGAAGGAATCAGAGGATGAGGTGGGGACAGTGGCCTGGAAATGCGGCTACCCGGACGGAAGCTATTTTACACGGGAGTTTCGGAAGATGTACGGGTTTACACCATCGCAGTTCCGGCGGATGACGCGGTGAACTGTAGCGTTTCGGCAGATGTGAGGAAACACAGCAGTGAAAAAAAGCTGTACAACAAAAACACCGCAGTCTATAATGGAAAAAACGGATCGGGAGGGAGAAAATGTTATGCAGGCATTATTTGATGCCGTAAACGCGATTTGCGGCAAAATTCAGGTTGTATCAGATCTGTTCTGGGAGTTTCCGACCAACTTCGGATGGTATGCGGCGATCCCGATTCTTGGAAATTTCAGTCTGGCGATCATTTTGCTGGTCGGTACTGGAATTTTTCTGACATTTCGGTTCCGGTTTGTACAGGTGCGGAAATTTAAGTACGGCCTAAAAGTGCTCCTTCACAGCAAAGCAGCGACGAAGACCGGTATTTCAGCGCTGGCGGCATTTTTGCTGTCTACGGCGATGCGGGTAGGACCGGGAAATATTCTTGGTGTGACGGGTGCGATTTCGATCGGTGGTCCGGGCGCACTGTTCTGGATGTGGCTGTCGGCGTTTTTCGGGATGTCCACAGCCTTTGCAGAATCCACGCTGTCCCAGATTTTTAAAGAGAAAAGAGATGGGCAGTATGTCGGCGGACTTCCTTTCTATGGAAGAAGACTGTTAAACAATGCAGCGTGGGCCGGTGTTGCGCTGAGCGTGCTCTACATTGTCTATGCCTTTTTGTGCTTCCCGGCGCAGGGCTTTAATACCATCTCCGCAGTCGGTGCCATTGCAAATGAGATCACCGGGACGACGATTGCGACCAATTCGACGCTGTATTGGATTTCCTTCGTGGTACTGATTCTGATTGCTGCACTGATCAGTTTTGGTGGCATTAAAAAAGTGACAAAGGTAACGGATCTGCTGGTTCCTGTGATGGCGGTGATCTATGTGCTGACCGTAGTTGTGCTGGTTGTCTGCAATTTTACGCGGATTCCGTGGTTTTTTCAGGCAGTATTTGGACAGGCATTTTCGCCGGATGCCGTATTTGGCGGAGCCTTCGGCACAGTCCTTAGCCAGGGCATCAAACGCGGTCTGATGTCCAACGAGGCAGGTCAGGGTACCATTACGATGCCTGCGGCGGCTGCGGATGCAAATCATCCCTGCGATCAGGGCTGCGTTCAGGCCATCGGCGTTTTTCTGGATACGATTGTGATCTGTACGCTGACCGGATTTGTGGTGATTATGGGAAGGATGTGGACGACAGACCGTGCGGCAGAGTGGTTTGATATGGGCAAGCTGGACAAATTTCTGGCATCCTGCGGAGAGCTGACCGGACAGAGCGGCGCTTATCAGATCGTAACGTTTTTAGTGAGCATCTGCTTTGGTCTGTTTGCGTTTACCTGTCTGATTGGCTTTATGTCCTTTACGGAAATGTGCGCGGTGCGGATTTCTTCGCGCAAGGGTTTTATTGTTCTGATCCGGCTGCTGTGCCTGTTCGTCATTTCCTTTGGCGTCATTACCAATATCGCGGGAATGGATCTGGGCGCGCTTTGGGATTTAAGCGATTTTGCCAATATTCTGATGGTTTACTGCAACCTGCCGCTGCAGTATCTTGGTCTGAAGTATGTAACCCGGGCGTGGAAGCACTTCGAAAAACAGGACGGCACGCCCTTTACGTCTGAAATAGCAGGAATCGATGTGCCGGTCTGGGAGGAAAAAGCCGGAAAAGCATAACGGGTACTTTCACAGAAAGAAAGGCTGACGCGGTCAGAAAAACAGCCGCCGGGGCGGCAGAATGGGAGGGTATATGGATTACGCACTGTATCAGAAAATTTCAAAGGTCACGCTGGGAAAGCAGCCGGCGGACCTGGTATTAAAAAATCTGAAGCTGGTGGATGTATTTACAGGGGAGATCGTGGAGTCAAACGTTGCAGTCAAGGACGGTCTGATCGCGGGGGTGTCGAGACGTTACCGCGGAAAAAAGGAGATCGACCTCGGTGGAAAATATCTTGCGCCGGGCTTTATCGACGCACATCTGCATCTGGAATCCACCATGGTTACGCCCAACGAGCTGGTCAGCACGGCGGCGCGTTTCGGGACGACGACGTTTATCGTAGATCCCCATGAGGCGGCGAATGTCAGCGGTGCAGCCGGGATTGACTATATTCTTGATCAGACGGAAAAATCTCCGGCGAACGTTTATGTCATGATGCCGTCCTGTGTACCGGCGACGCATGTGGACGATAACGGCGGTATTTTTTCCGCAAACGATATGTATCCGTACGTCCGCAATCCGCGGGTTCTGGGACTGGGGGAAGTGATGGATGATCCGGGGGTTATCAACGGCGACGAGAGCATGTTTTCCAAATTGTTGCTGTTTGAAAACCGGACGATTGACGGACATGCCCCTTATCTGCCGAACCGGGAGCTGAGCGCTTACAAGATGGCGGGGGTGGATACCGACCATGAAGCGACCAGCTTTGAATACGCACTGGAAGAGGTGCGCCGCGGCATTCATGTCCATATCCGCGAGGGCAGCGCAGCCCACAACCTGAAGGATATCGTAGAGGGCATTGTCCGCACCGGAATTGATACGGAATATTTTTCCTTCTGTACGGACGACAAGCATATCGAGGATATTTTACGGGACGGTCATATCAGCTACAACGTAAAGCTTGCGGTTTCCCTCGGCATGAATCCGGTTCAGGCGATCAAAATGGCAACGATCAACACTGCAAAATGCTACGGTTTAAAGCATCTGGGCGCGATTTCCCCGGGCTTCCAGGCGGACTTTGTTGTGCTGGATAATCTGCAGGATCTGAATGTGACAGATGTATTCTATAAAGGAAAGCTTGTAGACCGGAATGCGCCGATCCGTGTAAAAACGTGCGGCAGAGCGTTGAAACATACGGTACACCTCGACAAGGTGAAGGCAGAGCAGTTTGTGCTTCCGATTGGAAAAAAGAAGACCCATGTAATCGGCATCAATCCGTCCCAGATTACCACAGAGGATCTGGCGGTTTCCCTGCAGCCTGCGGCAAATTATGTTCCGACGGACGGCTATTCCAAGGTTGCGGCTGTGGAGCGGCATCATAATACCGGAAAAATCGGCGTTGCAGTGGCAAAGGGCTACGGCATCCGAAACGGCGCAGTGGCATCTTCCGTATCCCACGATTCCCACAACATCATCGTCATCGGGGACAATGACCGCGACATGGCATTGGCAGTGGACGAAATCATCCGAACGCAGGGCGGTTATACCGTTGTGGAAAACGGCGAGGTATTCGAAACGCTGCCGCTTCCGATCATGGGACTGATGAGCGACGCCGGGTTTGAGTCTGTCAATGAGACTTTGGGACGGATGATTAAAAAAGCGCATGAAATGGGCGTTCCGGCGGATATCGAGCCGTTCATCACATTATCGTTTTTGGCACTTCCCGTCATTCCGACGCTGCGCATTACGCCGCGCGGTCTGTGCCTGCTGACCGCGAAGGGACCGGAAATTCTGCAGGAGTAAAGCCAGTCTGGAAAGCGCCTGCAAAAAAAGTTTTTATGGAGGAACTTATGGATATAAAAGAAAAAATTCATGAACTGTCAGAGGAAATGATTCAGAATCTGGGACGTCTGGTTGCGGTGGATTCCCAGCTCGGCACGCCCGAAGAAGGCAAGCCCTTTGGCGAAGGCCCGGCAAAAGCCCTTGAGGTTGGCTTAAAAATTGCTGATGAGCTCGGCTTTCAGACGGTCAATCTGGACAACTACTGCGGCTATGCAGAGATGGGCGAAGGAAAAGAGATTATCGGTATCGCCGGACATCTTGATATCGTGCCGGTGGGTGGCGACTGGACCCACGATCCCTTCGTGCTGACCCGTGAGGGCGATTATGTATACGGCCGTGGAACGACCGACGACAAGGGACCTGTTCTGGAAGCGCTTTATGCGATGAAGCTGCTGCGGGATTCCGGCGTGAAGTTAAATAAAAGAGTCCGCCTGATCATGGGCTGTAATGAGGAAACCGGTTCGAAGTGCATGGCGCATTATAATGAAGTAGAAGAGGAGCTGTCCTGCGGCTTTACGCCGGACGCGAACTTCCCCTGCATCCACGGCGAAAAGGGACACATGTCAATGATGGCGTATTCCAAACATACGAAGATCCTTTCCATGAACGGCGGTTTTGTTACAAATGCGGTTTGCGATTCCTGCACGACAGTGATTCCTGCGGCAGCAGGTCTGAAGGAAAAGCTGGAGAAAGAGCTGGCTGAGACGAAGCTTCAGGAGTACCGCGTGACAGAAGAAAACGGAGAGATCACAATTTATGCAAAGGGAGTGCCTGCACATGCCAGCACGCCGACGCTGGGGGTCAATGCTGCAGGTGTAACCTTTGAGTGTCTGGAAAAGGCAGGCTTTGAAGATGATTTTGTCACCTTTTATAATACCCATCTCGGAACTGCCTGCGACGGCTCCGGTATCGGCTTAAAGGTTTCCGATGCTTATGGCGACCTGACGTTCTGCAATGGTATCGTTAAAACTCAGGACGGCGTGATTTCCTGCACGATTGATATCCGTGTTCCGGTTACCTTAAAGCCCGACGAGGTCCGCAAGCTGTGCGAGGATAAGCTGGAGGATGAGAACGGACGGATCGAGATTCTGGACATCGGCGATGGATTATTTTTCCCGAGAGAGTCCCCTCTCGTAGAAGCCCTGTACAAGGCGTATGTGGATGTGACCGGCGATACCGCAAACGAGCCGATGGTCATCGGCGGCGGAACCTATGCGAAGTCCCTGAAAAATATCATCGCCTTCGGTCCTGAAAAGCTCGGAATCGATTATCGCATTCATGGTGCGGACGAGTATATCCTTGTATCCGGCATGGAGGAAGCGGTGCTGGTATACATGGAAGCCATTAAGAACCTGCTGGCGATTTAAGTATTCCTGTATGGATTAGGATTTTTACCTGCACATTTCTTGACTAATATACATTGAAAATGTATAATTATTCATCGTGGCAGGAAGCTATATACTCAGAGGGGCTGCAGCTGCCATAAAAAAGATTCATGGTCATTAAAGTTTCAGCAAAATAAAGGAGTAATCACAAATGGCAAGTTTATGGGGCGGAAGATTTGAAAAAGACATGGATGATATTGTAAAAAAATACAATGCATCTATTTTCTTTGACCAGAGAATGTATAACGAGGACATCGACGGCAGCATCGCGCATGTGACCATGCTTGGAAAGCAGGGCATCGTATCCAATGAGGAAAAAGATCAGATCATCGCAGGTCTGGAAGAAATCCGCAAGGAGATTGCGGAAGGAAAGATCCTGTTTACCGTAGAAGACGAAGACATCCATATGGGCATCGAGAGCCGCCTGATTGACAAAATCGGAGACATGGGCAAAAAGCTTCATACCTCCAGAAGTCGTAACGATCAGTGCCAGGTAGATATCCGCCTGTATTTGCGAAAAGAAATTTATGAGATTTTGAACAGCCTGTGCTATCTGGAAAGCGTAATTCTGGAAAAGGCGGAAAAATATGAAGATAAGATTACAGTAGGCTTTACCCATCTTCAGCACGCACAGCCGATCACGATCGGTTTTGTTTTTATGGCATATTTCCAGATGTTTAAAAGAGATATTGAACGTCTGACGGATACGCTGGAGCGTCTGAATTATAATCCGCTGGGGGCGTGTGCACTGGCAGGAACAACAATGCCCATCGACCGTCATTTGACGAGCGAGCTGCTTTCTTTTACTGCACCGACGGAAAATGCCATGGATACAGTCAGCGACCGGGACTACAGCCTGGAATTTTTGAGCGACGCTTCCATTTCCATGATGCACCTGTCCCGCTGGGCGGAGGAATTTGCATGGTGGAACTCTTCCGAGTTTTCCTATATCGCAATCGACGACAGCTTTTGCACCGGTAGCAGCATTATGCCCCAGAAGAAAAACCCGGATATGGCGGAGCTGATCCGCGGCAAGGTTGGTCGTGTATACGGCGATCTGATGCAGCTGTTGACCGTTATGAAGGGAACTCCGCTTGCTTATAACAAGGACTTCCAGGAGGATAAGGAGAGCCTTTTCGATGCGATCGACACCTGGAAAGCGACAATCGATATTTTTGCAAAGATGCTGGACAAGACCGAATTCCGGATGGATCAGATCGAAAAACAGCTTGGAAAAGGCTTCTTAAATGCGACGGATATTGCAGAGCATTTTGCAAAGCAGGGCATTCCGTTCCGGGAAGCACATGCTATCGTAGGACATATGGTAAAAGCATGTGAGAAGAAGGGCTGTGACCTTGAAGATCTGACAGACGAAGAGCTGCAGGCGATCGACAAGCGCGTGACCAAAGAGCTGCTGGGGGACATCAGCATCAAGTCCTGTGTCAATGCCCGCGTATCCTTCGGAGGAACGGCACCTTCTGAGGTACATCGTCAGATCGAGGTTGGCCGTCAGTGGTTAAACAGCCTGGAACGGTAAGGAAGCAAGCGCACGCTGTCGGCGGCGATCATGGAAATTCATGAAAAAGCGACGAATCAGGAATTAAATTTTGAAAAATTACGATCGAGCATAAATTTGTGCTGCGAGGTGTGTTTATGGGACACCTCAGATGCTATGATGGAACCAGATAAGAAAAATTCTTACTGGTTCTTTTTCAATTCATGACAATAGAATGCTCGCAGAGTGTGTATTCTATTGTTCATGACAATAGAATGCTTGCAGAGCGTGCATTCTATTGTTTGAGGCACCGACCGGAAAAAATGTGAAATATGACATATTTCAGGTCAGAAAAAATGTAATAAAGTGGATGGAATAGGTAAGAAAAAATGCGATATACTATATCTGAACAGGAAGGTATTTTGAATGGAACAGGAAGGTATTTTGAATGAATCAGAAAGACAGAACAGAGATGGAGAAGAAAACGTTCCATGCGGCAGAAACTTTCAATGGCCGCACGGAGCAGTTAAAAGAATATTTAAGGCGTCTGGGTGCAGGCGAGGCGCTGGAAAGTGTCCGGGCAGATTTTGTGAAGCAGTTCAGCGATGTTGAGGCGTCTGAAATCATGCAGGCGGAACAGAAGCTTTTAAAAGAAGGAACGCCGCTTACAGAGGTTCAGAAACTCTGTGACGTGCATTCAGCGCTGTTTCACGGTGCAACGAAAGAAGAACGGATCGCCAATGCGGAGAAAGAGGTCGAGGCATCCAGGAAGAGAATCGTAAATGCAGAAGACGGAGCTGATGCGTCTTTGAAAAGGGAAAAGCTGCAGGAAGAGCTGGAAAAACGCGAAAAATTTGAAAAAAAGGAATATTCGGACAAGCATACAAAAGCGGCGGAGCTGATCGCAATTGTCGGGCATCCTCTTTACACGTTTACGAAAGAAAACGAAGCGCTGGCAGAGCTTTTAAAGCAGTTTAAAGAATCCCGGTCGGAAGAACTTTTGTTAAAAATCCGGGACTTATCGGTTCATTATGCGAAAAAGGGCGATCTGTTATATCCGCAGTTAAAGGTAAAATACGGTATTTCCGGTCCGTCTGATGTGATGTGGACAGTGGATGATGAAATCCGGGACGATCTGGGCATACTGATGAAGGAAAGTCCACGAAGTGCGGACTGGAATACGCGCTTGGACGGCGTATTAAAACGCGCGGAGGAAATGATTTACAAAGAGCAGAATATTTTGTTTCCGATCTGTGCCGTAAATTTTACAGAAGACGAGTGGAAAGGTATCTATCAGGACGCGAAGGATTATGCGGTTTGCTTTGGGGCAGAGCCGGAGGTGTGGGACAGAGCGGAGAATGTTGGACGAAGTGAGTTTGGCTGGCGGCGCAGCACAGATGGACAGCAGGGCTCTGCAGGGCAGAAAAACGCCGCCGGTGAAATTGTGATGCCGGGCGGGCACATGACGCTGGAACAGCTTACCGCGCTTTTAAATACGGTTCCACTGGAAATCAGCTTTATCGATACGGAAAATATCAATCGTTTCTTCAATGAAGGTCCGAAGGTGTTCAAACGCCCTGCAATGGCGATTGATCGGGAAGTATTTTCCTGTCATCCGCCCAAAATCGAACCTATGGTACGCGCAATTATCGAGGATTTTCGCAACAACAAAAGGAATCGTGTCCCTGTCTGGATGGAGAAAGGCGGACGCACGATGCTGGTAACTTATATGGCTGTCCGGGATAAGAACGGAAAGTACCTCGGTACGGCGGAATTTGTGCAGGATATGGAGTTTGCAAAGGAGCATTTTGGCAAATAGGCCCAGACGGGGAGCGGCCAGCGTTGCTGATTTTCAGCGTATAAGTCCGGCGAACTTCACAGCGTAAAGGCGGTAAAGCAGTTTAAGATGGCGCTGCTTCTGACGCTGGAATAAGCAGGCAGGTGCGATTTTTTAAAAGAAAATGGGCCGGTTTTTCTGAAACTTTTGGCAGCAAACAATAGAATGCACGCTCTGCGAACATTCTATTGTCATGAATTGAAAAAGGTGATGCAGAATCTTGAAAACAGGGGATTTTGCATCACCTTTTTTGCGGATTTTATAGTACAATGATGACGAAAGGCAGGAAACAGCTATGTCACTATTTAAGAAAAAATCATCTGCAAAATCCTATGATAAAGACACACAAAAACCTGTGATTAAAGCCAGTATCTGCAATGGGGAACAGGTTGCCGGCTTCAAGGATCTCCATACCGGGAAATTCGAAGAAGTGATGCTGATCTGCAGCGCAGCCGATCTTGACGCTTTCAGAGCCATGTACAGGATAACAGAAGAAATCACCAAAGAATACTGATTTACGAAAAGAGGGAACAACCATTGAGCGAAACATCAGAAAAACGGCTCGAAAAAGTCCGTTTCATGAACATGTGCATGATTCAGGACGGCAGAGGAAATGTGCTGGCGCTGGATAAAGTAAACGACAGCTACACCGGAACGACCTTTCCAGGCGGTCATGTGGAACCAGGAGAATTATTTTTTCAGTCTATGATCCGGGAGGTTTGGGAAGAAACGGGACTTACGATCGAAAATCCGGAATTTCGCGGGCTGTACCACTGGCATAAAGACGGCGTACATCATGTGATAACGCTCTACCGGGCGTACACTTTTTGCGGCGAACTGGAAAGCTCCGAAGAAGGACGGGTATACTGGATTTCGCTGGAAGAATTGAAGACAAAAAAACTTGCATCAGGGATGGAATACGTTCTGGAGATGATGGAGTCAGAAACGATAAAAGAATGCTATGTACGCCGGGAAGCAGACCGGTATGTGGGGAATGTGCATTGATTTATTGGAGAAATTGCAGCCGCGGGTCAGGGACAGCGCTTTAAAAATTTACGATCGAGCATAAATGTGTGCTGCGAGGTGTGTTTATGGGACACCTCAGATGCTATGATGGAACCAGATGGCCTAAAATGTATCGCAAATGCAGAGTATGTCCTGGAAGGCTATCTTTGCTACGACAAGACCGTCAGAGAGGATATTAATTCCAATACCGGTAAGGCGATGCCTGAGTTTCCCGGCTATACCGGTGATGCAAAGCCTGCGCTTCCTGTCATCAAGATTACTGCGGTGACACACAGAAAGAACCCAATCATACAGTTTAAGAAGAGGTCCAAAAACGATGAGGGCCGTCAGCGCAACGCAGCGCTGCTCGCGTTCTCCGCATTTTCCGAGTTAAAGCATGTATTCCTGGTAGACGAGGATGTGGATATCTTCGATATGAGTGATGTAATGTGGGCAATGACGACAAGATTCCAGGCGGATGTGGATATGATCTCGATTCCGGGCTGCCACTGCCATGTGCTTGACCCATCCAACGACCATGCCCTCGATCCTTCTATCCGCGTTCACGGAATTGCCTGCAAGGCGATTTTCGATTGCACGGTTCCGTTCGATCAGAAAGAGAACTTTGTCAGAAGCCGTTTCCTGGAAATCGACAAAGATAAATGGGCAAAAGAGCTCGCGTTCTAAAAAGATAATGAGGAGGAAATGACATGCCGGTTGGTGTAATTGTCGACGCGCTCGCTGTTGTAATTGGCGGTATCGTAGGCGCTGTTGTAGGAAAAAAACTGAAAAAAGACTTTATTGACAACATGAATCTGATTCTGGGCTGCTGCTCCATGTGTATGGGCGTCAGCACGATCGTATTGATGCAGCACATGCCTGCAGTTGTTTTTGCGATTATTCTCGGTACGGGATTGGGACTTGCGGTTCATTTTGGCAAGCTGATCAACAAGGGCGGACTTGCGCTGCAGAAAGGCATCAGTCGTTTTGTAAAAACCTCTTCCGATGTGTCGGAAGCAGAGTTTGAGGCTACTTTAGTAACCTGCATTACGCTGTTCTGCGCGAGCGGAACCGGAATTTACGGCTCCATTATCGCAGGTATGTCCGCAGACCACAGTGTCCTGATTGCAAAGGCGATTCTGGATCTGTTCACTGCAGTTGTATTTGCCTGCACGCTGGGCATGGTAACTGCAGCAGTAGCGATTCCACAGTTTATCATTTTCTTTATCCTATTTTTACTCGGTGCCCCGATTTACAACGGACTGGATCTTGGAACCAATACCTACATCATCAACGACTTCAAGGCGTGCGGCGGCTTTATCATGCTGGCGACCGGCTTTAGAATGTGTAAGATCAAGCAATTTCCGGTAGCGGATATGATTCCGGCTATGGTTTTGATTTTCCCGATCGCAATTTTCTGGAATGACTGCGTAACTCCGGCTGTCAACATGCTTGCAGGAATGGTACATTGATGAAAAAAAGACTGGTTGTGGGAATCGGCGGCAGCGGAATTCCACTGGCGACAGAGCTGCTTTCCCAGCTTCAAAAAATTGAAGAGATCGAAACGCATCTTGTATACACCAGAGGCGCAGAGGTTACGGCAGCGCAGGAATCGGAACTGTCGATGGAAGAAATCTGCGCGCTGGCAGACGTTGTTTATGACAATAAGGATATCGGTGCGGCGATTGCGAGCGGAACTTATAGGTGTGCGATAAACTGTTGAAGCAGTTGATTGCGGACGCGTGACGGCGGTGCGCCGCCGCGTAGCGAAGCTGCAGAAAGAGTATATGATACAATCAGGAAGCCTTTGGATGGAGAAATTTCTACGGAGGACTTTTTGTGTCCTGCCGTAGCGGAGAATTTTGTGCGGCAGGACGTTTTTTGCCTGTACTGCCGCAGAGTGTGGTATACTATAGAAAATGTGCAGGAAAATGGACTGCAAAAGCCATCCTGGAAAGGGGAAATAGAGTATGAAAGAGTTTTATATCGCAGACGACGGCATCCAGCTGCATGCAAAGCTGGACGTGCCGGAGGAAAAAGAAAAGTGTCCGCTGGTCATCGTGTTTCATGGTTTAACCGGCAATATGGAGGAACGGCACATCACTGCTGTTTCCAGCGCAATGAATGAAATCGGGTTTGCGACACTGCGCGTCGAACTGTACGGACATGGAAAAAGCGGTGGTGCCTTTGAACAGCATAATCTGATGAAGTGGATCAACAATGCCATGACTGTGACGGATTATGCAAAGACGCTGGATTTTGTGACAGACCTTTATATCTGCGGACATTCCCAGGGCGGACTGCTCACCATGCTGGCAGCAGGAATGCGGGCGGATGATTTTAAGGCGGCGATTCCGATGTCTCCTGCAATTGTAATCCCGGATGGTGCGAGAAAAGGGAATCTGCTTGGTCAACCTTTTGATCCGGAGCATATTCCGGATATGGTGGAATGGGGGGACCGGCATCTGAGCGGCAATTATCTCCGCACAGCACAGCTTCTGGATGTAGACGAGGCGATCCGCAAATATGAAAAGCCGGTGCTTTTGATTCATGGAGATGCAGATGAGGCAGTTCCTATAGAATATTCCATTGATGCAGCGAAAAAATATAAAAATGCAAAGCTGGTACAGATTCCCGGAGACACACACTGCTACGATGAACATCTTGATCAGGTGACTGCAGCGGTGAAGAAATTTCTCGGCGAAATGGAGAACAGGGAAGGGTGACATAACAACAGGGCTGACCTTTGGCAGTCAGCCCTGTTGTTCATGACAATAGAATGTTCGCGGAGCATACATTCTATTGTATGCCGGTGCAGTTGTTTTACAGCGTGCCGCTCTTTTCCGCCTGATCGACATCGATCGCAAGCTTCTTGACCTGCCCGGAGAGAATAAGCAGGGCGATCAGGTTGGGAATCGCCATCAGACCGTTGAAGGTATCTGCAATATCCCAAAGCAGACCAAGGTTGATTGTTGCACCGATGATCGATACAAAGGAATAGGCTACAAGGAAGGGACGGACGAGCTTTTCTCCGCCTAAAAATTCGATACAGCGGGAACCGTATAAGCCCCAGCCGATGATTGTGCTGAATGCGAAGCAGCACATGGCAACTGCGGTGAAGATAGAAACCCAGCCCCCATAGGTTGCAGTAAAGCCGGAAATTGTCAGCTCTGCGCCGGCTGCCTGACCATAGACGATGTTGGGCGCACCGAGCAGAATGACAAGACCGGTAAGTGTACAGATCACGATCGTATCCATGAATACCTCAAAAATACCGAACATGCCCTGATGGACAGCATTGTTCGTATCCGCGCAGGCATGGGCGATGGAACCGGTACCAAGGCCGGCTTCATTGGAAAAAATACCGCGGGAGACGCCTTTTTTCATGCTTAAAAACATGCTTCCGATGATGCCGCCGGTGGCTGCCTGAGGGGTAAATGCACTTTTAAAAATCATGGCAAACACTGCAGGAACGCGGCTGATATGTAAAATAACAACGCCGATTGCAAGGATTACATATAAAGCTGCCATAAACGGAACGAGTTTTTCCGAAACCTGACCGATCCGCTGGATTCCGCCAAGCAACACCATGGCAACGAAAGCGGCAATGAAAATACCGAAGATCAGATTGGCACGTTCATCTACAGTGCCGTCGATGATATGCAGGTTGTGCAGTGCAGAATGAATAGAAGAAACAATGGTATTAACCTGGGTGGCGTTTCCTGTGCCGAACACAGTCAGGACGCCGAACAGGGCATAAAGAACCGCTAAAAAATGCCATTTTTTGGACAGACCATTTTTAATATAGTACATTGGACCGCCAACATATTCGCCATTTGCGTTCTTTTCCCGGAAATGGATTGCGAGCGTAACCTCGGAAAATTTGGTACACATGCCGAGAAAAGCAGAGCACCACATCCAGAAAATTGCGCCAGGACCGCCGAGGGCAATCGCGCCGGCAACGCCTGCGATGTTGCCGGTGCCGACCGTGCCTGCAAGCGCGGTACAGACTGCCTGGAACGGGCTCATGGAGCCGTCCTTTGCCTGTGTTTTGTCAAAAATTTTACCGATCGTGTTTTTCAGGGCAGCGCCGAATTTGCGCACCTGAATGAAACGGGTACGGACAGAAAGCAGAAGTCCTACGCCGATGATGCAGATCATTGCGGGGACGCCCCAGATAAATCCGTTGACCGCCTGATTGATTTTGATGATACTTTCTAACATAAAACCCTCATTTCTTCCCATTGATCCGGAATGGGCAGGAAGCTTCACTTGAATGCGTTACCGGACTGAAACGGGAAAGTCTTTTGCACTATTATGACATAAAATACAGGCTTTGTACAAGTTTTTTATGGAATGGATAGGATTGGCGTGTGCAGACTGCAGCTCTTAAGTGTGACGGGGATGGGCTGTCATTTTCTATGGGTGATCGACAGGAAAAGCGCTTGTTTTTTGGGAAAAAAACGGCTAAAATTTGAAATGTCCTGACAGGCAGAGGTTTTTTTGTGCTGCTTGGGGAGCTTGAGATAGAAGGGGCAATGGATGAACTTAGCAGGGAATAGGAGGATGCATTTGGAACAGGAAAATCAGGCGCAGCAGCATAAGCGCCGCGTTCGATATAAAGGAAAATACCCGAAGAAATTCGAGGAAAAATATAAGGAGCTGCAGCCGGAAAAATATCAGGATACAGTGCAGCATGTGATCCGTAAGGGAAATACGCCTGCCGGGATGCACATTTCGATTATGGTGAAGGAAATTCTGGATTTTTTGCAGATTCAGCCCGGAGAAACCGGCTTTGACGCGACGCTGGGCTATGGCGGACATACAAAGGCAATGTTGGAATGTCTGCATGGAAGCGGGCATATGTATGCGACGGACGTAGACCCGGAGGAATCCGCCAAGACGAAAAAGCGTCTGGAGGAGCTGGGCTATGGGGAGGATATTCTTTCCATCCGGCTGCAGAATTTCTGCACGATCGACGAGATCGCGAAGGAGGTCGGCGGATTTGATTTCATTCTGGCGGATCTGGGAGTGTCTTCGATGCAGATCGATAATCCGAAGCGCGGTTTTTCCTTCAAAGTGGATGGTCCTCTGGATCTGCGATTAAATCAGAAAAAGGGCATCAGCGCGGCAGAACGGCTGGATACGATATCGCGAGAAGAGCTTGCCGGTATGCTGTATGAAAATTCAGACGAGCCATATTGCGAGGAACTTGCAAAGGCAATCACAGAAGAAATCCGCCGCGGCAACCGGATTGACACGACGACAAAGCTGCGCGGGGTGATCGAAAGGGCGCTGGACTTTTTGCCGGAAAAGGAAAAGCAGGAGACGGTCAAAAAGACCTGTCAGCGGACGTTTCAGGCGCTGCGCATTGACGTCAACCACGAGTTTGAAGTGCTTTACGAGTTCATGGAAAAGCTGCCGGGCGCATTGAAACCGGGCGGGCGCGTTGCAATCCTGACGTTCCATTCCGGCGAGGACAGGCTCGTGAAGCAGGCACTGAAAGAGGGCTATCGGGAGGGCATCTATTTTGATTATGCCAAAGATGTCATCCGCCCTTCTGCGCAGGAATGTGCACAGAACGGACGCGCGCGTTCGACGAAAATGCGCTGGGCGGTGCGTGCAGAGTGAGGGGATAGTGTGAAATATAAGCGGGATCGCTTATGTTTCACACAGTTATTCATGACAATAGAATGCTCGCAGAGCGTGCATTCTATTGTTTATGCCTCAGGCGTCACAAAGTAGCTAGGATCACAGAGCCGAACTGGACGTTCGTCTCGCGGTTCTTTCGGCGCAAAGCGCCTGCGGAATGGAGATGATTATGGAAGAAAAAGACACCGAACTGCGGGACGAGGGGCTGCGGGGAAATGAAAAAATAGAGGAAGCCATCGCCGGGCTGCAGCAGGAGCCGACGCAGGAAATGCTGGCACATGCGCTGACGGTGGTGCGTCGCCGAATGAAAGAAAACGGACAGCTTATCGTTGCAGTGGAGCCTCCGGCTGGCGGCGGACAGCTTTTACTGCAGACCGTCAAAACGTCGGACGGCAAACTGTGGTGGGCTGCGTTTACCGGATTTGAGGAAGAGCTGCGCGGCAGCGACCGCGTGAAATCGACGTTTTTGGCGGATATGGGACAGCTGTTTGCAACCGCGCTGCAGGCAGACGGCGTGGAAGGGATCATTTTGAATCCCTGGAACCGGACGTTGATGCTGGAAAAAGAGCTGATCCGGATTATTTTGGGGCAGCAGGGGTAAAGCACCTGCGCGAAGCGGCAGACATGGGAAGAAAGTGCTGGACTGGTGGATGCCGCAGCAGGAATTACAAAGGATAAGTCGCTGGATATGCGGCAGAAAGAGAGGAAACGAAATGATTACAGGTGTTCATCATGTATGTGTGAAATGCAGACCGGAGGAGCTGGAAAAGGTTCAGAAGTTCTATGGGGAGCTTCTTGGACTTCCGCTTGTCAGAAGCTGGGGTGAGCCGAACGTTGAGGGACTGATGTACGGTGCGGGAACGAGCCTGATTGAAATTTTCCCGAATGCGGAAGAGGATCTGCCGCAGGGTGCAATCCGCCATTTCGCGCTGGCGACGGACGATGTGGACAGCATCGTGGAGACTGTGCGCAAGGCAGGCTATGCTGTGACGATGGAGCCGGGCGATATTGAAATCATGTCGAAGCCCTCTCTCCCGGCGCGGATCGCATTTATTATCGGACCGGTGGGAGAAGAAATCGAACTGTTCTGCGAAAAACAATAGAATGCACGCTCTGCGAGCATTCTATTGTCATGAATAAAAGAAATGAGCAAAAAGAAGCGCCGTCCGGGCCATCCGGCAGGTTCTAAAACCCCGCGAGCAGCGCAAAATAGCCCCAGTCCCAGAGCAGGGATTCGAAGCTGTTTTCCAGATATTCATAAATATCTTCTTCGTCATAGCCGGTCATACGGTTGATAATGACCAGCGCTTCCCGCACTTTTTCATAGGAAAATGTTTCGGGGCTGTCCTGCCAGATGAGGAACAGGCTCTGGCGCAGCGCGGCATACTGCAGCATCAGCCACTGCAGGCGCACGAGCATATGCCTTGTGGTGTCCTCAAAGGAAAGCAGCTCGGAATAGACCTCGTTTGCAAGGTAGCTGCGCATCAGAGGCTCGTATTGCGCGAAGGCAGTACGGAATGCCTGCCATTTCGCCGGGAGCTCTTCTTCTGTCTGTAAATGTGCCAGAAGGTTGGAAAGTGCGATGCCGGCGCGGCTGGCGATCTCCTCGTATGGTTTGGAGGGATCGGAGGTTTCGTCTTCCGGTTCCGTGAGCAATTCCGACAACGTTTCCGCCTGCTGTGTGAGTGGGGTAAGCCATTCCTGATAGAGCTGCTCTTTCTGATAGTTGACAGAAAGATCTAATAAAAGTTCGTTGCACTCCAAAATAGAGTCGATGCAGTCCGGCGAGAGGTCGTCCATGGCATCATAAAGCTGACAAAAGCTTTTTTCAGAAAAACAATCTGAAACAAAGTCTTTTGTCGGCTTTTTTTTTCGGTGGATTTCCTGTATCATATAAAAACAGGCGGAAAGAATCTGCTCCGGCAGCCGGTCGGTCTGCTGCAAAATGGCGTCGATGACTGCAGAACGGATGAAAAATGGTATGCTGTCAATATCCGGACGCGGAAAAGTAAGCGGTGCGGCATCCTGCGCTGCCCAGAGGTCGATCACTGCGGGACAGCAGGGCATGAGCGAAGCCTCTTCATGGTCGGCAAAGGAATGGGTTTCGCGGGGGAAAATCTGACACGTCTCGGAAATCGCATTCTCTCCGTGTTCGAGAACAAGACGGCAGAGTTTATTTTTTTCAAGAAACGGACAGACATGGCGGCTGTTTAAAGCGATCACGCGCTGACCGTCCTGAACGTAGGTAAAGAGTTTCGAATCCACGGGCGGATTTAAGGCTGCCCAGCGCTTCAGCGTATTGTCGTCGACAGAAATTTTCCATTCCTGGCAGCAGGTGATGGGGCATTTGTCCGCTGTACAGCGAAACTGCGCATAATAATCGGGGTATACTGTTTGCATAGGCGTATCTCCAAAGTTTTCTGATGAAAATATTATACATGCACCTGTTGAAATTGAAAAGTCCCGGGAATATAATGAAGATCAAAGTTAGATAAGGCTAAGTATACAGACGGCAGCGATATCTGTGCGCTGCAATGGGCCTATGGGAGATGAAAAGGAAATGAAAATCTATTCTTTTGGCGAGAAAACAAAGCCGGCAATTTTACTGCTGCCGGGGACATGCTGTCACTGGAAACGGAACTTCGGACATGTGATCCCTCTGCTGCAGGAGCACTTTTATGTGCTCTGCGCGTCCTATGACGGGTTCGACGAGACGGAGGATTCGACCTTTCCGAACATGTTGATCGAGACGGCAAAGCTGGAAAACTATATCCAGAAAAATCTCGGCGGTCAGCTCTTTGCGGCATATGGCTGTTCTTTGGGCGGCTCCTTTGTGGGACTTATGGTGCAGCGCAAAAAAATCCATATCCGGCACGGAATCCTCGGAAGCTCCGATCTGGATCAGGGCAGCAGCTTTGGAACCTGGGCGATGGCGAAAGCTATGACGCCTCTTCTTGGGAAAATGCTTCGCAGCGGAAAGCTTCCAGTCTGGGCAAAAAAGAAAATGGAAGAAAAAGCCGGTGCCGAGTATGCGCAGGCAATGCTGCAGCTGTTCGGGTGCAGTGCCGCTACGCAGGAGCTGCCTTCCATGGCATTTGTGTCCAATACGAGCATTTTCAACCAGTTCTTTTCCGATATGGTGACGCCGCTGGAAGATGATATTTATGTGCCCGGAACGAAAATTCACTGTTTTTATGCCGTGAAGATGGGGGAGGAATACGAAAACCGCTACAGAAGACATTTTGTGGATCCGGATATCCGGTACCATGCGATGCAGCATGAAGAGCTTTTGGCATGTTACCCGGAACAGTGGGTAGAGGAAGTGTTGGCAAGCTGTCGTCTGGACGGCCGCGGAATGGAAGAAAATGATTTCGAAGAAAGACATTTCACAGAAGCAGAGCGCGTTCAGGCGGAAATTACCGAGTCCGGAAATCCGAGAAAGCCGGAGGGCGAGGATGGCAAAAAGATGCTGGAGCGCATGAATGAGAGCCACCACAATGTGACCGGCTGGGCGCTTTCCCTTTGGGAGATTCAGGGAAATGACAACATTCTGGATATCGGCTGCGGCGGCGGAGCTGCGCTGTCCCGGATGGCGGAGCATGTGACGGATGGACATTTGACGGGAATTGATTATTCGCCGGTATCGGTGGAAACATCCCGCGCGACGAATACAGAATCGGTTGCGGCAGGCAAGATGGAAATCCTGGAAGGATCGGTGGAAAAGCTTCCCTTCGAGGCAGAGACCTTTGACAAAATCGTGACCGTGGAAAGCTTTTATTTCTGGCCGAACCCCCAGGAAAACCTAAAAGAGGTGCGCAGAGTATTAAAGACCGGCGGAACCTTTTTACTGGTTGCAGACATTTATGAAAAGCCAGGACTGCCCAGAGAGGTAAAAGATAATATCCGCAAATTCCACCTGTTCAACCCGACCATGGAGCAGTTTAAGAACCTGTTTCGGGAAGCCGGATTTGCAGAGACAAGGATTCACACAAAGGATGGCGAGGACTGGATCTGCGTAGAGGGAACCAAATAATAGAGTGCGCACAGAACGGAGAAAGCGATATGAAGCTGAGTATCATTGTGCCGGTTTATAACATGGCATCGGACGGAAAACTGAATTACTGCCTGGATTCGCTGGCGGCGCAGACGATTTCGGATTACGAGGTCATCACGGTGGATGATGCTTCTACGGACGAATCCTTTTCGATTCTGTTGGAGTATGAAAAAAAGTACCCAGGTAAATTCAAAGCTGTGCATTCGGAAGTCAACAAGCGACAGGGCGGTGCGAAAAATATCGGGTTGTCCCTTGCAAAAGGCGAGTGGATCGGATTTATTGACAGCGATGACTGGATTTTGCCCACGATGTACGAAAAGCTGATCGGACGTGCAGAGGAAACCGGTGCGGATATGGTGGGCTGTGATTACTGCCTGACGGATGAACACAGCATGAAAATTGGCAAACGTGTGGAAAACGGCAAAGAAGAGCAGAGCGGCGTACTTGGCAATAAACAGTGTCGGTCATTGATTTTAGACAGCGGAAGCCTTGTTGTAAAGGTCTATCGCCGGGAAATTTTCATGGACAGCGGCATCCGCTTTCCGGAGCACATATTTTACGAGGATAATGCGATCAGCGACGCGGTGCTTTTACAGGCACATCATTATGAATATATCCCGGAGGTCATGTATTTTTATTACCAGCATGAAGCGTCCACGGTGCATACCATCAGCAGGGAGCGCTGTGAAGACCGGATGGCGGCTGGACGGGGCATTCTGGAAAATGCGAAGAAATTCGGTTATCTTGAAACCTACCGACCGGAAATCTGCTTTGAATACACGATGCTGTTTTATGTTAATACGTTGTTCTCCTATATGGTCGGAAAGGGTCATAAATCGCTTTCTTTTATCCGGAAGATGGGAAACGAATTAAAAGAAGCGTTCCCGGATTTTGCGGACAATCCATATTATCAGGAACGCGTCAATGCAGAGCAGAAAAAAATGATTGCCATGCAGCAGCGCTCCACAGCAGCGTTTGTATTGTACTATAAAGCACTCTGGACATGGCGTAATTTTCGAAAAAAGCATTTCGGGAAAAAATGATATGGAGCTGTGTGGCGGAATATAGGAAAAACGAACTTTCTAAATTTCCTTTCGGAAATTCAGAAGTAGCGCAAAAAAAGAGAGCCTCCCGGCTCTCTTTTTTGTTTCATAGGAAAATGCGTCCTATGAAATAAAAACGCTCCGCTTAGGATGCGCACTCGGCCCGTTGCACACTCATTTTGCCAGAATTGCGTCTGCGATGCGGCGCGCGCCGGCACCATCGATCGCCATACGCATTCGGTCGGATTGTTTCTTTCGGGCGTCCGGATTTTTCAGAAGTGCAGTCAGCTTTTCCACTGCATCATCGTAGAAGATTTCGTTGTCACGGATGTCACCTGCCCATGGAATCAGGTTTGCGTCGTCAAAGGCTTTGACACCGGGAAGCTGATTATCCGCCATACTGAAGCTTACAGACGGGACGCCGACGGCACAGAGTTCATAAAGCGTCGTGCCGCCTGCGGAAAATGCGAGATCGCAGGTGGACATGAGTGCAGCCATATCGGAAACCTGTTCATGCAGGACAATGCGGCTGTCTTTTCCTGCCATGACGGCAAGCTCTGCGCGGTGGACATGCATGGGACCTGTCAGGACGTGGAAGGAAACATCCTTCCAGTCGTCCGATGCGCAGAGACGTTTTAACATACCGCCTGCGATATAGAAGGGATCGGTGCCGCCGGTGGAAAGAAAGAGGTCTTTTACCTGCTCCCAGAGATGGTAGGGCTGATCTGCAAACTGCTCCCGGAGGGGAGTGTAGGCGCATCCGGTCAGAACACAGTCCGCTTTGGTGTAAAAACTTTCATCAACACAGAAATCATAGTTGATCACGAGGGAAGCCGGGCAGTCGAATGCCTGCAGATCGTCCAGATAGGCAACTTTGCAGATCTGGCGCAGGATATCGAGATATTCCGGTGTTGCAAAATAAGAATCCACCAGCAGGCAGGCAACGTTGTGGGAAGAAAGGATTCCCTGCATGGTCTGGATTTCCCGATCGAGGCTTCTGTAATCGGTGCGCAGCTCCAGGATCGGAAAGCTGTGGTCAGCGATTTCGTCAGGAGAATACATTTTTTGCAAAATGGAAGCCGAGGTATCATCGGAGACGAGAAAAGCCACCGCTGCACCCCGTTTCTTCAGGGCACGGGCGATGGATAGACAGCGCATCAGATGTCCGGTCGCAATTGTTTCATTTCCGTCTGTGCGGATATAGACTAACGGATGAGATTCCATGACAGCGGCGTCCCCTTTCCGATCGGACAGGAAGCCTTCCTGCCGAGAATTTCCTCATAATACATTGTGTGCAGTCCGATGCCGGGGCGGATGCAGCGGATATTCTGCTCTGTGAAAACTTCGCCCTCTGCCATGTCCTGCGCGACGAAGATGGAACGGGAGCCTGCCCGTTCTTTTTCCTGCTTGGGAGTAAGGCGGTATTCGGAAGAGCCGAGTGCCTTTTCCAGAATACGGATCTGCGAAACCATTTCCTTAAATTCCTGGGGCTCCATGGAAAATGCGCCATCCGGACCGCCGTCGCTGCGTTTTAAGGTCAGGTGCTTTTCCACCATCCGCGCGCCGAGGGAAACGGCGCCTGCAGCGACAGCCCCGCCCATCGTGTGGTCGGAGAGGCCGGTCAGGCAGCCAAAGGTCTGAGACAGCGTCGGAATCATGCGCAGATTGACGTCCTCGTAGGGCGTCGGGTAAGCGGAAACGCATTTTAACAAAATTACGTCCTCATTGCCTTCTTCACGGCAGACGTTCATGGCGCGCTCGATGTCCTCGAGATGTGCGATGCCGGTGGCAAAGATGACGGGCTTGTGGAGCTTCGCCACCCGACGGATTAACGGAATATCATTTATCTCATAAGATGCAATTTTATAAGCGGGAGCGTCGAGCTCTTCGAGAAAATCGACGGCGGTTGCGTCAAAGGGGGAGGAAAAGCAGAGCAGTCCGCATTTTTTTGCCTCCTCCATCAGACCAGCATGCCATTCCCACGGCGTATAAGCCTGCTTGTAAAGGTCGTATTCTTTGATGCCGTCCCAGAGGCCGCCTTTATTGATAAAGCAGTCCGCGTCGCTGTCAACGGTCATGGTGTCTGCAGTGTAGGTCTGCAGCTTGATCGCGTCCGCGCCGGCTTCCTTTGCGGCGTGGATAATTTCAATCGCACGGTCGTAGTCCTGCAAATGGTTCGCAGACATTTCCGCAACGATAAAGACAGGGGCGTCTGCGGCGATTCTGCGCCCGCCCAGATAAATTTCCTGATTCATATTGTTATTCTTTCTCCATCATTTTCTGATATTTGACTTCTGCAATCGCCCAGTCCTCTTCGGTATCGATATCCTGAACCTCCAATTCGGGTAAAAGCAGGGGGACCATACCGGGAGTATCTGTTGTTCCTTCCCGGAAAAAAGCTTCCGTCCGGCAGGCATAGAACTGTCCGCAGTCGTGGTAAAGCGTTTCGAGATCCTGGCTGCGCGCGGTCGCATACTGGGGCCATTTGTAGCCGATGTGACCGTTTTCATCTACGGCGAGGCTGCGCAGAACCGGATACGGAAAAGTCGTTACCGGCATGACGGACTCGGCGTCCTTTAAAAGCTCCATCGCAGTGTAGAGTTTTTTGGGGGTAATAAACGGCGCGGTGGGGTAGATACAGCAGAATGTGTCAAACTCCCTGCCGGCAGCTCTGTAGCATTCGAGTACCTCGCGGATGACGTCGTCGGTAGAGGCGTAATCGTTTGCGGTCTGGGCGCTTCGAAGAAACGGGACGGACGCCCCGGCACCTTTTGCAAGTTCGGCGATTTCGGGATCATCTGTAGAAACCATCACCTCGTCAAAAATGCCCGCCTGAAAAGCGGCTTCGATGGAATATAAAAGAATCGGTTTTCCGAGAAACGGACGGATATTTTTACGCGGAATCCGCTTGCTGCCTCCGCGCGCTGTAATAATGGCAAGTGCTGACATGGCAAAACCTCCTGTTTCCTGTCAAAAATCGGATTGTGCAGTGTCTGGGGAAAAAGAAATTGTGTTACTGTTCACACGCGCCATTCGCAAAACCGCGTCTTCGACGCTCTCCGCTGCTTCGCAGCTCATTTTTGCTCATAAAGTGGCGCTCCCTTCGTACCGTTTGGGGCAGATTTTCATGCGAGCATGAAATCTGCCCCCAAACGGTACGAGTGAACTGTATCGCATCTTAAGTAGTATAACAATCCGGGGAATATTATTCAAGCACAGTTCACGCGGGATTCCCAGCACACCGGAGAAGATGCATTCCGCCGCTTTGAAGCGCATTGTCTTGCAATGGCAGACAAAAGTATGGTAGAATATAGCGACTATGCAATGGAGTCAACTGGTTTAACTGGGATGATTTCATCAGGTTTACCAGAAATTGCCGGAGAAAAAACGAAAATGAAAAAGAGAAAGCCAAAAGAGCGGATTTATGTCTGCCATACTTATTATCATGTATATGTTGCCTGTTTAAAGGAGCTGACGCTTCCAAGGGCAATGCGCGGAAAGGCGGATCTGGTGCTGAGCACGATGTCGAACGACTTTGGCAGCCTGAAGGAGCGTGCAGAAAAAAGCGGCCTGTTTGAAGCTGTTTTTATGTTCGAGGAAAAGGAAGAGCATGCGTTCCCGCAGCTGGCACGCTATCATGAGGATCATGGAAATCTGGTGTTTAACCTGTTTTCCAGAATGATTTTTACGAAATTATACGGAAAGCTGCAGCAGCCCTATGTGCCGGTGGATTTTAAAAAGTATCAGGACATCTATGTGTTCTGTGATTCCGATCCGATCGGATATTATCTGAATTATAAAAAAATCCACTATCATGCGGTGGAGGACGGCCTGGATTGTATCTGCTATTACGATACCGCGCGCTATGACAACCGAGGGCATTTCGGACTGAAAGCCTTTCTTGCGGCGCATAACCTGATTTTTATCCAGAACGGATACAGTAAATATTGCGTGGATATGGAGGTCAACAATACGTCAATCCTGAAATATCCCTGCTCCAAATATATCGAACAGCCGCGGGAAGCGATGGTGCGCAGGCTGACGCAGGACGACAAAAATACGATTCTGCGGATTTTTATGGAGGATCTGGATACGCTGATGACGCAGCTTACGACCGGCGCGCATCATGAGCACAAGGTGCTGGTGCTGACGGAGCCATTATGCGAGCTGCCGGTGCGCGAGCAGATTTTCCGGGATATTGTTGCAAAATACGGAAAGGATGCGCAGGTGATTTTAAAACCGCATCCCAGAGATGTTTTAGACTATCATAAGCTGTTCCCGGACGATATTGTGCTGGATGGAAAGTTCCCGATGGAAATCCTGAATTTCATCGAGGGACTGGAATTCGACCAGGTAGTTTCCGTGTATACCGTGCCGGATTCGATTCATTTTGCAAAGGAAAAGGTTTTTCTGGGGGATGACTTTATGGATCTGTACGAAGATCCTCAAAAACACCGCTTTAATGAGCAGATTTTTTAAGAAGCAGTTTTGGAATAGGGCTGCAGGAACGAAAGGAACGCTTTCATGAAAAAAATTTACCGTAAAATGATGGTTCTGATGAACCGGAAGCAGAAGCTGAAAATGGTTCAGATTCTGTTTATGATGGTGATCGGTGCGGTTCTGGAAACCGTCAGCATCGGTCTTGTGGTACCGGCGATTCAGATGATTATGGACCCGAGCTGCGTGGAGGGCGACAGCGCCCTGGCGCAGATTTACCGATGGACAGGCTTTCAGAAACCGGGATATTTCACGACGCTGATTCTGGTGCTGATTATTCTGGGCTTTGTGTTAAAAAACGTTTTTCTGTATTTTCAGAATGTGGTGCAGCTGCGCTTTGTATACACGAACCAGTTTGAAACCTCTCAGCGCATGATGATCAATTTCATGAAGCGCCCCTATGAATATTATCTGAATGCGGATACCTCTGTCATCCAGCGTATGATCACGTCTGATGTCAATAACATGTACGGTCTGATCCTCGCGCTGCTGCAGCTGATGAGTGAAGTGATTATTTTCGTCCTGCTGGCGGTTACGCTGACCGCGATGGCTCCGCAGATGATCCTGACGGTAGCGGCGCTTCTGATCGTGACGCTGCTTGTGATCAAGCAGTTTTTAAAGCCGATCATGCGTCAGGCGGGCATCGAGAACCAGGATTATTACAGCGGTCTGTACAAATGGATTGAAGAATCCGTTATGGGCATCAAGGAAATCAAAATTGCCAATAAAGAAAATTATTTCATCCGGGAATACGGTAAATGCGGTCACGGCTATGTGAGCGCAGTGCAGAAATACAATATTTTTAACGCGACGCCTCGTCTGCTGATCGAGACGGTCTGCATGGCGGGACTGATTCTGTACCTGATTTTCATGATCCTGTCCGGCGAGGATGTCACCAGCATGGTGAGCCAGCTGGGTGCATTCGGCGTTGCTGCCATGCGGCTTCTGCCTTCTGCAAACCGGATCAACAACTATTTGACACAGATTTCCTATTTCGAGCCCTTTTTTATGGGCGTGTCCGACAATCTGCAGGAGGAAATCCACGACAAAAACGTGGTTTACGACGAAGCTGCCTATCGGAGAAGCAAGCCGGTGGATAAGCTGCCCCTACAGGATAAAATTGTACTGGATGATATTGTATACAAATATCCGAATTCCGATGTGCTGATCTTCGACCATGCGCATATGGAGATCCCTGCCGGAAAATCTGTCGGCATTGTGGGGACATCCGGTGCGGGCAAGACAACGATTGTGGATATTATGCTGGGGCTGCTGTCGATTCAGGAGGGACATATCCTCGCAGACGGTGTGGAGATTCGGGATCATTACGAATCCTGGCTGAAAAATATCGGCTACATTCCCCAGACGATTTTCATGATTGATTCCACCATCCGCAAAAATGTGGCATTCGGTTACGCGGATGAAGACATCGACGATGCAAAGGTCTGGGAGGCACTCAAAAAAGCCCGTCTGGATGAGTTTGTCCGCAGTCTTCCCGAAGGGCTGGATACCGGCATTGGCGAGCGCGGCATCCGGATTTCCGGCGGTCAGCGTCAGAGAATCGGAATTGCGAGAGCGCTGTTTGAAGATCCGGAGGTTCTCGTTTTGGATGAAGCGACCAGCGCACTGGATAACGATACAGAGGCTGCGATCATGGAATCCATCAACAGCCTGCATGGTCATAAGACATTGATTATTATTGCACATCGTTTGCAGACGATCGAAAAATGCGATATTGTTTACCGTGTAGAGCACGGGGAGATCGAACGGGAACGCTGATGCGCGACGAACACGGTCGATGCGGAAGCAAAACGTAGTCCCGGAGAGACGATTTACGCGGCGGGAGTACAGCACTGCGCACTTTTGGAACACACCGCGCGCCCGGAAAGGAGGAGACATGGGAAAGCCCGGACGTCAGGCAAATTTTGAGCTGCTTCGGATCATCGCCATGTTCATGGTTGTGATCCTGCACTGGAACACGAACAGCGGATTGCTTTTGGATGTCGGAAGCCCTGTGACGGGCGCCGGGGTCTGGTCCCTTGTGACAGAATCAGTCTGCATTGTCGCAGTCAACGTTTATGTGCTGATCAGCGGATATTTTCTTTCCTCCTGTACCTTTTCCTTCCGGCGTGTGGCGCAGGTGCTGTTTCAGACGTTGTTTTATACGGTGCTGATTCCTCCGGTTCTGGCACTTGTCGGTGTCCTTTCGTGGTCGGAGGTTCTCAATCCCTACCACATCTGGAACAGTATTTTTCCGGTGCAGTCCGGACATTACTGGTTCGTGAGCGCTTATGTGGTGCTGTGCCTGTTGTCCCCATTTTTCAACGCAGGGCTGGAAACCCTTTCCCAAAAACGGATGCAGCAGCTGCTGGCGGCGCTTTTGTTCTTTTTCTGCATCGGAAAATCCTTCAGTCCGCTGCAGTTTGCGCTGGATCGTTTCGGATATGACTTCGGATGGTTTGCAGTGCTGTACCTGACCGGCGGTTATTTGAAAAAATACGGGATGCCGCGTTTGAACAGCTTCCCCAAAAATATTGTGCTGTATGCAGGCTGCACGCTGGGGACATTTATGCTGGAGCTTTTGCTGCTTCCTTTGGCGGGACGACTGACGGGACTGACCTATTATGCGTCCGTTCCATTTCACTATAATGCACTGTTTGCCTATCTTGCGTCGGTGGCGCTGTTTGGCGCATTTGCTGTCCTGAAGGTAAAAGAAGGGCGTTTTGCAGATATGGTGCGGTTCTGGAGCCCTGCGGTATTCGGGGTTTATCTGATTCATCAACAGACGGATATTGCACCGCGCTGGTTTGCGTGGGTCAACGCCCTGACCGGACGACTTGGGGATTTCTGGAACATCGTTCCGGGTGAGACGGAAGTGACTGCAGGACGGATGCTTCTTGTGCTTTTGGTGCAGTCCGTCATCGTTTTTGTGGTCTGTATCGGAATCGAGCGGCTGCGGCTGTGTGTGTTCGATAGAATTGGAAAAAGCTGCGGCAGGTCTGCTGCAAATCGGGGAAAGGTTGTTTTTGGAGGAAAAAAGAGAGCGTGAAAGAAAAAGCAAAACGATTGGGAACAATTTTGTTTCCGGTGATACTGTTTTTGTATCCGCTGTTAAAAATTACACAGGGAATCGAACTGACGGACACCTGCTATGGTCTGGTAAATTACCGCTTTTTCCCGCATGCGGGGCAGGAGTGGACGGTTGCGACCTATCTTGCAAATGTGCTCGGGGCGCTTTTGATGCGCCTGCCCTTTGGGGACAGCCTGGTGGGAATGCGTTTTTATACGGGACTTTTCGTCAGCGCTATGGCGCTTTTGGCGTATTTTTTCCTGAAAGGCAAAATGCCGTCCTGGATCGTGTTCCTGGGCGAATTCGCGGCAATCAGCCTGTGCTGGATTCCGACGACGAGCCTGTATAATTACCTGACGTTTTTCCTGTTTTTGTGCGGAACGGTGCTTTTATACCGCGGACTGATCTGGCAGAACCGCAAATGGATGGCGTTTGCTGGCGTGTGTCTGGGCGCTTCTGTGCTGACGCGCCTGCCTAACATCGTAGAATGTGCGCTGATTATCGCGGTATTTTATTATGGCATTTTGAAAAAGAAAAAAGTGGCGGAGATCTGGAAAGATGTCACTGCCTGTGTGATCGGCTTTGTGGCGGCATTTCTTGTCGGTTTTCTTGCGATCAGCCTGCAGTTTAGGTTTGATGCATATCCGAAGATGCTTGTCGGGCTTGCCGGATATTCCGGAACGGATGAGACGTATTCATCCCTTTCTATGATTACTTCTGTTGTATCTGCTTATGTAGAAGCGTTTAAATGGGTGCTGATTTTGGGGATCGCAGCGCTTTTAGGTACGGTTTTATTTTTCCTTTTCCCCGGAAAATTCGAAAAAGGCAAGATGGTGCTGTATCTATGCATGCTTCCGGTGCTGCTGCGGTTTTTATGGGGACGCGGCATGTTCAACCTGCAGTACGCCTTTTACTGGAGCGTATTTGAGTGGTGTATGGTGCTTTTATATGTGGCAATCGGGCTGTGTATCTGGACCCTTGCCGATCCGCTGGTATTTCGGAGGGATAAGCTGTTGTCGTTGATGGTGCTTTTGGTCATTTTGATCACGCCGATCGGAAGCAACAACGAAACATATCCGAATATGAATAACCTGTTTTTGGTTGCTCCGGTGACCTTCTGGATGGGCTACCGGCTTTTGTTAAAGCTGCGCCGCCTGCCGTATAGCTTTGCGTGCCGGGCGATGCTGGTGTGCGTGGCGGTTGTTTTTCTGATACAGAGCACGGGCTTTGGCGTGCGTGCGGTTTTTCGGGACAGCATCGAGGGACAAAAGCGGGATACCCGGGTTGTAAACTGCAAAAAGCTTTCCGGTGCAAAAACGAATCGGGCAAATGCAGAGCAGCTGCAGGATGTTGTGGATTATTACGCAGAGCATGCGGATGAATTGGAGGAAAACAGCAGGCTTTTGACCTTTGGCGATGTGCCGGGCTTTTGCTGGCTGTTCGATCTGCCCTCGGCGCTGTCCCATGACTGGCCGGATATGAATACTTACCCGGCAGAGACGATGCGGACAGATTTGGAAGCGCTGTCCCAGGCGGGAGAAAAGCCGCTGGTGATCCTCTGTCCCGGAAAGGTGGACACAGAGGATGCACAGGAAGCGCAGAAATGGGAGCTGCTGCAGGAGTTCCTGGCGCAGAATGCCTATGAAATGAAGCTGGATAACGGAACCTATCAGATTTATGAATAAAAATGAAAGCAGCGCAGTGCGGTCGAGAAAACGGACTGCAAAACCGCTTTTGGGAAAGAAGGAATCAACCATGGAAGAAAAGAAGCTTCCCTTTACCGGACGGGAAAAAATCCGGTTCAATGTACCTCCGTTTACGGGACGGGAATACGAATATGTGCGCCAGGCAGTGGAAAATCAGAAGATCTGCGGAGACGGGGAATTTACCAAAAAGGCGAGTCACTGGTTTGAAGAAAAAACCGGAACGGCGAAGTGCCTGATGACGACTTCCTGTACCCATGCGACGGAGCTTGCCGCGATTCTGGCGGATATCAAACCGGGGGATGAAATTATTATGCCGTCTTACACATTTGTTTCCACGGCAAATGCGTTTGTGCTGCGGGGCGGCGTGCCTGTTTTTGTGGATATTCGTCCGGATACCATGAATATTGACGAAAAACAGATCGAAGCAGCGATCACTGAAAAGACGAAGGCCATCGTGCCGGTGCACTACGCCGGAGTAGCCTGCGAAATGGATACGATCATGGATATCGCAAAGCGTCACAACCTTCTTGTGATCGAAGATGCGGCGCAGGGCGTGATGGCTTCTTATAAAGGAAAAGCCCTTGGGAGCATCGGTGATTATGGCTGCTACAGCTTCCATGAAACAAAAAATTACAGCATGGGGGAGGGCGGTGCACTGCTGATCCGCGATCGGGAGCATGTGGAGCGTGCAGAGATCATCCGGGAAAAAGGTACTGACCGAAGCAAATATTTTCGCGGTCAGGTGGACAAATACCGCTGGCAGGAGTTCGGTTCCAGCTATTTACCGAGCGAGTTAAATGTGGCGTATCTGTATGCACAGCTGGAAATGGCAGATCAGATCAATGAGGCACGGTTGGCGCGCTGGAATGAGTACTATAAGCTGCTGACGCCACTTGCTCAGGCAGGCAAGATTGAGCTGCCGGTGGTTCCGGAGGGCTGCGTCCATAATGCCCACATGTTCTATATCAAGACGGCGGACGAACACGAACGCCAGGAGCTGATCAATTATTTGAAGGAACGGGATATTCTGGCGGTTTATCATTATGTGCCGCTGCATTCCGCGCCTGCAGGAATCAAATATGGACGCTTCAACGGAGAGGATGTCTACACGACAAAGGAAAGTGAGCGCCTGCTGCGCCTGCCGATGTACTATGGTCTGACGGCGGAAGAGACAGCATTTGTGGCGGATCAGGTGAAGGAGTTTTATGGCAGGTAAGCAGTTTTTGAAAAAACACGAAAATTGCATACTGTCGCTTGCGATGGCTCTGATCCTGGCGGGGATTTTAGCGGCGCGCTTTGACTTTTATTATGATTTGAATGACGATGTGCTGATAAAAGATATTTTGTCCGGCGTATATTCCGGTACGCCGGACGGACATACCATGCAGCTGTTGTATCCGCTGGGAGCATTGCTTGCGCTGTTGTACCGGGGGCTTTCGATCCCGGTATTCGGCGCGTTTTTGCTTTTCTGCCAGTTTGGAAGTATCTGGGCGGTCGGATACAGGAGCACCGTGCTGGTGGACGAGGAGCGGGCAGCACGTGATGGCGCGCCTTTTGCACCAGGGATGTGCAGTGCAGCGTCTGTCGCGCGTCCGGCAGAGCCTGCGGTATGTAGCGCATGGAATATTACTGCCGAGCGGCTGGGCGTAAAAGGGGTGCTTCTTCTTGCGGAAGCTCTGTTCTGGTTTGCAGCGATGGGCAGTCACCTTGTGTATCTGCAGTACACGGTCACGGCAGGGATGCTGGCGGGCGCGGCGATTTTTTGGGTTGTTACGGCGAAGGGCAAAGAACGCTTTTGGGCGCTTTTGCTTTATTGGCTTTCTTTCTGCCTGCGTCCGGAGATGGCGCTTTTGTGCCTGCCGCTTGCCGGAGCTGGCGGTCTTTGCATCTGGGGCAGGGAAAAACAGATTTTTTCCAAAGAAAGCCTGCGGCATTATCTTGGACTGTTTGCAGCGCTGGTAATTGGGATGGGTGTTTTTTACGGGCTTGACGTGCTTGCCTATTCCGATCCGAACTGGAAAGACTTCCGACAGTTTTTCGATGAGCGCACGATATTATATGATTACCATCTGGATTTCATTGAGCAATACGATGAAAACCGGGAAGCCTATGAAGAGACGGGTGTTTCCAGGACGCTGCAGGAGATGCTCAAAAACTATAACTTTGGGGCGGCGGATGAGATCGATACGCAGATGCTTTCTTCCCTGGCGGTGCAGGCGAAGAAAACAGACGCAAAAGAATCAGTGCTATCGCAGGTAAAAAAAGCAATTTGGCGGCTGGTACATGAAAACTGGTTGTCGAAAAGCGACCTGCCCTGGAACTTTGTCTGGCTGGCAGTTGTTTTTGCATGGTGTTCCTGCTGTTTACAGAAAGAAAAACGAAGATATTTCTGGCAGCCGGTTTTTGTGGTTTGTGTCGGCGGAATGCTGTGGAGCTATCTGCTGATGCAGGGACGGATGGTGGATCGCGTGACCCATCCGCTGTATCTGGCACAGATTTTGCTGGCGGCTGGGCTGTGGGGAACGGCAACGAGCACAGCCGCGCCCGGCATCAACACACGCAGCACCGGACGTATTCACACTGTCATGACTGCTGCAGTCTGCGGTGTTATCCTGTTGCTTTGTATTCTCCGGGTTCCGGGCATGTGGCAGGGTGTGGCGCGGGAGCAGACACGCAGGGAAACGGTAAACCAGACAAACGAGGACGTGTTTGCGTATTGCGAAAAACATGCTTCGACGCTGTTTTTAGAGGATGTGTATTCGACGGTGGCGTATTCGGAGAAGATTATGCTGGACCGCGATAAACCGTTCAATTATGATCTGCTGGGCGGCTGGCTGGTAAAAAGCCCGCTGACAAGGCAGAAGCTGTCAGCGTTTGGATATGCTTCCATGGGAGAAGCGGCCAGAAGCAGTGAGAAGGTTTGTCTGCTGGCGGACGAGGGCACGGATATGTCCTGGCTGACAGAATATCTGGAGGAACAGGGAGAACCCGGAATGCTGCTGCGGATCGGCTCTGCAGGAGAAGGGGTTGAGGTTTATCAGTTCCTTTCAGAAGAGCGCATAAACGAAATGTTTCGGGGAGAAGAGATTGATGCAGAAGATTGAGGGAAAGCAGATTTATCTGCGGCCGATCACGATGGAGGACACGGACCGGATTGTTTCGTGGCGGAATCAGGATCGCGTCCGGCATAATTTTATCTATCAGAAGCTTTTTACAAAAGAAAGCCATGAAAATTGGATGCACACCCAGGTGGAAACCGGCCATGTCGTACAGTTTATTATCTGTGAAAAAAATAACGATCGACCGGTAGGCAGCGTATATTTCCGGGACATCGACCACGACAATAAAAAAGCGGAATATGGAATTTTTATCGGAGAAGCGGACGCTGCGGGCAGAGGAATCGGATCGGAAACAGCCCGCCTTGCAGCAGATTACGCGCGGGATGTGCTAAAGCTCCACAAGCTGATGCTGCGCGTGTTCGCGGATAATGTCGGGGCAGTCAAAAGCTACCAAAATGCCGGATTTGTGCAGGAGGCATGCCTGAAGGATGAATTTTTGCAGAACGGCGTTTATCGGGATATGCTGCTGATGGCAATTTTGTTTGAGGAGAACAGATAAACAGTGGGGGAAAGATGAAAGAACAGAAAGTTGATACACGACAAAGAAAAATTTCGAATATAAGATTTAATAAGGTGCTTTTCACATCCATTCTTGTGTGTGGTATTTTTATTAGCGGAATATTTTATTTGTGGATTTATCATGGTCTACGTTATGGTTATGAAGCAGAAAGACCTTCTACAGAAACTTTTGAGACGGTATCAACTGAAGAAACGATTACTCAGGAATTTATTGCCAGAGAATATTATTTAAAGGGGATAGAGTTTGTTTTTATTAACCTTGCAGAAGACGGAAACGGAGAACTTGATTTTCGAGTATTAGATTCTGACGGAAGAATAAAAGCAAATAGTGAAATTGCCATTTCTTCTGTTACAGCGGGTGAGTGGGATTTTATTCCACTAAGGGTAAGATTAAAAGCCGGTGAAAGTTATATTCTTGAAATCAGTGCGAAGGATTGCTCTATTCCACCATATGTATTAGCAAGGGAAAAGAAAACTGTAGGAGAAAATACTGTTTTGACAGCTTCTGGTGCGGAAACTTCGTTGGAATTGTTGAACGCATATGGATTTGCAGTGTCAGCTTCAAGATTGGAAAGGCTTTTAATTACTGTTATGCTGGCGGTTTGTCTGTTTGGATTATGGATATTCTGGAATAATGAAAAATGGACTGCAATATGTAAGCAAAATGCATGGGTAAAACAGATAAAGGATGGGATCGCAGCAGTTTTGCTGGTTGTACAATTTGTTTTTATGATTCCGGATATCATTTATGTATTGGAGAATACTGGATTTGATCCATCCTGGAGGTATTTCTTAAATGTTGTAAACGGAACAGATTTAAAATTCGGAAGAGATATTTATTTTACCTATGGTCCATTGGGATATTTGTTTTATTTAATGAAATTACCTGGAAATACGATAGAATATTGGTCTGGTATTGTTATTTGGGGGATCATTTTTCTATTTCATTTGTGGATGCTGTTACAGCTGTATAGATTGTATCAAAAGGGTAAGATTCATTTTTGGGCAATTACGGCGTCCGTGTGTTGCTATTTGGCGGGATATTACGCACCGACCAGAGATAACTATTTGTTGTACTTAATGATTTTAGCGGTGGTATTGTGGGCAAAAGGTGCAAAAAATATTGTATTGATTCCAAATCTGCTTTTGCTGTTGATGTTTTTTGGAAAGTTTTCAACCTTTACGAGTGGGTTCGCTTTTTGTATTTTATTCTGTATTTTCGATGTATTGTTTAGAAAAAACTGGAAAAGTATTTGGTTGTTTTTACCGGGAATTATACTTATGCCGGTATGCTATTTGGTCTATTGTCCGTCGATAAAAAACTTATTTGAGTATGTGGCGGGAATTCTGAAAATTTCTTCTGGTTGGATGTTGACTATGCAGTTTGACAGCGTACTGCAGCCGAGCGAAGTCAGATGGTTAATTATTTTAATTGCGTGTTATGTATTATTGATAATAGGAAATCTGTGGAGTAATTATAAAAGTTCTGCAGCAATTATTGCAAGCTGTGCTTCGATGTTTTTCCTTTATAAATATGCAACAACAAGACACGGATTAAAAGTTGGGATCTGGCTGTTTGCAATGTTGTTTTCTGCGACTATTTTGTCGATCGACTGGAATGTTTTTTTTCAGAAAATTGGACAGAGGGCGAAAGCTGTAAGAAAGAATCAAATTATATATTACGTATGCGGAACAGCTATGATTATGGCAGTGGGATGTACAGGAATTTTAGAGGCACACAGTTTGCGCAGTTCAATGGGATATGTGAAAGAAACTTTGGCTGCGAAGATGTATCATTATACGCATTTGGGAGAGAACAGTATACCAGAAGAATTGGTAAAGGAAAATCAACTTCCAGATGAAATTTTAGAGGCAATTGGAGAGCATACAGTAACTGTATATCCCTGGCGAAATGGTTATGGAGCGGTATATCCGGAATGGAATATGGTTTGGTATCCGTCCGTACAGAATGGAAATGAATATATTCCGTGGCTAGATGGAATAGTTGCTGATTGGTTTTGTTCGGAAAAAGCATCAGAAAAGATATTGTTGACGAATGAGACAATTGATCATCATATTCCATATTTGGAAAATCCGCTTACTTGGGAAGCAATTCGAAATAACTATGAGGTGGAAATTATTTCTGATGATGTTTGCGTTTTAACACAAAGAAAACAGAAGATTGAAATAGAAAAATTGGAAAAGGTAGGGGAACAAATTAGTTCTTCTAATGAAACTATTGTGTGCCCTGAAAATGTAGATTATGTTAAAATACATTTAAAACTGAATTTAAAGGGTTTTATTAAAAAATGGTTATATCATGTAGGAACAGTAAATATGATGTTGGATTGTGAGGATGGAAGCCGGATAGAAGGACGTAGCGTAATTCCAAATCTGGAATCAGGATTTTATTTGGAAAAAGTACCGGAGACGCTGGAGGAATTGAAACAGGTTGTAAATGATAACGTGTCAACTTCAATTATGCAGATTCAGTTGGATGGGAAAGGGTTGGAGGATTATCAGGAAAACGTTACGATAGAATGGTATTGCTTACAATAACAGCCGCATCTGCGGCAATACAGGAGGAAGATTGAAAAATAAAATTTTTCAATCACGAGATTTGTGTCTGCATGCACTTGACACAAACTCGGTATGCGCAAAAAGCGTGCGCAGAAATGAGAGGAAAGTATGAAGAAACAGTTAGTCAGCTTTGTAATCCCGTGCTACCGGTCAGCGGAAACGATCGGCAGTGTGGTGGACGAAATCGAAGCAGCGATGGGGGAGCTGGAGCGGTATGAGTATGAGATCATTCTGGTCAACGATTGCTCGCCGGACGATACCTTTGGAAAAATCCGCGAGCTGTGCGGCAAGGATAAACGGATCAAGGGGATAAATCTGGCGCGAAATTTTGGACAGCATGCGGCACTGATGGCGGGATTTCATCAGGTAAAGGGCGACATCCTGGTTTGTCTGGATGATGACGGTCAGACGCCTGCAAACGAAGTCGGCAAGCTTCTGGCTGCGCTGGAAAACGGCGCAGACGTTGCATATGCAAAATATGAGCACAAGCATCACAGCGCATTTCGGAATTTCGGAAGCAGGGTCAACGACTGGATGCTCTGCTTTATGCTGAATAAACCAAAGGATCTGTTTATTTCCAGCTATTTTGCCGCAAGACGCTTTGTACTGGAAGAGATGCTGAAATATGAAAATGCGTTCCCTTATGTCATTGGACTGGTGCTTCGTGCAACCAGAAATATTGTCAACGTGACGGTAGAACATCGGGATCGAATGGTCGGCGAATCCGGCTACACCTTTGGAAAGCTGTTGGCGCTGTGGTTTAACGGATTTACAGCGTTTTCAGAAAAGCCCCTCCGGATCGCAACGATGGCGGGTGTGGGCTGTGCCGGACTGGGATTTTTGTACGGAATTTATACGATTATTAAAAAACTGGTGCTTCCGGGTGTTCCGATTGGATTTTCAGCGCTGATGGCGTCGATCATGTTTATCGGCGGAATGCTGATGCTGATGCTGGGGCTGATCGGGGAATATGTCGGAAGAATGTACATCTGTCTCAATCATGCACCGCAGTTTGTGGTAAGGGAGATCGTTGGTGGAGAAGAAGAGGAAGCGGGAAATTAAATATCGCACGCTTATTTGCAGCGCAGCAGGGGCTTTCTTTTGCGGATTTGGCGCAAACTGGGGCAGTCAGCTGGATCGAAACGGAAACGTAGCAGTAACGGATTTGTACAGCTGGCTGATCCCATTTCTGACGGCCTGTGTGCTGACACCGGTGTTTTATCTGGTGGTGGAAAAGCTGACCGGCATAGAGGCGTCAGGCGATAGGCTGGTATCCCACAGCAACAAAAAAGCGCCGGATGCCGGGCAGCAACTGCAGCGGGGCTGGAAGAAGCTGTTCCAAAGTCCGATCCTCCGCTATGCCATCATCCTGTTCCTATGCTGGCTGCCGGTATTCCTTGCGGTCTATCCAGGCTTTTTTGCCTATGATGCGACGGAAGAGCTGCAGGAGGTGCTGACCGGACAGTATGTGACAAGACATCCCCTTTTACATGTACTGATGCTTGGAAAAACGGTAAGCGGCATTCAGAAGCTGACGGGCAGCTATAATAGCGGGATCGGCGTTTATGTGCTTGCACAAATGGCGATAATGGCGATGCTGCTTGGCTGGACCATACAGCAGCTTCGAACCAGGGCAGGACGAGTCTGCGGGCTGTTGTTCTACGGACTGTTCCCGGTTGTCCCGATGTATGTGCTGTGCACGAGCAAGGACACACCGTATACGGCAGGAATGCTGGCAGTGCTGGTACTGCTGTGCAGGATGCAGCAGGAGGGGAGAAGCTGAAGTTGCTGCTGCGCACGCGGATGTGGTATCATCGACAGCCAGCGCTGTTCGGTCAAAAGCTGTAGCAGACGCCGAAATGCCCAAAGCCGGTCATTTTCCCTTAAGCACCGCATCCCTCCCGGCACTCGCATTCGCCCTGCTGGTCATGGCAGTTTTCCGCAGCAATGGAGTGATCGTCCTTGTATTGTTTCTACCGATCCTGTTTTTTCTGGTACAGAAAAGCAGCCGGAAAAAGGCAGTGCTTTTGGCAGGCGTTGTTTTGGGGGCGTATGTTCTTTTACAGAGTGGCTTAAACATTGTCCTGAAGCCGGAGAGCACGAATGCGATGGAAAGCCTGACCGTGCCGATTCAGCAGCTTGCGCGGACGTGGAACTACAGCCCGGAGCTGTTTTTGGAGGAAGATCAGGAAACGCTGTTTGAAATTTTACCGGAGGAATCCCTGCAGCTGTATCAGCCGAAGCTTTCCGATCTGGTAAAGGCGGGATTTGTGACGGAAAATTTTAAAAAGGATCCTGCAAAATATGCAAAGCTGTGGACAAGGATCGGGATAAAAGCACCGGCAACGTACTTAAACGCCTGGCTTTTGACCTCCTATGGCTTCTGGTATCCGGGCGCGGATATTGATGTATACAATGGCACAAGATGCTACGAAAGCAGCTCTTATTTTTCCTGTGAAACGGAAGGACCCGGACGGCGGGATTCCAAACTGCCGTGGCTGGAGCATTGGTATGAAAACCTTTCCTGGACGGATACAGTGCACAAAATACCGGTCGTTTCCCTTCCCTTTTCGCCGGGAGCGCTGTGCTGGTGTTACGTGCTCGGCACACTGTTTTTGATCGCGTCCGGAAACTGGAGGAAGGCGGCGGTATTTTCACCGGTCTGCCTGAATCTTCTGACGGTGTTGTTAGGACCGACCTATCTGGTACGTTACGTCCTGATTTTCTGGTTCGCCCTGCCCCTTTACTTGTCAATCTGTGTCGGAGTGTGTTATACTTCTAAAGATAATGGGAAAAGTGGGAAATCCTGCGTAAAAGCAGATAAACAGGCTGCCGGGAATCTGCCGGATGGTTCCCTTTTCGGAAAGGCTTTTCATGAATCGAAAGATTAAAGCATATCAGGCAATTATTTATATCGTTCTGTTTTATCTGGCAGCGGTTCTTTTTTTGCTGGGACCGGGAAAACTGCTGGAAAAAGACAGGCTTCTGGCGGGTGCAGAAAATCCAGTCGGAACCGTGGAGGTGCGGGAGGATCAGCAGGTTCAGCAGGTGCTGATTGCGGAGGGCGATTATTTACGGTATCTGGAGCTGTATGTGACATCTCCAAAATCTCCCGGGGAGTATTATCATCTGCTCGTTTACGATGAAAATAACGAAATGCTGATTAACCGGGATTTTGAACTCAAAGCGGACGAAGTGCCCGGCTTTGTGCGGATTCCGCTGGGAATCGATACGACGAGGGGGACGGCTTATGTCTGGCAGCTGCAGGGTAAGTCGGAGCCGCTGGAGCTTTCTTATGAAAATACAGGGGAAACGGGGCTGACCTGCTTTGGCAGCTATTATGTCCTCGCAGACAGCACTTCGACTCAGATGGAGACACAGAATATTGTCATGCGTCTGGTCTACACCGACAAGCCGTCCGCGGCAGTGATGATGATTTTAAAGACAATACTGTGCGTTGCAGCGGCAGCTTTTATCCTTGCTGCGGTATATCTGAGTCCGAAACAGCCAAAACTCAACAATAAAATCACATGGCGCTTTGTCCACTGGGTGACAGCCGGACCTTTGATTACTGTGGGCACGGCAGTTTTGCTCTGGGAGGTCTATGGGCGCAGGGCATTTGGAGGCAAACCGGACGACCTGATCGTGTACGGACTTGGAATCGCTCTGTTTTTTGCATTTTCTGCCTGGGTGCTTTTTTCGCGGCGTGGCAGCAAATACCATCCACCGTTTGAAGAAATGCTGACAGAGCAGGGGATGGACTGGTTGCAGGCGGCGGCGTTTGCCGGTGTTTTGCTGGGCGGCATTCATTATATGAACGCGCTGTACCAAAATCAACAGAACCTCGCGTATCGGGAAGTGCTTTCGTGGGCGGCGTTCCTGATTCTGACGATGGTATCTCCTGCAGTTCTGTTTTCCAAAAAGGGCGGATGGCGGGCACTGATCGGCCTGATCGCCGGTGGAATCTGGTATGTAGTGCAGTCGCTGACGCAGAAGGAAGCCCTGCAGACCAACGCGCTGCTTGGCAAACAGATTTTTCTGGAAGCGCTGATCGTCTTTTTCTTCGTTCTGATTCTGGCAGAGCTGGCAGCACGAATCCGCGCCAAAAAGCTGGTCGAGGGCAGTGTCAACCGCATTTATACGGCAGTGCTGTTTGGATTTATGGCGCTTTTGGTGATTTTCAGAAATACGCGCCTCTGGCCGATTTATCTGGCGGTCGTATTTGCACTTTACTATGTTTTTTATCTGGGCTGGAACAAAAAGAAACACCTGTTGAATAACTTCTGCAATGGCGTGATGTTAAACTTTGCACTGGCAGTCGTGTTCGCATTTGCGAGAAGACCGTTCCGTGCGTGGGTGTATTCGAGATATAATTTTGTTTTTCACACTGTAACGATTACAGCAACTTATCTGACGTTGGTGCTCTGCGTGCTGACGGTGCGGCTGTTCGTCAAACTGTCGGAGGGCATGCCCCAAAACAGCACAAAAAATGCCAAAGGGATGAAGCATAAGCCGCTCCGCAAAAAGGATGCGAAAAACAGCTGCCCCGCGGATTTGTGGGGAACGTTTTTGCTGTACGGAATCGCAGTTTCGCTGCTGTTTTTAACGCTGTCGAGAACCGGCTATCTGGCGGTGCTGGTAATGACCGCAGTGCTGCTGATTTTTGTGCCGGTGTTTGTATACAGACAGAAAATCCGGGAAATTTTCCGGGCGCTTGTCTATATGATTGCAGCGTTTGTGATCTGTCTGCCGATGACCTATTCCGGCATCCGGCTGCTTCCGGCACTCTATAACGATCCGTATCTGTATGAGATCGAGGATTCCGCATCCGCGATTCACAAGGACGATCCGAAGGATTCTGACGCCTATATGTCGGTTTCCTATTTCAAATATGTCATAGAAAATAAGCTCCTTTCGGATGCTTCCGAGCTGACGGAACAGACAGAACTTTTCTGCAATGCAGTGACCGGTAAGCCTTCTGTAAAAAATGACGTGCTGGTAGCGTCTGCGCAGGATGAGGCAGGCATGTCGGACGCAGAGGATTTCTCCAACGGACGTCTGGAAATTTTCCGGTCGTATATGGACAACTGGAATGCGACGGGACATACGGAAATGGGCGTTTTGCTGCCGGACGGCTCCATTAGCGTCCATGCCCATAACACCTATCTGCAGGTCATCCATGATCACGGACTGATCGTCGGCATTTACTTCCTGTGCTTCGGGGCCGGAAGCATCTGCCTGATGTTTGCATATGCGATTAAAAAGATTCGGGAGGACGCATATGCTGTACTGCCGCTGGCTGTCATGCTCGGTTTTTGCGTCGCGGGGCTGGTGGAATGGCTGTTCCATCCCTGCAATCCGCTCGGATTTTCCGCGATGGCGCTGCTTGCACCCCTGATGAGCTTTTCCCCCCGCAGACATGCCGCCTGACGGGATATCACGATAAATGAGGAAGAAAGAAATGCAAGGCAAAAAGAAAAAACCCTTTAATTATCAGCTGTTTTATCGCAGGACAGCGTTAATTGTATACGATATTATCAGTGTAATCGCCGCCAGCTATCTGGCGATCCTGATCCGGTATGATTTTGACGTGAGTACAGTACCGGCAGCGTTTTTGCTGCCGATCCGCCACTTTTTGCCCATCGGGCTTGTTATCGCACTGTTCGTATTTTATCTGTTCCGTCTCTATCACAGCCTGTGGGCATTTGCAGGCGAGACAGAGCTTCAAAACCTTGTGATGGCATGTCTTGTGACGAGTGCGGTCAACGGCGCAGGGATCAACCTGTTCCGAATGGAGGGAAAAGCAGTTCCGGACAGCTATTATTTTCTGTATTTCTTCTTTCTGCTGACCTTTTTGTTTGCCAGCCGTTTTTCCTACCGTTTTTTCCGCAGCCGCAAGCACAAGCTGCAGAACCGCAAAAACAGCATTTCTGTCATGATCATCGGTGCCGGCGAGGCGGGCAATACGATCATCAAAGAAATCGTTTCCAGCAACTTCTCTACAATGGTGATCCGTTGTATTATCGATGACGATAAAAATAAATGGGGACGCTTCATTCAGGGCATCAAGGTGGTCGGAGGCCGCGACAAGATCATAGAGTCCGCAGATTTATACGATATTGATGAAATTTTCCTGGCGATCCCCTCTGCGTCTCCGGCGCAGATTAAGGATATCCTGGAAATCTGTAAAGAGACAAACTGCAAGCTGCGCAGCCTTCCCGGACTGTATCAGCTCGTAAACGGCGAAGTCAACGTCAGCAAGCTGCGGGACGTCGAGGTCGAAGACCTGCTGGGCAGGGAACCGATCCGCGTGGATATCGATTCCATTCTGGGATATGTGCAGAATAAGGTTGTGCTCGTTACAGGCGGCGGCGGTTCCATCGGAAGCGAGCTGTGCCGTCAGATTGCCGGTCACAAGCCTGCGCAGCTGATCGTGTTTGATATTTATGAAAACAATGCCTACGACCTGCAGCAGGAATTGAAGGAAAAGTATCCGGAGCTGAATCTGGTGGTTCTGATCGGCAGCGTGCGCAACACGAGCCGGATCAACTATGTGTTTGAAACGTATCATCCCGATATTGTGTACCATGCAGCAGCGCATAAGCATGTGCCGCTGATGGAGGACAGCCCCAACGAGGCGGTCAAAAACAATGTATTCGGCACCTGGAAAACCGCTATGGCGGCGGCACAGAACCACACGAAAAAGTTCGTCATGATTTCGACAGACAAGGCGGTGAACCCGACGAATATCATGGGTGCGAGCAAGCGAATCTGCGAGATGATCGTGCAGACGTTCAACCGCCATTATGAGACGGAGTTTGTAGCAGTTCGTTTCGGCAACGTGCTTGGCTCCAACGGAAGTGTTATTCCGCTGTTTAAAAAACAGATTGCGGCAGGAGGTCCGGTAACAGTTACGCATCCCGACATCATCCGGTATTTCATGACCATTCCGGAGGCAGTGTCTCTGGTGCTGCAGGCGGGCGCCTATGCAAAGGGCGGGGAAATTTTCGTTCTGGATATGGGCGAGCCGGTCAAAATCCTGGATCTTGCAAAGAACCTGATCCGTCTGTCCGGTTATCGTGTCGGTGAAGATATCAAAATCGTCTTTACCGGTCTGCGCCCGGGAGAGAAGCTTTATGAAGAGCTTCTGATGAAGGAAGAAGGACTGCAGGATACGGACAATAAGCTGATTCATATCGGCAGACCGATCGAGCTGGACGAGCGGCTGTTCTTTCAGCAGTTAAAGCAGCTGGAAGAGGCATCTAAAGAAGAAAATAAAGATATCCGGCCGCTGATTCATGAGGTTGTGCCGACGTATCATTATCAGGAGAAGCGATGAACATACATCATATTGGGTATCTGGTAAAAAAAGGTCCGAAAGCACAGGCGGCATTTGAAGCGCTTGGATATATTGCAGAGGGCGAATGGACGCATGACGAAATCCGCAAGGTGGACATCCTGTTTTTGCAAAAGGACGGCTACCGGATCGAACTGGTGAGTCCGTATGCGCCGGATTCCGTGGTTTCCGGGCTGATCAGGACCTACAAAAATGCCCCCTATCATCTTTGCTACGAAGCAGAGAATTTTGAAAAAGAGCTGGCAGAGCTGGAAGGAAACGGCTACATCCGAATCGACGAGCCGACGCCTGCTCCGGCCATCGGCGGACGCAGAGTAGTATTTCTCATGCACCCGGCGGCAGGTATGCTGGAGCTTTTGGAAGAAAAGTAAGCTTGAAATAAGAAAGAGGTAACGAGATGGAAAGAAAACGGATTTATCTGTCCTCCCCCACAATGCACGGAGAAGAGCAGGCCTTTGTACAGAGTGCATTTGATACGAACTGGGTAGCGCCCCTTGGTCCCAACGTGGATGCCTTTGAAAAGGAGATGGCAGACTATATTGGCGGCGGTTATGCGGCGGCTCTGTCTGCAGGAACCGCAGCGATCCATCTGGCAGTGATCCTGGCGGGCGTAAAAGAAGGGGATGTTGTGTTTGCACAGTCCCTGACGTTTGCTGCAAGCGTAAATCCTGCCTGCTATGAAAAGGCAAAGCCTGTCTTTATCGATTCAGAACCCGACACCTGGAATATGGATCCTGTCGCTTTGGAAAAAGCCTTTGAAAAATATCCGCATCCGGCAGCTGTCATCGCTGTGCATCTGTACGGAACACCTTCCAAAATCGACCGCATCCGCGACATCTGCAAAAAGCATCAGGTTCCGCTGATCGAGGATGCTGCGGAAGCGCTGGGGAGCTCCTTCCAGGGTCAGAAGCTTGGTACCTTTGGGGATTATGGCATTCTTTCTTTTAACGGCAACAAAATCATCACCTCCTCCGGCGGCGGTATGCTGCTGTGCAGCGATGAAGCAAAGATTAAGCGCGCCCGTTTTCTGGCAACCCAGGCAAGGGATCCCGCCCGCTATTATCAGCATTCCACCATCGGCTATAACTACCGGATGTCTAACGTGGTAGCCGGAATCGGAAGAGGACAGCTGTTACACCTGGAAGAGCATAAAGCAAGGAAAAATGAGATTTACAGACAGTATAAAGAGGCATTTGCGGATATCGAAGCGATCACGATGAATCCGATGAATCCAGACGGAGACGCAAACAACTGGTTGTCCTGCATGACGATCGCACCGGACTGCAGCGTGACGCCCGATCAGGTGATGGATGTCCTGGCAGAGTACAATATCGAGACGCGCCCCATCTGGAAGCCAATGCATTTACAGCCTGTTTTTGCAGACTGCGATTTCATTCAGGTTAAGGAAGGCAGGAGCGTTTCGGAGGATATTTTCAATCGCGGTGTCTGCCTGCCCAGCGATATCAAAAATACACCGGAGGATATGGAGCTGATTATCTCCCTTATCCGTAAGGTATTTGAAAAATAGGAAAAGAATATGTATGCAAAGTATATGAAACGGCTGCTGGATATCCTACTGTCGCTGACGATCCTCGTAGTGCTGAGTCCACTTCTTCTGGTGCTGTGTATTCTGGTGCGCAGCAAGCTGGGCAGTCCGATTTTCTTTAAGCAGGAGCGCCCGGGACTGCATGAGAAAATTTTTACAATGTATAAATTCCGCACGATGACGGACAAACGCGACGCCGAGGGAAATCTTCTGCCGGATAAGGACAGGCTTACCAAATTCGGAAAGCTTCTGCGGGCAACGAGTCTGGACGAGCTGCCGGAGTTTTTCAATATTTTAAAAGGGGACATGAGCTTTATCGGTCCGCGTCCGCTCCTGGTTTCGTATCTGCCGTATTATACGGAAACAGAGGCTCTGCGCCATACAGTGCGTCCCGGCCTGACAGGTCTTGCACAGGTGTCGGGACGAAATTTTCTGGACTGGGACAGACGGCTTGCGAAGGATGTGGAGTATGTAAAGGGACTTTCCTTCCAAATGGATTTGAAGGTTTTATTTTTGACCGTCAAGGTAGTCTTCGACCGCTCGGACGTCGCAGAGGATACCAGCCAGGCGGAGGGCAATTTTGCCAAGATCAGGCAGGAGCGGCTTGACAGAACCGGAAGGCTGGAGGCCTGAAGAAGACAGAGCATAATCTGCTCGGAAAGAGGATTCGTATGATCAATATCCTGATTTTAAGCGCCGGCACGAGAGACAAGGTCGTGCAGTATTTTAAAGAAGCCCTTGCCGGAAAAGGAAAGGTAATCGCAACGGACTGCAGCCCCTACGCACCCGCCATTTATGAAGCGGACGAATATGTGCTGGTGCCCAGGATCACAGAGCCCGGTTATCTGGACAAAATTCTTGAGATCTGCCGGGAAAAACAGATCACGGGCGTACTTTCCCTGATCGACCCGGAGCTGTCTCTTCTTGCAGACAATAAGGAGCGTTTTCTGGAGGTCGGAACCGTACCCATCGTGCCGGACGCAAAGCAGGTGGATATCTGCTTCCATAAATATGCGATGTATGAAGCCTGCAAAGCACTCGGCTTTGCGACGGGACGCTGCTTTCTGGATCGGAAGGAATTCTATCATGCGGTGGAAAACGGCGAGCTGACCTATCCGGTTTTTGTCAAGCCGGAAAGCGGAAGCGCGAGTCTGGACATTCATATGGCTCAGGATCAGGAGACAGTGGAATTTCTCTGCGGCCGTGAGGACGGACTGATGATTCAGGAGTTCATGAACGGACAGGAATACGGTGCAGACGTCTACATCGACATGCTCAGCGGCGAAGTGGTTTCTATTTTCGTTAAGAAAAAGTTGAAAATGCGCGCAGGAGAAACCGATAAGGCGGAATCCTTCCAGGAGGAAAAGCTGTTCTCCCTGATTACAGATTTTGTAAAGAAAATGGGCTTTCGCGGTATTATCGATATCGATCTGTTTGAAATCGACGGAAACTGGTACATTTCCGAGGTTAATCCGAGATTTGGCGGTGGTTATCCCCATGCATGGGCCTGCGGCGTGCGCGTGCCGGAAATGATTGTCAGAAATCTGGAAGGACAGACAAATGTTCCGGAAATCGGAAATTATCCGGTTGGGAAGATCATGATGAAATACAATGAGATTATGGTTCGCTGACAAAAGCTGCAGCAGAAACGAGGAAGGATGAAACAAAGCGTACTGGTGCTTGGAAACAGCGATTCCGGGCTGTATGATTTCCGAAAAGAAGTGCTGACGGCGCTGATGCAGGAGGGCTATGAGGTCCATGTGTCGGTGCCGGATACCGGGTATTTGGAAAAAATCAAAAAACTGGGCTGTATCTGTCATGAGACGGTGATGGAGCGCCGCGGTATGAATCCGTTGAAGGACGGAAAGCTGCTTTTGTTTTACAGAAAGCTGTTAAAGACCATCCATCCGGCGGCGGTGCTGACCTATACGATTAAACCGAATATTTATGGCGGTGTGGCGTGTCGGCTTGCAAAGGTACCTTATCTGGTCAACATTACAGGCCTTGGAACGACACTGGAGCATGATGGACCGTTACAGAAGCTGATCGTTTTACTGTATCGGACAGGAATGTCCGGCGCGGGCTGCGTCTTTTTCCAGAATGAGCAGAATCTGGCATTCATGCGGCAGAAGGGCTGTCTGAAAAAAAGGACGAAAACCCGGGTGATCTCCGGCTCCGGTGTCAACCTGGAGGAGCATCCGCCGATGCCCTATCCGAAGGAAGATACCGTCCGTTTTGTATCGGTTATGCGGATTATGAAGGATAAGGGAATCGAGGAACTGCTGGAAGCGGCAAGACGGATCCATGAAAAGTACCCGGAAACGGTGTTCGAGCTGCTGGGCGCCTACGAGGAAGAAACGCGGGCGCGCTATGAGCCGATGATTGAGGACTTGCAATCCAAAGGGATTGTGCGTTATTATGGTTACCGGGACGATATGCCGGAGTTTTACCGGCATTGTCAGGCGGTAATCCATCCGTCCTATCACGAGGGCATGTCGAATGTCCTGCAGGAGGCGGCAGCGACCGCAAGACCAGTGATTGCCAGCGATATAAACGGTTGCCGGGAGATTTTTGAAAACGGTGTTTCGGGGCTTGCATTTTTACCCCAGAATGCGGACAGCCTGACAGAGACCATCGAGAGATTCCTTTTGCTGGCTCCGGAGGAACGGGCCGAAATGGGACGTCAGGCGAGAGCCTATGTGGAGGCGCATTTTGACCGCAGACAGGTCGTAACAGCGTATCTCGAAACGCTGGGGAGCCTGATTGGGGCAACCAGATGTTAAAAAAGAAAAACCATATAGAAAAGCGCAGGAAAGCGAGGATATGAAAATGGATTTATATGAAAAGATTTTGGCAGGCGAGGAAAAACTGTCGCTGGTAGGTCTTGGTTATGTAGGCATGCCGATCGCAGTCGCATTCGCCAGAAAGATCAAGGTAATCGGCTACGACTTAAACGCAGAAAAGATCAAACTCTATCAGTCCGGCATTGATCCGACCAACGAGGTTGGAAATGATGTGATCCGCCAGACGGAAGTGGAGTTCACTGCAGATGAGACAAAGCTGCGGGAAGCAAAATTCCATATCGTAGCAGTTCCTACTCCTGTAAACGATGACCATACGCCGGATCTGACCCCGGTAGAGGGTGCAAGCCGGATTCTGGGACGAAACCTGACAAAGGGCAGCGTTGTCGTATTCGAGTCTACCGTATATCCGGGCGTAACCGAAGAGGTATGCGTGCCGATTCTGGAAAAGGAATCCGGACTGGTATGCGGTAAGGATTTCAAGATCGGTTATTCTCCTGAACGGATCAACCCCGGCGACAAGGTACACCGTCTGGAAACCATCACAAAGATCGTTTCCGGTATGGATGAGGAAACGCTGGATACTGTTGCAAAGGTTTATGAGCTGGTTGTAGAAGCCGGTGTATACCGTGCAGAATCCATTCAGGTCGCAGAGGCTGCAAAGGTAATCGAGAACAGCCAGAGAGATATCAACATTGCGTTCATGAATGAACTTTCTATTATCTTTAACAAGATGGGCATCGACACGCAGAGCGTATTAAAGGCAGCAGGAACCAAATGGAATTTCCTGAAATTTTATCCCGGTCTGGTGGGCGGACACTGCATCGGTGTTGATCCGTATTATCTGACCTACCGTGCAGAGCAGATGGGCTATCATTCCCAGATCATTCTGTCCGGCCGCCGCATCAACGACGACATGGGCAAATATGTCGCAGAAAACATTGTGAAAAACCTGATCCGCGCAGATATCGCGGTAAAGCATGCGAAGGTTGCGATCCTTGGCTTTACCTTCAAGGAGAACTGCCCGGATACCAGAAATACAAAGGTTATCGATATTGTAAAAGAGCTGCGTGAGTACGGCATCGAGCCGGTGCTGGTGGATCAGACTGCAGACCGCGCAGAGGCGAAGCGTCTCTATGGAGTAGAGCTGCAGGATATGAGTGCTGTAAAAGATGTGGACGCGCTGGTTATTGCCGTATGCCATAAGGAATTTGAAGGATTGGATCAGGCAGCGATTGAAAGCTTCTTTAATCCGACAAACGGCAAAAAAGTACTTGTAGATGTTAAGGGCATCTTAAATCGCAAGGAATGGACACGTGACGACTGCCTGTACTGGAGATTATAATCAGAGGTGTAAATGATCCGAAAATGGAAAAAATTCCCGTTTTCCTGGCTGCTTCCGGTGCTGTTTTTTGCAGCCCTGTGGCTGCTTGGGACAACGGGGATCTATAATGACAGCAACCAGTATATTGCGATGCACATTCACCGGGAGCCGCTGTACTCTTTCTTTTTGTGGATTTTCCGCAGCCTGTTTGGGGAGACAAAGTATCTTGATATTGTGAGATTTCTGCAGAACGGACTGGCGGCGTTTTCTGTGATCTGGCTGGCGGAGAGCCTGAAAAAACGGTTTGACTTCGGACAGTGGATGGAAGCGCTGGTGTGCCTGATCTTACTGGCGCCCCACATTATCACGCCGGTGTTTTCGGCGAGCGGACTGGTTTTGTCGAACGGCGTCATCAGCGAAGCACTGGGATTGCCGCTGTTTTATCTGTTTACGGCGCAGTGCATGAAGATGGTGTATACAAGACAGCGGGGAGCAGCTTTATCCTCCCTGCTGTTATCCTTATTTTTGTCTCTGGTACGCGGACAGATGATGTTCACGATCCTGCTCTGGCTGGTGTTTGCAGGGGCCGTCGTGATCGTAGAAAAAAAGAAGCTGGCGAAACGCCTGTTGATTTGTGTCGTGTGCACTGCGCTGGCGTTTGGCACAAGGACGCTTCTCGTAAAAAGCTACAACCTTGTTTTTAACGGATATTTTATCAATAATACGTTTGGAAGCGTCGGACTACTCGCAAACATTTTATATGCGGCGGACGAAGAGGATGCCGAAAGGATTGCCGATCAGGACGCAAGAGTTATGTTTGAGCTTTCCTATCGCCTTGCAAAAGAACAGGGTGCGACGTATCAGGATGCGCCGGAGGGCTTTTTCAACCGGGCGGCGCATCTGGAAAAATGGCATGACGCGATCAAGTTTGAAATGATCGAAGAGCCCTGGAGACAGCTGCATGACAGAGAGGGCTTTATAGACTACATTCCTGAAAATGTGGAATCCGACCGGATTGCGGCAATTATCGTGAAATCCTTACTTCCGGCAGTTCTGGGCAGATGGCTGTATGACTATCTGGCGCTCGCCTGCTACGGACTGATCCGGTCCATCGCAGTCGTACACCCGCTGCTAAACTGGTATGCGCTGACGGCGTACCTCGCCTATATCGTGCTGGCTGCCCTTGCATGGAGGAAAAATCACAATTCCAACGCGGTCTGGCTGGCGGCATTTTCCCTGCTGGCTGTGTTAGCAAACGTATTTGCTACCTCCATGATCATCATGTGCCTTTCCCGCTATGTGATCTATGGATTGCCGCTGTTTTATGTCAGCGGACTGATGCTTTTGTACGAACTGGCGGGTGGAAAAAACGCAGGTGAACTTAAACATTGATTAAGATTCTATGAAGTCCGTTGCAGATTGGCTGCAAAGGGGATATACTGAAGCTGTCTTAATGGAAACAGGCATGAGGAGGAATGAATGTATGAAACGGTTATCAAAAGTATCATGCGGTCTGCTTCTGACAGCATCCCTGCTGATTGGAGTAATGCTTTCAGGATGCGGGCAGACGACAGATTATACAGCAGAGATCAGGGAATATCAGAACAAGCTGGAATCCCTTGCGGCGGAGAATGAAGAATTAAAGGCTCAGCTGGGCATTACCGAGACCCAGAGCACAGAAGAGACCCAGACTGCTGCAGAGACAGAAAATCAGTCTCAGGAGATGGTGTCTGAAAACCAGACGACGAAAACCGACGTCCAGCAGGCGGAGAATACGGATAACTCCGGGGACGAAATGAAGATCCTGGTGCTTGGAGACAGCATTTGGGGCAATTATCGGGATGATACCGGTGTGTCCGCACGCCTTGCAGCATGTCTTGCTCAAGAAGGAAAAAATGCGACGGTCTATAACGGTGCCATCGGTGGCACCCGCGCAACCATCAGCCCGGACGATAATGAATACCAGTTTGGTCCTGCCAGTGACTGCTCCCTGGGAAAGATGGTTTCTATTCTGCGAGGAGATACGGATGTGGAGATGCTGCAGGGAAAAGCAGCCTATGACGATATCAAGGCAGTAATGGATGTTAAGGATCAGATCGATGTGGTAATTTTGTCCTATGGTATGAATGACTTCTTGGCACAGGCTCCGATCAACAACTCGGACAGACCCTGGACGGGCTTTGGAACGGCGTTAAACAGCGGGGTACTGGAAATAAAGGGAATCTTCCCCCAGGCACAGATTTTGATTACATCTCCCAACTATGCGTCCTATTTTCCGATCCCGGTTAAAAATATGGGAGAAAAGGCACTCTACAATTATGCGAGCATTGCCTGTGACGTTGCAGTCGGTCAGGGAACGCTGTGCGTGGATGCTTACGACAATCTCGGAGTGGATGCCTATAATGCAGATGAATATCTGGAAGACGGCATTCACTTAAATGAAAAAGGAAGAAGCCTGTATGCGAAAACCATCGCATCCTGCCTGCTCTACGGAACAGCGGGTCAGATCTCGGGAAACAATATCGCTTCCTTCAACTGATTGGATCGGATATCAGGGGCAGAAGGACAAAAATACTTCCGGATCATGGCGCAATCCGCGGATCGTTTATCCGAAATAATAGAATGCACGCTCTGCGAGCATTCTATTGTCATGAATAAAATACAGTGCCGCGACTGCGGCAGAAATGAGAGGAAATCCATGGGATATAAGGATTTGAAATTTGACAAGGACAGTGTATTTCTGGTAACAGGCGGCGCCGGTTTTATCGGTTCCAACCTGTGCGAGGCGATCTTGAACCTCGGTTATAAGGTAAGATGTCTGGACGACCTTTCCACAGGCAATCCGAAGCATGTGGAGATGTTTGAAGGTAATCCGAACTATACCTTTATCAAAGGCGACATCAAAGATCTGGATACCTGTATGAAAGCCTGCGAGGGTGTGGATTATGTGCTGAATCAGGCGGCATGGGGCAGCGTTCCCAGAAGCATCGAAATGCCGATTTTCTATGCGCAGAATAACATCGTCGGCACGCTGAACATGATGGAAGCAGCGAGACAGAACGGCGTAAAGAAATTTGTGTACGCGTCCAGCTCTTCCGTATACGGCGATCATCCCGGACTTCCCAAAAAAGAGGGCATTGAAGGCCATGTTCTTTCCCCTTACGCGCTGACCAAGAAGACAGACGAGGAATTCGGTCGTCTTTATAAGACGCTGTACGGTCTGGATACTTACGGCATGCGCTATTTCAACGTATTTGGACGCCGTCAGAACCCGGAAGGCATGTATGCCGCTGTTATTCCGAAGTTTTTAAAGCTGCTGTTAAAGGATGAAGCGCCGACCATCAACGGAGACGGCCGTCAGTCCAGAGACTTTACTTATATCGACAATGTAATCGAAGCGAACTTAAAAGCCTGCCTGGCTCCGAGCGAAGCAGCAGGAGAAGCGTTCAACATCGGTTCCGGCGGCAGAGTATATCTGATCGATTTATATTATGAACTCTGCGAAGCCCTGGGCAAAAAGATTGAGCCGGTCTTTGGTCCTGCCAGAAAGGGAGATATCCGGGACTCCAACGCGGATATCAGCAAAGCAAGAGAGCTGCTTGGCTACGATCCGGATTATGATTTTGAAAAGGGAATCCGCCTTGCCATTGACTGGTATAAAGAAAATCTGTAAAATAAAAGAATGAAAAGCCGTCCAATTGGTTTGGACGGCTTTTTAACGAATCAGCATGTGCTGATTCGTTAAAAAGCTACCACATGCGCACTGCGTCGGAGCGGAAGATGCCGCTGACGCGTTCCGCCGCAGGCGCAGGGCTCCCGCAAGCGGGATCCCATAAAAAACGAATCAGCAAGCCTATTCGTTAAAAAGCTACCATACGCGCGCTGCAGGCAAGGATTGCGCAAAACAGGAGGGGAATATGCATTATCGAGTTGTTATATTCGGTGTAAAAGATACAACTGCGGAGATCGTCCGCTTTGTTCAGGAGAAGCTTTGTCCGGTGGATCTGGTTGTGACGATTCATCCCGATGTGCTTTCGGGCAATCAGGTGTCCGGCTATGAGGGACTTTCCTGGTTGGAGGACAAGTACGGGATTCCGGTTTACGAGACACATTCTTACGGCTTAAAGGACGAGGAGACAACGAAATTTTTTGCGGAAAACACCTTTGAACTGGGGATTTCCATGGGCTGGCAGAGGCTGCTTCCCGGATTCGTGCTTTCCAGATTTTCGGAGGGCGTATTCGGTTTTCACGGGAACTGCGCATACCTGCCCTTTGGGCGGGGACGCTCGCCGCTTAACTGGTCGATCATTCTCGGAGATACGCGTTTTAATCTGAACCTGTTCCAGTACGATGAAAAAGCGGACAGCCCGAATGTTTTTGCAAGCGAGATGTGCGCCATCACTCCTCATGATACCGTGCGTACGATGCAGTATAAAAACATGCTGGTCAGCAAGCGCCTGATCGCTAAGCTGATCGCGGCACATCAGGCGGGAACCGTCAGCGTACACCGGGAGTCCAGAGATTTCGACAGCTGGTACAATAAGCGGACGGCGGCGGACGGAAAGCTGGATTTCCATGATCGTACCCGGAATCTGTATAACCTGATCCGGGGCGTGACAAGACCGTTCCCGGGAGCATTTTGCTTCTGCAACGGCGAAAAGATCACGGTATGGAGCGCACATCCCTTTGATGAGATGTTGGACTTCTCGATGTATGCACCAGGGGAGATCATCGACATTTTTGACAAGAAGCTGATCGTGCGGACGCTGGATGGCTCTCTTTTAGTCGAAGACTATGAGTCGGAAATAGACCTGGAGCCGGGAATGCTCCTGGAATAAAGCTGTGCAGCAGCGAAAAGGAAAAGAGTATGAAAATCGCATTTCGAATGGATGATATTACACCGGATATGGACTGGAAAAGCTTTGAAGCCTTTGAACAGCTGTTTGAACGCTATGGCTGCTATCCGCTGTTGGGCATTGTACCGGACAATCTTGATCCGAAGCTGTCGGTGGATCCGGCACGGGAAGCATTCTGGAAAAAAATGCAGGAGCTGCAGGAAAAAGGCTGGACCCTTTCCATGCACGGCTGCCATCATGTGTATACAACAAAAAGAGGCGGGAGCTTCCCGTTGAATGCCCAGTCGGAGTTTGCGGGGAAAAGCTATGAGGAGCAGTACCAGCTTCTGGAAAGCGGACAGAAAAAGCTCTTGGATCGCGGCATCGAGACGAAGCTGTTCATGGCGCCGGGCCATACCTTTGACAAAACGACACTGCGTGCGCTCAAAGCGCTCGGGTTTACCCATGTGACGGACGGGTTTGGAGATTTGCCGTATGTGCGCAGTGGAATAACTTTTTTACCGATTGCCTTTTTGCGGAAATACGCATTTTCTGATCGGGAGGGAATGACGACGATCGTCATTCATGCCAACCATTCCACGGTAGCGGAGCTGAAAGCCTACGAAGAGATGATTGACGCAAACAGGGAAGACATTGTGCCGTATTCCGATTTTTTTAAGCTGGAAGCAAAGCCACAGTGCATGCCAGCACGTATCCGGGAATATGTGCTGGCGTTCGGAAAAGGGCTTGCCGCGCGGCTTGGCCGATTAAAGAACCAGCACGCATAAGCGGATGGAAAGGCATCGGCGTGCAAATTAGAAAAAGAAAAAGGAACCAGAAGCGTATGAAAGAACCGATTCGGGTATTACAGGTGCTGGGAACAACGGGACTCGGCGGGGCAGAAAGCCGGGTTATGGATTTATACCGAAATATCGACCGTGAGAGGGTACAGTTTGATTTTGCAGTGCACACCTCAAAAAAAGGATATTTTGACGAAGAGATTGAAGCGCTTGGCGGACACATTTACCGACTGCCGCGGTTTCAGGTCTATAACTGGATCCCGTATCGGGCAGCGTGGCGCAGCTTTTTGAAAGAGCATTCCGAGTATGCCTGTGTGCACGGGCATATGACGAGTACTGCGTCGATTTATCTGCCGGAAGCGAAGCGTGCGAAAATCGCCCTGACAGCAGCCCATGCCAGAAGCGCGGGTACAGAAGACGGCGTCAAAGGGATGATGACGAAGTGGATGCGTAAAAATCTCTGGAAAAAAACGGACGTCTGCCTGGCGTGCTCCAAGCTTGCCGGAAAAGCAGTTTTCGGGGAAAAGGCGTGGGCGCAGGGAGCTGTCCATGTGGTGCCGAATGCGATCGAAGTGGATAAGTTTTCCTATAACGGTCAGATGCGTGCACAGATGCGGCAAAAACTGGAGTTGGGCAATTGTCTGACAGTCGGGCATGTGGGGCGTTTTAATGAGATGAAAAACCACCTGTTTTTGCTGGAGGTTTTTGCACAGATCAAAAAGAGCCGTTCGGATGCGCAGCTGATTTTGCTCGGCGAGGGCGGATGCATGGAACCTGCAAAGCAGAAGGCGGCAGAGCTTGGAATTACAGAAAGCGTTCAGTTCCTCGGAAATCAGGGGAATCCGCAGGATTATTATCAGGCGATGGATCTGTTTATTTTCCCGTCTCTGTATGAGGGATTGCCCGGAACGGTGCTGGAAGCACAGGCTGCAGGGCTCCCGTGCCTGATGTCGGATACGATTACACAGGAGGTTGCTCTGACAGAGTTGGTGGAGTCCAAAAGCCTAAAGGATTCTGCAGAGAGCTGGGCACAGGCAGCCCTTGCGCTTTTGGAACGGCAGAAAGAGCGGTTTGACCGCATGCCGGAAATCCGCAAAGCCGGATTTGACGCAAAGGAACAGGCAAAAGAGATGGAAGCTTTTTATCGTACCGGGAAAGGAGACGGCTTATGGAACAGGTAAAACCAAGGCTCCTTCTGGTTGTACCCATGCTGCATCAGGGTGGCTTCGAGCGGGTCTGCGTGCGGACAGCGCGGATTCTGAGGAATGATTTTGAAGTGACGATCGCCATGTTTTCGGATGCAGATATCGCATATGATATAAACGGACTTTCTGTTGTAAACCTGGATGTTCCGGCACAGGACGGGAAGCTGAAAAAAATGGTCAATGTCGTAAAAAGAACGGTAAAGCTTCGGAAGCTAAAGAAAAAGCTGCGTCCTGATCTGACCTACAGCTTTGGCCCGACAGCGAACCTGATTAACGTCCTGACACCGGTGCGGGGGCAGATCTGGACGGGAATCCGCAGCTATATGGATATGGACAACCCATCGAAGTTAAAGCTGTTTGCAAAGCGCTCCGATCAGGTGATCTGCTGTTCGGAGGTGATTGCTCATGAGTTAAAGGAAAAACTGGGAATCGAAAATACAGAGGTATTGTACAATCCTTACGATGGCAGTCAGATCGCAGAAAATGCAGCAAAAAAACCTGTGGACATGCCCGATTTTACCGGAAAAAAGGTGATCGTCAGCATGGGGCGTGAGGATGACTGCAAGGAATTCTGGCATCTGATCAAATGCCTGTATTTGATCCGGGAAAAAGTGCCGGAGGCGATGCTGTGTATCATCGGGGACGGTTCTTTTTCAGAATATAAAGAACTGGCAGAAAAGCTGGGAATTGCTGACCGGGTCTGCTTTGCGGGACTTCAGAAGAATCCATTTCCATGGCTGTCAGCGGGCAGTCTTTATGTTGGAACCTCCAGCATGGAGGGCTTTCCAAATGCGTTGGTTGAGGCGATGAGCTGCAGGCTCCCTGCCGTTTTTTCCAACTGTATGAGCGGTCCCGCAGAGATTCTGTCCGACCGGTTTGAGGACGTCGTTGGAAAACAGGAAGTGCTCCGGGAACGTTACGGGATTCTGATTCCGGTGATGGACGATCAGAAAAATCTGGATCCAAACGAAATTACAGAGGAAGAAAAACAACTGGCGGCTCTTCTGGAAGAGCTGCTGACAGAGGAAGCGAAGCTGCAGGAGCTTTCCAGATGTGCAAAGGAGCGCGCAGATCAGTTTGACGACAGGGCATACCGGGACAAAATCCTGCAGATTGCAGGGCTTTCCAAAATGTGATACACTACGGGGGCACTGACAAAATGAGAATCCTGCAGAGCAGGATTCTGTTTCATGAGAAAAACAGGAGAAACATTCCGATGCAGAAAATTGCATTTCATTTAAACAGCCTGCAGCAGGGCGGGGCGGAGCGCGTGGTGAGTAATCTGGCGAACCGTTTTGCAAAGGAGGGCTATGAGGTTGTCATTGCGACAGAATGGTACGGAACGGACGAATTTGCACTGGATCAGAAAGTCCGCAGAGTTCATGTCGGACTGACCGGAGAAGACGAAAGCCGCAGCAGGATCAGCAAGATGCTGCGCCGTATCTGGTATCTGCGCCGTTTTATGAAAAAAGAAAAGCCGGACGTTGTCGTTGCCTTTACCCGGGGCGTATTGTACCGTGCGCTGGCGGCAGGAATCGGGACGGGTATCCCGGTCGTGATTTCCGTGCGTACCGATCCGGTGGGACACTATGATAAAAAAGCGGACAAGCTTCGGATCCCGCTTCTGTTTCCTCATGCGGCGGGCTGCGTGTTCCAGACAGAGGGCGCAAAAGCCTTTTTTGCACCGTATTTACAGGAAAATTCCAGAATTATTTTAAATCCGCTGAATCCGAAATACGTTGGTGTTCCGGAACCGGCTGTACGGACAAAGGATGTCGTTCAGTCTGGCCGTCTGGTAGACTTTAAGAATCAGCCGATGCTGATCCGGGCTTTTTTGAAGGTTCATGAAAAACATCCGGATTATACACTCAAAATTTACGGACCGGATTCCAAGGACGGTACAAAGGAGATTCTGGAATCCATTATTCATGAAAATCATGCGGAGGATTTTGTAAAGCTGATGGGCGGCAGCAATACGCTGGAAAAGGATCTGGCAGACGCTGCGCTGTACGCTTTTTCCTCTGACTGGGAAGGACTGCCCAATGCGCTGATGGAAGCGATGGCACTGGGACTTCCGGTGGTTTCTACAGACTGTCCCTGCGGCGGTCCAAAAACCCTGATCGAAGATGGGGTAAATGGTCTGCTTGTACCGATCATGGATGAAAAGGCGATGACAGACGGCATCCTGCGCCTCATTGAGGACAGAGAGCTTGCAGAGCGGCTCGGCAGAGAGGCGCGCAAGATCAGTGAAAGAGCCAACGAGGATGCGGTATTTGAGCAGTGGCAGACGTATCTGCAGGAATGCTGCAAAAAGAACAGATAAGACTGCAGACAATGGAGGTAAGGACAATGTTTTCCTACGAAGATTATAAAGAAATTATCAGAATCGTTCAGTCTACCGGTAATCAGGCAGGGTATGAGGAGGCACTTAAGGCAGACAAATTTGTCATCATGCGCCATGATGTGGAGTACAGCGTGGACCGTGCCTATGCGCTGGCAAAGGTGGAGAGCAGCATGGATTTTACGTCGACCTTCTTTTTCCAGTGGACGAACAATTCCTATAATATTTTATCCAGACGCAATCAGGATCTGATCAAGGACATGCACGAACGGGGCCATGTGATCGGACTGCACTATGCGTTAAACGGTCTGACTGATATGCAGGAGGTTCGTCATCAGATCAAAAAGGAAATGGATATCCTTTCTGAAATGTTCGGTTTTCCGATCACACAGTTTTCTGTACACCGTCCGTCTCCGGATGTGCTGCGCGAAAACATCAAGCTGCCGGGAATCCTGAATGCATACCAGGATGAGTTTTTTACCTTTGCAGAAAAAGTGACCGACCAGACGCCCCTGAAGGTAAAATATATGTCCGACGCCAACCATATCTGGCGCTACGGCTATCCCGATGAGGCCAATATCACCGGCTATGACAAGGTGCAGATCCTGACCCATCCCTTTGCATGGAGCAAGAAGGGCTACGACAACCGGGACAACTATGCGGTGCTGATCCGGGAAAAATATAACGAAATGATCGACAGCATCAACAACGAGTGCAAGGATTTCTGTGAATTTAAGGATGAATTTCTGGAGGCATCTCTGATTCCCGAAAGGAACAGGTAGAGCATTATGTGCGGAATCAGCGGATTTATCAGCAAAAGGCGGATTACGCTGGAGGACCTGACCGCGATGAACGATACGATGTACCACCGCGGTCCGAATGACTCCGGAGCGGAAATTTATGATGGGGCAGGCGGATATGCGGTTGGCTTTGCGCAGCGCCGGCTTTCCATCATGGATCTTTCCCCGCTGGGACATCAGCCGATGCACGCGGCGGATAAACGGGTCAGCGTCGTTTTTAACGGAGAAATCTACAACTTCCAGGAGCTGAAAAAAGAGTTTTCCGGGTATCCGTTTTGCTCCCAGTGTGATACGGAGGTCATTCTGGCTGCCTATGAAAAATGGGGCATCGACTGCGTTTCCCGCTTTAACGGAATGTTTGCGATCGCCCTGTATGACCGGGATGCGCAGGAGGTATATCTTGTGCGGGACCGCATCGGCAAGAAGCCTCTCTATTACTGGGAGGACGGGGAAAATCTGGTCTTTGCCTCAGAGTTAAAGCCGATCCTGGCGTGCCCGGGCTTTGATCGGAAGCTGAATCCGGATATTTTACCGGTTTTTTTGTACCAGCAGTACATCCCGGAGCCGGATACGATATTTGAACAGGTAAAAAAGCTGTGCCCGGGAACCATTCTCCGTTTTCGCCTGCAGCCTGACAATGGGCAGAAGCGGAGGGAGTGCTTTTCCTATTGGAGTATCAAAGAAAGCTACCAAAAAGGAATCGCGGATCCGGTCACGGATTTTTCTCAGGCAAAGGCAGAGCTAAAGGCAATTTTACAGAAATCCGTGAAGAGCCGGATGGAGGCGGACGTCCCGCTGGGTACTTTTTTAAGCGGCGGCTACGATTCCTCCCTGATGACAGCCATGGCACAGGAGGCAAGCGAGGCTCCGGTCAAAACTTTTTCCATTGGCTTTGAAGAAAAGCAGTACGACGAATCCGGTTATGCATCGGCGGTAGCAAAGCATCTTGGCACACAGCATACAGAAGAAATCATCCGTGAAAAACAGATGCTGGAGCTGGTGGAGAGCATTCCGCAGTATTTCGATGAACCCATGGCAGATTCTTCGGAAATCCCGACGATGCTCGTATCGGCACTCGCCAGAAAACAGGTGACGGTCGCGCTCTCCGGCGATGGCGGCGATGAATTTTTCTGCGGCTACCAGATGTACCAAAAACTCGGACAGGCGCAGAAGCTCGACGCAGCGGGCGCTTTGGTTTACGGTATTTCACAGCTGCCCGGACTCAAGCAGGCAAACCTGCTGGGACGTTTACCATTTTCCGTAAGAACAATTGCACAAAACCGGGACAAACGCTATAAAACGCAATTGTGTTCGGATAAATATTTAGCCTGTGTGAAAAGCCTGACTGGATCAGATCAGGTACGCTTTGACCGTGAGCTGGATTATCATGTGAAAAACTGGCAGATCCGCCGGATGCTCCTGGACATGGACACTTACCTGCCGGGGGACATTCTCTGCAAGGTGGATCGCGCTTCCATGAAATATTCACTGGAAGCCAGATGCCCGATCCTGGATCAGAGGGTGATGGAATACTCCTTCCGGCTGCCCCATTCCTTTAAGGATCACAACGGCTGCCAGAAATACATTTTAAAAGAGATCGCTTACGACTATATTCCGCGGGAATTACTGGATCGTAAAAAGACAGGGTTTTCTGTCCCGCTGGACAAATGGCTGAGAGGACCACTCAAGAATAAGCTGACCGACTACGCGTCACCAGCTTTCCTGAAACAACAGGGGCTGTTTAACGCAGATGCAACCGCGAAGCTAATTACAGACTGGCTCGGCGCCGGGGACGGCGGAGCCTACACCGGAAGCAATTACTCCCGGATCATCTGGGCGTTCTTCATCTTCCAGCAATGGGCAGAACGCTATTTGCAGGCGTGAGTCTGCCGCCCGGCAGCAACAGCGCCGTCCGCAGGACGTCATGCGAAGCCAATGCCTGCAGGACGCGCTCTCGCTCAGTAAAAACGAAGCGGTGCATAATGCTGCAAAAGACGCAGCATAAACACCGTCGTTTTTAAATGGTCCTGCACGGCATATGGCTTTGCACTCCGCCCAACGGGCGTCACTGTACCTGCCGGGCTGAGATATTGACTGCCGAAAAGTAGGTCTATGCTATACCGGCGGGACAGAGCCAACCGGCATAGAGGAAAACATCCGAAACGCCGAGCATCCGCCCAACGGGCGATCGCGAGGCTTTCACAAACCAAACGGTTTGAAAGAGACTACGCATTTGCCAAAAGGAAGCTTTATCCCTGCTCCCCAAACGCGCCTTACGGCGCATTCGGGGAGCGGGGCATCACGCACGAGAACACACCTTTCTTCCGCAGAGTCCTGTCCATCCAGGCGCAATGCTGCGAAGCAGCGAGCGGTCTGCATCCCTTTGCAAAGATCGGCAGACCGTCTCAAAACGCCGGCGCTTAGGCTGCGTCTTTTGCAGCCTTACGCGACCGCTGCGTTTTGAACCGAGCGAAAGCGAGTCTGCCGACTGCAAAGGGATGCAGACCGCTTGATGACTCGCAGACATGCGCCGGATGGACAATGGACTGCGGAAGAAAGTCTTTAGGAGGAAATTATGGGCAGTGTTGCATTTTATATCGGCTCCCTGAAAAAAGGAGGCGCCGAGCGCGTTTTTGTCAACCTTGCGACCTACTTTCTGGAGCAGGGCTGCAATGTGACGATGGTAACGCAGTACAAAAAAGAAAATGAATACGAGCTGCCTGCAGGGATACGCCGCGTGATCTCCGACCTGACGCCGGAGGAAGAGGGCGGCCGGATCGTGAACCTGTTTCGACGCTACAAAAAGCTGCGCAGGATCTTCAGAGAAATCCATGCGGATGTCGTGCTGTCTACGATTGGCAAAAATAATTTTATGGCACTTTTGGCGAATGCTTTTTTGCCGACGAAGGTTGTGGTTTCCGTTGTGGCGGAGCCTACGGAGGAGTATCCGACGAAGGGGATGCGCCTGCTTGCAAAAACACTGTTTTACGCGGCAGACGGAATCGTGATGCAGACAGCGGATGCAGTGCGTTTTTTCCAACCGTCGCTGCAGAAAAAATGCGTGATTCTGAAAAATTCCCTGAATCCGGCATTTGTGCGGCTACGGTATGAGGGCGACCGCCCGCAGGATATTGTTGCAGTCGGACGGATGGACGAAAATAAAAACCAGAGAATGGCAATCCGGGCATTTTGTAAAATTGCAGAGCGATTCCCGGACGCGCGCCTGATTCTGTACGGAGACGGACCGCTGCGCAGAGAGCTGACAGAAGAAGTCAGAAGCCTTGACATGTCAGAGCGAATTTTGCTGCCGGGCAGGATCACGGACGTCCCGGAAAAACTGGAAAAGGCTTATGCGTTTGTGCTGACCTCCTTTACGGAGGGAATGCCAAACACCCTGATCGAAGCGATGTCGCTGGGCACAGCCTGTATTTCGACGGACTGCCCCTGCGGCGGTCCAAAGGATCTGATCCGTGATGGAGAAAACGGATTTTTAGTGCCCGTGGACGATTCGGATGCGCTGGCAGACAGACTGACAAAACTTTTGGAAAATCCTGATCTGATGCAGCAAATGGGGAAAAATGCAGCGAAGCTTCAGGCAGAATACCTTCCGGAAAAGGTCAACCGAGAATGGGCAGACTACTTCCAGAAAGTCGCCGGAAAAAAGAAACTGGTATAATACATGTGGACATGCTATAATGTAATGAGCACGAAAGAAAAACAAGCGACGCCGAAGGCGGCATTTGTTTTTCTCGTGCCATTAGCGAGCGAGCAGCCTGCGAAGCAGGCGGGAAAGCGCGCAAGCGCGGGCTCGAGAGCGAAAGAGAGCACGGAAGAAAAACAAGCGACGCCGAAGGCGGCATTTGTTTTTCACGTGCCATTAGCGAACGAGCAGCCTGCGAAGCAGGCGGAGAAGCGCGCAAGCGCGAGCTCGAGAGCGGACGAAAGCACGAAAGAAAAACAAGCGACGCAGAAAGGAATCTGATCAGACAGATAGGGTTTATAAATGAGCAGAGAAGAAGTTTTTGAACGTTTAAACGAAGTATTCCGGGATGTATTTGACGAGGAAGACATTACGGTTGACGAAGGCACGACTGCAGAGGATATCGACGGCTGGGACTCCCTGGAGCATATCAACCTGATGGCGGCTGTAGAGAGCGAGTTTGGCATCAAGTTTTCCATGGGACAGATCGTAACGATGAAAAATGTAGGCGAAATGGCAGATATCATTCTGCAGAAGGTCTGAAACCGGGAGCTGGTGAAGGATGAGTATTACTTCCTTTTACTTCCTGTGTCTGTTTGCACTTGCACTGCTGTTGTATTATCTGGTTCCGAAAAAAGTGCAGTGGCCGCTTTTGCTGCTTCTGAGCATCGGATACTTTTTGACATCGGCAGAGGTGCGTGACAGCCATGCGTGGTATTTGATTCTGTACCCGATGGCAGCTGTAGGAGCTGTCTGGGGCGCAGCTATTTTGATAGACAGGACAAAAGAGCAGAAGAAAAAACTGGCTGCTCTTATTTGTGCTGTCCTTTTTTGTGTCGGTCTGTTGTGCACGCTGAAATTCTTCCATCTGGGACTGCTGGCGCCCATGGGAATTTCGTTCTACACGCTGACCCTTCTGGGATATCTGTTCGATGTCTATTATGAAATCGGACCGGTACAGCGCAGCTATGGAAAGCTGCTGCTGTTCGGCTGCTACTTCCCGACGATGATTTCCGGCCCGATCATGAAATACAGCGACATGGAAAAACAGATGTATACCGGACACAAGCTGGATTACCGGAATGTGACGTTCGGCATGCAGCGGATGCTCCTGGGATTTTTCAAAAAACTGGTCATTTCCGAGCGGACGGCGATCCTGGCAAATGAAATTTTTAACAACTATGAAAAGTACAGCGGCGTTTCGATCTGGGTGGGTGCGGCAGCCTTTACGATGCAGCTTTACACCGATTTCGATGGTTGTATGGATATTGTGCTGGGTATCTCCGAGTGCTTCGGTATCCGGCTGCCGGAAAACTTTTCTGCGCCGTTTTTATCGAGAAGCATCGAGGAATACTGGAGAAGATGGCATATCAGCCTGGGCGACTGGCTGAAAAACTATTTGTTTTATCCGCTGCTTCGGACGAAGTTTTTCATGAATCTTCCCAAGAAGCTGAAAGGAAAACTCGGCAAAAAAGGCGCGAAGCAGGCGACGACGTTTCTCGCCATGCTGATTTTGTGGTTTACCATCGGATACTGGCACGGCGGCGCGTGGACGTTTATCATCGGCTGCGGTCTGCTGCACTGGTTTTATATCGTTTCCGGCAAGCTGATGGAGCCGCTGTTTGTAAAGTGGAGAGCCTTTTTTCATATCGAAAAGGAAAAGAAAGGATTTATCCTGTTTCAGCGCGTGCGCACCTTTTTCCTTGTCATGATCGGACTTGTCTTTTTCAGAAGCGCGACGGTTCCGGATGCCCTTCGGGTGCTCGGACGGGGCGTATCGGGCCTGGGACTGCAGCTGTTTGGAAACGGCGTGTTGTCGGGTCTGGGACTGGAGTGGACAGAGCTGATGATTCTGGCGGTTTCGATTCTGTTCTCTGCATGGGTTACGATCCATAACCAGAAAGAGGATATGCGCGTTACCCTGGAGAAAAAGCCGATCTGGCTGCGCTGGATCGCACTGTATGCGCTGCTGTTTTATGTGATTTTGCTGGGAAAATACGGACCGGGTTACAGCGCGTCCGAATTTATTTATCAGAATTTCAAGGTGTGATACGACTGACCGGATCGTCAGACGTGTCCGGCGGGACTGCATACGCAGCGCAGGCTCGTATGCAAAGTGGAGATTACAATGACAAAAAAACAGGCACTGAAAGCGGTTGTTTTTCTGGCCGTTTTCCTTTGGCTTCTGGTGACGGTGACTTACATCATTCGGACAAACGGGGATGTAAAGGACCGTTTTACCGGATTTTATGCGGAAAAAGAAAATACGATTGATGCGATCCTGGTGGGTTCGAGCCCGGTGTATCCTTATTACAGCGCGCCTGCGCTCTACGGGAAAAGCGGCATTGCAGCGTATCCGCTCTCGACAAATAACCAGCGCCCCAAAGCGATCAAATATTTGCTCAAAGAGGCGCAAAAAACCCAGGACCCGTCGCTGTTTATCATTGAGATGCGGATGTTTTCCATGCCGGACGAGGAATGGGAGGATACGATGGTATTCACGCGCGGGGTGACGGATAACCTGAAATATTCGAAAAACCGTGTGGATGCAATCAATGCGCTCGTTAGCGACAGGAGCGAACGCTACACCTACTATTTTGATATTTTCAAATATCATTCCAACTGGAAAACGCTTTTTTTGCCGGATCAGCTGGCGTGCTGGCGCTATGAAAAGAAAAATCTGTTAAAGGGTCTGGAAATCAAAACGGGAGTGGGCCCGGTGGACTGGACGGATTATTCTGATGTGACAGAAAAAATGGAGCCTGCCAAAGAGCAGTTAGCGGTTTTGGATGATCTGCTTTCCTATATCGATTCGACCGGCAAGGACGCGCTGTTTATCCTGTCGCCGTATGGGATGGAAAAAGAGGCGCGGATGAAGTTCAACGACCTGACAGAACGGATTGAAGCCGCCGGCTATCCGGTACTGGATTTCAATCAGCATATTGATGAGATTGGGCTGGATTTTTCGACGGATTTTTATGATTACGGCGGACATGTAAACGCCCTCGGCGAAGGAAAGTGCACGGAGTTTCTGCGACAGTATCTGGACAGTCATTACGAGCTGCCGGACAGACGCAGCGTGCAGGGCTACGAAAGCTGGGACAGCGCCTGGGAGCTGTATCAGCAGAAGCAGAGCGAGGCAGAGGCAAGCTGCCGGAAGGATATCGAAGAAGAAAACTGGGCACCGGAGGTCGCAGACTGAAAGAAAGGAGGCTGTCCCGATGTGCGGAATTGCAGGATTTTGCAACCGTCAGAAAACCTGGCGGGAGGATATGGAACGGATGAAAGAGCAGCTGATAAGCCGCGGACCTGATGCAGAGGGCAGCTGGTGTAACGACAGTCAGGACGTGACGTTGGGACATCGGAGACTTTCCATTCTGGATTTGTCGCCGGGCGGTGCACAGCCCATGGTTTCCCATAGCGGACGGTTTGTGATTTCCTACAATGGCGAAATCTATAACTGTCGGGAGGTAGAAAAAAAGCTGCGCAGGGAAGGACTTTTGGGAGCACTGCATGGAAGCTCGGATACGGAGATTTTACTCGAAGCCCTGGAAGCCTATGGCGTAAAAGAGGGGATCTGTCTGTGCAAGGGTATGTTTGCCATCGCACTTTATGACAGGAAAGAAGAACAGCTCTGGCTTTTGCGGGACAGAGTTGGGGAAAAGCCCCTGTATTACGGGCTGGTGAACGGGAGCTTTGTGTTTGCCTCCGAGCTGACGGCCATCGCAGCGCTGCCTGATTTCTGCGGGAAAATAAATAAAGACGTGCTGGATTTGTATCTGATCCACGGATATATTCCGGCACCGTATTCGATTTATGAGGGTATTTATAAGTTAGAGCCGGGAAAAATCCTGCGTCTGGAAAAGCCCTATCGGGACTGGAGGATCGAAACCTACTGGTCAATGGCAGAAACTGCAAAAAAAGGACAGGAGCAGCCCTTTACCGGAAGCAGGCAGGAAGCATCGGAAGAGCTGGAACGACTTTTGACGGAGAGCATCCGCGGTCAGATGATGGCAGACGTGCCGCTGGGAGCATTTTTGTCAGCAGGAATCGACAGCTCCACGGTCGTTTCCCTGATGCAGTCGATTTCTGACCGGAAAGTTAAAACCTTCACAATTGGGATGGAGGATGCCGCCTACAATGAAGCGGAGGCTGCTGCTGCCATCGCTGCGCATCTGGGGACAGAGCATACGCAGCTGACTATTACGGAGCAGGATGCAAAAGCAGTTTTGCCCAAATTGAGCCACATGTTTGGGGAACCCTTTGCGGATTCCTCCCAGATCCCGACCTATCTGGTCAGCAAGCTGACGCGGGAGCATGTGACGGTTTCCTTGAGCGGCGATGGCGGGGACGAGCTGTTTTGTGGATATGGAACCTATCAGTCGATCACGAACGCGTGGAATAAAATCCGGAAAATCCCGCAGCCTGTGCGCAGTGCGGCAGGATATTTTTTGACGGACGGAGCTTTTTCCAAAAAGGAAACGAACCAGATCCGGGGCATGTTATTATCGGCGCATAATGCAGAAGAGCTGTATGCGCGCTCTGATCTTTCCGAGCCGTTTCTTGGAAAGATTGCAAAAGAAAGAGGAAGCGCGAGGAGCATTTTTGAAACCTACGAAAGCGGATACCTGGCGGATGTGCAGCATAATCTGATGCTGATGGATCTGCTGATGTACCATCCGGATGATATTCTGGTAAAGGTGGATCGGACGGCAATGGCAGTCTCACTGGAAAGCCGTGTGCCGATGCTGGACAAGGATGTTGTGGAGTTTGCATGGAGTCTGCCAGTGTGGATGAAATGGGAAAACGGCAGAGGCAAGCTTGTATTGCGGGACGTTTTGTACCGCCATGTGCCCAGGGAGCTGATGGAACGTCCGAAAAAGGGATTTTCGATCCCGATCCAGAAATGGTTAAAGGAGCCGGAGCTCTACGCCTGGGCAGAGAGTCTGTTAAAGGAGGATAAAATCCGTCAGGAAGGTTATTTTGACCCGGAAATGGTGACGCGGCTGTGGAAGGATTTTACACAGCGTGGAATCTGGCGTAAGCAGATCTGGCACATTCTGCGGTTTGAGGACTGGCTGGAGCAGGAATATAGGAAACCGTAAGGCAGGGAACTGAGAAACAGCGCTGCTGCGATCAAAAGGGACAGCAACCGTCGGAGCAGAGGCATTTTTGGAGCAAGGAGAAGGAAGGAGGAACAAGAACCCATGCGCAAATTGGAACAGTATCAGCCGGAAAAGCAAAAGAAAGGCGAGCAGACCAGGCTGATTTCGGTCATTGTGACGGTTTACAATATCCGGGAATATCTGCCCAAAGCGGTGGATTCGATTCTTTTTTCCACCTATCAAAATCTCGAAGTCCTTTTGATAGATGACGGTTCAACGGATGGAAGTGAACGTATCTGCGATGAATATGCAAAAAAGGATGGGCGGGTGCGGGTTGTCCATCAAAAAAACGGCGGAGCCTACAGCGCGCGCAACACCGGACTTTTGGAGGCAAAAGGCGATTACCTGACCTTTGTGGACGGCGACGACTGGATTGAGCCGCAGATGTATGAGACACTGCTGGCGGCGATGATGGAGCAGGATGCCGATCTTGCGGTCTGCCGGTATCGGAAAATTTACGAAAACCGAAGGGTGGATTTGTCCACGCCGATGGCAGCGGTGTTTGAAGGGCAGGAGCTTTTGGCAAAATATCTGGAAGAGGACGAAGCGTGGTTGATTCAGACGGCGGTCTGGAACAAGCTTTGGAAACGTTCGTTGAGCGACGGACTGAGATTCCCAAAAAGCCTGTATGAGGATATGTATTTTACCATCCGACTGTTGGCAAAATCGAGGCGCAGCGTGTATCTGGACTGGGCGATGTACAATTATGTGTGCAGTCGGACGACGAGCACCACGAATATCGGCCTGAACGAGAAGACCTTCAATGATCTGATTCCGAATTTTTATGAGCGCAGTGCGTTTTTACGGGAGATCGGTAGGGAGGATCTGGCACTTTTGCAGGATTATTTTTTATATAAAAGACTGCTGTTATTCTATACGGCGGTCTGCAGAAGCCAGGATCCAAAGAAAAAAGAACATAAGGCATTTTTGCAGCAGAAAATAGAAGCAGGAAAAGACTGCTATGCAGCAGTCTATGGGATTCCCCAGGCGAGCAGTCAGGAATACCGGAAAATGAAGCTGTTTTTGAAGTCACCGATATTGTACCGGGCAGCGATGAGACTGAATGATTCTTTCCTGATTCCGATCAAGGTTGCGATGGCGAATCGGAGACAGAGGTAGAAAATTTTATTCAAAGGAACAGAAACTATGGTAGGAGTGCAGCTTTCGGGTGGCCTGGGCAATCAGATGTTTGAGTATGCCCTGTATTTGAAATTGAAATCAATGGGAAAAGACGTCAGAATCGACGACGTAACCTGTTATGGCGCACAGGAAAAGCAGCGGGTCAATCAGCTTTCTGTATTCGGTGTTTCCTATGAGCGCATGACAAAACAGGAGTATGAGCAGATCACCGATTCCAGTATGAGTCCCCTCCATCGTGCCAGGCGGCTGCTGTGCGGCAGGAAGGATTTGTCCTACCGGGAAGCGTCGTGCAATTACGATCCGGAGATACTGCGGCGCGAGCCAGCCCTGCTGTTGGGATATTTTCAGACGGAACGGTATTTTGCTGATATCAAAGAGCAGGTGCGGGAAGCATTCACATTCCGAAATCTTACTCTGACAAAAGAATCGGCAGCGATGGAGCAGCAGATGAAGGCCTGTGAGTCGGTGAGTGTCCACATCCGACGGGGCGATTACCTCACACCCGCCAATCAGGCGCTGTTTGGCGGAATCTGCGATCTGGATTACTACCATCGCGCGGTCGCAGAGATCCGAAAAAGAAAGCCGGATGTGAAATTTTTCCTGTTTTCCAATGATATGGAGTGGACGAAGGAGCATTTTTGCGGCTCGGAATTTGTCCCGGTGGAGGGAAACAGCGAGCAGGCGGGAGAGCAGGATTTGTACCTGATGAGCTGCTGTAAAAACCACATTCTGGCGAACAGCTCCTTTTCCTGGTGGGGCGCGTGGCTGGATAATGGCAAGGACAAGCTCGTGATTGCACCGGAAAAATGGATGAACGGGCGCGACTGCTGCGATATTTATACGGATGAAATGATTCGAGTGTAATATCCGGGATTTATGCAGTAAATCAGCGATGATTTTGGGCGATAGGTTGTCTGATGGCATCGTTTGGAAAATAGAGAGGAATGTTATGATAGGAACGCAGATCCTGCAGGGGCAGGGGCTTGGCAACCGGCTGTTTTGTTATGTGACAGCCCGCAGTATTGCGGAGCAGAAAAAAACTTCATTCGGCGTACCCGGAAAGGAAATCCTGTTAAACGGTCTGACCGGAAACAATTCCGAGCCCTTTTTGGATCTCTGGATGGGAGAAGAAGCAAAACCAGAAGATTTTACACGCGTTTATGAGGAAAAAGAAGAACGGATCTACACGGGCGCCTGCCGGCATGATCTGGAGCACGGTTGCTATGTGGCGGGAGAAGACCGGGGCGTTTTCGATGTAGAAGACGGCACGCTCCTGATGGGAAATCTGCAGGCGGAAAGCTATTTTGCACCGAACCGGGAGCAGTTAAAGGAATGGCTGAAGGTAAAGCCGGAGTTTGATTCCTACGAATATACGAGGGACAACCTGTGCGTGCTGAACCTGCGCGGCGGGGAATATGCGTCCGAACCGGCATTGTTTTTACGGAAAAAATACTGGACGGATGGGATGGCACAGATGAAAAAAATCCGCAGTGACATGGAATTTATGATCGTGACGGACGATGTGACGATGGCACATAAGCTTTTACCAGGTATTCCGGCATATCATTTTCCGGTGCACGGGGATTATGTGACAGTCAAAAACGCGCGTTACCTGATTATTTCCAACTCTTCCTTTGCCTGCTTCCCGGCGTTTACGTCGGAGACGGTACAGAAGGTGATTGCGCCGAAATACTGGGCGCGCCACAATGTTTCGAATGGCTACTGGGCTTCGGAGCAGAATATTTATACCGGATTTGAGTATCTTGGCAGGGACGGAAAGCTCTACGATGCACAGGCGTGCCGGGAGGAGCTGGAAACCTACCGCAGGCAGAGCGAATTTTTTGCAAAACATCATGAAAAGCCGGACGGTATGGCGTATCGTCTGGGAGAAATCCAGGCAAAAGCAGCCTATACGGCGTATTTTGGCGGGCGCGCGGTCAGAAGCCTGAAAAGACGGCTGACCGGTCAGCAGAAGTGAGAAAAGGAGAGCTTGGCGTGCAGATTTTGAAGCAATGGAAAACAGAGCCTGAGAAATGGCTTTTTCGAATACTACTGGTTGTTTTTATCGCGAGCATGGTGCCGGTTTTATACCTGTCCCGCTATGGGTTCCCGAACTGCGATGATTTCACTTATGGTCTTGAGACGCATAGGGTATGGAATGCGACCCATTCCTTTGGGGAAGTGCTTAAAACAGCGCTTGCCGTGACAAAGGAAACCTGGCAGCTGTGGCAGGGAACCTGGTTCTCCATTTTTCTCATGACCCTGACGCCCGGAGTTTTCGGGGAAAAATGGTATTTCCTGACGACTCTTCTTATGGCAGGAATGCTCGGCGGCAGTATCTGTGTGCTGATGCATACGGTGCTTTGCCGGTACATTAGCCGGGCAAAAGAAAACCGTTATCTGCGTGGAATATGTACGCTGACTGTTCTATTCCTGACCTTTCAGACCTTTGTTTCGCCGGTGCTTGCGCTGTATTGGTATAACGGTTCGCTGCATTATGTATTCATGGAGGCTGTTCTGTTCTTTGCAGTGTCTGCGCTGCTTTGCCTGGAAACATCGGAACAGAAATCAAAGAAAATCCTCTGGATGATCCTTTCTGCCGTTCTGTGCGCACTGTTAGGCGGGGCGAACCTGTTGACCGGCTTACAGTCGGTGATCCTGATCGTACTGCTGACGGCATGGGAGTTTTTCCGGAAAAAGAAAAACCGTTTCTGGTTTTTGTTTCCGCTTGTCTGCAGCCTGGTCGGTTTTGCGTTTAACGTGCTGGCACCAGGAAATTTGATTCGGGAAGATACGGCGGAGAGTATGGGAGCGGTAAAAGCGATTGTCATGTCATTTTACTGGGGAATTGTGTATGTGACGGAATGGCTGACACCGATGGTGCTGGTTGGCTTTGCAATGCTGATTCCTGCGATTTACCGGCTGGCAAAGCAGGCAGAAGGAAAGTTTTTTAAACCCTTGTATGCAGTCTTTTTAAGCTTTTGCGTTTTCTGCGCGATGTTCACGCCGACGTTGTATGCGACGTCCAGCGAGGGACCCGATCGCTGCAAAAATGTGATGCGCGTGGTGCTGTATTTGCTGGTGTTCTTTAATTTGCTCAATGGATGTGGTTGGGCATGGCAGCTAAAGCAGCCAGGACAGCGAAAGCAGTTCGGACAGCAAGAGCAGTCCCGGCAGGGATTTTTCTGCAGGCTGCTGGAGCTTCTGGAAGAAACAAAGAGTGCATTTTATGCCGTGACGTTGATTGCGATGGGCGTGATTTTCCTGTTTGCGGCGGATAAAAATACCTATACGTCCATTTCTGCCGTACGTTCTATTTTAAATGGTGAGGCGGCGGAGTATGCAGCGGAAAACAATGCGCGCCTGGAATTGTATACAAATGGGGAACCGGAAATCACGATCACACCCCTTTCCGTGGAACCGTATTTGTTATATATCGACGATGTGACCAATGAGGGCGACCGGGGCTACTGGCTGAATCTGGCGCTGATGGATTATTACGGAAAAGACAAAATTACCGTGTCCGGACCGGAAGAATAAAGGAGAGATAGTTATGGTATACGATTGTTTTCAGTTTTTCAACGAGCTCGATATTTTAAAGCTGCGTATGCATGTTTTAAATGATGTTGTGGACAAATTTGTCATCAGCGAGGCGACTGTAACCTTTTCCGGCGAGAAAAAGCCGTTATATTTCCAGGAAAACCGGGAAATGTTCCAGGAGTTTGAAGACAAAATCATTCACAAGGTTGTGGATGATACGCCGATGGATACGAGTGCTTTTATGCGGGACAGCCACCAGAAGTGTGCAGTGGCGCGCGGCCTTGAGGGTGCAAAGGATGATGATATCGTCATTTTCTCTGACGTCGACGAAATTCCGAACCCGGAAGCAGTGAAAAAGGTTTTGGCAGATTTTGACAGCAGCAAGATTTATGCGCTGGCGCAGCGGAATTTTTACTGTTATCTGAATATGGAGGAAACCTCCGGAAGCCTGCTGTCCATTACGGGTGAGTTTGAGGGCTTTAACGGAAAAGATAGAAGATGGCTTGGAACGAAGATCTGTAATTATGGGATGTTAAAACGGTTTACGACGGAGCAGCTGCGGGACAGTAAGCAAAAGGAGCTGATGGTGCGCGTTGCGGACGGTGGCTGGCATTTTTCCTATATGGGCGGCGGCAAGGACGAGTCTGTGGAGGATCGTGTAAAATATAAGATCAAGAGTGCGGCACATCAGGAGTATAATAATCGGGCAACGCTGTCGAAGGTGAAGAAGAAGATCCGGAATCATGAGGATATTCTGGGGCGGAGTACGGATTTTCAGATTGTGCCGGTGGATGAGAGTTATCCGGTGTATTTGAGGGAGCATCTGGAGGAGTACCAGTATTTGATGTATCCGGAGAAGAAGTCCTTTTTTGACCGCATCCTGGGTCATTGAGGGAGGGCTCTTGTCCGCCCGCATGCAGTTTTGCGGGCGGTTCCCTGGTCTGCGTGCTGTGTCCGGCATTTGGTCTGGTGCAGCAGCGGACTCGCTTTCGCTCGGTTCAAAACGCAGCGGGTGCGTAGGGCTGCAAAGTACGCAGCCCAAGCACCGGCGTTTTGAGACGGTCCGCTTGTCTGCATCCAGACCAAGTGCCGGTCGCAGCACGCAGTCTCCGGGAACGTCCGCAAAACTGCTGCATGGGCGGACAAGAGGCGCTGTGTCGGGCGGATGGAAGGTCAAGGTCAAGGGCTGAATTTGTGGGATTGCGTGGAGGACGGCAAAGCGCTCCTGCGGAGCTGTTGCTTGTGTGTATAGGAGGGCAAGGCGCTTCTGTGGAGCTGTAGGCTGTGTAGTGTAGGGCGATTGGGGCGTTTGGATAGAGCAGTTAGGAGTTTTGGATGGTGAAGGTTTCGATTTGTGTACCGGCGTATAAGAATCCGGTTGGTGTAGAGCGGCTTTTGGAGTCGATAAAGGTGCAGTCTTTTACGGATTACGAGGTGGTTGTGACGGATGATTCTCCGGACGGGTCTGTGGAGGAGGTTGTACGTAGGGCTGATGTTCCGGGGATGGTTTATGTTCGGAATGCGGCAAGAAAGGGCGCGACGGGGAACTGGAATGAGGCGGTGCGGCATGCTTCTGGTGAGTATATCAAGATCATGCATCACGATGACTGGTTCACGGATCGGGATTGTCTGGCGCGGTTTGTAGAGATGCTGGAGGAGCATCCGGAGGCGGATCTTGCGTTTTGCGGGAGTCGTCAGGTGATGTTGGATGGTGTCGGAAACCGGACGGGAGAGGAGTTTGACCGGGCGATCAGCGATGAGCATTTGAAGATGATCTCGGAGGATTGGCGGGATCTTTATATCGGGGATTATATTGGGGCGCCGAGTGCGACGATTTACCGGAAGGGCGCGCCGGAGTATGAGGAGAAGCTGACGTGGATTGTGGATGTGGAATTTTATATGCGTCTGCTTCAGAGGAATCCGAGGTTTGTGGTGAGTAAGGAGCCGCTTGTCAGTATCGGGGTCAGCGAGAATCAGCTGACGGAGAGCTGTCGGACGGACGGAAAGTTAAATATTTTCGAGTATGGATTTGTGATGCAGGAGTTTTCCCTGCTTTCAGAAGAAAAATATCGGCAGAAGTTTATTCAGATCGCGTTGAAATATAAGATGCCGTTTGCATCGCTTGCGCCTTACGGGATTCCGAAGAAGGAGTATGAGAAGGCGGCTGCGAAGAAGCGGCGGGAAGATTTTGTCTTTTGTGTCGGCGTTGCAAAGCGCAAGGTTCGGAAAGCGTTTGGGAAAAAGCAGTTCACATGAAAAATGGAGGTCAGGATGGTTCAGATTTTACAAAAGCTGCTTCATATTTTGAATAAAGATCAGAAGCGGAAGGTTGCGGGACTCGGCGTGATGATTTTTATCGGCGCGCTGATGGAAATGATCGGTGTCGGTCTGATCATGCCGGTGGTTGAGGGCGTAATGGCGCCGGATCAGCTGCTGAATAAGTGGTATATTCAGATTTTGGAACGGTTTATTCATTTTGATACGCCGAATCAGTGGCTGCTGTTTTTGATCGGTGTGATCATTGCAGTTTATTTTATCAAAAACGGTTATCTGCTTTTACAGACATATGTGCAGTCTCGTTTTGTCAACACGAATCAGTCCAATACGATCAGCTACATGCTGGAGGAATATCTGAACCGTCCCTATGAATTCTATTTAAACGCGGACATTCCTACGATCTTTCGTACGATTGACGGTGATGTGCCGAAGGTATTTACAACTCTGATGGAATATATCCAGCTGGCGACGGAGCTGATGGTTTCGGCGGTTCTGTGCGTGACGCTGCTTGTAACAAACCCGACGATGACGATTTTTATTGTTGTGGTCATGGGCGGAACGACGGTTGTAATCCTGAAAATTTTAAAGCCTACCTTAAACCGGCTGGGGCGGACCTCCCAGCGGTTGCAGAGTCAGATGGGAAAATGGCGTCTGCAGTCTATTTACGGAATCAAGGATGTAAAGATTTTAAATAAAGAGCATTATTTTGCATCCAGCTTTGGAAAATATTCTCAGGAGAACGCGAAGCTGACGACAGAATATGCGGTGCTTAACAACATGCCGCGTCTGCTGTTGGAGACGCTGAGCATCTGCGGTATTTTGGGATATCTTGCAATCTGTATTTTAAACAGCGCGGACATGACGGAGCTTGTGCCGCAGATTTCCGCGTTTGCAGTAGCGGCGATGCGTTTGATGCCGTCGGTCAACCGGATCAACACGCATATGAGCAATATTGCGTTCTATGAGCCAAGCGTGAATTATGTTTATGAAAATGTAGACTTCACATCCTATCGTCTGCATGGAAAATATGAAAAAGACTATGATCCCCATACGCCTCCGATGGAGCTGAAAAAAGAGATTCGCATGGAGGACGTCAGCTATACTTATCCCGAAAGTGACAAGGTGATTCTGGATCATGCTCAGATGCTTGTACCCGTTGGAAAATCAGTGGGTGTGATGGGACCCTCCGGTGCGGGAAAGAGTACCGCGATCGATATTTTAATGGGACTTTTGCAGGTGCAGGGCGGCGAGATTTTATGCGATGGAAGAAATATTTTTGAAAATTATCCATCCTGGCTGTCCCATATCGGTTACATTCCGCAGACCATTTATCTGACGGATGATTCGATTCGTGAAAATATAGCGTTCGGCGTGGCAAAAGAGGATATCGATGATGAGCGCGTATGGCATGTACTGGAAGAAGCTCAGTTGAAGGATTTTGTAAAGGAGCTGCCGGGCATGCTGGATATGGAGATTGGGGAGCGAGGTGTGCGTCTTTCCGGCGGTCAGAGGCAGCGTCTTGGCATTGCGAGGGCGTTGTATCATAATCCGGAGATTCTGGTATTTGATGAGGCAACGAGTGCGCTGGATACTGATACGGAAACGGCGATCATGGAGGCGATTGAGAGCTTCCACGGAAAGAAGACGCTGGTGATCATTGCGCACAGGCTGCGGACGATCGCGGGGTGCGATATTATTTACAAGGTGGATAACGGAAAGATCGTGGAGACGACGCTGGCGGCAGAGGAGCACTAGACCGGACGGTCAGCCGCCGTGCTGTTTTGCACCTGACGCTGTCGTTCCCGTCCGCCATGCAGACTCGCTTTCGCTCAGAAGAAAAGCGCAGCGGGTACATAAGGATGCAAAAGACGCATCCTAAGTACCGGCGCTTTTCTATGGTCTGCATACGGCGGATCGGGAACGGCAGCGCCGGCACAAAAAGCGCGCGGCGGCTGACCTGGCTGTGTAAGGCGGAAGGAAAAAGGTCAAGGTCAAGGGCTGAGTTTGCTGGTGGCGTTCTGCGGACGGCAAAGCGCTCCTTTGGAGCTGTTGCCTGTGTGCACTGTGTGCAAGCAGCCCATGAACACGGGCTGTTCATGGACGTGAGAAAGTGATTCAGGAGTGCGCTGTCTGGCGGTTGAGATTTGATTATGGAGGTGCGGTGTGGCAGAACTCTTAATCTTATGGGGATATATTGGGATAGTGAATAGTTGCATCGGAGCTGGTGTTTTAAAAGGCATTGGTTTGTTGACAGGCAGGAAGAAGATTGTCTATGGTCTGGCAGGTACTGAGCTTGCCGGGATCGTGGCGATCACTGTTTATGCCCAGACGGTCAGCATTTTCGGTAAGGTTTTTATGGCTGCTCATTTGATTTTGCTGGCGGCGGCAGCAGCATGTGCATACTGGTGCAGGAAAGAGCTTCTGGTGATTTGGAGCCGGGTGAAGAAGATATGTCTTTCCTGGGAAGGTGTTCTTTATCTGATTTTTGCAGTGATGACAGCTTATTTTGCATCCAGAGGGCTGCAGCATACGGATACCGGAATTTATCATGCTCAGGCGATTCGGTGGTATGAGGAGTATGGGCTTGTAAAAGGGCTTGGCAATCTGCAGCAGCATTTTGCTTATAACAGTGCATATCTTGCGTATGCGGCTGCCTTTTCTATGAAATGGCTGGTAGGGCAGTCGTTGCATGGAACCAATGGATTTTTGCAGGCATTTCTGTGTATCTGGGCGCTGTACGGTCTGAAGAATTTTGCCCGGCATAAAAGTCATCTGGCGGATGGATGCAGAGTTGGAATTTTATTGTATGCAATTGTTGTGTCAGAGCGGATTATGTCTCCGGCAACGGATTTCGGGACGATGTATCTGGTATTTTTTATTGTAACGCTGTGGACGTCGATTGCCTGTGAAAAAGAGGGTAAAGTCGGGGAAAAAACAGATCTGTATGCACTGCTTTGTGTTGCGGTTGTCTGTGTGACAACTTTTAAGCTCTCAGCTGGAATGCTCGTCATTCTTGCACTGTATCCGGCGGTTTGTCTGATTCGGTCAAAAGAATGGAAAAAGATCGGAATCTATCTGCTTTGTGGCTGTGTTGTGCTTGCGCCGTGGCTGGTGCGGAATGTGCTGATTTCCGGATGGCTGATTTATCCGTTTGCAGCAATTGATCTGTTTTCCGTAGACTGGAAAATTCCTGCTTCTTATCTTCAGAATGATTCGGATCAGATCAAGGTTTGGGGACGTTGTCTGTATGATGTGACGAAAATCAATGATCCTGTGAGCGCATGGTTTCCCGTCTGGTGGGGAGAAAAGGATCGTTATGAGATGATGCTTTTGATTGCCAATATGGTTGCCGGGATTTCAGCAGTGTTGTCGGTTGTGTGGAAACGAATCCGGAAAGAAAAGTTATGCTGGGATCGTGTCGTTGTGTATGCAGCGGTTTTAGGCGGCATTGCAGGCTGGTTTTTCCTCGCTCCGTTTATCCGGTACGGGCTTGCGTTTCTGTTGATTTTTCCGTTAATGGCATTTGGCGAATGGCTGCGTCCGATGCAGATGGGGCCGGTGCGGATTGCGTCAGGTTTTCTTTGCGCAGCGATCTTTTTCAGTTTGAGTATGTACTGGGATTATTATGTGTTGTTTGATCTGGTTTGGGGAAAGCAGCATCTGACAGACCCGGCTTGGGTTGTACAGCAGGATTATGACAGCGTAGAGGTGGAGTCGTTTGAAATGGAAGGCGGTCTGATAGTTTATTATCCGGCAGGCGGGCAGGAGAATATCAGTTATGACGCTTTTCCGGCGACGGCATATCGGATGATGGCTGAGAGGACGAAGTTACGGGGAAGCGATATCCGGGACGGGTTTATGCCAAAGTGACGGTCCGGACGGTCAGCCGCTGTGCTGTTTTGCACCGGGCGCTGTCGTTCCCGTCCGCCATGCAGACGCGCTTTCGCTCAGAAGAAAAGCGCAGCGGGTACATAAGGAAGCAAAAGACGCTTCCTAAGTACCGGCGCTTTTCTATGGTCTGCATACGGCGGATCGGGAACGGCAGCGCCGGCGCAAAAAGCGCGCGGCGGCTGACCTGGCTGTGTAAGGCGGAAGGGAAAAGGTCAAGGTCAAGGGCTGAGTTTGCTGCTGAAACATAGCTGGCAGGAGGACGGCAAGGCGCTCCTTTGGAGCTGTTGCCTGTGTGCAAGCAGCCCCTGAACACTTGCTGTTCAGGGGCGTGAGAAAGTGAATCAGGAGTGCGCAGCCCCCTTTTGCGAAGCAAAATTAAAATGGAGCTGGGCAGTCACAGTTTCCGAAGGGAACTGTAGAGGCAGCCCCCGAACACTTGCTGTTCGGGGGCGTGAGAAAGTGAAGCAGGAGTGCGCAGCCCCTTTTGCGAAGCAAAATTAAAAATGGGGCTGGGCAGTCGCAGTTTCCGAAGGGAACTGCGACCTGCTTGCATTGGTATGGCGGATGCAGTATGATAGTAGAAAATGAGCGGTCTGTGCGGCAGTTGGAGCGCAGGCAGCGGTTTGAGATGAAATGAGGATTTATTATGGAGTGGAAAGACGGCAGGCTGCAGCTTCCGAATGTGACGCTGATGGCGATGACGAGTGTCAATGTGCGGCAGACGATTAAGGCGATGCAGTACAGCATGCGTCAGATTGATTTTGGAGATTGTGTGCTGATCACGCATCGGAAACCTTTCTTTTTGCCGAAGGGTATTCGGTATGCACATACCTCGAAGCTGACGAATATTGACTGTTTTAATTATAAGATGCTTTACGAGCTGGGAGATTATATCCATACGGATTTTGTTATGGTGGTGCATGCGGATGGGTTTATCGTGCATCCGGAGATGTGGCGGGATGAGTTCCTGGATTATGATTATATCGGTTCTCCGTGGCCGATTCCGAAGGATGATATCACATACCGGGACATCAATGGGAATCTGTGTCGGGTTGGCAACAGCGTGGGAATCCGCAGCCGGAGGCTTGTGAATTTCCCGAAGGAGGCAAATCTGCCCTTTGAGCCGGATCACGGTTCCCTGAATGAGGATGGTTTTTTGTGCGTAAAGAATCATCATCTGATCGAGGCAGCAGGGATGAAGATTGCACCGTTGGAGGTTGCAAAATATTTTGCGCATGAGACGATGATTCCGGAGATTGAGGGGATCACACCGTTTGCGTTCCACAAATGGGCGGGGACGAATGCGCAGTATCCGAGGTTTTAGAGCGGACAGCCGTTTGACGGTCTGATGGGGCCGGTATCCAGAAGGAGCGGTCAGAGAGGGTTGTCCATGGGAAAGGAACAGCATGGCAGAGCAGATTGCACATACGAAAAATGGAAAAATAGAACAGTTCGGCAGGATCTGCTTTTATGCAGGGCTTCTTTTGGAGCTTCTGATTGTCATCCTGGACAAGAGTTCGTGGATCAATCCGCTGGAAGGACAAATGTTCCGGGTCAGCTTTCTGCTGTTTGCCTGCAAGCTCTGTGTGACGAAGTATTCCAAAAAAGAATGGCTTGCTGTGCTGGCGGCAGGAGTCATTGCTGGGCTGTGTTATCTCGGCTCGGATCGGGATGAGGCGGTTCGAGCGGTTGTGTTTGTCGCGTCGATGAAAGGGATTGACCACAAAAAGGCACTGCGGGTTGTTTTTTATGTGACGCTTACCGGAATGGCAGTGCTGGCGATGCTTTCGCTGGCGGGCGTTTTGGGTGAGGTTTGGGACGCCGGCGCTGGCTATGGAATCAAAGAAGGCAGCAGGCGGCTTTGTCTTGGCGTCGGTAACAGCAATGCGCTTGCGATTATGATCTGGGCGCTGATGACGCTTGGCGTTTATCTGTTCCATGAAAAAATGAAGCCGGTGCACTGGATGCTTCTCGGCGTACTGACGGTTGGCGTTTACGCTGCGACGATGACGCGGACGACGTTTCTTATCATGGCGGCAACGCTGGTGCTGGCGTTTGTGATGGACAAGTCCTCAAAAATCCGCGAAGGCAGCGTTGTCTATATCGGCGGAATGGCAGCGGTTGCGGCGGGCTTTGTCTTCTCCTTGTACGCAGCGCATATTTCCAACTGGTATGAACTAATGCCGGACTGGGTGGTTAGGATTGACAGGATCCTGACCGGACGCATTTCCAGCATTTATGCCTTTGAAAACGGCGGCGGCGTGCTCAGAAACTGGAAGCTGTTCGGCGATCCGAACTATGTGGAATATTTCGATATGGGTTATGTGCGCCTGTTTTTCTGGTATGGAATCATTCCGGGCACATGCTGTATGGTGCTGCTGTTTCTCCTGATGCGTGTCTGCAGAACATTAAAGGATACCCAGGGCTTTGTCCTTGTGCTGTCCTTTGCCCTGTTTACGGTAGTCGAGGCCCATGCGGTATCGGTCTATCTGGCGCGCAATTATGTCTTGTTTTTGCTGGGAGCGTACTGGACGGCAATGCTTCCGCTGGGTGGGGAAGCGATCTGGTGGTGGCAGCTGCCGGGGGCTTTTTGGAAGCACGGTTCCAAAGCAGCGGATGGCAGCTTTGGGAGGAAAGCGACGGTTGGCAATTGCTCTGAAGTACAGGAGAAGGCTGCAACCATAAAGGAGGCTGCGAGATGACAGAAAGAGCAGCCGGACGAAAAAATACAACGCAGTTTGTTTTTGCAGAGAACAGTCTGGATATTCTCCGCCTGTTTGCGGCGCTGCAGATTGCGATCACGCATTATCTGAATCTGACAATGCTCACATATGGAAAAGACGGACCGGGGGATGGACTGCTGCTTGGCTTTAAAAGAGCGCTGACACTGTTCCCCGGCTTGATTATTCTCTTTAGCATCAGCGGATTTCTGATGGGAGAGACACTGATGCGGACACAAAACCGAAAAATATTTGCCCAAAAACGGATCCTGCGGTTGTATCCGGCGCTATGGGTCAACATTGTGCTGACGATGGGGATGCTCTCTTTACTTCCCGGCGTCGTTTCGGGGCATGGGAAAGATCTGCTGACCTGGGCAGTTGTACAGGGCGTCGGTCTGGCCTATACGCCGTCCTTTTTGCAGGCGTTTGCGATAGAAAGCATCAACGGGACGCTTTGGGCGCTGATGGTGGAAATTCAGCTGTACGTTCTGGTTGCGGTGGTCTGGAAACGGTGTCTTGCCTGGAAAGACCGTACCTGGCATGTCCTCTTGGTGCTGACTGCGCTGTTAAATCTCGCCTGCGGTCTTTTAAAAAATTCGGGAGCGCTTCCCGGCGCGGCAGCTTCCCTGCTGGATCGAAGCTTCCTGCCGTATCTGGTCTGGTTTTTTGCAGGGCTATATCTGTGGCATTTTAAAGAGACAATTTTACAAAAACTGACAGGAAAATGGTTTATTTTGCTGATTGTATTTATCTGCTATAAAGTGTGCTGGCAGACCTTTGGCTGGAAGCTTCCGGGATATTATGCGGACCTTGTGACGAGCCTTTTGCTCCCGGTGGTTGTGCTTGCCTGCGCCTATGGCTGGAAAAAGCATCGCCTGAAAAATGATTTGTCCTATGGAATATTTTTATACCACTGGCCGTTGATCAATCTGGTATTTTACTGGAATCTGCCGAAAAAGATGCATCACATTCCGCTGTTTCTTTTGTATGTGGCAGGATTTCTTGCGTTGGCGTGCGCGTCGTGGTTTTTACTGGAACGCCATGTGTTGAAACGAAAACGCTGAAACTTATGCAGTGGAAGCAGCATAACATCATGAAATAGGGTACAGCAAACCGCGCATAAAATCACTGGCGCAATGGGAGAAAACGTATGAAAGTTGTAATGCTTGGTGCGGACCGCAGCGTAAAGGGCGGCGTATCTGCGGTGGTCAATAACCTGTACGAGGCGGGACTCGATCAGCGTATTGACCTGACCTATATCGGGACAATGGTGGACGGAAGCACGGCTGCGAAGCTGTTAAAAGGTGTTCAGGCGCTGTTGAAATTTGTCACTGTGCTGCCGAAAGCAGACATCGTCCATCTGAATATGGCGGCGGATGCGAGCTGCTACCGGAAGCTGATTTTTATGCAGATCGCCCTCTGGTTCCACAAAAAGGTTGTGATTCACGAGCACGGCGGAGATTTTCAGGGCTTTTATTATAAACGATGCAGCGCGAAACGACAGGCGTATATCAAAAAAATGTTAAACCGTGCGGATTTGTTTTTGGTGCTGACGGATGTCTGGAAAGATTTTTTTGCAGACATGGTGGATCGGGACAAAATCCATGTCCTGCAGAATGCGGTTCCGGTTCCGAAAATGCCGAAAACAGATTATAGCAGTCATACGGCGGTCTTTTTGGGACGGCTTTGTCCGGAAAAGGGAGTGGACGAGCTGTTGGACTGTGTAGAGGCGGTTTGGAAGAAGCACCCGGATTTTCATCTGGTGTTGGGCGGCTTCTGGGAAAACGGGACGGAGGAGCTGCAAAAGAAAGCAAAAAAGCTGGAAGCCCAGGGAATTGTCGAATGCCCCGGCTGGGTATCTGCAAAGCAGCGCACCGAGCTGTTTGAGCAGAGCAGTATTTTTGTCCTGCCGACGTGGTTTGAAGGACAGCCGGTTTCTCTGTTAGAGGCGATGGCGGCGGGAATGTGCAGCCTGACGACTGCAGTTGGCGGGATTCCGCAGACCCTCGGGGAGCCGGAATGGAACAGTCTGCCGACCGGAAAAGACGGCTGCGGTGTGATGGTAGAGGCAAAAAACAGCCGGATGCTGACAGAGGCGCTGGAAGAGCTGCTTTTGGATGAAAATCTGCGCCGCGAAATTGGTACAAAAGCGCGGATGCGAGTGCAGGAGTATTATGCGATAGATAATTATGTAAACCAACTGGTCAGCTATTACGAGAAATTGAGAAAAGAGGGCTAATGCCGCATGGAAAAAAAGGTAAGTGTGATCGTTCCGGTTTACCGGACGTTGGAGTGGCTGGCGCGCTGTGTGCAGAGCATCACGGGTCAGACCTATAAAAATCTGGAAATTATTCTGGTGGATGACGGTTCGCCGGACGACTGCCCGGCATTATGTGACGACTGGGCGCAGAGGGACGACCGAATTCGCGTTTTGCATAAGGAAAACGGCGGTCTGGTGTCCGCATGGATGGCTGGCGTATCGATGAGCACCGGCGATTATCTGTGTTTTGTGGACAGTGACGACTGGATTGACGCCTGCATGGTGGAAAAAATGCTGGATTTTTCGTCCGACTGTGGAAAAGAGATCATCTGCGGCAATTATGTACAGGAGGAAAGAAACCGCAGCATCGAAATTTATCAGGCGATGGAGCCGGGCATTTATACGGGGCGCAGCCTGCAGGATCGGATTCACGGAAAACTTCTGGGGCAGGAAAAACGTCCGATCACATTGTCTCGCTGCATGAAGCTTTTTTCCCGTACTTTAATTGTTGAAAATATGAAATACTGTGACCCGTCCATTCGAATGGGCGAGGATATGGTCATCACCCTTCCGGCGCTTCTGGATGCGCAGCGGATTGTGGTCATGGAGGGCGCAGCGTGGTATCACTACCTGTTTTTGCGGGAGTCGATGGTGCACAGTTATGATGCCGGAATGTATGAAAATATCCGCAGTCTGGATAAAATTGTTCGTCAAATCCTTGCAGACAAGCATGCGCCGAACGCCCAAAAACAGGCGGATCGGGAGCTGCAGCTTCTGATGTTTCTGGAAATCAAGAACGAGGCGAGAAACGGACGGGAAGGCTGGAAAGGGCGGCTGCAGAAGGAATGCAGGGAAACAGAGCTGCAGGAAGCGGTCAAAAGAATGCCGCTTACTCCGACTGTTACGGAAAATAAGCTGATGTATCAGGTGCTGGCGCATCCGGAAAATACGGCAATGATGCAGCTTGTACATTTTCTTTTGTGGGCAAACAGTAAGCGGCAGCGCTGAATGGAGAGTTGTATGGAATCAAAAAAGCAGGGACGGATCAGTATTATCATGCCGGTTTACAACGGCGTTTCCTGGATCGGGGAATGTATCGAAAGCATCCGGCAGCAGACGGATACGAACTGGGAGCTTCTGGTGCTGGACGATCATTCGACGGACGGAACGACGGAGCTGGTGTTTAAGCTGGCGGAAGAGGATTCGAGGATTTTACCGATTTTGCGTCAGAAAAACGGCGTATCCGCAGCACGTAACGAAGGACTGGAAAAAGCGCAAGGAGAATTTATCATGTTTGTCGATGCGGACGATAAGCTGGATCCGCAGATGCTCTCTGTGCTTCGGGCGATGCTGGGGCAGACAGAAAGCGACCTTGCGGTCTGTGATTACTATAGATGGAATGGTAAACCGGACGGAATTTATAACCGGTCAGAGGAGCTGTTAAAAACGGATGTAGAGCGGGAGGAAAATGCTGCTCGGGCAAAAAAAGTGCTGCGTGCAGACGGCACAGAAAAAGCCGGGGCAGAAGCCGTTTCTCAACAATGCGCAGTTTGTGTGGAGAGTGTCCGTGTATACAATCGCTCAGAATATGTTTCGGACTATCTCCTGCGCGGAAATACCCGCTGCTGGAGCGTGCTATACCGCCGCAGTGCGATTGGGCAAATCCGTTTCCGGGAAGACTTGAGCATCGGTGAGGATATGATGTTTCTGATGGATTTGCTGATGCAGATTTCCAGCGTGAGCATCACAGAGTATCGCGGCTATTTTTACCGGATTAACGAGCAGGGCGCGATGCTCAAGCCCTTTAAACCGAGCTACATGGATGAAATCAAAAGCTGGGAGCTTGCTTGCAGGCTTGTGGAAAAAGAGTTCCCGTCCCAGAAGGGGCGGGTATACAGTATTCTGGCGGTTTCTGCGATGCTGGCTGCCGGAAAAATTGCGCGCCTGCCCGGTGCTGAACGGAAAAAATACCAGACGGAAGTTGTACAGTGCCACAGTGCTGTCCAGAAAGGACTTGCTGCTTCCGGAGCAAAAGAGGAGCTGCCGAAGGGCTATCGGATAAAAACGATGCTGTTCACCGCCTGTCCGGCGTTGTATCTTGCGTTGTATCATCATTGGAAAGGTTGAAGTAACTGTTCCGTAGGTCTGCGCATTTACTGCGCTGACCGTAAGAAAACTTAGACTAGAAGGCAAAAATCCTATCGGCATAGCCGATTTGGAATGGATTTTTGCGCGTAACTGTGGGGGTACTGAACAGTTACAGGTTGAAAATAAGAACCGGATGCCGATGGATCGAATTGCTTTTGGATGACGCAAAAGCAGAATGAGAGGAATCATGAAAGACGATAAAATTGTTTTATATATGCATGCGGGAAGCGGCAATCACGGCTGCGAGGCGATTGTCAACAGTCTTTGCCGGATGCTTCCCAAACCGGCGATTCTGATGACGAACCGCCCGAAGGAGGATGAAACCTATTCCCTGAAGGAGCTTTGCAGCAGCTTTGTACAGGAAAAAAGTATCGAAAAGAATGTATTCGTGCATACCTGGTATTATTTGAAGCGAAAGCTTTTACATGACCCGGACTGCTTCATGGAATATCGGTATCAGGACATTTGCGGGAAAAATCTGCACCGTCTGAATATTTCCATCGGCGGGGATAATTATTGCTATGACAACATGCTCGACCGGCTGATTTCCGCAAACCGCATGTTCCACAAGCAGGGCGCTAAAACGGTTTTATATGGCTGCTCTATCGAGCCGGAGTTGTTAAAACGTCCGGAAATCATGGAGGATATGAAGCGCTACGACGCGATCGTCGCGCGGGAAAGCCTGACCTTTGCAGCGCTGCAGGAAGCCGGAATTGACAAAAATATCCATTTATATCCGGACTCTGCTTTTTTACTGGAAACAAAGCTGGCTCCCCTGCCGGAGGGCTGGGTTCCCGGAAAGATGCTGGGCCTGAACATCAGTCCGATGATTGTGGACAATGAAAAGACTCCGGGCATTACGATGCAGAACTATAAAGCGTTGATTTCTCATATTTTAGAAACGACCGATCTGCATATTGCGCTGATTCCCCATGTGGTGTGGGAAAGCAATGATGACAGAAAACCGATCCGGCAGCTTTATGAAGCCTTTGCATCGACCGGACGTGTGATCGAGCTGCCGGATGGGTCCGCTCCGGAATTAAAGGGCTATATCAGCCGCTGCGAGATGTTTATCGGAGCCCGGACCCATGCGACAATCGCGGCGTATTCCTCCTGCGTGCCGACGCTGGTAGTTGGCTATTCGATCAAGGCCCGTGGAATCGCAAAGGATTTATTTGGAACGGACGAGGGCTATGTCCTGCCGGTGCAGGCACTCGCCCAAAAAGAAGACCTCGTCAACGCATTTGACTGGCTGTATAAAAATGCACAGGTACAGAAAGCACACCTGCAGCAGATTATGCCAGACTATTGCAAAAAGGCAAAAGAAGCAGAAAACCTGTTGAGAGAGCTGTGAAAGCGTAAAAAATCAGAAGCAGTTGCGTGAAATACAATGCAGCCGTGCAGGCAGTTCATAAAAAGCAGAGGGAGGGAAAATTGTGAGCCAGATACAGGAAATGATAAAACCGGCAGCAGCGATGCTGGATACTTATCCGGTGGTGATCACCAAACAGAAAATCAAACAGTGGATCAAGACCTGCGTCCCGGGCATGACGCCGGAAAAGGTAGAGCGTTATTCCTGGCCTCAGGCGCTTCTTGCGATGGGGCTGTTGCAGGCATATGAGCAGACAAAGGACAAGACTGCGTTAAGCAGTGTGTTTTCCTATCTCAGACGGTGGAAAAACAGCGGATATCCCATCTCTCATGTGGATCATGTGATGAATGGAAGCGTTGCCCTGTGGACAGAAGAGATTTTGACGAGGGAAAAAAGGGAAGATGCAGAATCTCTGGAAGCGCTCTGGATCTGCCGGGAAGGGGCGGACATTTGCGCAGGCTGGATCAAAGCAGCGAAAAAAACTGCGGACGGCATCCTTGCGTACCGGAGCCAGCATCCGGACTGGCTGTTTGCAGATACCCTTGGGATGCTTTGTCCCTTTGCCTGTCGTTACGGTGTTCAGAAACAGGATAAAGAGCTGTTAAACCTCGGAATCCGTCAGCTGGAGCTCTTTTTCCAAAAGGGGATGGATGAAAAAACCGGTCTGCCCTATCATGGCTATGATGAAAAGACCGGCATGAAATACGGAATAATCGGCTGGGGAAGAGCCTGCGGCTGGATGCTGCTTGGATTGTCGCAAAGCATTTTGTGGATTTCAGAGCAGCCTGCAGGAGCAGAACAGGCGGACAAGCTGCAGGCAGAGCAGCCTGCAGGAGCGGAACAGACGAACAAGCTGCAGGCAGAGCAGTCAGCAGTGCAGCCGTCCTCCCAGTCTGTTGCCCGGGAGGGCTGCAATCGTCTGATTTTACTGCAGCAGCAGCTCCTTGACAGCATTTTTGTATGGCAGCGCGCAGACGGTGGATTTTCCTGGCAGCTGCAGGCACAGGAAGGACACCGGGATACCTCAGCAGAGGGGATGATCGGATATGGGGCCTGGCTGGCAGCAGAGACTGCAGCTGTACAGCGTTCAGAGCAGTGGAGCTCTGCACTGAGCCGTCTGGCAGCCACCCTGCAGACAAGTATCCAAAAAGGATATGTCACAGACTGCTCCGGGGAATGCAAGGGCTTTGCGGAATATCCGCAGGTATACGGAACCTATCCCTGGGGCAGCGGCAGCGCGCTGGCCTTTCTGGCAGTGCAGCTTTTCAGGGAAGAGAATAACGATAGGGCAGAATGATCCTTATGCCCTGTCACAGGACAAGTTCGATCAAACAGTTTGGCAGGAATATCAGGAGAACAGGACGGAAAACATGGGAAGAGTCAGATATGCGACCAGAAATATAATATTCGGCTTTTTAGGGAGCGGGGCAACGACGCTGCTCAATTTTATCCTGCGGCAGGTGTTTATCACCCATCTGGGCGATACGCTTCTGGGCGTGCAGGATCTCTACAGCGAAATTCTGACGATGCTTTCCCTTGCGGAGCTTGGCGTCGGAACGGCTTTAAACTACAGCCTGTACGGTCCGGTAGCGCGGGGCGAGCGGGAAAAAATCAAATCCTACATGCAGCTGTATAAAAAAGCGTACCGCACCATTGCTATCGTGATTGCTGTCATCGGACTTGCACTGGTACCGTTTTTACCCTGGATTGTCAAAAATGCAGATTATCTGACTCTAAGGCAGCTGCGGGTTTACTATCTGCTGTTTTTGTTCAACACGGTGACAACGTATTTTGTTGCATATAAATACAGTCTTGCCAATGCGGAGCAGAAAAACTATATCCAGACGAACGCGGATGCCATCAGCAAAGCGGTTTCCGTGGTTCTGCAGCTTCTGGGACTGCTGGTACTGCCAAACTACCTGTTATACCTGCTGATTCAGGTCGGCGTATCTCTCGGACAGAAGATTTTTATCAGCTGCTATCTGAACCGCAAATATCCGCTTTTGCTGGAAAAAAATGTGGAACCGCTGACAAAAGAAGAAACCGGAGCGGTGGTGGATAAGACGAAGGCGCTGATGCTGCACCGGATCGGGGATATGGCGCGTCTGCAGACGGATGCGATCATTATTTCGTCCTGTCTGGGTGTCGTCTGGGTCGGTCTGATCGGAACCTACAAGATGATCGTCAATTCCGTTTCGGGTTATGTAAACCTGATTTTCAACTCCGTCATTTCCAGCTTTGGAAATCTGATCGCGACGGAGAGCAGGGAAAAGCAGTTTCAGCTGTTTCTGGTGTATCGTTTTTTCGCAATCTGGGTATACGGATTTTCGGCTGTGGGATTTTTCCTGCTCCTGTCTCCTCTCGTGGAGCTGTATGTCGGAGCGGATCGCGTGTTGGCAACTTCGATTATCGCCTGGTATCTGACGGACTATTTCTTTAAAGGGGAGCGCGTCGTGCTTTCAAATTTCAAGACGGCGGCTGGTGTTTTTGAACAGGATAAATATCTGTCCATCCTTCAGGGTATCGTCAATCTGGTGCTGTCGATCGCTCTGGTGTTTAAAATCGGTCTGGCGGGCGTGTTTATCGGAACCGTCGTATCCGGACTGATTGCAAATATCACAAAACCGATCATTATTTATCGGGTTTGCTTTGAAAAAAGTGCGGTTTCCTATTTTCAGGAGTCCATCAAATATCTGCTCGTCATCGGAGCTGCGCTGGCAGTGCTCATTCCGCTGCAGAATCTGCTGATGCCGCAGGTGACGATTGCAAAATTTGCGCTGATGATCGTGATCATTACGGTTGTCTTTAATGGAATTTTTTTGATCGTGTTCGGCAGGACGGAGGAATTTAAATATTTGTACGGAATGGTAAAAGGGAGGTGGAAACGGTCATGATTATCGTAGAGGTGATGGGCGGACTGGGAAACCAGATGCAGCAGTACGCATTGTACCGGAAGCTGGAGTCTTTGGGAAAAGATGCCAGACTGGATGTTTCCTGGTTTCTCGACAAAGAGCGGCAGACAAAGGTGCTTGCAAGCCGGAAGCTGGAGTTGTCCTGGTTTGAGAATCTTCCTGCAAAATATTGCACACAGGAAGAAAAGCAGGCAATTCTTGGAAAAAATAATTTGATCGGAAAACTGAAAAAGAAGCTGCTTGGGGGTAGCAACCGGCATTTTACGGAAAGCGACATGTATCATCCGGAAATCTTTGATCTGGAGGACGCCTATTTAAGCGGTTTCTGGGCGTGCGAGGCTTATTATGCGGATATTTTGCCGATGCTGCGCAGCCAGATTCATTTTCCGGATCCGGAAAAGGGCGAAGGCTGGGATTTAGAGGCTGCCGCGAAAAATAAAGAAACGATGGAGCGCATGAAGCAGGAAACCTCTGTGAGCATCCATATCCGCCGCGGGGATTATCTGGATGCAAAGAATGCAGAGATGTTCGGCGGGATCTGCACGGATGCTTATTATGAAGCAGCGATTTCGTATATAAAGGAGCAGACACCGGACGCACATTTCTATGTTTTTTCAGATGACTCTGCATATGTGAAAAATGCCTATCCCGGAAAAGAGTTTACCGTCGTGGATTGGAATACAGGGAAAAACAGCCTGTTTGATATGCAGCTGATGAGCTGCTGCAACCATAATATCTGCGCAAACTCCACCTTCAGCTTCTGGGGAGCGCGGCTCAATCCGAGCCCGGATAAGGTGATGATCCGTCCGTCAAAGCATAAAAACAGCCAGAATATTGTGCCGGAGGAGATGAAAAGGCTCTGGGACGGTTGGGTGTTGATAGATGGAAAGGGAAGAATTATTTAAGAAAAGTTAAGAAAAGCGGTTCCTCGAATACGGTATAATAATACTGACACACGGCAATTGCACATATTTTTTGAGGTAAAATGTGCAGCAGCGAACAAGACGGTACAAACTGGTAATTGGGCGCGTTTGCGTTGTTTTGTAGATTGAGGAGAAATTATAATGAAAAAGAAAATAGTTATATCTGAAAAAGTGACAGCGGTTATGCTTGCAGCAGCGATGGCCATTAGCATGACAGCATGCGGCAGCCCTGCAAAAGATATGCAGGGAGCAGCAGAAACAGCAGCGGATGAAGAAACAAGTACGGTAGAAACAGCAGCGGATAGAGAAACAAGTGCGGTAGAAACTGTATCAGAGATTGCCGGAAATACAACGGAAAGCACGGAGAATGCAGCGACAGACGCAGAGATTTTGGTTGCAGAAGACCCGGATACAGAAATTACAGCGTCAAATGAGAATACCGACATCAAGGTAACGGTAGAGGATCAGAAGGAAGAAAAGAAAAACGATGCAGGAGAGGTTCTGGTCACAATTAGCGTTCAGAAAGCCACCATCGAAGACAGCGGCTATGATGTACTGCAGAAGGTGCTGGATCAGCAGAGCGCAGATACCTATGAGCTGGCGCAGGAAGCATGGGGAGATATGCAGACCTTCCTGGAGGATAGTGATTGGGAAACAACTGGCTCTTTATATGCCATCGAGGACACCATTTCCATGAAGCGTGGAGATGACAGGATCTTCAGCTACGTAACCACGGATTATTCCTATCTTGGAGGTGCACATCCGAACTTCGTTTATAATGGTTACAATTATGACACAAAGACTGGCAAAAGGCTGACACTGCGGGATGTGACAGAGGATTACGACAGCCTGTATGCACAGGTTCTGGACACTCTGAGGGCTTTTCAGGAAGAACAGGAGGATTTTATGTTCTTTGAAGACTACGAGGATACTGTCAAGGGAATGTTTTACGGATTTTCAGCCGAAGAGGATTTGGAGGACAGCGACATGACAGCTGCAGACAGGGAGGAAACCCCGGATACTGCAGGGACAGCGTCCGATATCGACAATATTCAGTGGTATCTGACAGACGATGAGCTGGTGGTGATCTTTAACCGTTATGATATCGCAGCCTATGTTTTTGGCCCGACTGCGGTAAAGATTCCGTTCGAAACAGGGCTGGTAAAAGAGATTTATTCATGACAATAGAATACTCGCAGAGCGTGTATTCTATTGTTGGAAGTAAATGTGCGAAGCAAGAGGAGCTACGCGTATGAAGAATGTGATTGCAGTGATCTGGGACTGCGATAAGACGCTGATTGACGGATATATGCAGGATCCGATGTTTGCAGAATATGGCGTTGAGACGAAGCAGTTCTGGGCGGATGAAAATAAAATCCTGGATGAATACCAGAAAACCGGCGTGCGGGTCAACCGCGACACCTATTATCTGAATTATTTTATCAAATGTGCCCATGAGGGAATTTTCCCGGGCTTAAATAATGCAAAGCTTCGTTCTTTTGGAAAGCTGCAGAAGCTTTATCCGGGGACGCTGGAATTTTTCCGGAAAACAAAAAACATGTTCCGAAATGATGCGAGTTATTCGGAATATGATATTCAGGTAGAGCATTATATTGTCAGCACCGGGTTTGCAGAGGTAATCCGGGGAATGGAGCTGATGAATTATGTGGATGATGTCTGGGGCTGCGAACTGATGGAAGCGCCGGATGCAGATAATCAGCCGCTCATCAACGAAATCGTTTATACGATCGATAATACGACGAAAACGCGTGCGATTTTTGAAATCAATAAAGGAATCGGAAAGATTGACGGCATCGATGTCAATTCCAAGATTCCCCAGGAGCTGCGGCGTGTGAAATTTGAAAATATGATCTACATAGCAGACGGACCAAGCGATATCCCGGCCTTTTCCCTTGTACATCAAAACGGCGGTTCCACCTTTGCCATTTATCCAAAGGGCGACGTCGCTGCCATGAAGCAGGTAGAACAGATGCGTGCAGACGGAAGAGTTGACATGTATGCCGAGGCGGATTATTCCGAAAATACAACCGCAAACATGTGGATCACAAACCGCATTCAGGAGCTTGCTGACAAAATCCGGGAACGGGAAAAAAATAAAATCGAAAAATATGCCGGCGGTGTGCCCAGGCATCTGGTGTGAATCGTAGAGAAGGACCGGGAGCTTTTTGAAGTAAAATATGTAAAACGGCTGACAGATCTGGAGCAGGAATGCGAAAAAGCTGTGATGCAGATCGATGACAGAATGTATGCAAAAACGTTGGAAGATCGTTATGATCAGGTATCGTGCTTTGGCATTGCTTTTTACAAAAAGCGTTGCCTGATTCAGAAAAAATGATATAGTTATAGATAGCAAGAATAATCGGAGGACTTACAATGAAAGTATTGGTAACAGGCGTAGCCGGACAGCTTGGACATGATGTGATGAATGAGCTTGCCAAACGCGGCCACGAAGGTGTTGGCTCGGATCTGGCAGCAGAATACAGCGGGATTGCAGACGGCAGTGCCGTAACAAAGATGCCTTATGTATCGATGGATATCACCGATGCAGCAGCGGTAGAAACGGTTTTACAGGAGGTAAAGCCGGATGCTGTCGTGCACTGCGCGGCATGGACTGCAGTGGATCTGGCAGAGGATGACGATAAGGTGGACAAGGTTCGCAGCATCAATGCCGGCGGCACGAAGAATATCGCAGAGGTATGTAAGAAGCTGGACTGCAAGATGGTCTACCTTTCCACCGACTACGTATTTGACGGACAGGGCACTAAGCCCTGGGATCCGGACTGCAAAACTTACCAGCCGTTAAACGTTTACGGACAGACGAAGCTGGAAGGCGAGCTTGCAGTTTCGGAGACCCTGGACAAGTATTTTATCGTCCGGATTGCATGGGTATTCGGCATCAACGGCAAGAACTTCATCAAGACGATGTTGAATGTCGGCAAGACCCACGATACGCTGAAAGTCGTATCCGATCAGGTCGGCACACCGACCTACACCTATGATCTGGCGCGCCTGCTGGTGGATATGATCGAAACCGACAAATACGGTTATTATCATGTGACCAACGAGGGCGGCTACATCAGCTGGTATGATTTTACAAAAGAAATTTTCAGACAGGCAGTGGAGCTGGGACATACAGAGTATTCCGAAGACAGACTGACGGTACTGCCGGTGACAACAGCAGAATATGGCCTGTCCAAAGCAAAACGCCCGTTCAATTCAAGACTGGATAAGAGCAAGCTGGTGAAAAACGGCTTTACACCGCTTCCGACCTGGCAGGATGCGCTGCGGAGATATTTGAAAGAAATTGGGATGTAAGGTACAAGAAAGAGAAAAGATACAAGTAAGGCTTCCACAGGGAGGCTTTATTCATGACAATAGAATGCCCGCAGAGCGTGCATTCTATTGTTTGTATTATAACGGGAGAAGAGTTATGGAAGTGAAGAAAGACTGGCTGTCCGGTGTTTTAAAAGTTTTGCTGTGTTTCTCTTTTGTGTATCTCTGGGTCATGGCACTTGGGTATGTAAAGAAAAGTTATTGTGGAATTCCGGGGGCGGCAGTCTTTCTGATTGCGGCGTTACTCGATGGAATTTTGGTCTGGTGCGTATGGAAAAAGAAAAAATTGAAATCAGACCAAACGACAACCATAAAAACAGAAAATATCTGTCTGTTGTGTGCATCCCTTGTATTGCTGGCACTTCAGTTTGTCGTGATCTGGAACGCAGTTTTCAGGACGGCATGGGATCCGGGCGCAGTCTGGTATGGCGCTCATTTCGTGGAGATGGGGGATCAGGATGGCATCAACAGCATGGGATATTATTTTTCTGTGTATCCCAATAATCTGCTTTTGGTATGGATTTATTCTATAGTGTTGAAATTAAATGATGTAATAGGCACACCGATTGCAAATGGAACGATGCTGCTTGCATTGTTTCAGTGTATTTTTGTGACAGGTGCAGGGGCTTGTCTTTATAAGACTGTGCGCCATTTCGCGGATCAGAAAATTGCCTGGATTGCATATGGATTTTATTTCATTCTGGGCGGGTTGTCGGCGTGGATTATGATTCCGTATTCAGATTCTACCGGTATTATTTTCCCGGTTTTTCTTTTCTGGCTTTATGTGAAATTAAAAGAGACAGAGTCTGCAAAGAAAAAATGTGTATTGCTGTTTCTTATGTTTTTCCTGTGTTACATCGGTTTTGAGATCAAGCCGATGGCGGCAATTGTGATGATTGCAGTCGCTGCGGTAGAGGGAATTCATTTTATCGGGAAACTGCTGAAAAAACAGATTGTCTGGAAAAAGTCTGTGCTTGCCTGCTGTTTGTCCGCAGTACTTGGCATCGGCGCTGCGGCAGGAGGTGTATCTGCCGTAGTAGGCTCCTTGCATTTTCCCGTTGTAACGGATACTGTGCTTGGCTGGCAGCATCACATGATGCTGGGATTGAATAAAGATACAAACGGCGGCTACAGCCAGGCGGATTTTGATTATTCGACGAGCTTTTCCAGTGCAGAGGAGCAGCATGCGGCGGAATTAAAGGAAATCGGAAAACGATTAAAAGATTTCGGCGTAGGTGGATATCTGCAGCATTTTGTAAAAAAATCAGCGAGAAACTATTTTGACGGATGCTTTGGATGGGGAGGACTGGGAGAGAATTTCTATACAGAAATCTTCCCGGAAAGAGGAACCGTATTGTGTTCCTTGATCCGTTCCCTGTATTATGATAACACGGAAGATACGCTGTACCGGTATCCGGCGCTGTTTCGGCAGATTTTGTGGTATATGGTACTGGTTCTTGTCCCTTTTTCTGTATTTACGAAAAGACCCCTGGACAAAAAACGCCAGGTTGCAGTGCTGTCAGTGCTGGGGCTGATGCTTTATCTGCAGATTTTTGAGGCACATGCAAGATATCTGTATACGTTTGTACCGATTTTTGTGTTCCTTGCGACAGAAGGAATCGACAATCTGAGAGAATATCTGAACCAGAAATCAGAGCGCAGGGTTAAAAAATGAGAAAATTCGATAAAATTATAATTGGTGCCGGATTGTATGGATGTTATGCTGCAAATCTGTGCGGGAAACGTAACGAAACGGTTCTCGTTCTGGAATATGACGAAGCACCGTTTCAGCGGGCAACATATATCAACCAGGCACGGGTACATATGGGATATCATTATCCGAGAAGCCTTTCGACTGCGATGAAATCCGCAGGATATTTCCGGAGATTTGTAGAGGATTTTTCCTTTTGTATTCATGATAAATTTGATCAGATTTACGCGACTTCGGAAAAGTTTTCGTGGACGAATGCGGTGGAATTCGTAGAATTTTGTAAAGCTGCCGGGATCCGTTGCGAAGAAGTGTCTGCGGCCAAATATTTCAATCCGGGAATGTGTGATGGTGCCTTTCTGACAGAAGAATATACCTACGATGCGAAAATCCTCGGGGCGTATTATCAGGAACAGCTGGAAAAACAAAAAAATATCGAAATTCAGTACTGTGCCAGAATTGACCGGATCATAAAGACAGAAAAATCATTTGTAATTCGTCTGGAAGATGGAACAGAATATGAAACTTCTTTTGTGTTAAACGCGTCCTATGCTTCCGTGAATCAGATCCTGCAAAAACTGGAGAATGTCGGGACAGAAAAGTTCAAAATAAAATATGAACTGTGTGAAATTATTCTCTGTAAACCGACAGAGAAGTTAAAACCGATCGGTCTGACTGTGATGGATGGTCCGTTTTTTTCAATCATGCCGTTTGGATGCACAGGACTGCATTCTCTGACCTCAGTTACGTTTACACCGCATGTCACTTCATACGAGGAATTGCCGACATTTTCCTGTCAAAAAGGATTGGAAGGCGGAGAAAATTCCTGCACGCCCGGGCATCTGGGAAATTGTTCTGAGTGCCCGCATAAACCGGAATCCGCCTGGATGTATATGTCGCAGCTGGCGAATAAATACATGAAAGCAGAGTACGGATATACCTATCAGCAGTCATTATATTCGATGAAGCCGATCCTGAAATCGTCAGAGGTGGATGATTCCAGGCCGACTGCAATCAAAGTGCTGAGTGAAAGACCGACGTTTATCAGTGTGTTGTCTGGAAAAATCAATACAGTATATGATCTGGATACATATTTATAGGGATGAAAAATGGAAAACAGGGTTAAACAGAAAAAATTTGTTTCATTGGTTTTATATTTACACAATACACAAAATGAGGTAGTATCTTTTTTTCAAAAGGTGTTGCCGGTGTTTCGGGACAATTTTACAAATTTTGAAATTGTATGTGTAAACGATGCCTGTACGGATGGTACCATTGGCGTCTTAAAAGAATATCTGGAAGAAAATCATTGTTCAGAAATGGTCAATATTATTCATATGAGCTTTTTTCACGGTCTGGAAAGCGCGATGAATGCAGGCAGGGATCTTGCGATCGGAGATTTTATCTATGAGTTCGACACGGCTTATGTGGATTATCCTTCGGAGTTGATTATGGAAGTTTATGATAAGCTTCTGGAAGGCAATGATATTGTATCGGCAGGGACAAGGGATCATGTCCGAATGACGTCAGGGATCTTTTATTTTTGCTACAATAAAACGAGCAGAGGAAGAGGAAAAATCGGACCGGAAACTTTTCGGATTGTTTCCAGGCGTGCAATCAACCGGATCAAGTCGATCGGGCAGTATATTCCATATCGAAAAGCAGTTTATTCCAATTGCGGATTAAATACTGCCGTTATGAATTACCGTTCTCTGGAAAAAGGAAAGAGGAAAAAGCAATATGCGGGAGAGAGACTTTCCCTGGCATTCGATTCTTTTATTTATTTCACAAATGCGATGGAAACGGTTTCGGCAGTAATATGCGGCATCTTTTTATTGTTGTCTGTCGGAATGGGAATTTTTGTCGCAAAGGACCTGATTTTTCATAATGCGGTGGTGGAAGGATGGATTTCTACCATGAGCTTTATGGCGTTGGGATTTTTTGGCGTATTTGCCTTACTGACGATTATTTTGAAATATTTGTCTGTAATGCTGAATTTGATTTTTAAAAAACAGAGATATCTGATTATGGATATTGAAAAGGTGGTAAAAGGATGAAACAGGACGTATTGGGTATCAATTTGTTGTTTCCGGTATTGAATGAACGGCTGAGACTGGAAAACGGGATCGAACGTTCTATGGCTTATTTAAAAGAAAATGTAACGATACCATACCAGCTGACAATCCTGGATAATGGTTCGGAGGATGAAACACCAGAAATCGGCAAAGCCCTTGCAGCAAAATATCCGGAGGTGAGCTATGTCAGAGTAGGGGAACGCGGCGTTGGCGTTGCATTTCGAAAAGGAATTTCCATCAATACCTGTAATTTGGTTGGGTACATGGATATTGATCTTTCCACAGATTTAAAATATCTCGGGAAAACGATCGAAATGTTTCAGAACGATCCGAATTTACAGTATGTAAACGGAAGCCGGTTCAGCAAAGAATCTGACACAAAGGGACGAAAATGGTATCGGAAGATCACGTCCATGGGACTTGTACTTTTGTTAAAAACACTGTTTCATATGAAAGCGACCGATGCGGTCTGCGGATTCACTTTTCTGAGAAAAGAAGCGGCAGAGCAGCTTGTAAGGGAAAGCAGTCAGGATAACGGCTGGTTTTATACGATTGAATTTTTACTCCGCGCGGAACGGGATGGAATGAAAATTTATGATATGCCGGTCGAATGGCAGGAAGACTACAATACGACAGTAAAAGTGTGGAAAACGATCAAGAATTATCTGATTCAGATGTATCATCTGAAAAAGGCATTTCGTCAGGAAGACAAACTCAGAAAATAAACGATTGAGGTACAAAACCGGAAGGATGGAGAGAGAAAACTATGCTCAAAAGAATTGATTTGACGAGAGATTATCAGAAACATAAGGCAGAGTATCTGGAAGCCATTCAGAAAGTGTGTGAGGATACCGCATTTTCCGGTGGAAAGTATGCGGATGAATTCGATAAAGAATTTGCACAGTATTGTGGAGTTCCCTATGCGTCCGGCGTAAATAACGGAACCTCTGCGCTGCATTGTGCGATGGTTGCACTTGGAGTCGGAGAAGGGGACGAAGTGATCGTTCCTGCCAATACCTATATTGCGACTGCCTGGGGTGTGACTTATACGGGGGCGACTCCGGTATTTGTGGATTGTACTGCGGATACCTGGGAAATAGACCCGGATAAAATCGAAGAAAAGATCACAGAGAAGACGAAAGCAATTATTGGTGTACATTTATATGGACAACCGTTTGAATTTAACAAGGTAAAAGAAATAGCTGACAGACATCATCTGTATGTAGTGGAAGACTGTGCGCAGGGACATGACGCTTTATATGAAGGGAAAATGGTTGGAACGCTGGGAGATCTCGGATGCTTTAGCTTTTATCCTGGAAAAAACCTGTATGCGTTTGGAGAAGGCGGAAGTGTAACCGGCTATCGAAAAGAGTACTTCGATACGATCGAAATGATGAAAAATCAAGGTTGTACAGTGCGTTATTATCATGACATGATCGGATATAATTATCGACTGGAGGGCATCCAGGGAGCAGTGCTGAGTGTCAGCCTGAAATATCTGCCGGAATGGACTGCCCGCAGGCGGGAGATTGGATGGCGGTACACAAAGGAAATTACAAATCCGGCGATTACCCTGCAGCATCATCCGGAAAATACGAATCCGGTCTTCCATATGTTTGAGGTGGAGGTGGAAGATGACCCGGAGCGTTTTCTGGCTTATATGGCAGAGAAGGGAATTGAGTGCAACCGGCATTACCCGGTGCCCTGCCATTTGCAGAATGCTTATAAGCATCTTGGTTACCAGGTTGGAGATTGTCCGAACGCGGAGTATCTGGCATCCCATTGCGCGACGTTGCCGTTGTTCCCGGAAATGACGGACGAGGAAGTTGAAATGGTAATCCGGGCTTGTAATGCGTATCAGACTGCCTGAAACAGATTCTTATGACACCAGACCGTATAGTAACCTGAAAACAGGGCGGGCAGGAACAGATTGTCCTCTTGCCTCAAAAGTGGTATACTTCTCGTATAACGGGGAATTTTGCATTTTGGAAAATTTCTCTGTATGGAAAACTAAAACACAAGGAGTGCCGGAGTTTTGGCAGTGACAGATAGAATGGAGTTAAAAACACAGAAAAAGGAAGCTGCAGTGACAGTCAATGAGCTTTTATACCTGATTTTCTTCGGTGTGATGTTGTTTTCAAAGGGAATGGGCTGGTACGACGGGATGCGTCCGTATCAGCTCTGTCTGCTGATCGGAATGGGATGCCTTGGGCTGAAACTGATTCTGACAAAATATACGCCGTGGCAGCTTCTGGTCGCAGCGGTGTTCGGCGTGCTCGGCGTTCTGAGCTGGCGCTGCTCTGCGGAAAAGGGAATGCTGACCTGTGTAATGATGTTGATCGGTATGAAAGATGTGCGGATAAAAAAGGTCTTTCAGGTCGGGGCGGTTGTCTGGAGCAGCGTGTTCCTTTATCGGATTCTGGCGTTTCTGATCGGCTGGGACAAAGGCATTTTGCTGGTACATAAAAAGCTCGGAGCCTTTATCTTCCGGTGGAGTATGGGATATCCGCATCCGAATGTATTCCATATTTCCTATGTAATTTTGCTGGCATTTCTGTTTTATCTGTTGCAGCAAAAAGGCAAAAAGCTGTTTGGCTGGATTGTTGCCGCGCTTGTCGGAAACGTACTGATTTTTATCTATTCAGTCAGCTTTACCGGATTTTTGTTGACCGGAATTTATCTGATGCTGGTGCTGTATTTTGAACTGCGCAGTCAGTTTACGAAGCCGGAAAAAGCGCTGGTGCAGTGCGTGCTTCCGGCAGGACTGGCATTTTCCTTGCTGGCGCCGCTGCTTCCGGAAGGAAATCGGTTTTATGAAGTGATGAATAAACTGATGAATACCAGACTGCGTCTTTCCAAATATTTTCTAACGCAGGAAAAGATTACTCTGTTCGGACAGCAGTTCCAGCTGGCGGATAAAGATCTGAACATGGACAATTCTTATGTGTTTGCATTGATGACCTACGGGGCGGTTGTTTTTGTCCTGTTGATGATCGCCTATTTCTTTACCATCCGGAATCTGATAAAGGAGAACCGGCGGAAAGAGCTGGCGATTACGCTGGGATTTCTGATTGCCGGAATATCGGAGCCGTTTTTGTTCAATACTTCTTTTAAAAATGTTTCCTTAATTTTTGTGGGAAGTTATCTGCTAAACGATGCAAATCCGATCCGGCGGCAGAACATTGCATGGATTGGAATCTGTACGCTGGGCGACCGGAGTCTTCCGAAAAATGCTCCGGCAGAGAAACTGGAAGAAAAACTTTTGCTGGGGCTGAAAAGGATAGGGGCTGCAGCAGGAGAAAAGAAATATTTGATTGCTGCGTTGACCTGCGTTTGTGCCGTGATCGGCGGCACTGCTTTTGGGCTGACGGCACAGATGCCCAAAGAGTATCTTGTGCCCAAGTCGATCTGTGATTATTCGCTGCAGGAAGTCTATTATCTGGACGAGGAAGCAGTTGCAAAAGAACGGGCAAACGGCTCGGAAGTATTGTATTATATGGGAGAAGAGATACCGATGTTTCGGTTCTCTGGAGTTACTGTAACTGTGGAATGGATGAGGGGTATGATCGGAGCAGCAATCCTGACCGGAGTAGTCGGAGCACTGCTTGGAACAGGTATTGCGGAAATTTTAGAAAAAGGGCGGAAAAAGAGCGGACAGTATGAATGAAAAATTGAAATTCTGTAAATTGTTGGGAACAAACATCAATGTCATTACGATGGATGAAACAGTTGATTATATGGATCAGCATCTGGATGAACTGCGTGGAAAATATGTCTGTGTTTCCAATGTGCATACGACGGTCATGGCATTTCGCGATGCAGAATATCGGAAAGTGCAAAACGGCAGTGCGATGAATCTTCCTGATGGAAAACCACTGTCTATTGTATGTCGGATGCGCGGACATCAGGAGGCCGGACGTGTTCCGGGACCGGATCTGATGCCGAGAATTTTCGAGCTTTCCGAGAAAAAAGGATACCGGCACTATTTTTATGGCAGTACGGAAAAAACACTGCATGCGCTGGAACAGAAGCTGCGCGAAAAGTATCCGAAGCTGAACATTGTCGGGATGTATTCCCCGCCGTTTCGACCGCTGACAGAAGAAGAGGATGAGACGGTTGTAAAACAGATTAATGATACAAAACCGGATTTTATCTGGATTGGACTGGGAGCTCCAAAACAGGAAAAATGGATGGCTGCACATGCCGGAATGCTGCATGGCGTCATGCTGGGCGTAGGGGCAGGCTTTGATTTCCATGCGGGAACGGTAAGACGTGCGCCGGGCTGGATGCAGGAGCTTTGTCTGGAATGGCTGTTTCGGCTGATGCAGGATCCGAAACGTCTGATTCCACGATATATGGATACAAATTTCTCATTTATTCATTATGTCTGGAAAGAAAACAAGCTTTTAAAAAAGAAAAATCAGGAGCTGGTGCATACACCTTCAAGACCGAAGACAGGAATGAAGATCGCAATGATCGGACATAAGCGCATTCCGTCGAGAGAAGGCGGTGTGGAGATCGTCGTGGAAGAGCTGTCTACACGAATGGTTCGTTCCGGAAACCGGGTGGATGCGTATAATCGTTCCGGTTACCATGTATCCGGCAAAGAGTTTGACGAAAAACATGGAAAATATTTTCAGGGAATCCGAATTTTTACGATTCCGACGTTTTCCAGCAGTAAATTAAATGCGATTGTATATTCTTTTCTGGCAACAATCCGGTCATTGTTCGGGCATTATGATATTGTGCACTTCCATGCGGAAGGACCGTGTATTATGCTGTGGCTGACCAAACTGTTTGGAATCCCGACAGTGGCGACGATTCATGGACTGGACTGGCAGCGTTCCAAATGGGGAAATTTTGCATCTCATATGCTGAAACTGGGGGAAAAGACCGCCGCACTCCATGCGGATGAAGTGATCGTATTGTCGCACAATATGCAGGATTATTTTCAGGAGACATACGGCAGAAAAACCCGTTTTATTCCAAATGGAATTAACAGACCGATTTTAAAGGGCGATTCCGAAATTAAGGCAAAGTATGGTCTGGAAAAAGACGGATATATCCTGTTCCTGGCAAGAATTGTACCGGAAAAGGGACTGCATTATCTGCTGCATGCGTTTGAACAAATCGAGACGGATAAAAAACTGGTGATTGCGGGCGGCAGCAGCCATTCTCAGGAATACGTACAGGAAATGGTCGATCTGGCGGCAAAAGACAGCCGTGTGATTATGACCGGATTTGTACAGGGGGAAGTGTTGGAAGAGCTGTACTCTAATGCGTATTGTTTTGTACTGCCAAGTGATATTGAAGGGATGGCGCTTGGACTGTTGGAAGCGATGAGCTATGGAAACTGCTGTATTGCAAGCAATATTCCGGAAAATACAGAGGTGGCGGAAGATCATGCTCTGTATTTTGAAAAGGGAAATGAAAGAGATTTGCAGAAACGTTTGGAGGAAGTGCTGGCGCATCCGGAACAGACGCAGAAAGCACATCAGGAAAATGCAGACTTTATCTGCGGAAAATATAACTGGGATCGGGTGACGGAGCAGACACTGCATCTTTATCAGCATGTGCTCAAAGCACGGGAGAATCAGAAATGAAAGTATTGATTGTCAATAAATTTCTGCATCCGAACGGCGGATCGGAAACCTATATTTTTGAAGTCGGGAAGCAGCTTCAGAAGATGGGACATCAGGTAGAATATTTTGGAATGGAGCATGAAGGCCGGGTCGTTTCGAACCGGCTTGATTGCTATACAGGGAATATGGATTTTCATACCGGAAAACTTCAAAAATTACGGTATCCGTTCCAGATTCTCTATTCGACAGAGGCTGCAAAAAAGATCCGGAAAGTGCTGGACGATTTTCAGCCGGACGTGGTTCATGTCAATAATTTCAATTTCCAGCTGACACCGTCCATTCTCTACGCGATCCGTAAATATGAGAAACAGACCGGCAGAACGGTTCGGATCGTATACACGGCGCATGATTCACAGCTCGTCTGTCCAAACCATCTGATGCAGAGACCGTCTGGCGAGCTGTGCCAGGAATGCCTGGGACAGAAGCAGTGGAACTGCACGAAACACAAGTGTATCCACAATTCCCGCGTGAAGAGCCTCTTGGGAAGCGTTGAAGCGAAGATCTATCAGCATAACCATGCGTATCGGATGTTCGATACGGTGATCTGCCCGAGTCATTTCCTGGAAGAAGTTTTGAAGACGAATCCGGATCTGGACGGGAAGACGGTGACGATGCATAACTTTTTGCCGGAGCAGGAGTTATGTCCGGTCAAAAAAGAAGATTATGTTTTGTATTTTGGCAGATTTTCAGAAGAAAAAGGAATTAAAACGTTACTGAAAGTCTGTGAAAAATTAAACGATATTCCTTTTGTATTTGCAGGAAAAGGACCGTTGGAAAATGAAGTAAATCAGTTGAGAAATGTGAAGAATATCGGTTTCACGAAGGGAAAGAAGCTTTATCAGACAATTGCGGCGGCGAAGTTTGTTGTCTTTCCATCAGAGTGGTATGAAAATTGTCCGTTTAGTGTAATTGAAGCACAATATTATGGAACGCCTGTTATTGCGTCCAGAATTGGCGGAACGGTTGAACTGATTAAAGAAGGAATGACCGGTGAATTTTTTGAACCGGGGAATCAAAAAGAGCTGGAAGAGAAGATCAGAAATCTTTGGGGAGATTCGGAGCGGCTTGAAGAGTATACCAGAAATTGTAAGGAAACAGATTTTCTGAATCTGGATAAATATTGCGAAAAACTGCTGCAGATTTATGGCGGTTTAAAAGCCTGAGCAGAGCACATTGAGCAGCAATACTTCTACAGTATATGCTTGAAAATGAGGTGCAGTGTGAAAATTTTGATGCTGGTCAACTGGAAAGTTGCCTATGAAAATCAAATACCGGAAGGAAAACAGCCGCCGGACTATGTTGTACCGGGACAGAAATACTGGTTTTTTCGGTATCTGTCGGATGATATTTCCGTAGATGTTGTGGACATCCGTTCGTTTCCCTGGCTGGAGCAATTTGAAAAAGAAAAAATCCGGTTTTATATCTGGCAGACGCTGAAGGTATTGCCGAAATTAAATCAGTATGACCTGGTTTTGTCCCATGGAATGCAGAGTGGGATTGTATTGTGCCTGTGGCGCAGACTGTTCGGACATGGAAAATATAAGCATATCGTGTTTGACATCGGTGGCTTTAACAGCGCGAAGGAAGAAGGAAAAGCACTGAAGCTGATGCAGTTTGCGAGCAAATCCCTGGACGGCGTGATTTATCATACAAAGAGCCAGATTACCTATTACGAAAAGTGCCACCCGTGGCTGCTTTCCAAAAGCAGATATATTGCGTTTGGGACGGATGCAGAATATTTTCAGCCGACCGGAACACCGATAGAGAAAGAAAATCCGTATATTTTATGTGTCGGTTATAATAAACGGGATTGGGATACGCTGCTGCAGGCATACGAAAAACTGAGAAATCTGCAAAAAGGGCGAAATCAGGATGGACTTGCTGATTTTCCGAAGTTAAAACTGATTGGGAAAGAAAAGCTGGATCGGAAATATGACGGTGTTGAGACCGTCGGATTTATTCCGGTTACGCAGCTGATAAAAGAAATTGAAAAAGCGACCTTTTGTGTGCTTCCACTGCAGTCTTTTAACTATTCATTCGGGCAGATGACACTGCTGCAGCAGATGCTTTTAAAAAAAGCGGTGATTGCGGCAAATGTCCCCAGCCTGAGAGATTATGTGACAGACGGACAGGATTGCCTGCTCTATGAGCCGGAAAATGCGGAAGAGCTTGCAGAACAGATGGAGCGACTGATACAAGATCCGAAGCTTGCCGAAAAACTCGGAGAGAACGCCATGAATTCTGTTCGGGAGAAATGGAATGAAAAGAGAATGGCGCAGGACATCTGGGAGTTTTGCAGGGAGATTGTGAGATAGAAATTTATGAGAATGGCAAGAAAGTGCCTGCAGGATATGTCATATTTGGGAAAGGATGTGGCTGAATGGCAATACCAACCAGTATCAAAACGCTCCTGTCTGGAGACGTAGTTGAGTGGGCGAGAATTGAATTTAAAGAAACCTGGGACGCAGCGGCTTCTTTGAAATCTATTTGTGCTTTTGCAAATGATCTGGATAACTGGGGCGGTGGATATATTGTGATCGGCGTGCAGGAGGAGAATGGAAGACCTGCTTATCCGTTAAAGGGAGTTCCGACCGATAAATTGGATGCCTATCAGAAAAATATATTTGCAAAATGCAAGCTTCTCAGACCCACTTATACACCGATAATTGGTATTGAGACATATCAGGACAAACAGTTTATTGTTATATGGTGCCCGGGTGGAGATAATAGACCGTATTCATCTCCAAAAACGATGGAGAAGGATAACAAAGAGAGAATTCATTATATTCGTAAAGCTTCCAATACGGTAGAACCCTCTGATGATGAAGAAAAAGATCTGTTTAACCTGGCAAATAGAGTTCCGTTCGATGACAGAGTAAACCATCAGGCTGAACTGGAAGATTTAAATATTACACTGATTCAGAATTATCTTAAAGAAATAGGAAGTTCGCTTTATGAAAGATCAAAGACGGGAGATTTTGCTGAATTATGCAGTGATATGAATATTATCAGTTTGCTTCCGGAATATGTAAAACCAAAAAATGTGGGATTAATGTTTTTCTGCATGGAACCGGATAAATTTTTTCCTTGTACTCAAATCGATATTGTACAGTTTCCAGATGGCCTGGGTGGCAACAGTATTATAGAAAATACATTTAAAGGTCCGATTCATCAGCAACTGAGAGAGGCATTGCAGTTTATAAAAAATTCAATCATAACAAAGAAAATTGTTAAGAGCGCGGATAAGGCAGAGGCGGATTGGGTGTATAATTATCCATATGCTGCAGTGGAAGAGGCATTGGCAAATGCAGTTTACCATCGTGCATATGATATCAGAGAACCGATAGAAGTACGGGTTGAAAAGGAAATGATTGAAATTGTAAGTTTTCCGGGACCGGATCGTTCGGTTACACAGGAAGGTTTAAAACGATACAGGGTATCAAACCGCAGATATAGAAATCGGCGCATTGGAGATATTCTTAAGGAGCTACATTTAACAGAAGGCAGAAATACCGGATTTGGCAAGATTCTTAGAGCTCTTGAAGAGAATGGTTCACCGAAACCGGAATTTGAGACAGATGATGATCACAGCTACTTTATTTCGCGTTTGTTTGTGCAGGAGGCGTTTTTAAAAGAGGAAAACACACAAGCAGGAACCGAAAAGGAGCTAAAAAGGAGCCAAAAAAAGGAGCCAAAAAAAGGAGCCGAAAAAAAGCTGGATGTATTACGGCGAATGGAAGAAAATCCGATGATAACTCAGGTTAAGCTTATGGAAGAATTTGATCTTACAAGAAAACAGGTTCAGAAACTGATAAAAGATTTACGGGAAGATGGATTGGTAGAAAGAAAGGGATCCAATAGAAGTGGAAAGTGGGTTGTAAAGAAATGATGGAATCTGCTATTTCGAAGCCTCTTGTAAGCATAATTGTACCGGTTTACAATGTGGAGCGCTATATAAAACGCTGCGTGGATTCCCTGCGGGGACAGACACTGCAGAATATTGAGATCATTCTTGTAGATGATGGATCGAAAGACAACAGTGGTTGCTTGTGCGATGAGTTTGCACAACAGGATTCCAAAATTCATGTGATCCATAAACAAAATGCGGGACAGGGTCTGGCGAGAAATGATGGGCTGAATATTGCAAAAGGACATTATGTCCTGTTTATCGACTCGGATGATTTTATTGAACCGGACACCTGTGAAAAGCTGTCAGACCGGATGGAACGGGAGCAGGCAGATCTGTGCAGCTTCGGCTATCAGATCGAGACGCCGCAGGGCGAGCTGTTTTACCGGGCGCAGTTAAAAGAACAGTGCTACGAAAACGAAGCGCTCCGAAAGCGCTTTGTGCTTCATTTTTTTGGAGACTCGGCAGATGACGAGGAAATGCGGGGCGTTTCCGCATGTATGACGATGTTTCGCAGAAGTGTGATTGAAACAGGAAAGATCCGTTTCCGCTCAGAACGGGAATATTTCAGCGAAGATACGATTTTCAATCTGGATTTCTGCCTGCTTGCAAAAAAGGCGGTGATCGACTCGGGATGTTATTATCATTACTGCCAAAATGAAGCATCGTTTTCTCATGCGTACCGCCCGGATCGGTTTCACCTGACAGAAGTGCTGGCAAATGTTTTAAAAGAATATGCAGGACGTTACGGTATAGAAAAAGAGACACAGGAACGAATCCGAAGGATGGTATGGGTCAGCCTGATGGAATGCGTGAAGCAGGAAGTAAGACGAATCGGAGAGGTTCCGCGCAAAACGGTAAAGAAACAGATCGAAAGCTATTGTGACAGCGAGCTTGTAAAAGATGCGGTGAATGGACTGGATGCAGGAAAATTTGGCACTGCGCAGAGAATTTTTCTGTGGGCAGTAAAAGGACAGCGGACAGAAGCGGTGATTTTACTCGCATGGCTGCGAAATCGGAAAGGATTATAGGAAATAGTGATGAAAAGTGGAAAAGTACTGGTCAGCGTAGTGATGTCGGTTTATAATGATGAACAGTATCTGAAAGAATCACTGGACAGTATTTTTGCTCAGACGATACAGGATTTTGAACTGATTATTGTGGATGACTGTTCGACAGACCGAACGGTTGAAATCATAGAAAGTTATCATGATGATAGAATCCGACTGATTTGCAATTCAGAGAACAGAGGATTGACCAGAAACTTAAATACGGCGCTCGAATATGTGCAGGGCACTTATATCGCCCGGATGGATGGCGACGATAAGAGCAGACCGGAACGGTTTGAAAAACAGATCGCATATCTGGAACAGCATCCGGAGTTGATGTTGATTAGCTGCAGGACGCATATGTTTGGCGAAGAAGATCTGATCTCGCAGATTCAGGGAACACCGAAACAGCTGCAGGCGATGATGCTGATCCGGCCTGTATTGGCACATCCTGGTTTTATGATGCGTGGGGAGCTGATTACACAGGAAGGTTTCCGGTATGATGAATCTTATCGTTCCGCCCAGGATTATAATTTTGCAGCGAGAGTTGCAAAAAAATTTGAAATCGGAGTGACACCGGAAATCCTTTTGGACTATCGGGTTCATAAAAAACAAGTTTCCAGTAAAAAAAGCGGCGAACAGTCAAACAACGCCGCCAGAGTGCGCAGCATGCAGCTGGAATGGCTGGATATTTCACTGGATGAAAAGCAGAGAGATGCGTTGGAAACCTGGGCAAAAGAAATCAAAAACGCTGCCTCGGAGGATTATCGACAGGCAGCGAAGCTGATTCCGCTGTTTCTTGAGCAGAATCAAAAAACAAAGATTTATGCACAGAAAGAGCTGGAAGAGGAACTAAAGCGGCTTTTATACCAGTGGATGATCCGGAGTAAGTCGGTGAAAACGATTTTGCAGGCAGTTGGCGTGTGTGGAGTATCCGGTAAAAACTGCGGGTTGATGATTGCAAAATTGGCAGAAACCTTTCGATATAAAATAAGCGGGGAGTATTGAACGAATGAGTGAGAACAAATGGAAAAAGAGGATTCATTATGTGCTGAAAGCCGCCAAACACTTTGGCGATGAACCATATATGGACTTTTTCCTTGAGCGGGAAGTAAATCCTCTTTTGCTGGAATTTAAGCAAAATGGAAGCGGTGTCCCGGATAAAAAAGTTATGCTGATCCGGGAAAACGGAAACGGATGGGGATTTTTCGCGGAAGTTCGTGCAATGCTGGCAAAGATGGTATTTGCAGAGAGATTTGGTTTAACTCCTTATATTGAATGGGGAAAGACTTTTTTATATACAGAGAAACAGCCTGTAAATGGGACGGAAAACGCTTTTGAATATTATTTCAGACAGCCCAATGGGATGACCAAACAGGATATTTTGAAGAGCAGTTATGTAACAGAATCGAAATCTGCACAGGGAGTCATAATTGAGCGGGAATTTAAGAAAGATACTTATGGGATGACAGCCGAATATCAGAGTAAACTGGCTGAGATGTATCGGAAATATATTTATTTGAATGAAAAAACGGAAAAAATGATCCAAAATGATCTGAAAGATATTTTTGATGACAGCAAAATTCTTGGAGTACATTTCCGGGGAACAGACTATAAAGCTGGATATCAGAATCATCCAGTAGCTGTCCAGATTGAACAGACAATAGCACAGGTAAAAAAATGCCTGGAAAAAAATGCATTTCAGAAGATTTTTCTGGCTACAGACGAGAAAAGTGCGGTCGAGCGGTTTGAAAAGGAATTCCCCGGGAAAGTATTTTATTTTCAGGATGTTTACAGGGGAGAGGGCAATACTTCGATTGCTTTCAGCCAGTCAGATCGTCCGAACCATCACTATCGCCTTGGATATGAAGTACTGCGGGATATGTATGCCCTGGCATTCTGCGACGGACTTGTTGCCGGATTATCCCAGGTTGTTAACTGCGCCAGAATTGTAAAGGAAAGCTCTGGAGAAGAGTATGATACACTATGTATTATTAATAATGGAATTAACATAAGTGGAAAACAGTTTACGAAATGACAGAGGTAGAAGATGAATATCGCAATCATACCGTGGAATGATACATTTTTACAGGATAAAATATTCGGGGAGGTTGATCCGTCGATCAATTATGATGATCGGCTGACTTCTTTTTCTAGAATGAAAAAAGAGTTTGAAAGACATGGAGATAAACTACATACGGTGGATCTGTTTGATCCTTTTAAAGTAGATTTTTTTCTGTTCTTTGAACGAAATGATGAATGGTTGAAAAAATTGGCAAATTGGAATTTAGAATATAAAGCTGTTTATTGTAATGCAGAACCGCCAGTGGTTAATCAAATGCATGAAGAAGATGGAATAAAAGAACTATTAAATTATTTTCCATATATTATGACATGGAATCGGGATTTAGTAGATGGAAAAAGAATTTTCAAAAGAAATATGCCCTATTGTTTTCGAATTAATATTGGAACAATCCCTTTCAAGGAAAGAAAGTTATTAACAAGTATTTCTGGCAATAAACATTCGAATCATCCAAAAGAGTTGTATAGTGAAAGAGAACGGGTTATATGCGCTGTTGAAAAATATAGCCCGAGTGATTTTGATTTTTATGGTGGAGGATGGCAGAAAGAAGGACATCCGTGTTATGGCGGAAAAGTAGGAGATAAAGCGGAAGTATATCATCAATATAAATTTGCGCTGGCATTTGAAAACATGAAGGACGTAAACGGATATGTTTCTGAGAAAATATTGGACTGTCTGACTGCAGGAATTGTACCTATTTATAAAGGGGCAGATGATATTTCGAAGTATATTCCTCAAAATTGTTTTATTCCGTATGATCAATTTGAAACTCCGGAGCAAATGATAGATTTGTTAAAAGAAATTGATGAAGATAAATACAATAATTTTTTGGATAATGCCCAGATATTTTTAAAATCAGATAAAATTAAATTATTTGATGGTGAAGAATATGCAAGAAATGTGTATTATTTAATAGACCATGCAGGGCAAAAAGACTTTAAAATTACTAAAAAGTACAAAAGAAAATTAACGATTTCTGTAGCCAAAAATCGTATAAAAAAATATTTGGGGAAATGGAAACATGAGATGCTGGGTGATTGGATGTGAAGTTATGCACCGTGCCATGTGGCAGGATGTAGAACTGAGTAATGAAGCTGAATATGTAGATGGAATTTTTGTGTCAATTAATCCAATTATTTTGAAAATAAAGAAAAAATTGATAGAAGTAGCAAAAAAGATATGGCTTCCTAAATTTATTATCAAATATGCATGTTCATGTTTTACATTAGATCATTTGGATTATCGATTGGATGAAAATAATTATATTATACTTACAGATAATAGAGTTGGATGGTATCCTCTGAGATATTTGGATTTGCTAAAAAAAAGATATGGAGTTAAATATGTTTTAGTATATATGAATCCATATTCTGTGAGTAGTGAAGCTGTTTATGCACTTCAAGAAAGAGCGGAACTGGTTTTTTCCTATGATAAAAGAGATTGCGAAAAACACAATTTTGAGTATCTACCAACAGTGTATTCATCTTCTTTTCTGAAAAAATATATAAATAGAGAGAAAACGTGGGATCTTGTTTATATAGGCGGTGAAAACGGAAGATTAAATCGTCTTATCGGATGTTTTGAACAGATTGATAAAAGTGGGATTAAATATAAATTTTCTATTATTGGAACAGATAAAGAAAAACAAAGATATGCGGATAAAATATGTTATTCAACTCCGGTCGAATATGAAAAGATTGTTGAACAAGAATCAAAAAGCAATACTATTTTAGAAGTTTTAAGTGACAAACAAATGGGAACAACATTACGAGCCCTGGAGGCAGTAATATTAAATAAAAAATTTTTAACTAATAATAAAAGAATTGTAGACTTACCTTTTTACAATCCGAAGTATATACAGATATTTGATAATCCTGAGAAAATCGATTTTGAATTTGTAAAACGAGAAGAGAATATAAATTATCATTATAAGGAAGAATGTTCACCGATTCGATTGATAGAGAAAATTCATGAATATGATAGAAGAGTAAAAAATGAAAATTATGATCATGTCTGATGTCGTTCCAGCGGCATCTGCAAAAAATGAATACACAGATGGTGCAATAGAGAAACTGTTATCTGACGGTTTTCGGGAAAAACTCCATGGGGCAGAGTTTAATATAGTGAATCTGGAATGTCCGTTGACGAGAGAAAATGAGCCTGCGGCGAAATGGGGCTCAAGTCTGAAAGCGCTTCCAGAGAGCATGGAAGCATTACAAAAAATACCGGGACTAGTTGTAAATCTTGCGAATAATCATATTCGGGATTATGGTTCTCAAGGAGTTTTAGACACCATTCAGGTATTGGAAGAACATGGTATTCCATATCTTGGAGCAGGAAAAGATATGGAGAATTCCAACAGAAGCCTTATTTTAGAGAAAAAACCCCATAAAATTGGTTTATATTCCTGTACAGAGCATGAATTTTCTATTGCCGGTGAAAACAGCGCAGGCGCACATCCGGTGGAAGAAGGAGAAGATATTCTGGCGCTTCAGGAATTAAAAAGACAGACAGACTATGTGATTCTTCTTTATCATGGCGGTGTTGAATTTTATCCTTATCCGACGCCGGAAATGCAGAAAAGGCTGCGCAGGTATGTGCGTGCTGGAGCAGATTTGGTTGTTTGTCAACACAGTCATTGTATTGGATGTACAGAAACCTATCAGAATGGTGTATTGGTTTACGGACAGGGAAATTTCCTTTTTGGAGAGAGACCTGAGGTAGAAGCTAATATTCAGGATCTGAATGCATGGGAAAGTGGTATGGCGGTGTGTGCTGATATCGAAGAACACAATGTAGAATATTTGTTTTATCGAAACCAAAATGGCAGATTGGATTGGACACATGAACCGGAAATGCTGGAGAAAATGCAGGAGCGGAATAAACTGCTGCAAACACCGGGATTTTTGAAGGAAGAGTGGATTCGATATTGTACCGGGCATGTGAATTATATGGAAATTTTCAAAAAAAACTTTTCTGAAAGAAAACTTCCATGGAAGAGTAGAATTAAGAAGAGTATTTCTGTTTTGGCAGGAAAAGATAGCCTTTCGGAGCAGGAATATCTGCGGATTTATAATTATTTAGCTTGTGAAGTACATCAGGAATTATTGAGAACGAACTGTAAAATAGAAATTGAGAAGAGGAATACAGGATGTTTCGACTGATCAGCTGGTTGATTTATATGATGACAAATCAGCAGAAGAGAGAATCTTCTGAATATTTGTGGATGATTTATGAAAAAGTAAAATATTCTCAGAAAAAATGGGAGCAGAATTTATATGGCTGCATTCTGCATCGGATTTTTCGGGAAAACGGAGCGAATATTCCGATCGAAACGGAATTTGCCGACTATCCGGTTTTTCCGCACGGACCGAGTGGGGTATTTATTTCACAAGGGGCAAAAATTGGAAAAAACTGCGTGATTTTTCAACAGGTGACAATCGGCTCCAACATGCTGAAAGACAGTAAAGGGTTTGGAGCACCAACAATCGGCGATGATGTTTATATCGGAGCGGGCGCCAGAATTATTGGCAATGTACGGATCGGTAATCAGTGCAGAATTGGTGCAAACTGTGTTGTAACCAGGGATGTGCCGGATCGTGCAACGGTTGTCTTGGCTGAGCCGCGAGTATTGATTCATAAAGAAGAACGAGATAATTCTTTCCGGAAGATATCAGGAGAAATCGAATGAATTTATATGAAAGAAGCTTAAATTATTTATTTAATCATTTTGGAAAAGCGATGCCGGATTCAGTTTTATTGAGAGTTCGTTATCGTACTGTATTCCATGAGCCACTTCATTTAAAAAATCCCAAAACGTTTAATGAAAAAATACAGTGGCTGAAGTTATATGACAGAAATCCGGAATATCATGCAATGGCGGACAAATATGCGGTTCGCACTTATATTGGCAGAGTGCTTGGGGAGAAGTACTTAATTCCATTGTTGGGAGTATGGCAAAAGGCGGAAGATATCGACTTTAAAAGTCTGCCGGATCAGTTTGTGCTGAAATGTACGCATGATTCTCAGAGCATCGTAATTTGTCATGATAAAGCAAAACTGGATAAAGAAGAAGCTGTTCGGCGTCTTGGAGAAGCACTAAAAATTGACTATTCAGTGCTTGGACGGGAATGGGCTTATCATGGAATCAAACCATGTATTGTTGCAGAAGAATTGCTGACGGATGAATCCGGAGATGATTTAAAAGATTACAAAGTTTTTTGCTTTAATGGCGAACCGAAGTTTATACAGGTCGATTATGATCGGTTTAAGGGACACAAAAGAAGATTGTATACAACAGATTGGAACTTGATGGAAACAAAAATCACTTATCCGGATGATGCTGATTTGGTTATGCCTAAACCGATTTTTCTGGATGAGTTGCTGAAAATAAGCAAAAAGTTGTCGAAAGATATTCCATTTTTAAGGGTGGATTGTTATATTACAGAAAAACAGATTTATTTTGGAGAGCTTACTTTTTATCCTGGATGTGGGTTTGAACCGATCACACCGGATACCGATGATGCACTGTGGGGTGAGTGGTTGAAACTCCCGGAGGAAACAAAGAAGTGATAATTATAGAAGTAGCAGGTGGGCTGGGAAATCAGATGTTTCAGTATGCCCTATATCAGAAATATCTTCACATGGGAAAGCTGGCAAAATTGGATCTCTTTTCCTATGAAAATCCAAAGAGTATGCCATTTGAGCTGGATTTGTTTCATCTGCCCTATGATGTTGATACGAAAAAAGAACGAAACGGCTATATGAATCAGAAACGTTTAACGGTATGCAGAATTTTGGATCAGATATCCGGAAGGCCAAAGCATTCGTACTATGCGGAGAAGTTGGATGTTGGGTATCAACCGGAGATTCTGAATTTTGAAAATACTTATTTAAGCGGCTACTGGCAGTGCGAAAAATATTTCATGGATTTCCGACAGGATGTACTTGATCTATTTCAATTCCAGGATCAACAGATTAACTTGGCAAGCAGGAGCTTGCAGGAACAGATGCGTAGAGAACAGGCGGTTGCTGTTCATGTCAGAAGAGGAGATTATCTGCTTCCGGAAAACAGCAGAAAATATGGAAATATCTGTACCTTACAGTATTATAAAAATGCGATGCAGTATGTGAAAAAAAGGGTGCCTGATGCCAGATTCTATTTTTTCTCAAATGATCCAGGTTGGGTAAGAGAAAATCTGGCAAACGGAGATTCTGTGATTGTAGACTGCAATCAAGGGAAAGAAAATTATTTGGATATGTATCTGATGAGTCAGTGCAGCCATAATATTATAGCTAACAGCAGCTTTAGCTGGTGGGGAGCATGGTTGAATCAGAACCCGGATAAAATTGTGATGTCACCACAGAGATGGTTCAGTCATCTGGATGCTTCAGATGCAATTTGTGAGGATTGGGTCAGAGTAAACGGATAGAGAATAGAGAGGAAAGCAGACAAATGATTCAGAAATTTAGATATATATTCAGCAGAGCCGATAAATTTAAATTAGTAGGACTTGTAGTGTTGATGATTATTGGGAGTGTACTGGAACTTTTAGCGGTTGCGGTATTTAATCCTTTTATTGAAGTTATGATGCAGACAAGTTCGATTGCAGATGATTCGTTTTTACAGTTTTTCTTTCAACATACGAATATTGACAGCGTTGAGGGATATCTGATTGCATTGTCTTTTATCATTGCAGTGATTTATGTGGTTAAAAATGTGTATTTGACATTTGAACAGAATGCAATTTTATCTTTTTCTTATCGAACAAGGATGAATCTGGCAACGAGATTGCTGACGACTTATATGAATGAACCGTATACATTTCATTTATCGAAAAATATTGCAGAAATGCAAAGATGTCTGCAGACAGATACATCACAGTTTATGTCGTTGATCAATTCATGCTTGCAGTTAGCAGTAGAGTTTGTAACTTGTTTGGCACTTGGGGTCTATTTATTCCATACAAGTCATTCGATTACAGTTTTAATAGGTCTATTGCTTGGATTGTGTGTGTTCATATTTTTCATTATTTCTAAAAAAGTGTCTAGTAAACTTGGACGACAGAATGAGTTTTATAATGCGAAGTTATTTCAGTGGATAAATCAGTCGCTTGGTGGTATTAAAGAAGTTAAAATTCTCCAGAGAGAGAAATATTTTATAGATTCATATCGAACAAACTATAAAAAAGTAATCTGGGGTGCACGTGTCAATGAGCTTTTGGCAGCAGTTCCTAAATATATTGTGGAAACAGTGGCAATCGTTGGTTTAGTCTTGGCAATTATTGTTAAGCTGTTATTTGGTCATGGCGCGTTAGAAACATTTGTTCCACAGATGGCAGTTTTTGCAGTTGCAGCGTTTAGATTGCTTCCTTCTGTTGGAAAAATTAATGCATATGTTAATAATGTGATGTATACTAAAGCTTCTTTAGATATGATCTATCAGGATTTATGTGAAATTGAAAAAAATAAGCCGATAGAAGTTGAATGGGAGGGTAAAACAGAAAACTGGAAATTTATGAAAGGCGTATTTGCGGAGCATATTACCTATCATTATCCAGATTCTGATACAGAAGTTTTACATGATATCACTTTGAAAATTCCTAAAGGGAAAACTGTTGCGTTAATTGGACCGTCTGGAGCCGGAAAGACAACCCTTGCAGACATTATCCTAGGGCTTCTGCCTCCGGTATCCGGTGTAGTCAGAATGGATGACAAAAATGTATATGAAAATCTGAGAAGCTGGCGTCAAAAGCTTGGTTATATTCCGCAGTCGATTTACCTGTCAGATGATACGATTCGGAATAATGTGGCATTTGGTATTTATGAAGAGCAGATTGATGAAGATGCAATCTGGAAAGCCCTGGAAAAAGCACAGTTAAAAGAATTTGTGCAAGGACTTGAGAAAGGACTGGACACGTATGTCGGAGATCGTGGTGTGCGTTTATCTGGAGGTCAGAGACAGCGAATCGGAATTGCACGTGCACTGTATCATGATCCGGAGATTCTGGTACTGGATGAAGCAACATCTGCATTGGACAGCAGCACGGAACAGGCTGTTATGGAATCTATAGAGAGTTTGCAGGGATTGAAAACAATGGTTATTATAGCACATCGGTTGACTACTATAAAGAATGCAGACTTAATTTATGAAGTAGTAGAAGGAAAAGTAATTCAGAGGAAGAAAGAGGATATACTATGAAATATATAGCTGGAATTGTATTATATAATCCGGATTTAGGGCGTTTAAAAGAAAATATAGAGTCTATCTGTAAACAAGTGGATAAGGTGATTTTAATTGATAATGGATCAGACAATATAAGGGAAATAGAAGATCTAATAAAGGAATATTTAAATTGTATTCTTTTGAAAAACGGAGAAAATATGGGAATTGCATATGCATTGAATCAAATTTTAAAGTATGCATATGAAAATGATGTCAAATGGTTTTTAACATTAGATCAGGATTCTGTATGTTCGAGAAATTTAATTAATACCTATAGTAAGTATATAGAAATCCCTGGGGTTGCAATTATAACAAGTTGTATAAAAGATCGTAATTATGAATTAGAGGATTCTTTTAGAGAAAATGAAGAGTATCGTTTTGTGACATATTGCATTACATCTGGGGCGTTGATGAATACGGAAATTTGTGAAAGATGTGGTGGCTGGGACAATAAATTATTTATAGATAATGTTGATGGCGATATTTGTATTAATTTAAAAAAACGTGGATATAAAGTACTAAGTCTTCATTATAATGGACTTTTACATGAAGTTGGACATGGGAAAAATGTAAAATTTTTATGGAAAAAGGATATTGTATATAATCATCCGGCTATGAGGCAATATTATATGGCTAGAAATCAGATTTATGTTGCACGAAAATATCCAGAAGAATTTAGCATGTATAAACAATTAAAGAAAGAATTAAAAAAAATATGGTTAGTTATTTTATTTGAAGAGAATAAGTGGGAAAAGTGTAAAGCAAGAATAAGGGGAGTAAAGGATGGCTTCAGATTGGACATTAAAAAAGAAAATAATAAATAGAAGTTTGATGACTAAACTAGTGAGTATTATACTTGTTCTAGCAAGTGCATTATTGTTTCTCCCTAGTTTCTCATTACTGTATCCGTTGCGTCAAAAATTAGGGAACTATCCTTCATCAGAGAAAACGGCAGGAGAATGGATTACTATTTCTTTAGAAAATCCCGTAGAAATGTCATTTGTTGCATCCACAGATAGATTGAAAAGTATTTATGTTAATGTACAGCCGTTAGAAGGTGAAACATTTCAAGACGGGGAAGGATATTTAATCACATCGATCAAATATAATGGCGCGGTTTGTACATCTGTATATCAGAGCTTGAGCGATATACAAGAAAATAAAATGCAATATATTGAGTTAGATGCAAAATTGAAAAAAAATACTTCATATCAGCTTTGCTTTGAAGTATTGAATACACAAAGAAAGATCCGTGCTTGGGGAATAAATGCTTCTTTAGAAGAACCAGAACTTGGAGTGCAATTTTTGTTTTTATCGCCTCTGTCATGGGTGGCATATGTGGAACTGTGTGTGGTTTTATTAATATTAATAGTTATAATAATAGGGTGGCAATATTTAAAGAAACAAAAACAGTTATTGTCTATTATAAAATGGGGAGCTATATTTTTTATTGTTTGGGCATGGTGGTATATATATATCTTAAAATCTAAATTGATAGGCAATCCGGTTATGGTAAAAATATATTTTGTAATATCAGTTTTAGTAGGGCTTATTGTTGTAATACAGTTAGGTATTAAATATTGGGAGAAAATTAATAGACCAGAAAATTTATTTTTAATAGGAGCCCTTTTTTGGGGAGTTATTTATATGATCCTTTTACCGGTATATACTGCACCGGATGAAGATGTACATTTTATTGCTAGTTATGATTATTCAAGTCGGATGTTGGGAGAAGAGGGGCTTAGTAAAGATGGAAAGGTATTAGTTAGAAGTATAGATAATGGGTATCAGGAGCTGTTACCAGGAAAAGAAATGATGAATTCTTTTTATAGTTTATTGGGAACAGAAGAAAAAGAGTGGAGTTTAGAAGAAAGCAAATCTAGGTATCCATATAGTACAAGCCGAAATACAAGTCTACTTAATTATTTTTTTCAAGCGATAGGAATTACAATAGGTCGAATTTTTGATTTAAATTTTCCATTATTATCAATAATGGGACGATTGACAAATCTAATGGCGTATATATGTTTAGTGTATATGGCAATAAAAAATATACCTATTGGTAAGTGGACGATATATGTAATTAGCCAGTTCCCGATGGTTTTAGAATTGTCTTCATCATATTCTTATGATGTTATAAATATTGGCATGGTATTTCTATTTATATCCGTTATTTTTAAGTATATACATATGTCAAAACAGTTATCTATAATAGATTGGATTAAGATTGTTTTATTGGGGATATGTACAGTAGTTATCAAGGGAATGTACATGCCAATATTACTTTTAATATTTCTTATTCCAAGTCATAAAAAAGAAATAAAAAAAGGAAAAATAGGAAGGTTATTAGTTATTAGTATTATTGTTGTAATAACAATGCTAATAAATAAAAATTTAGTGGGACACATATCTGGAGTGACTTCTGGGATGAACATAGAAATTGGGCATACTAATAGCAGAAGTATTTATTCTGTATTGTTTGATCCATTTGATTTAATATGTTTAATTGGAAATACTATAGTTGTGCAGAGTGATTCGATTTTATTATCGGTGATAGGACAAAAACTTTCATGGCGTATTGCAGATATACTTCCGGTATATTTGATAATTGGTTTTATATTTTTACTTGTATATACATTTTATGCAACAATAGATGAAAAAAATGGTATCCATAAAAGGGAGAAGATTTTGTCAATGGTAGTTATGATATTGTGCACGGGTTTGGCAACTATGTCTATGCTGTTAGTAAATACTCCTGTAGAAAGTCAGTCCGTTGTTGGTGTGCAGGGGAGATACCTATTACCATTTATGCCATTGATGGCAGTGTGTATGTGCAATAGTACTTTAAAGAAAGAGAGTAATTATCGAACTGATTATTTGATGTTAGGGTGTTCTTTTTTAAATATGATAGGAGTTTGTTATATATTGCAATACATATTAAATAATTAATATATAGAGGAGATATACTACACAATGAGACGGGTTTCGGTAATTTTGTGCTCGTATAATAGTTTAAATTATTTGAAGGATACATTATTAAATATTTATGAGCAAGATTATAAAAATATAGAAGTTATTGTAAAAGATGGAGGATCGAACGATGGAACACAGGAATTGTTGGAAAAATTTGAAAAAAAATTTGAACACGATAAAAAAAGACTAATATGGAAATCGGCACGGGATGGTGGAATATATGATGCAATGAATCAGGGATTTCAGCTGTCCAGTGGAGAAGTAATAGTTTTTTTTAATGACTTATTTTTAAAAAATAATGCAATATCTACTATGATGAAAGTATTAGAAAGACATTGGGAAGAATACATAGGTTGTCATGCTGATTTAATTTATACCACCAATGGGAAAATTATTCGTTATTGGAAAATGGGGCAGGGGAAAATAACAAATGGATGGATGCCAGGGCATCCTACCTTGTTTTTGAAAAGGAGTGTATATCAAAAATATGGATTGTATAAAACGAATTATAAATGTTCTGCAGATTACGAATTAATGGTTCGGATATTAAAGGATTCAGATAATCAACTGTGTTATGTCCCGGAAATTATTGTGAATATGTCTTATGGCGGAACAAGTACAAGTGGAATATCTGCATATCTCACTTCATTAAGAGAAGGACATAGGGCGCTGCAAGAAAATGGAATAAAGAATGCATGGGCTATAGATATAAAAAGAACATGGCGTTTCTTAGGGCAATTTAATAGAAAAAAGATAAAAAAGTTGGAGTTAGGAAAACGATGGATATGAGCAGTACAGGAATAGATATTTCGATTATTATACCTGTTTATAATGGAAAAAATAAGATAAGTAAAGCTTTAAATTCTGTTTTGAAACAAAATTTTTCGGGACATAAAATAGAAGTAATAATGGTTGATGATGGATCGAAAGATGGATCTTTTGATTACTTAGAGAGCATAAAGAAAGCGTATGAAACACGGGAAATAATGTTGGTGGCTTTGAAAAAAAAGAATGAAGGAGTAGCATTAACTAGAAATTATGGATTAAAGAAGGCAAATGGAAAATATATTATGTTTTTGGATCAGGATGATTGGATTGAAGACAGGTGTTTAGAAACATTATGGATACAGGCAGAAAAAACAAATGCTGATTTAATTATTAGCGGAGTTAATATGGTAGATGACGATGGGAGGATAATAGAGACTTGGAGTTTAGATCCGGCAAAAGAATGGAATAAATATAGAATTACAGCGCCGTGGGGAAGATTATTTAGAAAAAAAATTATTGATGAAAACAATTTATCTTTTTTTAATACTAAAATTAGTGAGGATTTATATTTTAATATGCTTTTTTTTAGTTATGCAGAAAAAATAGATGTAATATCCTATGTGGGTTATAATTGGGTGCAAGATAAGTTGTCAGAATCACATAATAATTGGAAGAAAATATCTGAAGAGAGAAATCCATTAAGAATGTTGAATGAATTAGAAAATAAAATGGGAACAAATGGATATTTAAAGAATAAAAGAGAAGAAAAACAGTATTTTTTTACTAAGTATTTAATTTGGTATCTTCTTTATTGCGGTAAAAATTGTACTGCAGAAGAAACTAAAATATTGATAAATAATATTTTTGGATGGCTTGATATGCATTATCCTGATTATAAAAAATATTCTTGGAAGAGACTGGGATATCCAAAGGGAGAACGGATTTCTGTAAAGGCGACAGTTAGCCTTACTATTTTATTGTATCAACTTAAGTTACTTCCGATTTTTTTGAAAATATACAGGGAGATATAGATATAATGGGCAAAAGATTATTGTTTTTAACAACGTGGGATTTCTCGGATGGACCATCCACAGGGATTACAAAAAAAATCAAATCTCAGATCAAAGTTTTTTTAAAGCAAGGATATGAGGTTGATTATACATATATTAGTGATAATTATGTCTGGATTTATGAGAAAGGAATTATACATAAGATTGGAAAAACGAAAATTGGAAGAAAATTTTCAGCCAATTTGTACTTGAAGAATTATTTTAGAGATAAGAAATATGATTTTGTTTATAATCGCTATGGATTATCTGACCCCTTTTTTTTAAGCCTTTTGAAGCGCTTACATGAAAATGGATGTACAATTGTGGTTGAAATACCGACATATCCGTATGATAGAGAAAAACAAAGCGGGTTATTATGGGATATCCTTTTTAAAATAGATAAAATATATCGTGTCAAGATGAACGGGGTTGTGGACAGAATTTATACATATTCTGAGGATAATCAAATTTGGGGCATCCCGACTATATGTTCCAGTAATGGAATTGATTTTGATCTTGTTTCTATTAGAAAAGTAGAAAAGAAAAGAGAATCTATTAATTTGATTGCTGTTGCCGGACTTGCTAAATGGCATGGATATGATAGAATATTAAGAGGAATGGGGGAGTATTATAAGGAGGGAGAAAAGCGTGAGGTGCAGTTTCATATAGTCGGAGAAGGATCTCCAATTGAGGAATATAAGAGAATTGTTGAGAAATATGAAATTGCAGAACATGTGATATTTTACGGATTGAAAACGGGACGGGAATTGGATTCTATTTATGATCAATGTAGTATAGGTGTTGAAAATCTCGGATTTCATAGAACTGGAGTGTATCGAGCTAGTACATTAAAAGCACGTGAATATGCGGCAAAGGGATTACCATTTATAACCTCGTTGAAATTAGATATTTTTGAAAATGAAAAATTTGTTTTGCATGTTCCAGCAGATGAGAGCAATATAGATGTGAACGAGATTGTTGCGTTTTATGATGAATTATATTTGAATAAAGATGCACAAGAACTGGCAAGGAATATAAGGAAAAAAGCAAAATCTATATGTGATATTTGTGTTACAATGCTACCAGTAATCGAATATTTTAAAAGCAAGGAGAATAAGTAAAATATGTTAATTGACGAGTTTTCAAGTTTTGAAAATAATTACTTATTTGAAAAAAAATATGATGATTTTTCTTACTGGGTCTATTCCCGTTATGCAATTTTTAGTTACTTAACAAAATTGCAGGAAGGAATAGAAATGAGTAGTCAGAAAATGACAGATGGTCTTATATGTGGAATCAAGAATATGATCATAAATAGTTTAAGATATAGGCATAAAATAAAAAAAATTGGACATAGAGATCTGTTGATATTAAATCATGAAAGGAGAGTTTTAAAAGACGGATATTATCGTTGCATTTATACGGAACAAATTGAAGAACATTATCCAAATAGTGTAATGCTTGAAAGACCGTATTTTTATAAACATCTTAAGCCAATTCAAACAGAGCGTATTTTTTATTCTGATTGTGTAGAATTAGAAAGTTTGATATATGGTTTTTTAGAATGTAAGTTAAAAGCAAAAAAGTATAGAAAAGCAAAAAAATTTTTTGAAAAAGAAATGTCAATAGTTGCACCGGAATTTCAACATATGGTAAAACAAGAGGTGAGCGTGGAAGCTTTATCTGAAATGTTGACGCGGCTTTATTTACTTTATTGCGTGAAAAGAAAAAAATTTGAAAAAATAATCCAGAAAATACAGCCAAAGGTGATTTTGGAGGTTGTATCGTACAATTTGGATTGTATGATTTTTAACGAAATTGCGTATGAAAAAAAGATTAATACAATTGAATTACAGCATGGAGTGATGAGTGGATCTATTGCTTATTATTATCCTCAAAACGTTTTAGTCAAACAATTTCCTCAAAAGATTTTTCTTTTTTCGGATTATTGGAAAAATTGTATTTCTGCTCCGCTTGAAGATAAAAATGTAATTTCTGTTGGTTATCCATATTTCGAAGAGCAAGTAAAAAAATACCAAAAAATAAATAGTGATAAAAATAAAACAACAAAAGTTATTCTTTTTTTATCACAGTGGACAATAGGAGAAAATTTTAGTAAATTTGCGGTTGAATTTAATAATTTAATAAACGGCAAATGGAAGATAATTTATAAACTTCATCCAGGAGAGTATACTAATTGGAAAAAACGTTATCCTTGGCTTGTAAATAGTGGAATTGAAGTGGTTGATTCATTACGGCATAATATATATGAGTATTTTGCAGTTAGCAATGTACAAGTAGGAGTGAGTTCTACGGCAATTTTTGAGGGATTGGGATTTGGACTTGACACATTTATTTTTAATACGGTTTCAGCAGAGTGTATGAAGCAGTTATGTCAAGATGGTTTTGCCATAGAAGTAAACAGTGCGAAAGAATTGGCAGATAAGTTAGAAAAAAATATAAAAAGAAAAAAAAATAAGGATAAATTATTTTGGAAAGAAAATGCATTTAGTAATTTGTGCGTAGAAATTAATAAGTGTATTGATAGTAATACTGCTTGCTCATAGTATTTTATTTGATAACATTTAATAATTATCAGAATAGGAGAAATGGAACATGAAAAAAATTTTAGTAACAGGTTCGGACGGTTTTATTGGAAGTCATTTAACGGAGGAATTGGTAAAAGCGGGATATCAAGTAAAGGCCTTTGTTTATTATAATTCTTTTAATACTTGGGGATGGTTGGATACTTTGCCGAGTGATGTGATGAAAAATATTGAAATATTTCAGGGAGATGTGAGAGATCCGAATGGTGTTAAAGAAGCAATGAAGGGAACTGCCGCAGTATTTCATCTCGCAGCGTTAATTGCAATTCCGTTTAGTTATCATTCTCCGGATACGTATGTTGATACTAATATTAAAGGAACATTAAATATACTGCAGGCTGCAAGGGAACAAGATTTAGAGCGAGTATTAGTTACATCAACATCTGAAGTTTATGGAACGGCACAGTACGTACCCATGGATGAAAAACATCCATTTCAGGGACAATCCCCTTATTCTGCAACCAAAATAGGCGCGGATCGTTTAGCGGAATCTTTTTATCGTTCGTTTCAATTGCCAGTATCAATAGTTAGGCCATTCAATACTTTTGGACCGAGACAATCTGCGAGAGCAGTAATTCCAACAATTATAACACAACTTTTGGCCGGAAAAGAAAAAATCCATTTGGGATCTTTAACTCCGACGCGTGATTTTAATTATGTAAAAGATACCGTGAATGGATTTATTAAAATATATGAGTCTGAAAAAACAATTGGAGAAGAAATAAACATCGCAACGCAACATGAAATTTCAATTGGAGAATTGGCAGAAGAATTGATTAGACAGATTAATCCAAATGCTAAAATTGTATGTGATGAAGAACGTTTACGACCTGAAAAAAGTGAAGTAAATCGTTTGTTGGGGTCTAATAAAAAAATAAAGGAACTTACAGATTGGAAACCTATCTATTCTTTCGAAGAAGGACTTTCAGAAACAATATCTTTTTTTAAAGATAATATGGATAAGTATAAACCTGATATTTATAATATTTAAAATTAGGATGGGAAAATGGAATTTCAAAAATTGATTATAGCGGAAGACAGCAGTATTATACAGGCAATGGAGCAATTGGACATAGTTGCAAAAAAAATACTTTTTATTTTAGATGATGGAAAGTTGAAGGCTACATTAACAGATGGAGATGTGCGAAGATGGATTTTATCTGGTGGAGATTTGTCAGAACCAATCTCAAAAGTAGCAAATTATAGGCCTTTTTATTTAAAAAAAGAGGATCAACATAAGGCCAATGAGCTTATGAAAAAATACGGAATTGAAGCAATGCCGATTGTGGATGAAGAAGAGAGGCTATTGTCTGTTTCATTTTGGAATGATGAAAATATATCGTTAAAAAAACGTAATATTTCTCTTCCGGTTGTAATGATGGCAGGAGGATTGGGGACACGTTTATACCCATATACAAAAATTTTGCCGAAGCCTTTGATCCCGATAGGTGAAATTCCAATAGCAGAAAGAATTATAAATCAATTTAGAAAATATGGATGTAATCAATTTTTCCTAATTGTGAACTATAAAAAAAATATGATTAAGGCATATTTCAATGAGATAGAGAAAGATTATTCTGTATCTTATATAGACGAAGAATATCCACTTGGAACGGGTGGAGGAATTGCTTTATTGAAAAACAAGATTCATGAAACATTTATTTTAAGTAATTGTGATATTTTAATAGAAGAAGATTTTAAAAAAATATATGAATTTCATAAGAAAGAAAAAAACCTAATTACTATGGTGTGTTCTTTAAAAACATTCACAATCCCATATGGTGTAATTGAAATTGGAACTGATGGACAGATTAAAAATATGAAGGAAAAACCAGAATTGTCCTTTTTTACCAATACAGGATGCTATATTGTAGAACCAAGAGTAATTGATGAAATGAAAACAGGAAGAAATGTTGCATTTCCAGACATTATTATGGAATATAAAAAAAGGAATGAGAAAGTAGGAATATATCCGATTGGAGAACATGCCTGGATGGATATGGGACAAATGGATACTTTTGAAGAAATGAGGGCAAGAGTAGAGGCGAGTGAAACGATATGATGTATGTGATTAAGTGGAATGATAAAGAAGAGTGGAATAGACAGGTACATAGTTTTAAAAACTGGGATGTATATTTTTTATGTGAGTATGCAGTTTCTCTTATGTTACACGGTGATGGGTTTCCATATTTGTTTCTGTTTGAAGATTCTAAAATGCGAATGGCATATGTTATGATGCTTAATGATTTATCAAATGAAGATGCTTTTAAAAAAACATTTGAAGAAGGAAAATATTTGGATTTGACGACGCCTTATGGTTATGGAGGACCATTGGTTGAAGGAGAATATAACAAAAATTCAATTTTGAAATTTGTAAAAGAGATGGAACTGTATTGTCGGCAAAATAATATTGTCAGCCAATTTTTTCGTTTTGCGCCATGGATGAATAATCAATCTGTATTAGAAGGAGTTTGTAAAAAGATATTATTAAAAAATACTATCTATATGGATACTAGGTATGATGTGGACATTATGCGTAATATGGATACTAAAAACAGGAATATGGTTCGAAAGGCACTAAAAAATGGTGTATATGTTGTTCAAGATCAGGGGAGATATTTGAATGAGTTTATAGATATTTATGTGGAGACAATGGAAAGAGACAAGGCTGATAGATATTATTTTTTTAATAAGGAGTATTATGAATTCTTAATTCGTGAAATGCCCGAAAATATTCGATTCTTTTATGCATATATGAATGGTAAAATGATTAGTTGTGCTATAATATTATATAGTGACAGATATGCACATTATCACCTGTCAGGAATGCGAACCGATTCAAGGCAATATGGTTCTATGAATTTACTTTTATTTGAAGCAGCTAAGTGGGCTCAGGAAAATGGAAAGGAATTATTGCATTTGGGCGGAGGAGTAGAAGGAGAAGATTCTTTGTATCGCTTTAAAAAACAATTTAATAAATATGGACAACTAAATTATTGGATTGGTTCTAATATATTTATTTCAGAAAAATTTAACGAGCTTGTTGAAAAAAGAAAGAAATTAGATGCCAAATGGAATGATCAAAACAACTTGATGATTAAGTATAGAGGATAAACAGGAGAAGTATTATGGAAAAAGTGTATATTATAGCGGAAGCAGGAGATAATCATAATGGTGATTTTAATACTGCACTTAAATTGGTAGATGTGGCAAAAAGGGCAGGTGCTGATTGTGTGAAGTTTCAAACATTTGTAACAGAAGAAATTATTTCAAAATATGCAGAAATGGCTGAATATCAAAAGAAAAATACGGGAAAAGAAGAAAGTCAGTTTGAAATGGTAAAGAGGCTCGAATTATCATTTGATGAGTTTAGAAAGATAAAAGAGTATTGTGACCGAGTTGAAATTCAATTTTTATCTACTCCATTTGATTTAAAAAGTGTTGATTTTTTGAATGAGCTTGGTGTCCCTTTTTTTAAAATACCATCAGGGGAAATTACAAATTATCCATATTTAATTAAAATTGCACATACAGGAAAGCCAGTTGTAATGTCTACTGGCATGTGTGAGCCTGACGAAATTTTGGCAGCTATTAATGTTCTAGAAAATAATGGTGGTGGAGAAATTACATTGTTACATTGTAATACGGAATATCCGACACCGTTAAAAGATGTTAATTTGTATGCAATGCGAACCATGAAAAAAATGTTTGGAAAAAAAGTGGGTTATTCAGATCACACTAAGGGGATAGAAGTACCGGTTGCAGCTGTTGCATTAGGCGCATGTGTGATAGAAAAACATTTTACATTAGATAAGAATATGCCAGGACCTGATCATAAAGCAAGCTTAGAGCCTGATGAGTTAGGAAGAATGGTGAAAAATATTCGAAATATTGAAATTGCATTGGGGGATGGCGTAAAACATGTAAGTGAATCAGAAAGAAAAAATATAGCAATTGCGAGAAAGAGTATAGTGGCACGAAGAAATATTCAGGAAGGAGAAATTTTAACAGAGGATAATTTGGCTGTTAAACGTCCAGGGACTGGGATTAATCCGATGCAATGGATGGAAGTTTTAGGAACAAGAGCAGTGCGTGATTTTAAGGAAGACGAATTGATAGAAATAAGGGAGAATTAATTTGATATGCACAAAATCGCAGTTGTGACTACAACGAGGGCTGAATATGGGGTATTGCGCAGGCTATTAAGACTTTTGGAACGAGATAGTAGAATAGAACTCTTTTTATATGTAACGGGAACGCATCTAGAGCAAGCTTATGGATACACGATATCTGAAATTGAAGAAGATGAAATAAGAATTTTCAAAAAAATAAAAATTTCTGCAAAAGGAGACACACAACAAGATATTGCAGAAACTATGGCGCAAGCTCAAATTCGGTTCACAAATGAGTTTTTGAAAAACATGCCAGATTTATTGGTAGTTGTAGGGGATCGATATGAATTATTGTCTATTTGTATTAGCGCAGTAATGTTGAGAATTCCTATTGCCCATATTTCAGGCGGAGAGGTGACATCGGGTGCAGTGGATGATGTCATTCGTAATTGTATTACTAAAATGAGCTATTTACACTTTCCGGCGTGTGAAGAATATGCAAGGAGAGTTATACAGATGGGAGAAAATCCAGAAAGAGTTTTTAACTTTGGAGATATTGGAGTTGATACAGTTCTTCATACGGATTTCTTATCAAAAGAAAAATTGCAAAATGAATTGCGGATAAACTTGATGCGACCTTATGCAATGGTAACATTCCATCCGGTCACAATGGAAAAAGATAGTGTGAATCAGTTAAAAAGTTTATTGAGTGCAATTGAAGAGGAAAATGAGTTAATTTATGTTTTTACAAAAGCAAATGCGGATATTGGTGGAGCTTTTTTTAATCAAGTGTTGCAGGAGTTTTGTGAAATACACGAAAATTGTTATTTGTTTGACTCTTTAGGAAGTAGAAAGTATTTGAGCATGTTGGCGGGATGTAAAGTAGTTATTGGAAATTCATCTAGTGGAATTTATGAAGCACCCGCATTTCGAATCCCAACTATTAATATTGGAAATCGACAGAATGGAAGGGTTAAAGCTGAAAGTATAGTTGATTGTAAGCCAAATAAGGAAGAAATTGTTAAAGCAATAAAAATGGTTCAAAGCAATTCTTTTACAAAAAAATTAAAAAACATGAAGATTCCATTTGAAGGAGGGGAAACAGCAGAAAAAATATTAGAGAAAATAGTTCAGGTGGTTGAAAATAAAATTAATCTACAAAAAGGTTTTTATGATATTTATTTTAAAACGGATATTGAAAAATGAAAAAATTATTGGGTAATTCTATTATTTTTACAATTTCAAATGTATTATTGCAGGCTATAACCTTTTTACTTTTACCGTTATATTCTAACATTATATCAACAAGTGAGTACGGAATAATTAGTAATATAAATACAATTATTATGTTATGTAATTATATCGTGACTTTGTGCATTGATTGTGTGATTACCAGATATTACTTTGATTGTGTAAATGAAGAAGAAGTAAAACAATTATTTTCTAAGATATCTTATTTTATGACGATTGTGTCAATTCTTGGTTATGGACTTATTTTAGTGAGTGCAGGATTTTTTTGCAGGAGTTTAGACAAATCGATATATATAGCGTTTGTGATGGCGGTTATATCGAGAGTATTTGATAATTATTATGCTTTGATACATGAATATCTGGTGGCTCGACAAGATGGCAAAACAGTTTCTGCTATTACAGTCCTTTTTGGAACTTTAAATTTACTCTCTACATATGTTTGTGTTATGACAATTTCCAATAAGGTGATTGCCTATATTTTGTCTTTTTTGATTGTTAGTATTATTCGGGGGATAGTGTATGTTCTATATGCAAGAAAATTATTAGTTCCTGTTAAAAATTTTAGCAAGATGGGAACGTATGTCCATTATTCTTCAAGTCTACTTCCGATTTTGCTTTCTTATTGGGTTTTAAACACAAGTGATAGACTGATCATAACTGCAATATCAGGAACCTCAGCTGCTGGAATTTATAGTATGGGAAGCAATTTTGGTCATATTGTTTGTATTTTTATTGATTCGGTAAATAAAGCATATAAACCATATATTTTTTCATTAATGAATAATGGATGGGAAAAGACACATGAGATAATTGATAAACTTAGTGGGATTTTTGTACTAATGGTTACTGTATTAAGTTCAGGTGTAATCGTATTTATCCCTTCCTTGATTTCATTGCTATCTAAAGATTATGCTGATAGTAAGTATACTGCTATTATATTAACTTGTGCTATGTTTTTTTATGGAATTATGAGAGCGTATGATTCTGTCTGCAGCTATTATTTAAAAGGGGTAAGTAGAAAAGCTAAAGTGACATGGTTTTGTACTTTTTTAAATATTGCATTAAATATTATTTTTGTACATTTTATAGGTGTAGAGGGAGCGGCATTAACGACCATGTTTTGTTACGCAATTATGTGCATATATGTGCATGTAATAGCAAGTAGTATGTGGCGTTTAACGACTGATCGAAAAAAAGAGATTATTTTGTATATAATATCAATGATATATATAGGTTCCATATTACTCCCGGTTACTTGGAAAGGGATGGCCATAAAAATTATGGAATCTTTGATATATATTTTTATTGTACTTAGCCTATACTTTAAAAAGGAACTGAAGATTCTTTTTAGAAAGATGATAAACAGAAAATAAGGGAAAAAATATGGGAAAAATATTACTTTCAAACTCAACAACGATTTTTAACAAAATGCATGAGAGCTACCAAAAAATTGGATTTAGAATATCCTTTTTTGAGAGCGAAGAGAAACGAAATATAAGTTGTTATAAAAAAATATATATAGATAATGAGAATGTATGGTACGCAGAGGATGGAACTGCTGTTATTTCTGTAGGAACATTTATTTATAAAAATGAAATAGGCTCAAAAGCTTTAAATCTTTTTTATCGAGATTTCCAAAAGGAAGGAATTGAAGCCAGAAAAAGAGCCGATGGGATATTTGCGCTTTGTATTCATAATAAAAATAAAGACTTAATTTTTACAGATATTGATGGAAAATATGCAATTTATTACTATATGGATGACGATAAATATATTGTATCATGCAGTTATGCGCATATCCAAGAATATGTGCATATGCCTGTAAATGAATATGCTATGATGGAGTATTCTATGCAGGAATGTATTTGGGGAAAGGATACACCGATTAAAAATATTTATAGATTAGAATCAGATCAGTTGCTTATATGTAAAGAGAACTTAAAAGTAGTTGAAGATGCAAGTGGACAGATATGCGTAGGCTTGATTGAAGAAAAAAGTGGAAGTATTGATAACCTTTGCAAATATATGAGAGAGAAGGCAGACTGTTATAATAAATTATTTGAAAAACGATCTGTCTGCATGACTGGTGGATTGGATACGAGAGTTGTTTTAGCTGCGATGATTTCGAAACAAGAAAAATCATCAATCATATCCTGGCAAGGCAGAGGACACGTGTTTAATTCACAATTAGAAGATAGAGTTTGTTGTAAAAATATTTCTGAAAAATGTGGACTACCATTTAAGACAGTTGAATTTGAGCCTTTTTATAAGATGTGTGAAGATTCTGTATATTATGAAAGAATGGGGGAATTGGCATTTATTTATGGAGGAAATAAAACATATCAACAATTGATGGAAAATGGTAATGGTAGTGATTATATGACGTTTGGCTTTTTGGGAGAATCGCTTCGCTCCAATGATGCGTTAGATAAAGTATATCATACCCCATTTTCTATGGAGGAGTATGTTGATAAGTTTTATTTAAAAGGACAATATAAAACATTTGTAGAAAACTGGGATGTATATAGAGACTATGTTTTGAAAAAAATTAAAATGCGTGCAATAAAACTTGGAATAAATATTGACAATATGACACAGAAAGAGTGTATGCTATTAGATTATTATCGAAGAGTTCGGTGTGATACGGATCAAGCCAAAATTGCAAATATATATCGTTACTCTACTTTGCTATCTGGAGAACCTTTAGTTCGACTTGAATCATTAAGAATTTCGTATAATCAAAAAAGTAAAGCACACGTTCAATTACAGTGTATTCAAAATATGAGACCAGATTTAATGGAAATACCTGTTTTTTCTCATTGCCGATATTATCCGATAAATAAGAAAATATTGGAAATTGAAATGAATGCTAAACAAGAGAAGATTATTCGTCTGAAGGATCAAGTTGATCAATTAGGAAAGCAATATTTTCCTCTAATGTATGGAAGATTGTTTGGATTTTATTTGAAACTGAAAACATCCTATAATGGAAATTCTTTAGATAACGATTCGATGGGATATTACATAGATTATATCAGAGAAAATTGCCATAATAAAAAAATATTATATATGTTATCTCACTTAAATGCCAAAAAATGGGATGATATAGCAAAAATTTTATGTACACTGGTTTATATTGCCCAAAAATAAGGTAAGCATTAAAAAGTTTAAGAGGTATTTCCGTGAATGGAATAATTCAACAGGATCTATCCAACATTCAGCCAACGCAGGATAGATCCTGTTGGATATTTACACAAGATTTAATATGTTACAACGAACTTCATTGAATTCTTGATTGGTTTGAAATAAAAAGTGAGCAATAACTTGCATAAGTGTAAAATCATTTTCATGGTCAAGATCAAGAACGGCCGTATCATACATAAGAATAAGTTCATTATATCCTTCAAGTGCGCCATATCCAGCTTTCAAATGTTCACAGCGGTATGCGTATAAAGAAGCATTCATGTCAAAGACATCGGGAGCCTCTTGTCTTGCAGTAAAATTCGTTGGAATAATTCGTTCAAAGGATCCATTATTATTGTAAACCATATTGAAATAAGGGCTTCGTCTAGATGGTACAGCAGAAAATACAACATCACAGGAAGTATCACGGAATTTTTGAATCAGATTTTCTATATCATGTACCGTTCTGAGGGGAGAAGTAATATCAAGATCGACAACCATTTCATAGGAAGTATGAGTAAGATTTTCCATTTCTATTAGAGTGTCTTTAATTACATCTTTTTTTGCGACAAAATCGCCGGTAAGGGTGTGTTTTCTTGGTATGTAATAAACATTTCGTTTAGTATTGGTACATAAAATTTCTTTTAAATCAAGACTATCTGTATTTAAAGCAATATCAGCATCACATTCAGGATGTTTTGTAAGATACAAATCAAGTGCGGAAAGAGAATAGAGAGGAAGAGGAAATTCACAGAAAGTTTTAATATTTTTATTGTGAATACCTTTTGAACCGGCTCGACCGCAAATTGTAAATAGAATTTTCATATTAGTTATATTTTCCTTTCTTTTTGTTTGGTAAATATTATAGTTTTAATTTGTGAAATAGACGAGGTGTTTATTTCCCTTTTAATAGATTGTGTTTAAATTGGTTCACTTTTTGCCAGTTTTAGAACAGAATATGCGTTATAAATTGAGTTTTCATTAATTCTATTTCCAGATAGAAGATCCAGAAAATAGCGAAGTTCAGCAGTTTGATAATCGTCTCTTTCCTCTGAAAAAGAAAGACATTTATTGGTGACTTGATATGTAATAGTATTTTTTATGAAATCACAATGAATAGTATCATTCGGGAAAAAAATGTCCATATAACGTGTTTCTTTACGACCAAAGTAATCGAGATGTAGCTCAACTGTTTGGTGTGCATATTGAGCGATGTAGATAGCAATATCGTCGCTGTCAATTTCAAGAGTGGATATTTTTTTTATAATACTATAAGTTTTTTGAGGAAAACCAAGCAAGTAAGTAATATAGTCCCATTCATGGATAAGATCAATGGAGACACCGCCTCCGAGGTCTTTATGTGCACTGTAGGAAGTGCGATAATCTTCGTTTGGATGCCAATTAGGTAAATAGGTTGAACATATGCAACGTATTGATAGTGCTTGTGACATATCAAGATGTTGTTTGATATATTGGATAATTGCAGTATAGCGCATGGGAGCTGCGACATAAATAAGCTTTTTGAGATCTATTCCAGAATCCTCAAGGTTAATTTGAGTAGTGTTAAACACTGGTTTTTCCACAAAAAAAGATTTTGTTAAGTGTTGAAGTTGAAGAATACTGGAAAAATGACAACTGGTCGGATTTGTAATAAAAATAGCATCATAATCCGGATCAAGATCATCAATAGAAGTATATATTTTATGAATATATGATGTTAACTCAAAGTTGAGAGCAGCACCATTTCCGCTACGCAATAAATCAATGGTAATTTCTTTTCCTTGTAAAAGGTGATATAAATTTCGGATATGGCGTCGGCCAATAGAACCGGCTCCTACAAAGCATACTTTCATATTAAGACTCCATTTTATCAATTATAGTTAAAGTTTTCAAGTCATCTTCAAAATTGTAGTATTGATGTAGAGGATGCTCTATTTTATCAAAAAATGCTTTTAATTCTTCTAGATAATCATTTTCAAGAATATTATCGGCATAATGAGGATCCTTAATGATTTTTTCTGTAAAATGAGGATTCTCCATTTGACAGGTTATAGGATTATAAACTAAAAGTGTTTCTGGAGTACCGTTCCATTGTAATAGCAGGTTTTCAGAAAATAAAGTAAATGAATGAACAGCTGGCCTACAGGTAATATCTACAATAAAAGAACCATGATTATTCTTCGTATGTTCCAAAATAATAAAATAAGTGTCTAAATAATCAAGTTCAAGAGACGTAGTTTTTTTTCGGACAATTTTACAATCAGTAATATCTCCAAAAACAGCTTGTAACCAAGGTAATTCAATCGCTAGAATTTCACGACAAGCGTTTGTCTTGGAATTAGCAACAAAAAAATTTTTATACGATTCCCAAGGGTGCCAATCTGGTAAATATTGCCCTATATGATAGGAATAGTTCATGTTTTGTGAACCCCGTGTTATATCTGAGATATAAGATACCTCTTGACGATAGAGCATTGTGGAAGATAAAAATAGGATACATTGTTTCTTATAGGCAAGCTCGATAAGTTCATTATAGTGCTCAGTTGTTAGATTAATTTCGGAAAATACATGTATTTTTTTGTCCAACAGAGTATGAATTATAGTTGCATGTGAAAGTGGGGACGTTGATACGACGGCAGCAAATATGTTATGATTGTTAAGAGCTAGCTCAATTGAGGAATAGCAAGGAATGTGGAATATTTCAGTAACCTCAGTTAAACGTTCAATATTAGTATCAATGCCAATTACTTTTTTACCTAGCTGATTTTTTAATAAACGGATTCGTCGCTTTCCCATTGAACCGAGGCCGATGACTGCGATAGTTTCCATATAAATACCTCCAATGATGATTCTAAGTAAAACTTATAGTTTGATAGTGAAGAATATCCCCTCCCAGATTTTGGTGGTAATATTCTTTACTTATAAAAATATAAACCTATGTTATTATAGCACTATTAGATATGAATGACAATTGCTAGAAGGTGACTACATTGTCATTTTGGAGTGTTTATGATATAATTTTATTCTATAAGTAGGAGGCGTAATGCAATTGAGTGTATTAAAGATACTTTTATTTTCGATAATTGGACTTGTGGGTTATTATTATGTTCCACAAAGGTATAGAAAATCTTTTTTAGCACTGTTAAGTACCATTTTCTATTTACAATATAGCGTTAAAATGTATATTCTGGCATTGGTATGCATCTCGGGGTCTTGGGGGCTTTCATTTGTAATTGAGAGAGCAAAAGGAAAATGCAAGAATTTCTTCTTATTTGTAGGGGTGGTGGGAATAGTGGGAATCTTGATATTTTGCAAGATCCCAGGATATTATATGCCAGGAGAGAATGGAGATAGTATTTGGGCAAATGTAGTCATACCACTTGGTTTTTCTTATTATGGATTAAAGATAATTAGCTATTTAGTAGATATATATATGGGTAGATATGGAGTCGTTATAAATTTTGTAAGTTATTATAATTGTATTCTTTTTTTCCCGCAAATTGTGAGTGGACCGATTGAACGTGTAGATGTAATGTTGAGAAGTATGGATCAAGGTATGTCATTTGATGAAAAAATGTTCGGGTATGGCTTTGAAAGAATTATTACAGGAATGTTCAAGAAAATGATAATTTCAAACCGATTAAACAACTATATTGAGGCTGTATTTTCGCACCCTGAAAGTTATCCTGCATTTGCGCTATGGATGGGAGCCTTTTTTTTTACAATTCAATTGTATTGTGATTTCTCAGGTTACTCGGATATAGCAATTGGTATAGCGTATATGTATGGAGTTGATACAACAGAGAATTTTAAATTTCCATTTTTGGCACACAATATAGCTGAATTTTGGGAAAGATGGCACATTTCTTTATCTTCTTGGTTAAGAGATTATGTGTATATTCCGCTTGGGGGAAACAGGCGAGGAAAGTTACGAAAAAATATTAATCTTATGTTAACTTTTTTGGTAAGCGGATTGTGGCATGGAAATGGAATTCATTATATTGTATGGGGGGGATGGCATGGAATTTTGAGAGTATTATGTCATTCAAAACAAAGCACTAATAAGCAACATGCAAGAATATGGAATATAGTGAATAGTATGTTCACATTTTTAGGTGTCATGTTTGGATTTGTTTTTTTTAGAGCAAGCTCATTAGAAATTTCGTTCATATATATTAAGCGGATGTTCTCAAATTTATCCTTTTCACTATCAGATATAATAGAATCTATTTTGCCATTTACAATGGATTACACTTGTGTGGCATATTTTATTGTAATTTGTTTTTTTATAATTGTATTGGGAATAAAAGAATTTATGGAGGCCCCAAAAAATGAAAAAAGGGTGGTGTTCGGGAAGAAATGGACATTTTTTTGCGCCGTTTCTATAATTTTATTCGGAATGTTTGGAGGGAAAAGCTTCGTATATGCGCAGTTTTAAAAAAGTAGCTAAGTACAGTTGGAGTATTATTATCGTCATGGTAAACATCATTTTAATTATTTTTATTAAAAATAATTATGCTTATAAATTGATGAATTATAATAATTTTGGAATGCCCGCTTTGATAAAAAAGGGCGAAGTAACAGACTTATGGTTGGGGTCATCAGCATTTAGACAAGGAATAGATATTAAAGTGATTGAGGAGAAAGGAGAAAAGGATAGTTGGATCCTTTCATATAACGGAAATCAACCGGTATTTGAGGAGTTGCAATTAAAATATTTAGACAAACATCATGTAAAAATAAGTAGATTATATTTAGATGTATATGTGTATATGATGGCAAAAGAGCCATGGATTAGTGATGATAAACTTTTGCTTGAAACAGATTTGACATTTAAAGAGAGTATGTGGGATATTTTATGTGAAAATAACGTAGTTAGTGGAAAAGAATGGTACAAGGTTTTTGTTCAGGCTAATAATGAACAGTTATTCACTTGGCCAATTAGCAACACTCTTGTAAATAACAGATTTTATAAGGGAGGAAATATAGCAGAAAGCGAAGGGACGTCTAAAGAAAAACTTGATAGAATGTTACCGGATGAGACAGGAAATGTAACGAATTTAAAACAAAAAAAAGCTTTTGAAAATATCATTTTATGGGCGAAAGAAAAAAAAATCGAAATAGTATTGATAGAGACACCGAAATGGGAATCTGTGTTGCAGGACAATTCATATCAGGAACTAATGAGAACAGTTGAAGATATTGCTGAACAATATAATGTTAAATTATTTCGAATAAAAGGAAGTATGAATGAAATGGAAAAAAATAATATTTTTTATCTTAAATTTCCTTTTGATGATGAAGAATTGTTTTGTGATATTGTACATTTATCATCGAAAGGAAGGGAAAAATATACAAATACCTTGTTGAAAAAAATAGAAGAAATTTCTGGAAGATGAAGAGGAATTTAGAATGTATAAAAACGAAGAAATGAAAATCTTAGTTATAATACCAGCATATAATGAAGAAAAAAATATAAAAGAAACAGTTGAAAGATTAAAAGAAAGTGCAGCTTCGGTTGACTATGTTGTTATAAATGATTGTTCCAAAGACAGGACGGAAAGAATTTTGAAAAATTTAGGTATTACATATATTAGTCTTCCAGTAAATCTTGGAATTGGAGGCGCGGTGCAGACCGGGTATAAATACGGAGTAGAAAATGGATATGATATTGCGATACAGATGGATGGTGACGGACAACATGATCCGAAGTATTTAGATACATTAATTGCTCCGATTGTCTCTGGAACGGCTGATGTAGTTATAGGCTCTAGATTTTTAAAAAAAGAAGGATTTCAGTCTTCGAGAAGTAGAAGGATAGGAATTCGAATATTAGGAATGTTGGTATCAATATGTTGCATACAACAAATAAAAGATGTTACAAGTGGATTTCGAGCAGTGAATAAAGAGTTTATGCAGGTTTTTGCTAAAGACTATCCGCAGGATTATCCAGAACCAGAGTCTATAGTTGCGGTAGCAATGCATAAGGGGAAAATTGCAGAAGTGCCGGTGAAAATGTGCGAACGACATGGTGGAGAGAGTTCAATTAGTTTTGGAAAGTCAGTTTATTATATGATAAAAGTATCATTAGCTATTCTTATTTGTAGAATTAGTTTTGGAGTAAGGAGAAAAAAATGAATACACAACTACAGGGAGTTTTAATTACAGGTGTTATTATTTTTTTTATAATAGTTTTGCTGTTACTGAAAAAAAGATCGCTTTCATTGAAATACACATTATTATGGCTTTTGGCAGGGCTGGTAATGGCAATTATGGTATTATTTCCTAAATTGCTAGTTGTATTAGCTCATTTATCTGGAATTGAAACGCCGATGTATGCATTATTTGTTGTATGTATAGGTTTTATGTTATGTATACTGATGGCATTGACATCAATTGTTTCAAAACAGAATCAAAAAATTACTACATTGATTCAAATGGTTGGAATTTATGAAAAAAGAATGCGAGAAGTAGAGGAAAATATAAATAAAGAAAAAATGGAGGATGAAAGATGAAACTTGTAGTAGCAGGAACCGGATATGTGGGTCTGGTTGCAGGTGTCTGTTTTGCGGAAAAAGGGCATGACGTTACCTGTGTCGATGTGGATGAAAATAAAGTAAAGCTGATGGAATCTGGGGTGTCTCCGATTTATGAAGATGGTCTGGAGGAGTTGATGAAGCGGAATAATGCGGCAGGAAGATTGCATTATACGACCGATTATAAAAGTGCCTATAAAGATCCGGACGCGATTTTTATCGGAGTAGGTACCCCGGAGCAGCCGGATGGTTCCGCTAATTTAAGTTATATTGCAACCGTTTGCCGTCAGATTGCAGAAAACGTGGAAAAAGATTGTCTTGTCGTGGTAAAATCCACAGTTCCGGTTGGAACGAATGATCATGTAGAGCAGTTTATTAAAGATTTTCTGGTAAGAAAAGAGCTTCATATTGAGGTAGCATCGAATCCGGAATTTTTGGCACAGGGCTCTGCAGTACATGATACGCTGCATGCGGCAAGAATTATCATTGGTACAGAAAGTGAAGAGGCAGAAAAACTGCTTCGGGAAATTTATGAACCGTTTCAGTTGCCGATTGTTGCGATGAACAGACGGTCTGCTGAAATGACAAAATATGCCTGCAATGACTTTCTGGCATTGAAGATTTCTTACATGAACGATATTGCAAATCTATGCGAAAGAATTGGTGCAAATGTAGAAGACGTTGCGAAAGGCATGAGTTATGATGCAAGAATTGGAGCAAATTTTCTGAAAGCAGGAATCGGATATGGTGGAAGTTGTTTCCCGAAAGATACAAAGGCATTGAAATTCCAAGCACATAAAGTCGGATATCGGCTGCGTACTGTAGAGGCTGCCGTAGATGTCAATGCAGATCAGAAGACAGCGCTTTTTTATAAGGCGAGTAACCGGATGATCAGTTTTGAACACTTAAAGGTTGCAGTTTTGGGACTGGCATTTAAGCCTGGAACAGATGATCTGAGAGAAGCACCATCGATTGATAATATCGCCCTTCTTTTAAAGAATGGTGCAGACATCGTTGCATACGATCCGGTAGCAATGAACAATTTCAAAAAGAAGTTTCCAGAGGGTGTGGTTGAGAAAGGAACTATTTCCTATACGAATCAGATTGAAGAAGCATTAAAGGATGCAAATATTTGCTTTATCTTTACGGAATGGAAAGAAATCAAAAAAGTTGAACCGGAAGCAATTAAACAGCTGATGAGGACACCGCTTGTCTATGACGGAAGAAATATTTTTGATCCGGAAAAGATGAAAGCTGCAGGCGTGGAATATTACAGTATTGGAAGATGAAAGAGATGAAAAAAGTAATTTTAATTACCGGTGTGGCCGGTTTCATCGGTTCGAATCTTGCAAAGAATATTTTGCAGAAAGATTCAGAAGTTCAGGTGATTGGCGTTGATAATCTGAACGATTATTATGACGTCAGCTTAAAGGAATATCGTCTGAAAGAGCTGGAAAATTGGGATCATTTTTCTTTTCATAAGGGAAATATCGCAGACCGCAGTTTTCTGGAGCAGATTTTTCAGAAATGGGAACCGGAAATTGTTGTGAATCTGGCGGCACAGGCCGGCGTGCGTTATTCGATCACGAACCCGGATGCTTATATCGAGAGCAATATCCTTGGATTTTATAATATTCTGGAATGCTGCAGGCATTCTTATGATGACGGAAAGCCAGGTGTAAAGCATCTGGTTTATGCTTCCAGCTCTTCAATTTACGGATTAAATAAAGAAGTACCGTATCGGACAGAGGATAAGACAGATAAGCCGGTTTCTTTATATGCGGCAACGAAAAAATCCAATGAACTCCTTGCCCACGCATATAGCAAGCTGTATGGGATTCCATGCACGGGGCTGCGTTTCTTTACGGTATATGGCCCTTGCGGAAGACCGGATATGGCGTATTTCGGATTTACAAATAAGATGGTAAAGGGCGAGAAAATCCAGCTGTTTAATTACGGAGATATGTACCGTGATTTCACTTATATTGACGATATCGTTAAAGGCGTATCTGCAGTGATGGAAAAGGCTCCGGACGCTAATGAAGATGGAGTGAGAGTGAAGGTTTATAATATCGGAAATCATCAGCCGGTAAGCCTGAAATTTTTTGTCGAAACGCTGGAAAACTGTCTGAGGAAAGCCGGAGTGATCGACCATGAAGCGGAAAAAGAATTTCTTCCGATGCAGCCGGGCGATGTATATCAGACTTATGCGGATGTATCGGAGCTGGAAAAGGATTTCGGATTTAAACCGGATACGCCGCTGAAAGTGGGATTGACAGCGTTTGCAGAGTGGTATGCTGGGTATTATCGAAGGAAATAAAATGAAAAAAAAGGATCAATAAAAAAATCAAGATAGATCAAAAGAGAATAGCGATATTTACAGGAATTGTATTTCTTATCAAATAGCAGGATGTATTTTAATTGCGAATAAGGGAACCTTGAAAGAATCTACAAGCTATGAATGTTATACATATATTGAATCTGGTCAGGCGGATGATTATAAAGCACAGATGGAAGAAAGACTTTCTCTGTTAAGAAATCCGGAATTGAAAAATGTGGAGCTTCCTGCTATGAACTCTGATCAGGGACCTTTGATGCATATGGAAGTGATGGAAGATCCGAAGGAATGGACGAACACAGTTGTAAAACAGTTTTTTGGAAAAGAAAGTGTTATCGAAGTTCCCAGAAGTGAAAGGTAAAAATAATTAACTGCAAAGATATTTCAGAGAAATGAGATAAACCCAAAAAGAGGAGTCAAGATGCATAGGAAGGGACGGGTTCCTGTTGCAGTTGTTGCCGAATACGAAAAGATGCGCTATGATGGACAGAGATAGTTGAAAGGATATAGAAGGACTATGAAACGAACAAACACCATTTTATATCTCGTTGTTCCCTGCTACAACGAGGAAGAGGTTCTGCATAAGTCGGCAGCGGTTCTTTTGGACAAGCTGGATCGGCTGATTCAGGCGGGGACGATTTCGGATAAGAGTAAGATTTTATTTATCAACGACGGCAGTAAGGACAGCACCTGGCAGATCATTTATGAGCTGACACGTCAGAACAGCAAATATGCGGGCTTAAGCTTTTCCCGCAATTATGGTCATCAGAGCGCGATCCTGGCGGGTATGATGGCTGCAAGAAGCAAGGCGGATGCGGTTGTAACAATTGATGCAGATTTACAGCAGGATATTGAAGCACTGGATCAGTTCCTGGAATGCTATCAGAATGGCTGTGAGATTGTCTATGGCGTGCGCAATGACCGTGATACCGACGGATTTTTCAAAAAGACGACAGCAGGACTGTTTTACAAGCTGATGCATGTGCTTGGCTGCCAGACGATTACGAACCATGCGGATTATCGCCTGATGTCAAAGAAGGCATTGGATGCGCTGTCAGAATTTCATGAAACGAACCTGTTTCTGCGGGGATTGATTCCGACGATGGGCTTCCAGTCGGATATTGTTTATTTCGATGTAAAGGAAAGAGAAGCCGGACAGTCGAAATATACATTGAAAAAGATGATGACGCTGGCAGTAGATGGAATCACTTCCATGAGCACCAGACCGCTGCAGATGATCGTAATCCTTGGATTTCTGACCTTTTTGTTCAGCATTGGACTGTTTATTTCCTGTATCGTGGACTGGGCAAATGGTGCGGTTGTTGCCGGCTGGACGACAACGGTGGCTTCGACCTGTCTGATTGGCGGTATTACACTTTTATCCCAGGGAATTATTGGGGAATATATCGGGAAAATTTATATGGAAAGCAAAGGACGTCCGCGGTATATCGTGGATTCCATGATCCTGCGGGATGCAGAAGATAGCGCAGAGGAAGAGCAGGAAAATGAGCGTAAAGATTGATATTCATGCGGATGATTTTGGGGAATCCGTTCATGCAAGCAGAGATATTCTGGAATGTTTAAAGGATGGAAAATTGAACAGTATCAGTGTGCTTGCAAATATGAGCTGTTTTGAAGAATGTGTGAGGCTGTATCGGGAGGCACAGGAAGAATTTCCATGGCAGCCGGCAATTTCTGTCCATGTAAATCTGATGGAGGGCAGCTGCCTGTCAGATCCGAAGGACTTACCGGATCTGGTGGATGAAAAAGGACATTTTCAGATTTCCTGGGAGAAGCTGTTCTTTGTTTCTTATCTTCCGTCCAGAAACAGGTTCAAAAAACAGCTGAAAAAAGAAATTGAACTTCAGATCAAAGCTGTGGCGGGAGTGTTTTCAGAATTGAACCTGCAGGAGCTTCGTATAGATAGTCATCAGCATACCCACATGATACCGGTTGTAGCGGAGGCACTGTTTGAGGTATTGGAAGAGCAGGGCTGGAAAGCGTCTTATATCCGGGATGCAAAGGAGCCGTTTTTTGTATTTTTGCAAAAGACTTCTTTATACAAAACCTATCGACCGGTCAATTTTGTAAAGAATATTTTATTGAACTATTGTTCTGCATTATTGCAGAAGCGGTTCCGGAATGCAGGGATGAAGCCGATGTATCTGTGGGGACTAATCATGAGCGGGCATATGGATGAAGAGCGAATCCGGCAGCTTTTACCGGATATAGAAAAAAAGGCAGAGCATAACGGCAGGATGCTTGAAATCCTGTTTCATCCAGGTCAGGTATTAAGAGAAGAAATATCCGATGAATTCAGTCAGGAAGATGCCATTGTGTTTCATGTTTCTCCGGATCGGAGCGTAGAAAAGCAGGCGGTTTATGCATTGGATCTGGCACAGAAAGTAGGAAAACGATAGAGTGCACGTTTTGAGGGCATTCTATTGTCATGAATAAAAAGGAGAACGCTGATGGATAAAATAGCGGTACTGATTCCCTGTTATAACGAAGAAAAAACGATTGAAAAGGTTGTCCGGGACGCAAAAGCAGTGCTTCCGGAGGCTGTTATTTATGTATATAACAACAATTCTACCGACCGCACTGCAGAGCTGGCAGAAAAGGCCGGTGCAGTGGTGCGACAGGAATATAAGCAGGGGAAAGGCAATGTAATCCGCCGAATGTTTCAGGAGGTTGATGCACTGTGTTACATTATGGTAGACGGTGATGATACCTATCCGATGGAAAATGCGAGGGAAATGGCAGAACTTGTGCTGGAGCACAACTCAGACATGGTAGTGGGTGACAGGCTGTCTTCAACGTATTTTGAAGAGAATAAACGTCCTTTCCATAATATGGGAAACAGTCTTGTCCGTGCGTCGATCAATGCACTGTTCAAATCGGATATTCGGGATATTATGACGGGATATCGTGCATTTTCCTACCGTTTTGTCAAGACATTTCCGGTACTGTCCCGTGGCTTTGAAATCGAAACGGAGATGACGATTCATGCGGTTTATAACAATATGCAGGTAGATAATGTTGTGATCACATACCGTGACCGTCCGGAGGGCAGCGAATCCAAGTTAAATACGTATTCGGATGGTTTTCGCGTGCTGAAAACGATTTTCCGGATGTTCCGTCAGTATCGCCCCTTTGCATTTTTTGGGCTGTTGGCGCTGTTGCTGTTTGTGATTGCAGTTGGGTTCTTTATTCCGGTTGGAATCGAGTATGTGGAGACTGGTCTGGTGCCGAAGTTCCCGACACTGATCGCCTGTGGATTTGCAGGATTAGCTGCATTACAGTCCCTGTTTGCGGGCCTTATCCTGCATAATCTTGGCGTGAAGGACAGAAGGGATTTTGAATTCCGACTGCAGATTGTGGGGAAAGATACGAAAGAATAAGGTTAGTGGAAAGTAGAAAACGAAAAATGAATCTGGAAAAGAGAACGGTACGAAATAAAGTGTGGTGGATAGCGGGAGCAATATTGCTTCCGCTGCTCCTGTTTTTGGCATTGGGAGCACAGGATCAGGTTGTTTCTTATTCTGTATTTAAAGTGCCGGCTGTATCTGCCTATTATTTTATCTATTATGCAGAAAAATGGTTCGGTGTATTTCATTTGTTCCTGACAGCAGCGGCAATTTTAGTTGCTATCGTGATAGCAGTCAGAATTTCAGATCGAAGTTTATATGAGGGGGCTCTGCTTCGGATATTCTTTGGAACGGCTTCCGTATGGTTTTGTTATCTGGCTGTTGTAGTCAGAATCGGAGATATGGAATCTGTTAATTCTGTCAGAGTTTTTCTTCAGATTTTGACAACCCTTTGGTGGATTGCAGTTGTGATAGATGGAACCGGCTGGATTTGTGGGCATGTGTTGAAAAAAGAAACAGTGGAAAAGAAAGATGACTGGAAATGGCTGTTTTCAGTTTTACTCGTAGTGCTCTTTATAACCTGGCTTATGCTTGCATGGTCCGGAAAGTATGTTTATCCACAGGGAGATGATTTTGAATATGGTGCAAACAGTCATCTGGCATGGGTGCATGGAAAAGGCGTTTTAGGTGCGTTTGGCGGTGCATGTAAAACAGTGGCAGATGCCTTTGGAAGCTGGCAGGGAACATTTTCTTCTATTTTTCTCATGGCACTTCAGCCAGGGATCTGGGGAGAACAGTATTATCATCTGACACCAGCTTTGTTATCCGGATTACTGAGTATAGCTGTGCTGATTTTTTCGTATCAATTTTTCCATACATTGTTTGGTGCCGGAAAAAAGGAGGCAGGGATTTTGGGATGCCTGCTGGCAATTTTAGCACTGCAGCTTGCACCGGCCAAAGTATCTGCTTTTTACTGGTGGAACGGAGGAATTCATTATACCGGAGCATTCAGCTTTTTGCTTTTATTCACGGCATTTCTGATACATGCGATTGTCGGAAAAGAAAAAAGAGTGCTGTATAGTGTATTGGCAGCATGGATGGCAGTTATGGTTGGCGGCGGAAATCTTGTGACGGCGTTGATCGGAAATGTGGTTACAGGATATGTGATCTTGATTTTATTGTGGATAGAACGGAAGGATCTGTTAAAGTATCTGGCGCTTCCCGGAGGAGCGATGCTGGTTGCATTTTGCATCAATGTAGTGGCTCCCGGAAACTGGATCAGGCAGGGAAAATCCGGTGAGATCGTGTCCTATGGTGTAATTGGTTCTATTTTAAAATCCTTTGTACTGTGTATACAGGATATCGCAGGAGACTGGACCGGGATTTTCTGGGTATTTTTGATTTTAATGGCACTTCCTGTTTTATGGGCAATAGCCGCTAAAACAGAATTTGGTTTTCCGCTTCCGGGAGTCATTACTTTGGCAGGATACTGTTTCCTGTCTGCAATGTATGCACCACAGCTGTTTGCACTCGGACAGTGGGGAACGGGAAGAATTGAAAACATTATGTATGATATGTTTTTGATTTTGACCGTTGTTCTTGAATTTTACTGGATCGGATGGATTCAGAAAAAACAAAAACTGTACTGGAACGCCGATTCTAATTTAAAATGGTATGGCTTTTGTACAGGAATGACAGTTCTATGCTTTTTACTGGTATCCCTGGCAGCGCCGAAAGAAATAACCTCTGCAGCAATTGTAAATGCAGTCAGGAGCGGTGAAGCGCGGGCATATGCAGATGCAATAGAACAAAATATTGAGACCATTAAAAATTCGGACGAAGATCTGATTTTAATCCAGGAGCCGCCGAAAACTCCGGAACTGTTTACGACAGATGAAATCGAAACCTGGAGATTTGGAACGGCGGAGTATTACGGAAAAAATAAAATTCGTTATTATGAAGAGTTGGATAAGTGATCGGAGATGGGGAATAAAAGCACAGATAAAACTGAAAAGACAGAAAAAACGGAGGCTTTTACGGTGAAGAAACTGGCAGAATGGATTAGTATAAAGAAAATAGCAGCAGCTGTGGGAATCGCGTTTTTAGCGTCGATGGTACCCAACTGGTTATTGGCGTTTATCGCCAGACCTTCGGGGGACGACTACGGATATTCTGCAGCAAGCCATCAGATGTGGCTTCATACGCATTCTGTGATCGAAGTGCTCCGGACAGGTCTGGAAACGACAAATCAGATGTGCCAGGTCTGGAATGGAGACTGGTTCAGTGTTTTTATATTTACGCTGATGCCGGAGGTCTTTGTATACAGAAGTTTTTGGATCGTACCTGTGTTCTGGACACTGGCAATGATTGCAGCCACTTATTATATGGTACATGAGGTTTTTACAAACTATTTTGGCTTAAAATGGTATGAAGGCGGAGTAGTCACATTATTGATCCTGCTGATGTTTTATCAATGGATTCCAAGTTCCGGAATCGGTATGTACTGGTATGTTGGAGTAATCCACTATATGATGCCCCATGTTTTGGCAATGCTTTTGATTGGATTTTTACTGAAATATTTAAGAACGGACAAATTCAGATATATTATCTTTTCTGTTTTGGGAATGATCGCAATCGGAGGGAGCAGCTATTATTCGGCATTTCTGGTTTTATTTAGTTATGTATTGATGTTTGTGATCGTGAAAAATAAAAAGCGTGCAGGGGTATTTGCATTCCCGACATTTGCCGGAATGATCGCTTTGTACTTTCAGGTTACAGCGCCCGGAAATGCAGCCAGAGTAGGTGGAGAGCAGATGGGCTTCAGCGTAGGAAAAGCAGCTTTCACGATTGTAGAAGCGTTGTGGCAGGGGGCTGTAAATGTAGTAAATTATTGGAGGGAGACTCCACTTTTATTTGTGCTGTTATTCTTTGTGGCAGTCGTAGCATGGGAATGTCTTTCAGAAGCAAAATTGAAATTCGAGTTTAAATATCCGGTATTATGGGTTGGCTATATGTTTGGCGTGTATGCGGCAATGTATGCACCAGAGCTCTATGCAGCAACGGAGGTGTCCGGAGGACCTGGAACGATGGAATATCTGACGTTTATTTTAACGACAGTTTCCTCCGTTATCTATGTAGAGGGCTGGATCTTGCGGAAACTGGAACTGCGTCATACTCTGAAAAGAAGAGAAATTTATCATAAATGTATCACAGTTCCGGCGGTATTTGTTTGCCTGGTTCTGTGCCTGGTATTTAGGGGAAATCTGAAGGATTCGTTATTTTACAGCTCCTGCAGTTATATTGCAAGCGGTCAGGCAGCCGATTTTAAGGAACAAATGGAATCCCAGGAAAGAATATTGCGGGATGATTCCATTAAAGAAGCATATCTGTGTCCGACAAATCCGGAGCAGGGGCCATTGATGCATATGCCGGTCATTAAAAATCCGGAAGCATTTACCAATAGAGTTGTCGGAAACTTTTATGGAAAAGACATGGTTACGACAACGGAATGAATATCAGATAACAATTACAGATAGGATGAATCCAGCATAAAAATAAAGGAGAACAGTGTGAATAAAAAGCTTCATATCGAAATGCTGCGGATCATAGCGGTAGTGATGGTCGTTTTGAATCATTCGGATCTATAATATACCTATATTTGTGGAGAAGCTGCTTAAAAATGAGATTCAGACTTCTTACTGATACCTGTATGAATATATAGGAATTTTGATGATGCTTCCATTTCTTGGGGCAATTGCGAGAAATGTGGATTTGGATTGCATGAAATATTTTCTGGGATTGGGGCTGATCATTAAAGTCGGAATGTCTATCGTCGGACAGTTTACGGGATATTCTATGCCGATGAGTTTTTTGTACTGCAGAATAATGTTTTTTATGTTTTGCTGGGATATTTTCTGGAAAAAGCAGTTCGTACAGAAAAATGCCGACAGCTGTCCGGATGGAAGCTATCGGCTGGTCTGGCAATGAGTGTGATAGCAGCTGCAGTTATGGTGATTGCTGACAGAAAGCTGAGTGGGGAATATCATGAATCCGTATTGAATCTTATGATTCCGCTGATGGCTTGTGCAGTTTATCTTGGCGTCCGCAGATTTTTTGTAATGCATACGAATATCAGAGGAGCCGGGATCATAGCATGTCTGGGCAGCTGTGCATTTGGCGTATACTTACTGGAGCATATCGGTCAGAAGCTATTCCTGAAGCTATATTTGCAGCTGGCAGATCGGACATTCGGAATATTTGCATGCTCTGTTTATATCTGTTGTATTTTGCTGTTTAGTTTTGTATGTACATGGCTTATTCGAAAAAGTAAAATAGTAAGAAAATTTATTTAGCAGACTGGTACAGTTCTTTTTGCGGAAACATGGGAGGATGTAACGAAAATCCATGCAAAGGGAACAAGACTGACGCAAAGAACTTTATTGCGTTCGTAGCACTGATGACTCTCAGGACTAAACCTGAAAGTCGTCGAGAGTTAATTTTTCAGAAAGTTCACAGATAATATTGGTAATTGATTTGGCGAGAAATGCATAAGGCTTTATAATAAAGTCGTAAGCAAGTCGTAAGTAAGTCGCACAAACCGTAAATATAGCCTAAAAAATAAACCTTAAGAGATGGCATGACAAGTCCATATTTTATAAATAGTACCATGTTAAATTCCTGAAAATTAGACGGTTACCAATCCCTGCTTGTTAAAAAGCAGGGATTGGTAGTATGATAAAGAATATCAGAACCACAGAAAGGAACACACTTATGCTGCACGAACTGGAATATCCATTTGACAGTGAATATATTTTAAAAAAATCAAAAAGCTTGAAGCGTCGTCTGCTGGAGGAGAACACCCAGCGGATTCCGAAGAAGATCGCGGTGCTGGGAGGCTCTACGACCCATGATATTATCCGGATTCTGGAGCTGTTTTTGCTGAATCAGGGAATTGAACCGACCTTTTATGAATCGGAGTACGGAATGTACTGGGAAGATGCGATGTTCGGCAATGAAGAATTGAACGCGTTTGGACCGGATCTGGTTTATATTCATACGAGCTTTCGAAACCTGCGCAGTCTGCCGGAGGTAAAGGATTCCCGGGAACAGGTGGAAGACAAGCTCAGATCGGAATTTGAACATTTTCAGGTGATGTGGGAGAAGCTGGCGGATACCTGGCATTGTCCGATCATTCAGGACAACTTTGAACTTCCCTATTACCGTTTGATGGGAAATCAGGATGGTGCGGATTTTCACGGCAGAACCTGGTATGTGAACCGGATGAACCAGATGTTTGCAGACTATGCTGCAGAGCATCAAAATTTCCTTATCAACGATATCTGCTATCAGTCTGCGGCATATGGTCTGGATGAATGGTCTGCGCCGTTTTTCTGGCACATGTACAAGTATAGTTTGTGCCTGAAAGCGATTCCGTGGATGGCTCACAACGTTGCGAATATCATGAAGTCGCTTTACGGAAAAAATAAAAAATCGCTGGTGCTGGATCTGGACAATACGCTCTGGGGAGGTATTGTCGGAGATGACGGTCCGGAGAATCTGGAAATTGGACAGGAAACGAATCTGGGACAGGTTTATGCGGAATTTCAGTCCTATGTGAAGTCACTGAAAGACTATGGCGTGATGTTGAACGTCGCGTCCAAGAATGAAGAGGAAAATGCACTTGCAGGCTTGAATCATCCGGCAGGGGTGCTGAAGCCGGAGGATTTCCTGATCATTGCGGCAAACTGGGAGCCGAAGAGCCGGAATATTCTGGAAATTGCGCATCAGCTGAACATTTTGCCGGACAGCCTTGTGTTTGCAGATGATAATCCGGCAGAGCGGGAGATTGTGCGGCAGCAGGCGCCCGGTGTGACTGCGCCGGAAATCGGCAAGCCGGAGGATTATATCCGGGTGCTGGATCGCGGTGGCTATTTTGAAGTGACATCGCTTTCGGAGGATGACCGAAAACGAAATGAAATGTATCAGGCGAATTTGAAGCGCGAAAAGGCGCAGGCATCCTTTGCAGATTATACAGAGTATTTGAGATCCCTGGATATGAAAGCCACGATCCGAAGCTTTGAACCGGTTTATATGGCAAGAATTGCACAGCTGACCAATAAGAGCAATCAGTTCAATTTAACGACTCAGCGTATGACACAGGCACAGATTGAACAAATGGCGGCGGATGATTCTTATATTACCTTATATGGAAAGCTGGAGGATAAGTTCGGGGATAACGGCGTTGTTTCTGTTGTGATCGCCCAAAAGGAAGAGAAAGCAGCGCATATCCGCCTGTGGCTGATGAGCTGCCGCGTCCTGAAACGGGATATGGAGCTTGCAATGCTGGATGAGCTTGTTGAACGGTGTCAGGAAGCAGGAATCGAAGAAATTTACGGATACTATTATCCGACGGCGAAAAACAACATGGTACGGAAATTCTACGGAGAGCTGGGCTTTGAGAAGTGTTCGGAGGATGAGGCTGGAAACAGTGTCTGGAAGCTGAACACAGCAGGCTATGAAAAACGAAACCATGTGATCGAAGTGGAGAGCTGAGTATGTTATTTCAGTCATATATTTTTATCCTGCTGTTCTTTCCGCTGTGTCTGCTGGGCTTCTGGGGGCTAAAACGCCAGAAGCTTTTGCAGCTCTGGCTGATTGCCTTTTCCCTGTGGTTTTACGGAGCAGCGAGTCCGTATTATCTATTGCTGCTGCTGGGCAGTATTGCATGGAATTATGCTTTTTTTCGCGCCATAGAGCGTGGCATTGGGCGTGTTATAGAGCGTGTTTCCGGGAGTGCTATGGAGCGCGCAGAGTATGGGATGGAACGTGACAGCTCCCGGAAAAGACTCTTGTTAGGAATTGGAATTGCAGGAAATCTTGCATTACTTTGCTTTTTTAAATATTTTAATGCAATATCGGCTGGCTGGAGTCAGATGAAAGGGCTGGAGGATCCGATTCTGCAGCTTGCATTACCCCTTGGCATCAGCTTTTTTACCTTTCAGCAGATTGGATTTCTGGCAGATGCTTATAAAGGAGAGGTTGGGGCGTGCAGCCTGAGGGAATATGTCCTGTTCGTTTCCTTTTTCCCATATGTGTCGTCCGGACCGATTGTCAATGCGCAGGAAATGCTGCCGCAGTATCGGCAAATCGGTCGGCAGCGACTGGATTGGGCAAAGTTTGCAGGCGGACTGTATCTGTTTGCGCTGGGGCTGTCAAAAAAGGTGCTGCTTGCAGATACCTTCGGCAAGGCGGTGGATGCAGGCTATGGCAATGTGGCAGGGCTGTCCGGCACGGATGCCTGGCTGGTGATGCTGTTTTATACGCTGCAGCTGTACTTCGATTTCAGCGGCTATTGCGATATGGGGCGGGGCATTGCTCATATGCTTGGCATGGAGCTGCCGGTGAACTTTGATTCTCCCTACAAGGCGTCCAACATCATTGAATTTTGGAAACGCTGGCATATTACGTTGAACCGTTTTCTGAGAAAATATGTATACATTCCGCTGGGCGGCAACCGGAAAGGTACAGCGCGGATGTATTTGAACTTATTTATTGTATTTCTGGTCAGCGGAATCTGGCACGGCGCAGGCTGGAACTTTGTCCTGTGGGGAGCGCTGCATGGTGCGCTGTATCTGGTTACTCGGGCATGGCAGCGAAAGCAGCCACGGCAGCAGTGTGCGGCGGATGTGCATGCTCAAAGTGGAACGAACAAATCCGACGTACTTTCTGCAGTCCAACATGTGCTTTGCGTCGCTCTGACCTTCCTGTTTTTGAACTTTACATGGATTCTGTTCCGTTCTGCAAATCTGTCACAGGCAGGTGAGTTTATCGGACGGTTAATCGGCGGTGGCTTTGCAGCTCCGGCGGTTCAGATCACAGAGGCGTTCAATTTGGAAGAGTTTTGGTATGTAATCAAGATTTTACATCTGGATCGTCTGCCGGGAAGCGAGCTGTACTTATGCTTTGGTTTTTTGGCAGTGGCGCTTTGGCTCGTCTTTTTTGCACGCAATGCGGGAGAGCGGGAAAAGAGCTTTGAACCGAATGGGAAAACGATGTTCGTGACGGCATTTTTGATGATCTGGTGTGTGGTGTCATTAAGCGGTGTAAGCAGCTTTTTGTATTATCGGTTTTAGAAGGTGACGGTTTGGCTTAAATTGAGGAGTAGTGTGAAAAAATAAGCGTGATCGCTTATTTTTCGCACTGCTATTTGTGCCGCAGGCATCACAAAGTAGCTATGATCGCAGAGCAGAACTGGAAGTTCTGCTCGCGATTCCTTCGGCGCAAGACGCCTGCGGAATGGAGATTAGAATGGAAGAAAACGAAGGAAAAGAGAAAAAGCAGAAGAAAAAAATGCAGGCGAAGCGCTGGCTTGCCGGTTTTCTGGGCATTTTTCTGGCGGGACTTGCAGGATGCATGGCACTGGTGATCTGGGTCGATCCTTTTTTTCAGTATCATAAGCCCCTTGCGTGGTTCCCGTATCTGGTGGATAACCAGGTCAATCAGAATCCGGGATTGGCAAAGCATATGGATTACGATGGTATTTTGATCGGTTCCTCGATGACTGCAAGCTTTAACACAGACTGGTTTGAGGAGCTGATGGGAATGAAAACCCAGAAGCTTTCCTATAACGGTTCTTATCCGAAGGATCTGTCCAACATCATGCAGCTGGTATTTGACGCAAAGGGCGATCAGGTCAAGGCTGTGTACATGGCGGTGGATCAGTCCACATTTTCAGCAGATCCGGAGGAGACCAAGTTCCCGGTTACAGATTATCTGTATGATGATAACGTGTTCAATGATGTTCCATATCTGTTGAACAAGGATGTGCTGCTGGATTACATTCTGCGCCCTTTGGCGGATCGAAAGGATGCGTCGGACTGGGCGGAGCTGTATAAGCCGTGGTGGACGGATGAATATTATAACAAGGCAAACGTGCTGATGTACTACGAGGCGGCAGAGGAAAAGCAGGAAGAGGAAGCGCTTGCGGCGGATTATTTTAAGGATGCGGTTGAGGAAAATCTGCAGAAAAATATTCTTCCGTATATTGAAGCCCATCCGGAGACGGAGTTTTATATTTTTTATCCCCCCTACAGTATTCTGTTCTGGAACGATGTAACGCGGGAAAAGGAGCTGGAGGCGGTCATTGGCAGACTGGAATATATGACGGAACGATTGTTGAACTATGAAAATGTCCATGTGTTCAATTTTCTGGGAAAAGAAGATATTATCTGTAATCTGAACAATTATGCGGACTATATGCATTATCATAAAAATGTCTGCCGGTATATCACGGAGTGCTTTACAACCGGTGAAAATGAACTGCATCCGGAAAATTATGGGCAGGCGTTTGATGAGATCAGGACACTGACGATGAGTTATAATTACCCTGCGATCTGGGACGACTGGTACGACACAACACCGCGGTATGGGGAGGAATAAAGATTGAAAAATAAAATTTTTCAATCGCGAGATTTGTGTCTGCGCGCTTGACACAAACTCGGCATGCGCAAAAAAACGTGCGCAGAAATGAGAGGAAAATATGCTGCAGAAAGCATTGGGATGTCTGTTTGTGTTTGGAATTGCCCCGGTCGGGATCGGCGGACTTTGGACAAAAGGAATTGGGCAGAAAAGAGAAAAGATTTTGAACCTGTATCTGGCAGGTTTTTTGAGTGAGCTGGCGGTGTTTCAGCTGATCGCTGTGCCGGTGATGGTAAAAGAAGTTTATGGGATGAACCTGCTGGTATATCTGACAACTGCGGTTTTTGCAGTGTTGGCTGCGACGGGATTTATCTGGACGCTTCTGCGGGAACGAGACTTGCGGAAGCAGACTGGGCGGAATGAGGACGTGAATCAGCAGCAGGCGGGGCAGGCGCAAGCGTGCAGTCTGCGAAAATCGATGATTTCGGGCACTGGTAACGGAGCACGGAACCGCATACGGCGAACGGCAGTTCAAAATCCGGAGCGTCTGCTTTTCTGGCTGCTGTTTTTGGCATCAGTGGGATATCAGATGTACATGGCCTTTGCCTATGCATCCTTTGACGGGGATGATGCGTATTATGTAGTTCAATCTGTGTTGGCGGATCAGACCGGCGTATTGAACCGGATTCGTCCCTACACTGGACTTTCTACGGACTTAGATATCCGTCATGCCCTGGCGACGCTGCCGTTGTGGATTGCTTATATGGCGAGGATGACAGGCATTCATGCAACGATTGTGGCGCATACACTGCTGCCGCTGATTTTTATTCCGCTGACCTATTATGTGTTTGTTCAGATCGGCAGAAAGCTGTTTTCCGATGGCTCTGTAAAGCTTCCGATTTTTCTGACGCTGGTTTCCATTATGCAGATCTGGGGGAATATTTCGATCTATACGAATGAAACCTTTTTCCTGACGCGGACCTGGCAGGGAAAATCAGTGCTGGCAAACCTGATCTTGCTGGTGGAGCTGTGGCTGATGTTGGAGCTATGTGCGCGGGAAAAAAACGGGAAAAGGCAGGAAGAAACGGGATCGCAGCTGCCCTACTGGCTGCTGCTTGCAGTCAATCATATCGCAGCGGCGATGATGACGAGTATGGGTGCGTTTCTGACAGCACTGCTGTTCGGCATTACGGCACTTGTGGCAGCGATCCGATACCGGAGCTGGTCAATTTTGTGGAAAACGGCGTTGTGCTGCATTCCGAATGTGATTTATCTGGCGTTGCTGCTGGTTTTGTAAGTGAAAGATGGCAGTTTGCAAAACACCTGTGAACTGCATCGATAGGAGAGATTGCGTTGAAAGAGATTGTGACAATTTTTCAGAATTACTGCGGCAGCGGCTGGTATCCGGTACTTTTTCTGGCTGCGCTTTTGTATTTGCTGGTGACAGAAAAGAAAAAACAGATCCGTGTGGTGCTGGTGGAAAGCTCTTTGGTGATCACGGTTTTATTCTTTCTGCCGTTTACAAAGACGGTAATGAATCTGCTGGGCGAAGGAGAAACCTATTACCGGATTTTGTGGCTGCTTCCCATGGCGGTCGTGATCGCTTATGCGGGGATCCGGTTGTTTGGAAAGCATTACCGGATCGGCTTTGTTGTTTTGGCGCTGGTGCTGGTGCTGACCGGAAAATCGGTGTACAACAGCCCGTATCTGTCAAAGGCGCAGAACCGGTATCATATTCCAAATTCCGTGATTGCGATCTGCAACGAGATCATGCCGGCGGAGGAGGAAGAGCGCGTCTGGGCGGTATTTCCGCAGGAGCTGATCTACTATGTGCGGCAGTATACCTCGGAGGTGCAGATGCCGTACGGGCGGGAAATGCTGGAGGCGTCCTGGGAGTGGAACTGGGACACGCATCCGATTTATAAGATCATGCGGGAGGATACGATTGATCTGGATGCGCTTTCGCCGCTTTTGACGGAGTACAACTGCCAGTATCTGATTTTGAACAAGAGTGTTCCGTATACCGGCGATCCGCAAAAAAACGGACTGACGAAAATCGCGGATATTGAAGCATATGAGCTGTACCGGAATGAAGCGGTGGAGATTGCGAAGAAGAAAACCGCTCCGGTTACCTGTGGAAATCCTGTTGCTTAGTTTATGGCGGGGAGTACCATGTACGGGGGAAGAGTGGTTGAGATGAGGAAAACATAAAATGAAATCAGCAGACGATAAATATAACCCAAAAAGTTGTCGATTCAGTAAAGAATGGATGTTTCTGCAGGCATTTTTGACTGCACTTGCGCTAAATACAGAACTTGGAGTAGCAAATGATGAAATAGATGGAATCAGCAATGTCCTTTTGGCAAGGCTTTATGCACTGTTTGCTCAGATTGAGTTCGGAATTCGTTCCAGGGGATTTTTCCTGACTGTGCTGACGGCGGCATTATTTGTTGGATATATGTGGATTTCACAAAAAAAGCATTTTTTTTCGACAGAGAAGCATGCTGCTTTAGCAGCGTTTTTATCTGCGATGTACACTGGTGGTATGGCGTATTGGTACGGAGGAAGTCTTTCCCTTCTGTACTCCTTTCAGATCAACAGGATTCGCAGTATAGTACTGCTTGTCGGGATGTACTTTTTTTACCTTCATGCGATCGAGGGGATGCATTACATGCTGCATAAAAAGACCGAAAATGCAGGAACAGTTGCAGAAAAAAAAGGGAAATGGGTATCCATGTATCAGAAATCTTCTTTTTGGATAACCTGGGGTATCCTGATGCTGGCATGGCTTGTTCATCTGATTTTAAGGTATCCAGGTGCGATGAGTTATGATAACTGGGCACAGCTGCGGTATTATTATGGATTTGAAACATACACGACAGCTCAGCCGATTTTCCATACCTGGCTGTTTGGCAGTTTTATTCGACTTGGTGTAAAACTCGGGAGTTCGAATGCCGGTTTATTTTTATTTGTCCTGATGCAGACCCTGATTATGTCTGCTGTTCTTGCATGGACACTGGAACTGATGAAGCGCTGGAATACAGTTGCCTGGCTTAGAAAACTGACCTTCGCGGTTTATTGTGTTGCACCGTATTTTGCAGGCTATGCGGCTTTTCCAATTAAAGATTATTTATATACAGCTTTTCTGGTGCTTCTCGTTTGTCTGATGGCAGAATGGATGATTTTGCGTGGTCAGTTTTGGCAACATATCGGGAAAAATGTGCTTTGGATTGTCGGAACTACGCTGATGATTCTTTGCCGAAAAAATGGGATTTATCTGTATTTTGTTGTTGCAACAGTGGCTCTTGTACAGATACAGATGGGTTTACATAAAATGAAGAGTGCAAAGGATACGGCAGATTCTCGCCAATCGGAAGCAGATAAAAGGGAAAAAAGTGCAGCATGGAAGCAGTGGATGCGTACAGCTGGCAGAAAATTGATTGTGGTGTGCCTACCGTTTGTTCTGGTATTTGTTGTGGAAGGAATTATTACACAGGTTTATCATGTGGAAAAGGATTCTCCGAAGGAAATGTTTTCGCTGCCGTTTCAGCAGACAGCGCGCTATGTAAAAGAATACGGGGATGAGATATCGGAGGAAGAACGTGAAATTATTGCAAAGGTGTTGGATTACGATTCCTTGGCAGAAATTTATGAACCGATGACAGCCGATCCGGTAAAAACAACTTATCGTTCTGGTTCGGCGGGGGATCTTACTGCATATTTCAAGGTGTGGCTGAAAGAATTTTTCCGACATCCGCTTTGCTATGTAGAAGCAACCTGGAATCAGAATTATTATGTGTTTGCGCCCTATGTGGATAACGTGGTTTATAATAAGAATTGTCTGGTTGGTTCGGAATTGGAATATGACAAGGAATACTATAGCTGGCTGAATTTCCAGATCCCCGAAAAGATGGAGGGCTTAGCGAATGTCACAGTAAAGCTTTACAGCCTGCTGACGACAGCGCCGGTTATCGGGATGTTCAGCAATGTGGCATTCTATGTGATTCTGATGTTTGTATTACTGCATTTTATACGGCTGGAAAAAAATAAAAGAGCATTCTTCGTAATGCTTCCTGCGGTGATTTCGTTTTTGTTTGTGTTGTTGGCACCGCAAATTCAGGGGCAGCCCAGGTACGCGTTTCCGATCATTTATACGATGCCGTTAATGATTGCGTTTTATCAGAGGACTGGAAAAGCATGATTGCAGCATGTCGGACAGCATATCGGACAACGGCACTATCAGATGTTGCCGAATAAAATAAAAGAGTAAACAATAGAATGCACGCTCTGCGAGCATTCTATTGTCATGAATAACAAACCGGGAGCCTGCGCAGTGTGCACAGGCTCCCGGTTTTTATGCAAGATCCATTTACTGTTTAAATACTTTTCCAAACCGCTCTGCGATTTTTTCACGACCCTTTTGGTTCAGATGATATCCGTCCGTCAGGCAGTCGGTATCCTCCATTGTGATCGCGCCGTAGTAGTTGTCGATAAAGGATACGCCGTTTTTGCGGCAGGCTTCGACTTCCCAGTTGAGGTAATCGACCATTGTGCCGTTGCCGAGATCATCGCGGTCGATATCGATGGTTTTGCCGTTTGCATCCGTGAAGGTGCCGTAGGGCTGGGAGAGCAGATAAATGCGGATATGCGGGCATTGCTCCTGAAAAAGCTTGATTGTCGCGGTTAAAGCACCGTAAACGGTCGTCAGGTTTTTATCGTTTGCCTCGTCGTAAACCGTGCGGTCGTCCCTGTAGTCCTGAAGGTCATAGAGGATCACGAGGTCGTCCACCTTGGAAAGATCAACGCTCTTTAAAGTTTCGAGCGCCTGCGCGGCAGCTTCGGAATTCATCTGCGGGACGATGACGTCCATTAGGTCGAAATTCTGGTTGAGCAGAGCAGCCGCAACCCAGTAAAGGCTGACGCCATCCAGCGGATAGCTGTTGTCAAATTCCTGATGCTTCATGGAAATGGAGCTTCCGGGGAACGCGGCGTTTAAAATGGTGGCATTTGCGGATTTTTCCATCAGGGCAGCCAGACCGGTGTCGGATCGATCATCGGACAGAAGGTCGTTTCCGAGGGCAAGAACGGTGGTTACCCCGTCATCCTCATGTCCTTCGAGCATTTCCGGATCAAGAGGCTGGAGATAATCCATAACCTCAACATCGAACTCTGTAGTCGTTTCGTTTGGGTCATAATCGGACTGACGGCCGCGGTTCCAGAGAAACAGCCGGACAATCGTTGCAACGAGGATGATGGAAAAGACGATGACGAAAATCACATGTCCGGACGGACGCCCGGAGCTGGAAGAACGACGCCTCCTTTTACGGCTTTTTGTATGGGAATGGGTATGCTTTGAATGCTGATTTGGTCTGCTGTTTTCTGCGGTAGAATTATTTTCTTTCATAAAAAATCTGAACTCCTTATGGTTTACTGTCAATTTTGACCGGTAAAAAGTCGTTTTGATACATTCATCTTAGCATTCAGCCACACAACTGTCCAGACAGGGGTCAAAAGATTCAAAATAATTTAAGAATCTTAAATCTTCCTAATCCGTGAGAAAGATGATATACTGGAGCAACAGCGAGTCAACATGCTTGCATGATTGACGAGCGGCGACAGTAGCCCATGAACGAAGTTTATGGGCGGATGGGCGAAAGCCGGTAACAAACGAACAGCCTGCGTAAGCAGGCGGAAAAGCACGTTAGCGCGGGTTCGTGAGTGCACTTTCGGCGACCAAAAAGGAATTTTTATATGAAAAAGAAACTGAATTTACGGGATTTTGCCATCCTGCAGCTTGTCGTGCTGATCTACACCAGCTCCACGGTCATCAGCAAAATCGCAGCGCAGTCCGCGGAGAGCGGAAACGGATGGACATTTTTGCTGCTCTACGGAGCAGAAATTGGAGTGCTGGGCATCTACGCGCTTTGCTGGCAGCAGGTCATCAAACGGGTGGAACTGTCTGTGGCGTATGCGAATCGGGCGATGGCGCTTTTGTGGTCCCTTTTGTGGGCGGTATTACTGTTCGGGGAGCAGATTACGGTGAAAAAACTCATCGGCGTCGGACTGGTGCTTGCCGGGACGCTGATTATCAACGGAGGAAAGGAGCAGGAAAATCATGATTGATTATCATTACTTCTTTCTGATTGGATCCGTGCTTGTTGCGGCGGTTTCCCAGGTTTTATTAAAAAAAGGTGCCCTGCATCATTATGACAGCTGGATTCGGGAATATTTGAATCCGTGGGTGATCACGGGTTATATTTTGATGTTCGGCTCCGTGTTTTTAAGTATTATGGGACTTCGGGGCGTGGATTTTTTCAACGCCCCTGTCATTGATTCGCTGGGCTATGTATTGGTTCCGGTCTGCGGTGCGGTGTTTTTTCATGAAAAGCTGACTGCTCGCAAATTAGTGGGAATATGCTGCATAGTTCTGGGAATGACTGTGTTCTACCTTTGAGGTCAGCTGCAGCCATTTTGCATAATCGTAGGAGCGGCGCACATCTGCGGTGCAGGCGGCAAGCTCCGCCGGATCACCCAGACGGTCACGGAAGGCACGTCGGTCTGCCGGGGCGAGATTGACATATTTCAGATAGGAAATCTTGAGTTCATTTAAATGGCCGCGGCAGGCGGGACAGTATTTTTTGTGCCCGTTCAGCATGTGGATTCGTTTACAGTGACGGCAATAATGGATGTACATCATAAGCGTAACTCCTTTCTTTTGGGTGACAAAAGTCTTTGTCCGGATAAACATATTGTGCCATTTAGACAAAAAATACACAACGAAAAAACGTTTACATTTTTCGACAGGAAAGCTGGCAGGAGGGAATCAGTGGAGGAACAGCATAAGAAGAAAAAAACGGGAAGTGCCAAAAAAACGGCTCCCAATGGGATAAAAGATAGAAAGAGCGTATCAGAACAGAAAAAAAAGGCGCAGCGCGCAGAACGTATTCCCGAGCGGAAAAAGTCGAACTGGGACGATGGAGAATTTCTTGACGACTGGGACGAGGTATCCGGCAAAACAGCAGCGCACAGCAATAAGCGCCGCGTGAAAAAGCCTGCCGGAAAAAGCAGTCAGACCTTTCATGAAAAAAGCAGTCAGAACCGCACTGTAAAGCACTCTGCGTCCGCATCGACCGCAGCATCCGGCAGAAACCGAAAACGCCGCTCTGCCAGAAAAGAGCCGATGGCGGCGCTGGATATCGCGATTGCTCTGACGGGCGTGCTGGTTTTGGCGGCGGCAGCGTTTACGACATCGATGTATCTGGGACGAAACGAGCAGAATAAGCAGATGGAGGCGGTGGCTGCAGTCGGGAAAAATCTGGAAGCGATCGGGATGTCCGGGGAAGAGGTCCTGTCGGCGGTCGCTGTCGCAGCGCAGAACGTCTCGGAGGAGGCTTCTGAAGAAGAGACGACGGAGACGGAAACCGGATATGAGGAAAAGGATCTGGAAGCCAATGTCGACGTTATTTTAAAGCTGTCTTCGATGCAGAAGGATATGAAAATTAAATTCGCGGACAAAAACTCCGGTAAGCTGATAGGAAATCAACCCTTTACCGTAAAGCTGGAGGGCGCGTCGAGCCAGAACGCAAAGGATGACGACAAGGACGGCATAATTTATTTAAAAGACTTAAAAGCAGGCGATTACGTCGTTACCGTGACCGGACCGGATGAAATCAGCGGCAGAAAAGCAGCCGGAATTTCCGGGCGAGTGACGGTAAAGGACAAGATTGAGTATAAAAAGGTCGACGTGACGGACGAGATCAAAAAGGAGTCGGAGATCAACGTGGCGAAAGAGGATACCGCGATTGCACCGGCAGTGGAATCGGTTCTGCAGGATACTGTGGAATGGGTTGAGTCCACCAAAACACCGGCAGGAAACGGACAGGAATATGAAGAGGTCGGCAAGTCCGATATCCCGGAGCCTGCCCAGGCAAGACTTCTGGAGCCGGAGATAAAATACGCATATTTTGCAAAGGAAACGCAGATCGCCGTTTTCAATCAGCCCAGGGAGGAATCCCCTGCGGAGAGCGAGAACACACCGCCTTCGGAGAGTGAATCTTCCTCCGAGAGCGAAAGCACAAAGCCGTCCGAGAGTGAAAGTACAAAGCCGACCGAGAGCGAATCGGAATCCGGAAGCAGCAAGCCAACGGAAAGCGAGAGCACGAAGCCGGCCGAGAGTGAAAGTACAAAGCCTTCGGAAAGCGAATCTGCAACCGAAAGCAGCACTGCAGCGACAGAGCCGACGAAAACGCCGGAAACCAAGCCGGAGGAGGTAAAGGTCAAGAAGATCACGATCTCAGGCTCTGCAACGGTTGAGGTTGGACAGACTGTTTCCCTTTCTGTAACGGTATCGCCGGACAATGCAGCGAACAAGTCCGTTCGCTGGGAAATCGTTTCCGGAAAAGAGTTTGTCTCGGTGGATGATAAGGGAACGGTAAAAGGCGTAAAAGCCGGAGAAGCGAAGATCAAAGCGGTCGCGCAGGACGGCAGCAACGTAGAGAGCGGAATCAGCACCGTGAAGGTGACGGAGAAAAAGATAAACCGCGGCGATACAAAGACCTTATTGAAAGATAAAAACGGCAACCAGCTGTACTGCAAGGACGGGGATACCTACCGTGAGGCAACGACGGCGGATTATTATACCAAAGACAAATTTTACCGCAAAAAAGCGAATGTGGAATATCGGTATACCGGGTGGCAGACGATCGACGGAAAACGCTTTTTCTATGACAAAAACGGGACCGCCGTTACCGGCGAACAGGTGATCCAGGGCGTGAAATACACGTTCAATGGGGACGGCAGCTTAAATACGGGAACTGTGATGGGAATTGACATTTCCAAACACAACGGCAATATCGACTGGAACGCAGTCAAAAATTCCGGTGTGCAGTATGTCATCCTGCGCTGCGGCTATCGCGGCTCGGCTTCGGGCGTGCTGGTCGAGGATCAGAAGTTTAAGAGCAATATTCAGGGCGCGACGGCGGCAGGTCTGAAGGTCGGTATTTATTTCTTCAGCCAGGCGGTGAATGAAGTGGAAGCGGTCGAAGAGGCCTCCATGACGCTTTCCCTGATTAAAAAATACAGAATCACGTATCCTGTCTATATTGACGTGGAGAGCGCGAATGGGCGCGCAGACGGAATTTCCAAAGCGGCGCGAACGTCTGTCATCAACGCATTCTGCCAGACGATCCGTAACAGCGGCTACACGCCGGGACTGTATGCGAACAAAAACTGGCTGACGGAAAAGATCAATACAGGTGCCCTTGGCGGCTGCAAGATCTGGCTGGCGCAGTATGTCGCCGCACCGACCTATGCGGGACGTTATGAGATGTGGCAGTATTCGTCGAGAGGGTCGATTGCAGGAATCAAAGGAAATGTTGACTTAAACGTAAGCTATATGGGTTACTGATATTGTGACAAAATTTGATACGGACAGGGCGCTGCAGTCTGCAGGATATCCGTAAACTGCAGCGCGCATTGCCGGGAATGGCGGCAATGCCGTATTTTCCTGTTGGAAAAACACGGAAAATATGGTACACTGGAAAAAAATCAGGATTATGGGATTTTGCGTCCTTTTGCGCAGAATCGAAAAGGAGAAGAGGCATGAGAACCTATCTTGTTACCGGAGGAGCGGGGTTTATCGGTTCCAATTACATTCACTATATGTTCCGCAAGTATGACAACGAAATCCGTATCATCAATGTGGATGCGCTGACCTATGCGGGCAATCTCGAGAACTTAAAGGATGTTGAAAACCGCGATAACTATACCTTCGTAAAAGCAAATATCTGCGATAAAGAAGCGATTGCAAAGATCTTTGCAGAAAACGATATTGACCGCGTAGTGCATTTTGCAGCGGAAAGCCATGTAGACAGAAGCATCAGGAATCCCGAGGTATTCGTACAGACCAACGTGCTGGGTACTGCCGTGATGTTAAACTGCGCAAAGAACGCGTGGGAGCTTCCGGACGGCACCTTTAAGCCGGGCAAGAAATTCCTGCATGTTTCGACGGATGAAGTATACGGCTCTTTGAGCGAAGACGGCGGCTATTTCTATGAGACAACCCCCTATGCGCCCCACAGCCCGTATTCTGCCAGCAAGGCAGGATCTGATATGCTTGTAAAAGCGTATATGGATACCTATCATTTCCCTGCAAATATCACAAACTGCTCTAATAACTACGGCCCTTATCAGTTTCCGGAAAAGCTGATTCCGCTGATCATTAACAATGCGCTGCACGGCAAGAAGCTTCCGGTATACGGCGACGGCAAGAACGTCCGCGACTGGCTGTATGTCGAAGACCACGCAAAGGCCATCGACATGGTGCAGGAGCAGGGCAGACTGTTCGAAACCTACAATGTAGGCGGTCATAACGAAAAACAGAACATTCAGATCATCGAAATCATTATCGAGACCCTGCAGGAGATGCTTGCAGACGACGACCCGCGCAAGGCGCTTGTCAGCAAGGATCTGATTACCTATGTAGCAGACCGTAAGGGACACGACAGAAGATACGCGATCGCTCCCGACAAGATCAAGGAAGAGATCGGCTGGTATCCGGAGACGATGTTCAAAGAAGGCATCAAAAAGACCATTGCATGGTACTTCGAGCATGAAGACTGGATGGAGCGCGTAACCAGCGGCGACTACCAGAAATATTATAACGAAATGTACAAAGCCTGAGAAATTTCCGGACTGCCGGGAGGAAAATGCCGGACAGACCGAAGAAAACAGGGCTTTGTATACCAGAATGGGGACGGCGCGCGACACCGTTCCCCTTTTGGCGCATCTGGGCAGGAGCGCACGGCAGTAGAACAGTGCTGCCGGGCAGTAGAACAGTGCTGCCGGGCAGTAGAACAGTGCCGCCGGAGCGATCCTGTAAAGCAAAATGTTTTTCATACAGGCGAATGAACGCATAGGAATGGAGGAATCTATGAAAGGTATCATTCTTGCAGGCGGCTCCGGAACCCGCCTTTATCCGCTGACCAAGGCGGTATCCAAACAGATTATGCCGGTTTACGACAAACCGATGATTTATTATCCACTCTCCACACTGATGCTGGCGGGCATCCGGGAGATTCTGATTATTTCCACGCCCAGGGATCTGCCTGCTTTTAAAGAACTGTTCGGTACAGGCGAGCAGTTGGGACTTTCGATGTCCTATGCGGTTCAGGAGACGCCCCGCGGACTGGCAGACGCATTTTTGATCGGCGCGGATTTCATCGGAAACGACAGCGTTGCCCTCGTTCTGGGCGACAATATTTTCTATGGACAGAGCTTTTCCAGAGTGCTGCGTCAGGCAGCGGAGCGGGAAAAGGGTGCGACGATTTTCGGCTATTTTGTCCGCGATCCCAGAGAATATGGCGTGGTGGAATTCGATGAAAACGGCAAAGCGCTTTCCATCGAGGAAAAACCGGAGCATCCCAAGAGCAACTACGCAGTTCCCGGACTGTATTTTTATGATAACGACGTTGTGGAAATTGCCCGCAACGTAAAGCCGTCTGCAAGAGGTGAGATCGAAATCACTTCGATCAACAACGAATATCTGCGCAGAGGGACGCTGATGGTGGAGACGCTGGGCAGAGGCTTTGCATGGCTCGATACCGGCAACCACGATGCACTGCTGGATGCGGCAGATTTCGTCGCAGCGGTACAGAAGCGTCAGGGCATGTACATTTCCTGCATTGAGGAAATCGCGTTCCGCAAAGGTTTTATCGATAAACAGCAGCTCTTAAAGCTTGCGGAGCCGCTGATGAAGACCAACTATGGCAAATATCTCGTAGAGGTCGCAAACGGACTTTAAAAACGGAACAGGAGAATAGAAAAATGGGAAAAATTTCAGTAGAAACATGTCATATCGAAGGTCTTAAGGTGATCACCCCTCAGGTGTTCGGCGACGCCCGCGGTTACTTCATGGAGACTTATAACTACAACGATTACAAGGAAGCCGGCATCGATCAGGTTTTCGTACAGGACAACCAGTCCGCATCCAAAAAAGGCGTTCTGCGGGGGCTTCATTTCCAGATCAATTACCCCCAGGACAAACTGGTGAGAGCGATTCGCGGCGAAGTATTTGACGTTGCGGTTGACTTACGTCCCGGCTCCAAAACCTATGGTCAGTGGTACGGTGTGCTGCTTTCCGAAGAGAACAAAAAGCAGTTCTTTATCCCCAAGAATTTCGCACACGGCTTTGTAGTGCTGTCGGATTATGCAGAATTTGCCTATAAGTGCACCGACTTCTATCATCCCAACGACGAAGGCGGTCTGGCATGGAACGATCCCCAGATTGGCGTAGAATGGCCGATTCCGGAAGGAATGGAACTGACCTTGTCTGACAAAGATAAAAAGTGGGGCTCTTTTGCCGAATTTACAGAAAGCAGAAATAAATGAAGAGACTGAATAAAAAAACAGGAATCGCCATATTCACTGCGGTGATGGCGATTCTTGCCGTTATTATCCTTGTTTATCATAATCCCCTTGCCAATCCGCAGGATGAGCTGCTGAAAAAAGTGATTGCCTGCGTGCTGATCGTGGCGGCGGTCATTGCCTTTATCCGGTTATACGATAAGATCACGGTGCTGCCGGTGGAATTATACCAGAACCGCAGGCTGATCTGGAAACTGGCAAAGAGCGATTTCAAAAAGCGCTACGCAGGCTCTTATATGGGAGCGTTCTGGGCGATGGTGCAGCCGGTCATCACAGTTGCGATGTACTGGGTTGTTTTCGTGATTATTTTCCCGAACCGGACTGGTTATGCCTCCGGAGGCGTAGAAGGTGTTCCGTATATCCTGTTTCTGACAGCGGGACTGGTGCCCTGGTTTTATTTTTCCGAAGCCCTGACCAGCGCAATGGTATCGCTGCTGGAATATAATTACCTGGTAAAAAAAGTCGTATTCAAAATCAGTATCCTGCCGATTATCAAGATTATTGCAGCGACATTTATTCATGCGTTTTTCGTGCTGGTTTTACTGATCGTGGCAGCATTGAACGGCTATTATCCGAGCCTGTATACACTGCAGGTATTTTATTACAGCTTCTGCATGTTCGTTTTTGTACTGGCACTCAGTTATACGACCTGCTCGGTTGTCATCTTTTTCAGGGATCTGCAGTCCATTGTCAATATCTTTCTGCAGGTCGGTATGTGGGCAACTCCGGTGCTGTGGAATATCAATGATTTTCCGATGAAGCTTCAGATGATCGTGAAAATCAATCCGCTTGTATACATTGTGGAGGGCTACAGAAGCGCTGTATACGGAAAACAGTGGTTCTGGGAAGACTTTTACTCCACGGTTTATTTCTGGATTATCACGGTGGTGCTGTTTGGCATTGGTGCGCTGATTTTCAAGAAACTCAAGATTCATTTTGCGGATATCATGTAAAGGAAAACTGGTTATGGAACAAAAAGAACTGGCAATTCATGTGGACAGGGTGAGCAAAGTATACAAGCTGTACCGCAGAAACCGGGACCGTCTGATCGAATCCCTGGGACTGACAAAAAAGAAACTTTCCACGCCGCATTACGCATTAAAGGATGTCAGTCTGGACATTTATAAAGGAGAGACTGTCGGCATTATTGGCACGAACGGCTCCGGCAAATCGACGATTTTAAAGATTATCACCGGCGTATTACATGAGACGAGCGGCACTGTGCAGGTAAACGGCAGAATTTCCGCCTTGCTGGAGCTGGGCGCAGGCTTTAACATGGAATACAACGGCATCGAAAATATTTATCTGAATGGAACGATGATCGGTTTTTCTGAAAAAGAAATTGATGAAAAGCTGCAGGATATCCTGGATTTTGCGGATATCGGGGACTATGTGTACCAGCCGGTAAAGACCTATTCCAGCGGTATGTTTGTCCGACTGGCATTTGCAGTTGCCATCAATATCGACCCGGAAATCCTGATCGTTGATGAGGCGCTTTCGGTTGGCGACGTATTTTTCCAGGCAAAATGCTATCGAAAATTCGAGGAATTCAAGAAAAAAGGCAAGACGATCCTGTTCGTCAGCCACGATCTGAGCGCGATCAGCAAATACTGCGACCGTGCGATTCTGTTAAATCAGGGCGTAAAGCTCGGAGAAGGCTCGCCCAAAGACATGATCGACGCCTACAAGCAGGTGCTGGTGGGACAGTACGAAACGCCTAAGGCTGGCGTGGATGTACCTGACCTGACGGCGGACGGGGATGTTCGGGCGGCGCTTGACAAACAGAAAAAGAAGCAGGAAGCGGCGCGCATGGGTGTCAACCCGGAGACACTGGAATACGGCACGAAGCAGGCGGAAATTGTTTCGTATTACATTACGGACAAAAACGACGTGCAGACGACCGCAATTTTAAAGGGCGACGAATTCACGATGCATATGAAGGTAAAAATCGGTCAGGATCTTCCGGCGCCGATCTTTGCTTTTTCCATCAAAAACATCAAGGGCGTGGAGATCACGGGAACGAACACGATGTTTGAAAAGACGTTTCTGGAGAGCGTAAAGGCGGGTCAGGTGCTGGAAATTACATTCCGCCAGAAGATGCGCCTGCAGGGCGGTGACTATCTCATATCCCTGGGTGTGACAGGGTATGAAAAAGATACGTTTAAAGTGTATCATCGCCTTTATGACGTGCTGAATATTACGGTCGTGTCCGACAAGGATACGGTGGGCTATTTTGATATGGAATCTCAGGTTGAGGTGAAGGAGATTTAACGTATGCAGACAGGCAGGACAGAGAAGATCGGGAATGTTGTGCTGGATTATTCCCATTATCCGGAACAGGATTTTTACTGCGACGGAGCGTCGGAGGATGCGCTTTTGGAGCTGGTAAAAACAATCCCGCCCCGGGAATATCCCCAGGAAATCTATAAAGCGGCGAGCTGGGAGGTGCTTTACCACCTTTCAGACCTGCGGGAAAATATCGTCGGATGGCTGCCTGTTGACAAAAGCATGAAGGTGCTGGAAATCGGTTCCGGCTGCGGCGCGATTACGGGAAGCCTCGCACAGAAGGCAGGCAGCGTAACCTGCGTCGACCTTTCGAAAAAACGCAGCTTGATCAACGCTTACCGCCATCAGGACTGTGACAACGTGACGATCCATGTGGGCAACTTTTCGGACATCGAGCCGGATCTGCCGACGGATTATGATTTTGTCTGTCTGATCGGCGTGTTCGAATACGGGCAGAGCTATATCGGCGGAAAAACCCCCTTTCACGATTTCTACCGGATTATCAAAAAACATGTGAAATCCGATGGACATATCGTGATTGCGATAGAGAATAAGCTTGGTTTAAAATATTGGGCGGGGTGCCGGGAAGACCACGTCGGCACGTTTTTTTCAGGCCTGGAGGATTACCCCCAGGGCGGTGCGGCTCGCACCTTTTCCCGGAGCGGTCTGGAAAAAATCCTGAAAGAATGCGGTGAGACGGAATATCATTTCTACTACCCTTATCCGGATTATAAATTTATGACGACGCTGTACTCCGACCGGTATCTGCCGAAAGTCGGAGAACTATCTAATAACCTACGAAATTTCGACCGCGACCGGATGCTGCTGTTCGATGAAAAAAAGGTGTTCGACATGCTCATCCGCGAGGGACTGTTTGGACAGTACAGCAATTCGTTCCTCGTGATGACAGGACCCATGACGGATATTGTATACAGCCGTTTTTCCAACGACAGGGCGGAGCATCTGAGCATCCGCACGGATATTCTGGAAAAGGACGGAAAACACACTGTCCGGAAATATCCGGCAGCCTCAGCTGCTGCGGCACATATTGAAGCCCTGGCAGAAAATGAATGCGTCTTCACAGAACGGTTTAAAGGCAGCACCCTCTCAGTCAACCGTCTGGAGCTGAAACGGAATCCGGATGGATTGCCCTTTGCGGAAATCGAATATCTCGAAAATAGCCGGACATTGGAAGAGCTGCTGGATGAGTGCTTACAGAACAATGACGAAGCCGGTTTTGATAAGCTGTTTGACCGTTACTGCAAAATCGCAGCGTGGAAAGCGGAGGGGACGAAGCAGGATTATGACCTGACCTTCCCGAATATCTGCGTACAGGGTGATATCTGGACGATGATCGATTACGAGTGGACGACAGACAAGCTGACGCCGCAGCAGATCATCAGCCGGGCATTGAACTGCTATGGTCAGGAGGATCCGGTTCGGATGGAGCATCCGATTGTGAAAAAGCATCTGGAAGCCCTTGGCATCGGCAAAGAGCAGATGCGGGAGCTTTCGGAAAAAGAGCTGGCGTTCCAGCACTTTGTCCTGCAGGAAAAGGACGGGCGGAGCCGGACGGCTCTTGGGCAGCTTCGGCATCTGATCGGCAACCGTGCTGTGCCGTATCAGGAATTTTTCGCCCGGGCGGACCGCAAAAAGGTGCAGGTATTTGAAGACTTCGGCGCAGGATATACACCGGAGCATTCTTATTATCAATATGATGCATATGAGGCGGACGATCTGATCAACGCCAGGATCATCTGCAAAGCAGGTACAAAAGCGATTCGCTTAGATCCTGCGGAGCTGCCGTGTCTGGTACAGATTCATGGAATCGAATGGCGCGGAAAAGCGCTGACGCGGGCACAGCTGGATCAGTGCCTGTCGACGAACGGACAGGTGCTTGCAGATACCCCGTCCCATGTTCCGACGGTACTGTTTGAAACAGGAGATCCGAACATCAGCGTTCGGCTGGATTGTCTGGACAACGAGGCGACGGATGGCGAAGCACTGATCATCCGGGCACAGATCGCATGGCTGTCGGCGGAAATGCTGCAGGATATTCAGGCGCGCCTGGCGGCAGCGGCAAGGAGGAAAGGTTTTTGGTTTCAAAGATAAAAGAAGCAATTCAGGATAATCTGGTAAAGAGAAGATACCGATGGTATCAGGAGCAGATTCAGAAACAGACGCTCACCTATGACGAGTGGATTCGGGAAAAGGAAGCCCAGGAGGACGAGGCACTGCGCGCAGAGCACAGGGTAGAGCACGCGGAGGTGATCTCCTACGATGAGTGCCGCGCGGATTTTGATGTGCGGCGGTATGCCCACGGCGCGACGCCGGCGGACGTCCTGATTTTCCACGCGCCGGACGCAAGCCCGGACACGAGATGTATTTCACATGTGCTCAGCTGGTTTGAAGCCCATCCCGAAACGGTGATCGCCTACGCGGACGAGGATGAAATCGACGAAGCCGGTAAGCGCAAAAATCCCTGGCTGAAGCCGGACTGGTCGCCGGATACACTGATGTCCTGCTTTTATTTCGGCGGATTCTTTGCGGTGCGCAGACAGGCGATGGAGAACTGTCCGTGGCTGGCAGATGAGAACCCACTGCGCAACCTTTATGACCTGGTGCTGCGCCTGACGGAAATCGAGAATGGAACTGCGCATATCGACAGCGTGCTGTTTCATCATGAAAAAATCGAAGTCTGGGGTATGGAAGAGACGTATGATGATCTGAAAAAGGCGGCATATGTAAGAAGAGGCTGGCCTCTTACGCCCTCTGGGAAGGTTTCGATCATCATCCCGACCAAGGATCATCCCCATATTTTATCGAATTGCATTCATTCTGTCCTGGAAAGTGGAAACTACCGGGATTTTGAGATCATCGTTGTGGATAACGGAAGCAATGAACAAAACCGTGCAAGAATTGAACGGATGCGCGACATGTTGAAGGAGGATTTCCGGTTCGTTTATCACTATGAACCGATGGAGTTCAATTTTTCCAAAATGTGCAACCTTGGCGTGTCCCTGGCGACCGGCGATTACATCCTGTTATTGAATGACGATATCGAAATTACGCAGGACAACTGGCTGGAAAAGCTGATGGAAAAGGCGGTTCTGCCGCACGTCGGCGCGGTGGGCGCAAAGCTGATCTATCCGGGCACGGAGATCATTCAGCACGCGGGCATCACCAACATTCATCTGGGACCTGCACACAAGCTGCAGTTCCGCTCCGATGCGCTGGAATTTTATTTCGGGCGCAACCGCATGGCGATGGATGTCCTGGGTGTAACCGGAGCCTGCCTGCTGGTGAAAAAAAGCATTTACGATCAGGCGCAAGGACTGTCTGAGAACCTGCGTGTCGCGTTCAACGACGTGGAATTCTGCTATCATGTATATGAAATGGGCTATTACAACGTGGTACGCAACGATGTGACGCTGACGCATCATGAATCCTTAAGCCGCGGTGCGGACGACAGCACGGAAAAGCTGCGCCGTCTGCATCAGGAACTGAATTTGCTCTATGAACTGCACCCGTCCTTATACGGAACAGACCCGTTCTATCACAGATATCTGGTAAAGGATGTGCTGGATGCGGAATTTTATACGGGCTGCCGTTATGATTTTGACAAAAGAGTGGAAAAAGTTTCCCCTGAGAAGATCGAGGGTGTTCTGGAACCGCAGTGGCATAACGAGGTGCTGCGCATCGGTGTGGAGTTCGCCGGGGACCTTGGGCGCTGGCAAAGGGGCGCTGCAGGAGCAGGAACTGGCGACTGGATGATCCAGGGCTGGACGTGGGCACTGCAGGTTGACAACTGTCGGTACGATTTTTCCCTGTTGTTAAAGAAGGTGGAGACCGGCTATATTGCGCCCGGCTCCAGTACGGAAGCACTTCCCGAGGATCGGGGCGAGGTCTGGAGGATTCCCTGTACGAGGCAGTTCCGCCCGGATATCGACGAAAATCTGCACGGAATTGTCCATACCGAGCTGCCGGGCGTGTGCGTGACCTTCGATCGGGACAGCCTGCCGGAGGGAGACTACCTGATCGGCTTTTTGTGGGAAGATACCTGCTCGCGGCAGAAGCTTTACCGCTTCAGTCCGGAAATGCTTACAGTGAGGAAATAATAAAATCATGGAAGAAAAAAAGGACTATCAGGACGCTTACGAGAAAGAACATTATAAAGCCGTTTATCTGGCAAACCGGGTCGCTGAGCTGGAGGATCAGGTGGACGATCTGCAGTTCAAATTGAACCGCATCAAAAACAATCCGATCTGGAAAGCGTCCGGCCCTGCCAGAAAGTGCATGCATTTTGTGATCCGCCAGAAGGACCGTTTGAAAAATTGCGGCAGCCTGTCGGGTGTGATTGCAAAGGTGCGCTATAAATCCTGGGAAAAGAAGGCGATGACCCATTACGGCACCCAGAGCTTCCCGTCCGCAGAGGAAAGACAGAAGCAGGAGGCGGCTGTCTTTGAACGGATGCCAAAGATCAGTATTCTTGTTCCGTTGTGGAACACGCCGGAAAGCTTTTTAACCGAGATGATCGGCTCCGTCCAGTGGCAGACCTACAAAAACTGGGAGCTGTGTCTGGCGGACGGTTCGGACGATGCGCACGCCTATGTCGGTGAATACTGCAAAAGGCTGGCGGCGCAGGATTCGAGAATCGTTTATCAGAAGCTTGCCAAAAACGAGGGCATTTCGGGCAACACGAACGAATGCTATAAGCTTGCATCCGGCGAGTTTATCGGGCTGTTTGACCACGACGATATTCTGCATCCCTGCGCACTTTACGAGTATGTAAAGGCGATCAACGAAAAGGATGCGGACTTTATTTACTGTGATGAGGCGACGTTTAAGAGCCCGGACATCAACAAGATGATCACGATGCACTTCAAGCCGGATTATGCGATCGACAACCTGCGCGCGAACAACTATATTTGTCATTTCAGCGTATTTTCCAGAGAGCTGTTGGATGGCACGGAGCTGTTTCGGACAAAATTTGACGGCAGCCAGGATCATGATATGATTCTGCGCCTGACGGACAATGCGAAGCATATCGTCCATGTGCCGAAGCTTCTGTATTATTGGCGCTCCCATGCAGGCAGTGTTGCGGGCAATATCGAGGCAAAGCCTTACGTGGTCGAAGCGGCGAGAGGCGCGGTTGCGGATCATTTGCGCAGACACGGCTTTAAAAACTTTACAATTACGAGCACTCGCGCGTTTGAGACGATTTTTAAAATCAGTTATGAAATTATTGGGGAACCGAAGATTTCTATCATTATTCCGAACAAGGATCATGTGGAAGACCTGCGCCGCTGTATCAGCTCCATTGTGGAAAAATCGACCTGGGAAAATTACGAGATCATTGTCGTGGAGAACAACAGCGAGACGAAGGAGATTTTTTCCTACTATGACGAGCTGCAGAATAATCCGCAGATCCGCGTGGTGACCTTCGAGGGTAAATTTAATTATTCGAAAATCAACAATTTCGGCGTCTCTCTTGCGACCGGAGACTATGTGCTGTTGTTAAACAACGATACGCAGGTAATTACGATCAACTGGATGGAAGAGCTTCTGATGTATGCGCAGCGCCCGGACGTCGGCGCAGTCGGCGGAAAGCTTTACTATGGGGATAAAACGATCCAGCATGCGGGCGTCGTGATCGGACTTGGCGCGCATCGGACGGCGGGACATGTGCATTACCGCCAGAAGCGGGAAAATTTAGGATACATGGGACGTCTGTGCTATGCGCAGGACATGACGGCAGTAACCGGAGCATGTCTTTTGGTGAAAAAATCGCTCTATGAGCAGGTCGGCGGTCTGGACGAGAGCTTTGAAATTTCATTAAACGATGTGGACTTCTGTTTGAAGCTGCGCAAGGCTGGTTATCTGAACGTCTTTACGCCCTTTGCCGAGCTGTATCATTTCGAATCGATTTCGAGAGGATTAGACGATCAGGGAGAAAAAGCAAAACGGTATAACGAAGAGTCCGAACGCTTCCGCAACAAATGGAAAGCTGAGCTGGAAGCCGGAGATCCTTATTTCAACCCGAATTTTTCGTTAGATAAATCTGACTTTTCTTTACGGGTCTGAAAAAATAGTGTATACTAACTTAAAGAAGATGCACTGCAGCCAAGGGAAGACTGACAGGCAGGGACGTAAGAGACGGCAGGCATCAGAAAAGATGGAGGTAGCAAAAGCGATGAATTACATGGATCAGTACAAATTCTGGCTGGAGGATTCCTACTTTGATGAAGGAACCAAGGAAGAGCTCCGCAAAATTGCAGATAATCAGGCGGAGATTGAAGATCGTTTTTACAAGGATCTGGCGTTTGGTACCGGCGGTCTGCGCGGTGTGATCGGAGCCGGAACCAACCGGATGAATATTTATACTGTCAGAAAAGCAACACAGGGTCTGGCAAACTACATTTTAAAGCAGGGCGGCGCTGAAAAGGGCGTTGCAATTGCATACGACAGCCGTTATTATTCTCCTGAATTTGCAGATGAGGCTGCACTGTGCATGGCTGCAAACGGCATTAAGGCGTATGTATTCGATGAACTCCGTCCGACACCTGAGCTGTCCTTTGCACTGCGTACCTTAGGCTGTATTTCCGGTATCGTTGTAACGGCGAGCCACAATCCTCCGGAATACAACGGCTACAAGGTTTACTGGGAGGACGGTGCACAGGTAACTGCCCCCAAGGATCATGAGATCATCGACGAGGTAGAGCATGTAACCGATTTCCATACGGTAAAAACCATGTCCAAGGACGATGCCATCGAAGCTGGTCTGTATCAGTACATCGGCGAAGAAATCGACGTTGCCTACATGGAAGAGTTAAAGAAACAGATCATTCATCCCGAAATCATCAAAGAAGTAGCGGATGAACTGAAAATCGTGTACACACCGTTCCATGGTACCGGCAACAAGCCCGTCAGAAGAATTCTGGCTGAGCTGGGCTTCAAGCACGTTTATGTTGTTCCCGAACAGGAACGTCCCGATCCTGCATTTACGACGCTGGATTACCCGAACCCTGAAGATCCCAAGGCATTTACCCTGGCATTAAAGCTTGCAAAGAAGGTGGACGCAGACATCGTTCTGGCTACTGACCCGGATGCAGACCGTCTCGGCATTTATGCAAAGGATTCCAAGACCGGCGAGTACATGCCCTTCACCGGCAACATGTCCGGCATGCTGATTGCAGAGTACATCCTGCGCGAGCGCACCGCTACCAACCGGATGCCGGTTGATCCTGTTATGGTATCCACCATCGTTACGACCAATATGGCAGCAGCGATTGCAGCAGATTATAACGTAGAATTAAGAGAAGTCCTGACCGGCTTTAAGTATATCGGCGAGCAGATCAAATGGATGGAACAGGCTGGAAAAGGCCACTATGTATTCGGTCTGGAAGAGTCCTACGGCTGTCTGGCAGGCACCCATGCAAGAGATAAGGACGCGATCGTTGCAGTAATGTGTCTGTGCGAGACCGCTGCATGGTGCAAGAAGCACGGCATGACCTGCTGGGATCAGATGCTTGCGCTGTATGAGAAATATGGCTACTACAAAGAAACTCAGTATGCTATTACTCTGAAGGGAATCGACGGCGCAGCCCAGATTTCCGCAATGATGGATAAGCTTCGCAGCAATCCTCCGAAGAATTTCGGCGACCTGCAGGTTGTAGAGATGCGCGACTACGATAAGGATCAGGTTAAAGATATGGCAACCGGCGAGGTTCGTCCGACCGGACTTCCCAAGTCCAACGTTCTGTACTTTGAACTGACCAACAATTCCTGGTGCTGTGCACGTCCTTCCGGAACCGAGCCTAAGATTAAATTCTATATGGGCGTAAAGGGAACCAGCCTGGAGGATGCACAGGCAAAGGTTGACAAGCTGACCGCTGACCTGAAGGCAATTCTGTAAAAGAAAAAGCCGGAGCACCAGCAGCGTATTTTGCAGCAAAAATGCAGCATGCGCTCTGGCATAGGGTTTATATCACGAATCAAAAGGACACGGCGCGTGCCCGGTGTCGGAGTTTTCCGGCACTTGGGCACGCGCAGGCGTCTGTAGCAGGAAAAGGAGTTCGACGGATGTCTGTTTTTTCCCTATCCAATCTGAAAAAAACCTGGTATTATCTGCAGAAAAACGGAATCAGAAATGCCGTGTGGGCGGTGTTAGAGCGGATTGGGCAGGAGCAGGAGGTCTATACCTGGCAGGAGCCGGACGAAAAGACACTTTCGTTCCAACGGGAGCATTCTGCTTCCTTGCGCATCAGTATCGTCGTTCCGGCATACCGGACGAAAAAAGAGCATCTGGAGGCGATGCTTAATAGCGTGTCGAGGCAGTCGTATCCGCACTGGGAGCTGATTGTAGCGGATGCGGGAGGCACGGCAGAGTCTGTACAGGCCTGGGCAAAAAAGAACGGAATCTGTCTGCGGGAAGCGGCAGATGCATCAAATCTTGCAGAATGGAAGGATCAGAGCATCGTGCTCTGCACCCTTTCCGAAAACAAAGGAATTTCCGCCAATACGAACGCAGGAATTGAACTTGCAGCGGGAGACGCGGTCGGTCTGCTGGATCACGACGATCTGCTGACTGCGAATGCACTCTGGGAGATGGCGGATTGTCTGGAAAAAGAAAAAAAGCGCGGAAAACAAAAGCTTGTGCTGTTTTCCGATGAAGATAAATGCGACAAAGCGGCGAGCCGCTTCTATGAGCCGAATTTCAAGCCGGATTTTGACGGGGAAATGCTTTTGACCAACAATTATATCTGTCATTTTACGGTGATCGAAACGGCATTTTTGAAAGAATTAAAGCTGCGCAGCGGATTTGACGGGGCGCAGGATTACGATCTGATGCTGCGGGCGTATGCGGCAGGCGGACAGTTTGTGCATGTGCCGAAGGTGCTGTACCACTGGCGCTGCCATGAAGCGTCTACGGCGTCGAACCCGCAGAGCAAGCGCTACGCTTACGAGGCGGGGCAGCGTGCGCTGGAAGATTATTGTCTTCGAAAAGGCTGGAAGGCGACAGTGAGCGGGCTGAAACATCTTGGCTTTTATCGGGAAGACTATGAAGACAGTGTATTTTGCCAGCGCCCGGAAATCGGAATTTGGGCAAAGCCTCTGCCGGGGGGCAGGGATGTTTTTGGCATCCGGCATCCGAAAGGCTTCCTGGTGAGCGGACTGTATGAAAACGACGGTTCGATGCGGTATGCAGGGCTTCGGAAAGGATATTCCGGACCGATGCACCGTGCAGCGCTGCAGCAGAGCGCACCGGCAGCAGACCTGCGCAGCATGGAGGTTTGCAGCGCATTAAAGGAGCGTTACGCGCAGACGATAGCGGAATTAAAAGAAGCCTGCCAGGGGCTTCCGACGGCAGCGCAGGAAACAAAGATCCTTCAAAAGAGTATGGAATTTTGTAAAGAAGCGACAGCGGCAGGGTATGGGATTTTATGGGATCCGCAGGCGTAAGCCGCAGATAGAGCGCACCGCGGCAGGCGGCTTTGTTGCTGCGTAGGCAGGCGATCCGCGCTCTGAGGCTCTCTCTCGCGCGGACGGCAAACACAGGAAACATGAGGAGCAAAATCGGTGGATGAAGACGACCGTGGTAATACCGAACTATAACGGAAAACATTTTCTGCAGGACTGTCTGGACAGCCTGCTTCAGAGCACAGTGGAATTCGCCGTGATCGTTGTGGATAACGGGTCGACGGACGGAAGTGTTTCGTGGATACAGGAGCATTTTCCGCAGGTGAAGCTGATCTGTTTTTCGGAAAATAAGGGTTTTTGTACGGCAGTCAATACCGGAATTGAAGCTGCTGCTACACCGTATGTTTTTCTTTTAAATAACGACACAAAAACCGATCGCTTCTGTCTGGAACGTCTGGAAAGGGCAATGGAAGCGGATGAGAAGATTTTTTCAGTCGGGGCGAAGATGCTTTCGATGAAGGAACCGGAGCTTGTCGATACGGCGGGGGATCTGTACTCGGCATTTGGCTGGGCGTATGCGATTGGCAAAGGAAGGCCTTCTTCCAATTACACAGCGCCAAAGCGTGTTTTTTCCAATTGCGCAGGGGCGGCGCTCTACCGCAAGGCACATCTGGAGCAGATCGGAGGGTTCGACGAGCTTCATTTTGCATACCTGGAAGATGTGGATATCGGATACCGGGCGCAGATTTTCGGACTGAAAAATGTCACAGAGCCGGCTGCAGTCGTCTATCACGCGGGGAGCGGTTCTACCGGTTCGCGGTACAATGCGTTTAAGGTGACACATTCTTCGAGAAACAATATTTATCTGATCTATAAAAATATGCCGCTGCTGCAGCTGATCCTGAATTTGCCTTTTTTGCTGGCGGGATTTTTGATGAAACAGCTGTTTTTTATGAAAAAAGGATTTGGAGCGACTTACGCAAAAGGAATCCGGGCGGGAATCTGTTTGTCTGCTTCGAAAGCGGGACGCGCGCATAAGGTCCCCTTTGCAGGACGAAATTTGCTGCATTATTGCAGTTTGCAGTTACAGCTGTGGGTCAACCTGTTTCGGCGTGTGTAAGCGGTGAATGTGGGCGTACACAAGTGTTACGGTTTGACTGCGCGATTCGTAAAAATCCTTGTGCTTTGCTGGAAGGTATTGTATACTACATTTTGAATATGGGGACGAGCCGTAATGATAAAGGATAATCAACGTTATTTGAACCGGCTTCATGTTGTTGTAGATGCCGTGGTTACAGCAGCTTCCTATCTGTTGGCCTGGTGGCTGATGTTCGGGAGCCGCTTTGCAGATAAAGAAATAGGTGTACTGGACATGGGCATATATTTTTCCGCCCTTTATTTTGTTGTGCCCGGTTATCTGATCCTTTATTACTGGAACAAATTGTATACGCCGAAGCGTGTACAACGCCCGGAAAATGAAATACTGAATATTATCAGGGCGAATCTGATCGGAATTATCCTGTTTCTTGCAGGGTTATACCTCGCCAACTCCATCGACCGCGAGCTGCAGCATTTTTCCCGCGGCATGCTGGCATTATTTGCTATCATCAATACGATTTCGGGAATTCTGGTGCGTGCGCTGATCCGTAGAATCCTGCATCTGATGCGCAAACGCGGTTATAATTTGAAACACATTTTGCTGGTGGGGTATTCTCGTGCGGCGGAAGCTTATATCGACCGGATTATCGCCAATCCCCAGTGGGGCTATATGGTGCGGGGCATTCTGGACGATAATGTGCCGAGAGGCGCGGTTTACAAGGGAGTCAAGGTGCTTGGTTCCATCGATAACCTGCCCTTTATCCTGCCGGAAAACAAACTGGATGAGATCGCTGTGACCCTTGCGCTGCAGGACTACGACCGTCTGGAAGAGATTGTCAATCTCTGTGAAAAATCCGGCGTGCATACGAAGTTTATTCCGGACTATAACAGCCTGATTCCGGGCAAGCCTTATACGGAGGATCTTGGCGGACTGCCGGTTATCAACATCCGTTATGTCCCGCTGAGCAACACATTAAATGCGGTTGCAAAGCGCGCTGTGGATATTGTCGGTTCGCTTTGCGGATTGATAGTGACGTCGCCGCTTCTTTTGATCGTAGCAATTTTGATCCGTGCGACGAGTAAGGGACCGATTATTTTCAGTCAGGAAAGAATCGGACAGCACAATCATGCGTTTAAAATGTACAAATTCCGTACAATGTATGTTCAGGACACTAAGGAAGAAAAGAAGGGCTGGACGACGAAAAACGATCCCCGCGTCACAAAGGTGGGGCGGATTCTGCGCAAGACCAGCATTGATGAGCTGCCGCAGCTGTTTAATATCCTGATCGGGGATATGAGTCTGGTAGGTCCCAGACCGGAGCGCCCGCAGTATGTTGAGAAGTTTAAGGAAGAGATTCCGCGTTATATGATCAAGCACCAGGTTCGTCCGGGGCTGACCGGCTGGGCGCAGATCAACGGCTACCGGGGAGATACGTCGATTCGCAAACGAATTGAGTATGACATTTATTATATTGAAAACTGGAGCATGAGCTTTGATTTCAAAATCATGTTTTTAACTATTTTTAGAGGATTTATCAACGAAAACGCGTATTGATTTAGATGCGTGAAAAAAACACAAGGAGAGGAAAACATGTCAACAGGTACAAATAGCTCTAAGAGAGCACCGCAGAGAAGTGGCAGTTCCAGCAGCAGAAAAAAGATGTCTGCGAAGAGGCGTAAGGCAAAACAGAGAAGAAGAATCATCTTCTTTGCAGTGGAAATCGTAGCGTTGATCGTTTTACTGATTGCGATTGTCGGCGTCAATATGGTAACGAAGATTGACAAGATCAAGATCAATGAAGAAGATATTGTGGTAAACCCGCAGGTAGAAAATAATAAGGAAATGAAAGGCTACCGTAATATCGCACTGTTTGGTGTGGATTCCAGAAAGGGCAAGCTCGGCAAGGGCTCCCGTTCCGACACAGTCATGATCGCATCTATCAATCAGGACACCGGAGACGTCAAGCTGGTTTCCGTTTACCGCGATACCTACTTAAATCTCGGAACGGACAGCTACAATAAAGCGAATGCGGCATATGCGCAGGGCGGCCCGGAGCAGGCGATCAACATGCTGAATATGAACTTTGACCTGGATATCACAGAATATGTGACAGTGGGCTTTGATGCGCTGATCGAGACCATTGACGAGCTGGGCGGCATAGACATTGACGTGCACGATAACGAAATCGACCATCTGAACAACTATCAGCGAAGCATGTTCGTAGAAAATGAAAATGATGCGCTGAACGAGAACATCGTAAAGGTTACGCATTCCGGTATGCAGACGCTGAGCGGTCTGCAGGCAACCGCATATTGCCGTATCCGCTATGTCGGCGATGACTTCGGCCGTGCAGAGCGTCAGCGGAAAGTGCTGATGGCATGTATGGATAAGGCAAAGACCATGAGCCCGACTACTCTGGTATCGATCCTGAACAAGGTGATGGAAAATGTATACACCAACCTGGATGTGACGGAAATGGCTTCCATCCTGTCCGACGTTGCAAACTATCAGATCGTAGCACAGGGCGGTGTGCCATTTGAAGATAGTCGTGCAACCGGCACAATTGGCAAGAAGGGTTCCTGCGTTATCCCGCTGGATCTGGAAACAAACGTTGTCAAGCTCCATGAGCTGCTGTTCGACGTAACCGAGTACGAACCTTCCGATCAGGTAAAACAGTACAGCCAGAAGGTACAGGCAGACACCAGCCAGTATATGAAAAAGTAAAATATGGATTCTGTAAAAGTAGATGTTATTATTCCGACATTTCACCCGAAGGAACGTTTTCTGGCGCTGGTGGAGCAGCTGGAGAAGCAGGTGCTTGCGGTGAACCGGATTGTAATTGTAAATACCGAAAAAAAAGCGTTTGAAGCGCTGATGGATTGCGACACATTTTTAAAAGAGCATCCAAAAGCGATGCTGTTCCATATCTCTCAGGATGAGTTCGATCATGGAAAAACGCGGAACCTCGCTGTTTCCAATTCGGATGCGGAGGTGTTTGTCTGCATGACGCAGGATGCACTTCCGGCGGATGCGTATCTGACGCAGGAGCTGTGCAAGGCCTTGTTTTCCGATGAAAAAATCGCAGCCGCCTATGCAAGACAACTTCCGGAAGAAAATTGCAGCCGAATGGAACGCTATACGAGGCAGTTCAATTACCCGGAGCAGCCGTCGGTCAAAACAAAGGCGGATCTTTTGAGGCTCGGAATCAAGGCGTATTTTTGCTCGAACGTCTGCGCCGCCTATAAGCGCGATATTTTTGAACAGCTCGGCGGATTCGTGAATCATACGATTTTTAACGAGGATATGATTTATGCTGCCGGAGTGATTCAGGCGGGCTATGCGATCGCCTATGCAGCGGATGCGAAGGTGATTCATTCCCACAATTATTCCGGCTGGCAGCAGTTTACAAGAAACTTTGACCTCGGTGTATCCCATGTGCAGTACCCGGCTGTGTTTGACGGTGTGCCGCCGGAGGGCGAGGGCATGAAGCTGGTCAAAAAGACCGCCGTTTATCTTGCAAAAACCGCACCGTGGCTTCTGCCGAAGCTGATCTGGCAGAGCGGCATGAAATGGCTGGGCTACCGTTTCGGTAAAAAATACCAGAAGCTTCCGCCTGGGCTGGTTCGCTTCTGCAGTTTGCAGAAAGGCTACTGGAAGCAGGAGAAAGAATAAGACATAAAAAGTCGTTTCCGAAAAACTCCGGAAGCGGCTTTTTTCACAGAATGGACACAACTATTCGGTATACTGTCTGCAGAGCAAGCAGACGCACCGGATACGGCAGCGAATGAGAAAAGAGGTCACAACATGGGTTACGGATACGACCCGGAAGAAACAACCGGACAGGAGCATATGGACGACACAGCGCCGGAGAGCGGCGGGCAGGAATACACGGACAGTGCACAGAAAACGGATGCGTCGGATATGTCGGCATACAGTGGCGTGTCCGATGACACATCGGCATATAGCAGCGGAAGCACGGGTGCGGCGGATAACGCACAGAACGCATCCGACAATACGCAGGACACATTCAACAGCGCATCGGACGCTGACCAGGGCGCGCAGCCATCGCGCAGCCGCTACGAATATCAAAATTATTATAACGACAGATACCGGGGCGATGATTCAAAACAGAAATATGGCTATCAGCCAGGCGTACAGCAGACGCCTGCGCCCAAAAAAAGAGATTCTGCAGGCAAATGGATTGCTGTTAGCGCACTTGTTGTCATCTTTGTTTGCGTCTGCATTGGAATCGGTTTGATCGGAGTTTATTCGATCCGATCGGCAAATCAGCTGGATTCCGCGTCGGTCGGCGTTTTGGAGGTAGCTCCGGATGCAGGAGATGATGCAAAAAATCAGGAAGATGACGGAAACCATGCAGCAACAGACAGTCCCGAACGCTCTGAAGCAGGACGATCTGGAGATTCGTCCCTGACAGAGGATACAACAACGGGAGACGGACAGGTTGCTGTAGCATCGGAAATTGCACAGCAGCAGAGCGCATCTGCAGTTGTAACGGATGTAACGCAGGTTGTAGAAGCGGTAATGCCGGCGTGCGTTTCGATTACGAATAATTTTACACAGACGGTACAGGATTTCTGGGGACAGACTTATTCCCAGGATGAGACGGCAAGCGGTTCCGGGATTATCATTGGAGAAAACGAGCAGGAGCTTTTGATCGTTACCAACAATCATGTAGTGGACAGCACAGAGCAGCTGTATGTTCAGTTTATCGACGGGGAAACCGTAGAAGCGCAGGTAAAGGGTACCGATGCTTCCGCAGACCTTGCAGTCGTTGCAGTAAAACTGGATACCATTGCGAACAGCACAAAACAGGAAATCTGCATTGCAAGGATGGGAGATTCGGACAGCCTGAAAATCGGTGAACCGGCCATTGCGATCGGTAATGCACTGGGCTATGGACAGTCTGTGACGACAGGCGTTATCAGTGCACTGAACCGTAAGATAGAGAACAGCAATTCCGAAGAAGGAACTTCTCTGATTCAGACGGATGCAGCGATCAACCCCGGTAACTCCGGCGGCGCGCTGCTGAACATGCGGGGCGAGGTGATTGGAATTAACTCCAATAAGATCGGCGGCTCGTCAATCGAGGGAATGGGTTACGCGATTCCGATTTCGACGGCAAGACCGATTATTGAAGATCTGATGGAACGCCAGACGCGGACGAAATATTCCGAGGAAGAGCGCGGATATCTTGGAATTTCCTGCATCAATGTGACAAGCGATTTGTCCGAGAACTTCAGTATGCCCCAGGGAATTTTTGTGGCGCAGGTTTATTCCGGAACCGGTGCGGAAGCTGCCGGATTGGTGCGCGGCAACATTGTGGTGGCGTTTGACGGCGTAACCGTTCAGAATCAGGAAGAGCTGACGAAGCAGATGCAGTATTATAAAGCTGGGGAGAGCGTTGAAATTACGATTATGGTAAATTCAGCAAACGGTTATCAGCAGAAAAACGTGACAGTTACGCTTTCTTCCTATGACCAGATCAATGCGGCGAGCAAGGCTGCACAGGAAAGCAAACAGAGATAAAGAACGGAACCGGGATGGCTGGGCGAGAGCTGCAGTCATCCCGGTTTTGCGAATAGCGCGTGTGAACAGTAGCCATTTCTGTACAGGAGACAGTTGTTTAGAGAAAGTTTACTTGTCTCAGGAACGATCCTGCATTATACTTTTGATAGCAGAAAGCGGAAGATGAGGTAACCGACTATGGATGAAAAAGAATTTGAAGATATTTGTTATATTTGCCGCAGACCGGAAAGCAAGGCGGGAAGAATGTTCCACCTGCCGAATAACATCTGTATCTGCGACGACTGTATGCACAAGACGATGGATGCGGTAAGTCAGTTCGATTATCAGCAGATGATGAATAATCCGGTGTTCATGAACATGTTGAATAATCCGTTCAATCCGTATGGAGATCCGACAAAGTCGGATGGAACGTCAGGACAGAAATCTGCAGGCGGCGGAAACGAAAAAAGCGACGCAGAAACAACTGACGCACAGGATGGAAACAACGCATCCGACAACACTGCCGCTGACATTCTGGAGGCATCCGATGCGGATGACGATTCCAAGAATGACTCCGACGAATCCTCGGGCAATAGAAGAGGATTCCCGAACATCAGCTTCATCAATCTTGCGGATTTCATGAACGACGGGATGCCGCAGAAACAGAAGATCAAGAAAAAAGGAACCGGCACAAAGCCGTTGATCGATTTAAAGTCCATTCCCGCACCACATAAGATTAAAGAGCAGCTTGATCAGTATGTGATCGGTCAGGAATATGCCAAAAAAGTCATTTCCGTAGCGGTTTACAACCATTATAAGAGGGTTGCCACAGGCACAATGGATGAGATTGAAATCGAAAAGTCCAATATCCTGATGATCGGACCTACCGGCAGTGGTAAGACCTATCTGGTAAAGACGCTGGCGAAGCTTCTGGACGTTCCGCTGGCGATTGCGGATGCAACCTCCCTGACAGAGGCGGGGTATATTGGTGACGACATCGAAAGCGTTGTGAGCAAGCTTCTCGCTGCAGCGGACAACGATGTGGATAAGGCGGAGCAGGGCATCATCTTTATCGATGAGATCGATAAAATCGCACGCAAGCACAACACGACTTCCCGGGATGTCTCCGGGGAATCGGTGCAGCAGGGCATGCTGAAGCTGTTGGAGGGAGCAGACGTGGAGGTTCCGGTCGGTGCGAACAGCAAAAACGCGATGGTTCCGCTCACAACAGTCAATACGAGAAATATTCTCTTTATCTGCGGCGGCGCGTTCCCGGATCTGGAAGAGATTATCAAACAGCGGCTGCGCAAAAAGACCTCGATCGGCTTTGATGCGGAGTTAAAGGATCGCTGGGATAAGGAAAAGGATATCCTTTCCATGGTAAAAGTGGAAGATCTGCGGACGTTCGGCATGATACCGGAGTTCTTGGGCCGTCTCCCTGTGATCTGCACGCTGGAGGGCTTGAACCGGGATATGCTGGTACGGATTTTGAAAGAGCCGAAAAATGCGATTTTGAAACAGTATCAGAAGCTTCTGGAGCTGGACGAGGTGAAGCTGGAGTTCACCGACGATGCACTGGAAGCGATTGCAGACAAGGCGATGGAAAAAGATACCGGTGCTCGTGCGCTTCGTTCGATTATTGAAGAATTTATGTTGGATATCATGTATGAAATTCCGAAGGATGACAATATCGGACGCGTGACGATTACCGGAGATTATATCCGGGGAACCGGTGGACCGCTGATTGATATCCGCAGTAACGGTTATTCGCTGGAAGAGCGGGATCAGATGAAACAGATCGCAGCGGCGGAAACGAAAGAAGCTTGAACTTTGAACTGCATGAAGAAAATGTTCGAAAGCTGAGAGTTCAACGGAATACTACAGGAACATATCAGCAATACTGCGCATATGCTGATATAAAATCCGCAGGGCACAGGGGGAAATTTCTGTGTTCAAAGGAGACAGATGAACTGTCGGGAAAAAATTCTTTCTGAAGATTATATGAGTATTTTGCTGGACTATGTGCCGGAGGAAGCAAATCAGGAGGACGAAGCCTTCTGCTATCAGCAGGTGGATGGAACTCTGGGAATTTATTATCTGGATCGGTCTGCGGTGCTGCCGCTTTCTCCGGTCAATTACCTGTATCGCTACCTTCCACAGTTGTTTTGCCTCGGTGCGTTTCCAGCGGCGGGAAGTCGGACGTTTCGTACAGAACCGTTGGAAGGCTCCGGGATTCTGGCACAGCAGCGGCCCCCGTTGGAGTTGACGGGGCGCAGGGTAGTGATGGCGTTTATCGATACCGGGATTTCTTATGAAAACCCGGTATTTCGCTATTCTGATGGCAGCAGCAGGATTCTGGCGATTTGGGATCAGACGGATCAGAGCGGACAGTCGCCGGAGGGGTTTTTATATGGAACGGAATACGTCCGGGAACAGATCGACCGGGCGTTGGAGCTGGAAGATCCGCACAGCCTGGTGCCGGAAAAAGATGAAATTGGACATGGAACCGCAGTGGCGAGCGTCGCGGCGGGAAGCCGTCTGGAAGAGGGCAGCCTGTTTACCGGTGCAGCGCCGGATTGCGAGATTGTAGCAGTCAAGCTTCGCCCTGCAAAACAATATCTCCGGGATTATTATCGGATCGCGGACAAAGAACCGGCATACAGCACAGACGATATTCTGCTCGCTGTGAAATATGTGCAACAGTTTGTGATCCCGCTGTACCGTCCGATTGTGATCTGCCTGGGGCTGGGGACGTCCTTTGGAAGCCACAGCGGCGTTTCGTTGTTTTCGGAGTATTTGCAGAGGATCGCGCGCAGCGTTTCACAGGCGGTGGTGATCGGGGGTGGAAATGAAGGAAACACGGCGGGCCATTTTCGGGGGAGGCTGACAGAAAACCAGCAGCAGGTGGAGCTTCGGGTCGGAGAAGGCGTCACAGGATTTACGGCGGAGCTATGGGGAAGCAAGCCGTCAGTGTTCCGGCTTGCGGTTCGATCACCCGGCGGGGAGCAGCTGCCGGAGGTGGAATTTGGTCTGGGCAGCACAGTGGAATACACGTTTGTCTATGAAAAGACGCGGATACAGATTACAGATACTGCAAACGAACGCAATACCGGAGATCAGTTGATGTTGATCCGCTTTACAGCACCGTCTCCTGGCGTCTGGACATTTTTAATCCGTGGAGCACGGGTATTTCCGGAAAGTATTTTTGATATTTGGCTTGCACCGCAGCAGTTTCGAAGCGGCGAGCTGTTTTTTCTGGTTCCGGACCCAGATGTGACGCTCACAGTTCCCTCCTATACGACAGATGCGGTGACGGTCACTTTTTATAATAGTGAAAACGGAAGCTTTTATTACCGCAGCGGCAGGGGCTTTGGCAGAACCGGGGAGATCAAGCCGGATCTGGCGGCGCCGGGCGTGGAGATCAGCACGGTAAACGGTCCCTACAGCGGCAGCTCTATGGCGGCTGCACTTACGGCAGGAGCCTGTGCGCAGCTGATGCAGTGGTGCGTTGCGGAGAACAATTACCCGAGGATTTCCGGAAGGGGAATCCAGACGTTTCTAAGCCGCGGTGCGCGGGAACAGACACAGGAAGAATACCCGAGCAGAAGATGGGGCTACGGACAACTGGACATGAGGAGGACATTTGATGAAATTGCAGGAAATTATCCGGAATAACTACAAATTTGCAGGAATCGCTGCAGCATCCTTCCTGATTGACGAGGGAATGAAAAATTACGTAGAAGAATACGACGTGCTGGATACGCCGAAGGAAATTTTAGATGGAAAGGCGGTTCTGCGGCGCTATCACAACAAGGGCGCATTTTTAAATTTCGGAGAACAAAAACGAAAGCTGGTGACATTGCTGTCCGTTCTTCTGACGGTGGCAGTGCTGGTGGTGTTTGTGCTGACGCTTGGAATGCGCGGGAAAAAGCTTTTGAAGGCCGGGTTATCGCTTTTACTGGGCGGCGCTTTTTCTAATACCTACGACCGCGTGATGCGGGAATATGTCGTGGATTATGTCAGCCTGAAAACAGGAATTGCAGCGATCGATCGCGTGGTATTCAATCTGGCGGATCTTTGCATCCTGATCGGCACGATGGCGGTGGTGCTGGGTACGTGAGGAAGCTGAAAAATTGTTAATGTTCACACGCGCCATTCGCAAAAGCGCATCTTCGATGCTTTCCGCTGCTTTGCAGCTCTTTTTGCTCATAAAATGGCGCTCCCTTCGTACCCTTCTGCGTTCCGATTTTCGTGTAAGCACGGAATCGGAACGCAGAAGGGTACGAGTGAACTGTAACAAAAATCGCAATTTATAGTTGACAAAACAGGAGAGACTGATTATTATACACATAAACATAGCAAACAAATAGGTTTAAAGAAACGGCGCATATATGCACAGTTTCGGCAGCATCGGATATTTACAGAACCAAACGATTTGTGATATGATAAAGGCTGATGTGTGATGGTTCGGAAATCCGAACCTAATCCTGAAAAACCAGGCATCTGAGAGGATGCTGGGAAGGCAGAGTGATAAAAGTGGAACCAATGATACGGATTGCAGGCGTCAGTAAGACGTTTTCTGTCAAAGACAATAAGGTGGAAGCACTGAAAAATGTCAGTCTTGACATTGCAAAGGGTGATATTTACGGCATCATCGGTATGTCCGGCGCAGGCAAAAGCACGCTGGTACGATGCTTAAACTTTCTGGAACGGCCCACAGAGGGTACTGTTTATGTGGAGGGACAGGATCTTTCTACCCTGGATGCAAAACAGCTGCGACAGCTGCGCAAGCATGTTGCAATGATCTTTCAGAATTTTAATCTGCTGATGCAGCGGACGGTTCTGGATAATGTATGCTTCCCGATGGAAATTGCGGGTGTGGATAAAAAGACAGCCCGGGAAAAGGCAAGGGAATTTTTAAAGGTAGTAGAGCTTTCCGACAAAGAGAAAGCATATCCGGCACAGCTGTCCGGCGGACAGAAGCAGCGAGTAGCGATCGCAAGGGCGCTGGCAATGAACCCGACGATCCTGCTGTGTGATGAAGCGACCAGTGCCCTGGATCCTACTACGACAAAGTCAATTCTGGCTTTGTTAAAGGATATTAACGAAAAATACGGCATTACGATTGTGATCATAACACACTCCATGGAAGTTGTTCAGGAAATCTGTACCCATGTGGCAATCATTGATGCAGGAGAGCTGGCAGAAAATGGTACAGTGGCAGATGTTTTTGCAAGCCCCAAGTCCAGAGCTGCAAAGAAGCTGGTATTTCAGGGGGATCAGAAGGTGGCGATTATGAAGAGCCGCCGCTGCATCCGCATCGTATTTACGAAGAACTCTTCTTTCGAACCTGTGATTGCGAACATGGTTCTGGAATGCAGGGCGAGCGTCAATATTCTGATGGCGGATACCCAGGATATCGGCGGAATTGCAACCGGTCAGATGATTCTGCAGCTTCCGGAGGAAAATCAGACCGCAGACAAGATGATTGCGTATCTGAGAGAAAAAAATCTTACAGTAGAGGAGTTGAAGGATTATGTTGAGTAGCAAGGAAATTAGCATGCTGATCGAGGCTACCGGCACATCCGTCTATATGACGCTGGCCTCTACCCTGATGGCATATGTGATCGGTCTTCCGATCGGAATTTTACTGGTTGTATGCGCACCGGGCGGCTTGAAGCCCAAGGCTGTGCTGTATAAGATCCTGGATTTTATCGTAAATATTACGAGATCCATTCCGTTCCTGATTCTGATGCTGCTTGCAACGCCGCTGGCACGTCTGGTGACAGGCAAATCCTATGGCGCAAATGCGACGATCATTTCCCTGACACTGGCAGCAGCACCGTTTATTGCCCGTCTGGTGGAGTCTTCTCTTCTTGAGGTGGACAAGGGTGTGATTGAGGCGGCTCAGAGTATGGGTGCAAGCATCTGGCAGATTGTTTTTAAAGTGCTGATCGGAGAGGCGAGAGTTTCTCTGATCGTCGGTTCCACGATTGCACTGGGGACTGTGCTTGGCTATACTGCAATGTCCGGTGCCATCGGCGGCGGCGGTTTAGGAGATGTGGCGATCCGTTACGGCTATTCCAGATGGGATACCAAAATCCTTCTGGCGACGGTTGTACTGCTTGTTATTCTGATGCAGATCATTCAGATCGTCGGCAGCCGTTTATCCAAGAAACTGGACAGAAGACTGACCCATTGAGGGGCAGGATATTCTGTTTAGTCATAGAGTGGTTCCGGATACCAGAAAATCCGGCCGAGAGAGGAGAATATTATGAAAAGAAAAGTACTGGCACTGGCATGCACACTGGCACTGAGCGCAGGTCTGCTGGCAGGCTGCGGCAGCAGCACAGATACTGCTGCAGAAGCAGAGAGCACTGTAGCAGCTGTTGAAAGCACCGAAGCTGCAGAAGCAGAATCTACCGAGGCAGAAAGCACCGAGACTGCAGCAGAAGTGGAATCCAAAGGTACCATTACGGTAGCAGCAACTCCTGTTCCTCATGCAGAAATCCTGGAGGCAGCAAAAGATCTGATGGCTGCAGAAGGCTGGGATCTGGAAATCGTAGAATTTACCGATTACGTACAGCCTAACGAAGTAGTGGAGAGCGGCGATGTAGATGCAAACTACTTCCAGCACGTGAATTACTTAAATAGCTATAATGAAGAAAAAGGAACGCACCTTGCGATCGCAGGCAAGATCCATTACGAGCCTCTTGGTCTGTATCCCGGCAAGCAGAGCGACCTTGACGCAATCACAGACGGCGCTGAAATCGCAGTTCCCAACGATACAACAAACTGTGCAAGAGCACTGCTGTTACTGGAGGCAGAGGGCCTGATCAAGCTGGATCCCGAAGCTGGTATCACTGCAACAGAGAATGACATCATTGAGAACCCTCATAACATCAAGATCGTTCCTCTTGCAGCGGAGCAGGTAGCCCGTACTCTGGAAGATGTTGACTTCGGTGTTATCAACGGCAACTATGCTATGGAGGCTGGCCTGACCAGTGCAGATGCAGTTGCTCTGGAGTCTGCTGATTCCGAAGCAATCCAGCAGTATGTAAACGTGGTTGCAGTTAAGGAAGGTAACGAGAACAACGAAGGTGTACAGGCACTGGTAAAGATTCTGAAATCTGATGAGATCAAAGACTTCATCAACGAGAACTATAAGGGCAGCGTTGTTCCTTACGACGGAGAATAATTTCCGCTAAGGACAGCTTTGAACCTGTAAAAGCGATGAACGAAATGAAATAATGGAACATTTTCGGTCTGCTGTGAAAACAGTGCCGATAGAAAACTGCCATCTGACGGGAAACTGCCGGGTGGCAGTTTTTTTATCGTATAGGAAACTTCGTTTCCATACGATAAAAATGCTCCGCGAGGAT